>Ga0255338_1003028_pt1 | contig 21718 bp, 21 predicted proteins | sample MeOH1_35cm_T4_19_FD_203715 | JGI IMG/M metagenome (GOLD analysis project Ga0255338, IMG submission 203715) | Sandy soil microbial communities from University of British Columbia, Vancouver, Canada - MeOH1_35cm_T4_195 | ecosystem: Engineered > Artificial ecosystem > Sand microcosm > Unclassified ...
ATCGCCGACATCGCCGTGGGCACCAACGCCGGCCAGATCAAGACCGGCTCGCTGTCGCGTTCGGATCGTATCTCGAAGTACAACCAGCTGCTGCGCATCGAGGAAGATCTGGGCGATATCGCCACCTACCCGGGCAAGAGCGCGTTCTACAACCTGCGCTAAGCCATGTGGCTCCCCTCTCCCCCCTGGGGGAGGGGAGCCAAACGCTGGCCATCCGCTCTGTTGCATGGTGTTGCGTTTTTTCCGGCCGATAATTTTGCATTCTTCGGCCGCATAAGGGATCATTGTGGCGGTCGTCGCCCTGACGATGTTCTAAATGCCCCGATGCGCCTGATTTCCCTGCTGCTGTTCGTGCTGCTGCTTGCCATCCAGTATCCGCTCTGGCTGGGCAAGGGCGGCTGGCTGCGCGTGTGGGACCTGAATCGCCAGGTGCGGGAGCAGACCACGCACAACCAGGCGCTCAAGCTGCGCAATGCCAAGCTTGAAGGGGAAGTCCGCGACCTCCAGGACGGCACCGGCGCCATCGAGGAGCGTGCCCGCTATGAGCTGGGCATGGTGAGGGAGGGCGAGGTGTTCGTGCAGTTCGTGGCGCCCGCCCCCAGGATCAGCGCCACGCCGCCGCTGGCCCCGCCGCCGAACGCGGCGGCCGGCAAGGGCGGACACTAGGCTCCGCCCACGGCTTGCCTGATCTGCGGGCCGTTACCACCAGTACGGGTAGCCGCCCCAGTAACGGGGGCCGCTGACGCCCACGCCGCCGCCCCAGTGGCCGCCACCCCATCCGCCGTAGTAGAGATTCCAGTTCGTATTCGGATAGGCATAGTAGGCCCATGCCTCGGCCTGCTGCTGGCGTGCGATGGCGTCTTCCTGCACGCGCAGCACCTCTTTGTTCAGTTCCGTGATGCGCTGCTTCTCTTCAGCGGTGGCCGGCGCCGGCGGCACGCCGTTGGGCATCAGCCGCGCCGTGGCTGGCGAGCCGTTGATATCGCGCGGCACCGGCGCCGCGCAGCCGGCAAGCAGCGCCACGGCCAACGCCGCCGCGGCGCTCGCCGGGCGCAGGCTCGAGCAAGGGATACGGGGGCGTTGGAGGAAGGTCATGGCTTATTTCCTAATAAGAAGAATGGTCAGTGATGCTGGCGCGCCCCCTCGCCGGCGCCGGTTGCTACCGGCGCGGTGAACAGCTGGGCGCTGTCCACGGGGTCGAATTCGTAGCGCTGGCCGCAGAAGTCGCAGTGGATCTCCACATGGCCGCGCTCGGCGATGATGCCCTCCACTTCGGCCTGGCCCAGCGACTGCAGCATGCCCGCCACCTTGGCGCGCGAGCACGAGCACTGGAAATGCGGCGTCATCGGCTCGAACACGCGCAGGCCGGCGGCCTGCAGGTCTTCCCAGAACAGGCGGCGCAGCAGCGTGTCCGGCGATTCCGCGAGCAGCTCCTCGTCCTTGAGCGTGGCGCCAAGCTGGCAGGCGCGGTCCCAGGTGTCCAGGTCCTGCGCGCGGCCTTCGTCGTCGAGCGCCGCGCCGGTCTCGCCCACTTCCATCGTGCCGCCATACGACGGCAGCTTCTGCAGCAGCATGCCCGCCGCCACCTGGTCGTTCGACGCCAGCCAGAGGCGGGTGTCGAGCTGTTCCGACGCCTGCATGTAGTGTTCGAGCACGGCGCCTATCGATGCCAGCGGCCCGTGCTCGTCGGCCAGCGGCACGATGCCCTGGTAGGCCTGCTGGCCCGGCAGCTTGTCCTGCGGGTCCAGGGTGATCGCAAAACGGCCATGGCCGTGCACGTTGACCATCTGGGCCAGCGTGGCGTCGTCGGGCAGCGCGGCGTCCTCGGCTACCTTGGCCGTGGCGCGCATGGACAGGTCGGACAGGCACTCCACCACAAGCATCCGCACCGGACCGTCGCCATGCAGCTGCATGACCAGCGCGCCGTTGAACTTGAGATTGGCCGACAGCAGCGCGGCCGCCGCCATCATCTCGCCCAGCAGGCGCCGCACCGGCGCCGGGTAGGCGTGGCGGTTCAGCACCTCTTGCCAGGCGGCCTCCATGCGGACCAGCTCGCCGCGCACGGGGGCCGCGTCGAACAGGAATTTCTGGAGGGTGTCGGTAGGGGAGGAGGCGGTCACGGTGGTCATCTGTCTATTCGTTGCGGCGGCGGGGAAGGTTAATCAGGGGACGCTTCCCGCGCCGGTCATTCATCAGTCGATGCGCTTCAGGTCGGTCTTGTAGGTGGCCTGGCGCTTCGCGTAGGTCTCGGCGTTGCGGTACAGGTTGGCGACGTCGGCATCGGTCAGTTCGCGCACGACCTTGGCCGGCGCGCCCAGGATCAGCGAGCGGTCCGGGAACACCTTGCCCTCGGTCACCACGGCGCCGGCGCCCACCAGGCATTCCTTGCCGATCACGGCGCGGTTCAGCACCACGGCCTGGATGCCGATCAGCGAGCCTTCGCCCACGGTGCAGCCATGCAGCATGGCCTGGTGGCCCACCGACACCTTGTCGCCCAGCGTCAGCGGGGCGCCGGGGTCGGTATGGAGCACGGCGCCTTCCTGGAGGTTGGTGTCCTCGCCCACCACGATCGGTTCGTTGTCGCCGCGGATCACCACGCCCGGCCACGCGCTCGCGCGTGCCTTGAGCGTCACGTTGCCGATAATGGTGGCTTCCGCCGCCACGTAGGCATCGTCGTGGATGGTCGGGGCGATATCGCCGAGCTGGTAAAGCGCCATGGGGGTCTCCTGCCTGAAGCAATTTTCGTTAATTGGGGATGCTCGCCGCGATTAAAAGAGCACTTGGATGCATGCGGGCCGGAAGCGGACCGTGCCTCGCTCTACAATGGCGGCTGCCCGAGATTTTACGCCTATGCCACCCGCCACACTCGACCCTTCCGCCGCCGATCTGCCGTTCCTGCTGCGCCAGCGCGCGCTAGAGGTGCTGTGCATGACCGATGCCAGGGCCAAGGCGCTGGCCGCGCGCGCGCTCTTCACGGCACTTGTGCGGAATGGTGATGAAGTGGCCGATGCCGGCGCCGAAGTCGTCCCGGATGCCCACGCCACGTTGCCGGGCCGGCCCGCGCGGCCGGAACTGGTGCCGCCGCAGAAGGTGGAGCGCCGCCGCTCGCTGCGCACCGACGCGGGCCGTGCGGCCATGATCCACGCGCTGTGCCATATCGAGTTCAACGCGATCAACCTCGCGCTGGATGCCGCGTGGCGGTTTGCCGGCATGCCGCCGCAGTTCTACCGGGACTGGCTGCGCGTGGCGGACGAAGAGGCGCTGCACTTCACGCTGCTGGCCGATCACCTGGCAACGCTCGGTGCCGGATATGGCGATTTTCCGGCCCACAACAGCCTGTGGGAGATGTGCGACAAGACGGCCAGCGACGTGCTGGCGCGGATGGCGCTGGTGCCGCGCACCCTGGAGGCGCGCGGGCTCGATGCATCGCCGCCGGTCAGGGCGAAGCTGGCGGAGGCGGGCGACGACGCGGCCGCCGCGATCATCGACATCATCCTGCGCGACGAAGTGGGGCACGTGGCCATCGGCAACTATTGGTACCGATGGCTGTGCGCGCAGCGCGGGCTGGAGCCCGTGGCGACCTATGCGGCGCTGGCGGCGCAATACCGCGCGCCAAAGCTGCGCGGGCCGTTCAACCTCGACGCCCGCCGCGCGGCGGGGTTCGACGAAGACGAACTCGCGTGGCTGGAGGCGTCAGCCGGCTGACGCCGGTCCCGCCGCCTTCTCCTGCTCCATCAGCCTCAACACCCGGCGCTGGATCTTGCCCGTGGTCGTCATCGGCAACTGATCGATGAATTCAATCGCCTTGGGGTATTCATAGGGCGCCAGCTGCCCCCTGACGTGTTGCTGCAACTCGGCGATCAGCGCCGCATCGTTGTCGAACGAGCGCGCCACGGCCGGCGTCAGCACGATGAATGCCTTGACGATGGCCCCGCGCTCGGGGTCCGGCGACGGCACCACGGCGCAGTTCGACACGGCCGGGTGCTTGAGCAGGCAGTTTTCGATCTCGCTCGGCCCGATCCGGTAGCCCGACGACTTGAACACGTCGTCCGCCCGGCCCTGGTACCAGAGATACCCGTCCGCATCCATCCTGGCCAGGTCGCCCGTGCGGCACCAGCGCAAGCCGTCCAGCTCGGTGTACTTGGCCGCCGTGGCCGCCTCGTTCTTCCAGTAGCCGAGGAAGAACACCGGGTCCGGATGGCCGTGGCGGTCGGTGGCGCAGACCGCCACCTCGCCATCCTCGCCGGGCGGGCAGGGGCGCCCCTCGTCGTCGATCACGGCCACGCGGTGGCCGGGGTAGGGACGGCCCATCGAGCCCGGCCGCGCCGGCCAGCCCAGCCGGCTGTCGTCGTACTGCGCCGTGCAGTTGCCCACGATGTAGTTGATCTCGGTCTGGCCGAACATCTCGTTGACGATGACCCCAAGCGCGTCGCGGCACCAGCTGAACACGGTCTCGCCAACGGCCTCGCCGGCGCTCATGATGGCGCGCAGCTTCAGCCGGTAGCGATCGGCGGGCGCCGGGCACGCCTTCATCATCTGCTTGAGCGCGGTCGGGAACAGGAACGTGTTGGTCACGCTGTATCGCTCCAGCAGCTCGAAGGCACGTTCGGCGGAGAAGCGGCCCTGATAGCCGACGATCGGCTTGCCAAAGTACAGCGCCGGCATCAGCGCATCCCACAGGCCGCCGGTCCAGGCCCAGTCGGCGGGGCTCCAGAACACGTCGTCGTCCTGCGGATACCAGTTCTGCGAGCAGACAAAGCCGGTCAGGTTGCCCATCAGCGCGCGGTGCGGAATCAGCGCGCCCTTGGGCGGCCCGGTGGTGCCGCTGGTGTAGATCAGCACGGCGGCCTCGTCGGCCTTGGTCTGCTCGGCCGTGAACGTGGGCAGTTGCGCGGCCAGCAGCACATCCCAATCCAGGTCGCCGCGCCCGGCGGCGTCGCCCACCCCGATGACGGTTTGCAACCCGGGGCAGTCGGGGCGCGCGGCCAGCAGGTTGTCGATTGAGGTTTCGTCGGCAATGGCCACGCGGGTCTCGCTGTGGCCGATGCGGTACGACAGCGCCTCGGGGCCGAACAGCATGGAGAGCGGCATGGCCACGGCGCCAAGCTGGTAGACGGCCATACCGGCGATCACGGTCTCGATGCGCTGCGGCATGACGATGCCCACGCGGTCCCCGCGCCGCACGCCCAGCTCGCGCAGCGCGCGCGACAGCCGGTTCGCCTCGGCCTGGATATGGGCGTAGGTGTAGGCCGCGCGGCGCCCGTCCTCGTGCTCGGTGTAGACCGCCACGCGGTCCATCGTGGCCGGATCGCGCGCCCAGCGCCCACAGCACACGTCGGCAAGGTTGAAGAACTCGGGTACGTTCCAGCGGAAGGTGTCATGCAGCGCGCGATAGTCGTCGCGGCGCGTGGCCGGCAAGGCGGTCATGCGGTGGTCTCCGATGTTTGCGGCGTCCGGCCGGCCAGATGGCTATAATCGGCCAAACGAACGATCGTTCTATTTTTATTCAGGCTGCCACGCGGCCCCCGGGGCCGGTGTCCCGCGCGTGCCAGCAGACCTGGCGACACAAGGGTAGACACCATGACCATCACGGAAACCTCGCGTTCCGAATTTATCACGCTGCGCGGGCTGCGCACGCACGTGCGCCATTGGGGTAAGCCCGGCGCGCCCAAGCTCTTCATGCTGCACGGCTGGATGGATGTGGCCGCGTCGTTCCAGTTCCTGGTGGATGCGATGGAGCGCGACTGGCACGTGATCGCCATGGACTGGCGCGGCTTTGGCGAGACCGACTACCCCACGCGCCACCCGGGTACGTCGTCGTACTGGTTCCCGGACTACGTGGCCGACCTCGAGGCCCTGCTCGACCACTACCAGCCCGAGGGCCAGGTGGACCTCGTCGGGCACAGCATGGGCGCCAACGTGGTCTGCATCTACGCGGGCGTGCGCCCCGCACGCGTGCGCCGCGTGGTGGACCTGGAAGGATTCGGGCTGACCCGCACGCGCCCCGACCACGCGCCGGGCCGCCTGGCGCGCTGGCTGGACGAATTGCGAGAGCAGCCGGCGCTGCGCACCTATGAGAGCGAAGCGGCCGTCGCGGCGCGGCTGCAGAAGACCAATCCGCGCCTGCCCGATGACCGCGCGGCGTTCCTGGCCGCGCACTGGTCGCGGCGCAATGCCGAGGGGCAATGGGAGATCCTGGGCGACGCGGCCCACAAGATGACCAATCCCACGCTGTACCGGATCGACGAGATCATGGCCATCTGGGCCAAGGTGCAGGCGCCGATCCTGCACGTGGAGGCGCGCGATTCCGCGACGCTCAAGCACATCGCCCACAAGCAGCCGCTGGAGGAATTCCGAGAGCGATTCCGCGCGTTTCCCGATTTCCGCGAGGTCACCGTGGACGATGCCGGGCACATGCTCCATCACGACCAGCCGCGCGTGGTGGCACGGCTGATCGAGGAATTTCTGGCGTAAATACGATGCCGGGCCGGCTCACGCGTGCGTGAGCTTTTCCTTGAGCGTGGCGTTGTTGCTCGTGTGCACGTGCACCAGCGCCTTTTCGGGGAACGCGTAGTGATACGCCTTGCGCAGCGCCAGCGCGGCCTCGTGGAAGCCCGAGAGGATCAGTTTCTGCTTGTTGGGATAGAAGCAGATATCCCCGGCGGCAAAGATGCCGCGGCGCGAGCTTTCGTAGGTGGTGGTATCCACGGCGATGCGGCCCGCGCGCATGTCCATGTCCCACTGGGCGATCGGGCCCGGCTCGGACACAAGCCCGTAGAGCGCCACCAGTTCGTCGGCGGGCACCGTCTGCTCGCCGTCGCGGGTCTTGATCGTCGCGCCGGTCAGCGCGCCGCCATCGCCGGTTTGCAGGCTGCCCAGCATGCCGACGATGAAGTCCATCTCGCCAGCCGCCACGGCGGCGCGCATCGATTCCACGCTATGGTCGGCCGCGCGAAAGCCCTCGCGCCGGTGCAGCAGCGTTACCCGCGCGGCGGTCTTGCGCAGCGCCAGCGCCCAGTCCAGCGCGGAATCGCCGCCGCCGGCCACGATCACGCGGCGTCCGGCAAAGCGCGACACATCGCGCACGGCATAGTGCAGGTGCCGGTCTTCCAGCGCGGCGGCCTCGGGCAGCGCCACGCGCTGCGGCGCAAACGCGCCGGCGCCGGCGCAGATCAGGACCGCCGCCACGTCGAAGCGCTTGCCGGCGTCGGTGGTGACCAGCAGCCTCGGGTGGCTGTCCGGCCCGTCATCCTTGTGCTCGCTCACGCTGTCGGCGCGCTGGCTGAAATGCATCGGGAAGCCGAACGGCGCGCATTGGTCCATCAGCCGGTCCACCAGGTCCTGGGCCAGGCAGCCCGGCACGGCGGGAATGTCGTAGATCGGCTTCTCGGGGTACAGCTCGGTGCACTGGCCGCCGGCGCGGTCGAGGACGTCGATCAGTTCGCAGCCGAGTCCCAGCACGCCGGCCTGGAACGCGGCAAACAGGCCCACCGGCCCCGCGCCAACGATCAGGACATCGGTCCGGGTGGTTTCGACGGGGGAAGCGGGGGTGGGCGTGGCGGTCATGGCAGGGGCGCCGGGGCGCGATGTGGCGCGCGGCGCATGGGGGAGCGGAACAAGTTCCAATCATAACGCGCGGCGGTCCGCAATCCGGGCACGCCACCGCTGGCGGCAGGGCTAAAAGACCCTGCCGGGAGTAGAATGTAACGATGCAAAACCCGCACGCCATCAACGCCGACCTGCACTGCCACTCCACCGTGTCCGACGGGATGCTGCCGCCACGGGATGTGGCCGCGCTTGCCCATGCCGGCGGTGTGGCGTTCTGGGCGTTGACGGACCACGACGAGGTGGGCGGCCAGGCCGAGGCGCGCACCGCCGCCGAGGCGCTGGGCATGCGCTATGTGCCTGGCGTGGAGATCTCCGTGACCTGGGCCGGCCAGACCGTCCATATCGTGGGCCTGCAGATCGACCCGTTCCACCCCGACCTGATCGACGGCCTGGCGAAGACGCGCGACGGCCGCGCGCGCCGCGCCCAGGACATCGGCGAGGCATTGGCCAAGGCGGGCATCCAGGACGCCTACGCGGGCGCGCTGCGCTACGTGGGCAATCCGGACCTGATCTCGCGCACGCACTTCGCGCGCTGGCTCGTGGACGAAGGCTATTGCGCCACCATTGGCGACGTATTCAGTGAATACCTGGCCGAAGGCCGGCCCGGCTTCGTGCCGCATCGCTGGTCCAGGCTTTCCGAGGCCGTGGGCTGGATTCGCGCCGCTGGCGGCATTGCCGTGATGGCGCATCCGGGCCGCTACCACTACACCGACACGCAGCACGACGCGCTGTTCGACGAATTCACCCAACTGGGCGGCCGCGCCGTGGAAGTGGTGACGGGCAGCCATACGCCCGACCAGTTCCGCCGCTATGCCGAGGTGGCGCGCCACTACGGGCTGCTGGCCTCGCGCGGGTCGGACTTCCACGGTCCGGGCGAGGGCAGGGTGGAACTCGGCACGCTGCCGCCGCTGCCGTCGGACGTCACGCCGGTCTGGCACGACTGGTAGGCCGCCCCCCTGCATCCACATGTCCCAATACTTCGAGATCCATCCCCTCAATCCGCAGCCACGCCTGATCAAGCAGGCCGCGCAGATCCTGCGCCAGGGCGGGCTGATCGCGCTGCCCACCGACTCCAGCTACGCGCTGGCCTGCCCGCTGGACGACAAGAACGCCGTGGAACGCCTGCGCCGGCTGCGCGGCATCGACGACAAGCACCACCTGACGCTGATGTGCAGCGACCTGTCCGAGCTGGGCAACTTCGCCCGCGTGGACAACCGCCAGTACCGCTGGATCAAGGGCGCCACACCGGGGCCGTACGTGTTCATCCTCGAGGCCACCAAGGAGGTGCCGCGGCGGCTCTCGCACCCGGCGCGCAAGACCATCGGCGTGCGCGTGCCCGACCACGGCGTGCCGCTGGCGCTGCTGGCCGAGCTGGGCCATCCGATGATCTCGGCCACGCTGCAGATGCCGGGCGACGAGGCGCCGATGAACGATCCGGCCGAGATCCGCGCCCGGCTGGAGAAGCAGCTGGACCTGGTGCTCGACGGCGGCCCGGCGCCCGCGCAGCCGACCACGGTGATCGACCTGACCAGCGGCGAACCGGAACTGGTACGGGTGGGCCGAGGCGATGTCGAGCGTTTCGGGCTGGTGGCCACGCCATGACACAAACCGGACAGCCAGCAACGGCAGTTGCCCGGATAGAATAGGCCGCATGGATTCCTCGCTCATTCAGACCGTTGCGGTCTACGCCCTGCCTGTCCTGTTCGCCATCACGCTGCACGAGGCCGCCCACGGCTACGTGGCGCGCTACTTTGGCGACGATACGGCCTTCCTGCAGGGCCGTGTCAGCCTGAACCCGATGCGGCACATCGATCCGATCGGCACGGTGGCGGTGCCGCTGCTGCTGTATTTCCTGACGGACGGCAAGTTCGTGTTCGGTTTTGCCAAGCCGGTGCCGGTGGTTTTCAGCCACCTGCGCAACCCGCGCTGGCATGGCATGTGGGTGGCGCTGGCCGGTCCGGGCAGCAACCTGGTGCAGGCGTTCATGTGGGCGCTGGTGGCCGTCGGCCTGGCCTTGGCGCAATTGCACGAGCCGTTCTGGAGCGAGATGGCGCGCGCCGGCGTGCTCGTGAACGTGGTGGTGGCGGCCTTCAACCTGTTCCCGATCCCGCCGCTCGATGGCGGGCGCGTGCTGACCGCGTTCCTGCCGCCGCGCGTGGCCGCCGCCGTGAGCCGTATCGAGCCATATGGCATCTTCGTGGTACTGGCGCTGGTGGCCGCCGGCGTGATCACCAAGATCTGGATGGCGCCGGTCATGAACCTGTTGCTGGCCATCGTCGAGCTGATGCTGCGCCCGATCCTGCTGCTCCTGCAGTAACGCATCGCACACCATGACCCTCTCTCACGCGCCGCTGGGCGCGCCATCGTCGTGGATCACCCGCTGGGCCCACCTGATCCGGCCGGGCGGGCGTGTGCTCGACCTGGCCTGCGGCAGCGGGCGCCATGCGGCGTGGCTGGCCGGCCAGGGGTTTGCGGTCCTGGCCGTGGACCGCGATGCCGAGGCCGTGGCGGGCCTGCCAGGGAACGTCCAGGGCCGGGTGGCCGACCTGGAGGACGGCACGTGGCCGCTGGCGGACGTGGCGCCGCTGGACGCCATCGTCGTCGCCAATTACCTGCACCGGCCGCTCTGGCCGCACCTGCTGGCGGCGCTGGCGCCGGGCGGGGTGCTGCTGTACGAGACATTTGCCATCGGCAACGAGACGGTCGGCAAGCCGTCGCGCCCCGATTTCCTGCTGCGGCCGGGCGAATTGCTCGACGTGGCGCGCGGGGCGCTGCGCGTGGTGGGTTACGAGGATGGCGTGGTGGAAGTGCCGAAAACGGCGTTTGTCCAGCGGATATGTGCCGTGCGCGCGCCCGCGGGCGGCGCCCCGGCCACCGCGCCGCCGCGCTACCGGCTACCGGCGCGGCCCTAGGACGGCGCCGGCCGGCCCTGCCGTGCCATGTCAGCGGGCAGGGTGCTTCACACGTTGGAACCCTTATTGTTTTCCCTCATTCCGGGGGAGTCCGGAGCGGCTGACGGTTCCGGTACAATCCCGGTTATTCGATTTCCCGAGTTCCCTGAGCTATGACACAGATTACCGGCAGCATCGTGGCCATCGTCACCCCGATGCATGAGGATGGCAGCCTGGATTACCCGGCCCTGCGCGCCCTCATCGACTGGCACGCGGCGGAAGGCACCGATGGCATCGTGATTGTGGGCACCACCGGCGAGTCGCCCACCGTCACCGTGGAAGAACATTGCGAACTGATCCGCGTGGCCGTGGAGCAGTCCGGCAAGCGCGTCCCGATCATCGCCGGTACCGGCGGCAATTCCACCAGCGAGGCGATCGAGCTGACCGCCTTTGCGAAGAAGGTGGGCGCCGATGCGTCGCTGCAGGTGGTGCCGTACTACAACAAGCCGACGCAGGAAGGCATGTACCGCCATTTCCGCACGATCGCGGAAGCGGTGGACCTGCCGGTGCTGCTGTACAACGTGCCGGGCCGCACCGTGGCCGACATGAGCAACGACACCATCCTGCGCCTGGCGCAGGTGCCGGGCGTTGCCGGCGTGAAGGAAGCCACCGGCAACATCGACCGCGCCGCGCAACTGATCAAGGATGCGCCGGAAGGCTTCGCGATCTACAGCGGCGACGATCCGACCGCCGTGGCGCTGATCCTGCTGGGCGGGCAAGGCAACATCTCCGTGACAGCCAACGTGGCGCCGCGCAAGATGCACGAGATGTGCATGGCCGCGCTCAAGGGCGATGTGGTGACCGCGCGCCGCCTGCACATGGAACTGATCGACCTGAACCGCGCGATGTTCGTCGAGGCCAACCCGATCCCCGTCAAGTGGGCGCTGCAGCAGATGGGCAGGATGGAGGGCGGCATCCGCCTGCCGCTGACCCCGCTGGCCGAAGCGCAGCACGACACCGTGCGCCGTGCGCTGGCCGCCGCCGGCCTGCTGGCCTGATTCCCGATCTTGCCGGCTGAACCCGCGGCCTGTCATCAACTTCCTTGCCGACTTCTTGAAACCAGGATTACGTGTCAATGAAACAGAAGCTTAACCGTCGCGGCGCGACGCAAGTCCGCCGTGCCGCCATGGTCGCGCCCGTGCTGGCCATGACCCTGATCACCGGCTGCAGCAGCATCAACGAGGCCATGCAGCCGGACAAGATCGACTACAAGTCCCAGGGCAAGAAGACCGCATCGCTGGACATCCCGCCGGACCTGACCAAGCTGGAGGGCGACCGCCGCTACACGGTGCCCGACGCCGCCGGCACGTCCACGCTGTCCAATTTCTCGCAGGCCACCAAGACCCGCGAGGCCAGCCCCACCGACAACGTGCTGCCGGCCGCGCAGGGCGTGCGCATGGAGCGCGATGGCAACCAGCGCTGGCTGGTCATCAGCAACGGCATGCGTGCCGACCAACTGTGGCAGACGCTGCGCGGCTTCTGGCAGGAAAGCGGCTTCCTGCTGGTGCAGGATTCGCCCGAGACCGGCATCATGGAAACGGACTGGGCCGAGAACCGCGCCAAGATCCCGCAGGACATCATCCGCAATACCATCGGCAAGGTGTTCGACGGCCTGTACTCCACGTCGGAGCGTGACAAGTTCCGCACGCGCGTGGAGCGCTCGCAGAACGGCCAGATGGAAGTGTTCATCAGCCATCGCGGCGCGCAGGAGCAACTGACCGGCGTGGACAAGACGAGCACGGTCTGGACGCCGCGTCCGGCCGATCCGGAACTGGAAGCCGAGTTCCTGTCGCGCCTGGCCCAGCGCCTGGGCGTGCAGAAGGAACAGGCCGACCGCATGGCCAAGAACCCGACGCCGGCCGGTATCGGTACGAACGAGGCGGCTGCATCGGCCAGCACCGCAGCGCCGGGCTCGGCCGCCGCGTCCGGTCTCGCCGCCGCCACCGCCACGGGCGCGGCAACGGCTGACAGCAGCAAGTCGTTCCTGTCGCAGGTCAACGGCGCCCCGGCGCTGCAACTGCCGGAGCCGTTCGATCGCGCCTGGCGCTCGGTGGGCCTGTCGCTGGATCGCGTGAACTTCACGGTGGAAGACCGGGATCGCGCGCAGGGCCTGTACTACGTGCGCTATGTCGATCCGCGTACCAACGTGGATGACCGTGGCTTCTTCTCGAAGCTGTTCACGAAGGCCAACGATGGCAAGACCGCCAAGAAGTATCGTGTGGCGCTGAAGGGCAACGGCACGGGCACCACGGTGACCGTGCAGAACGATGCCGGCCAGCCGGAGAACACCGAGATCGGCAAGAAGATCCTGTCGCTGCTGGACGAGCAACTGCACTGATGGGTTGCCGTCGCAGTCAGACGGTCCCGACGGCTCCGGCCGTCGGGTGCCACACCGGGCGAGCGCATCGATGATGCGCTTTGCTTTTTTGGGCAGCGGCAGCGAGGGCAACTCGCTGTTGATCGAGGCTGCCGACGGCGCCACGGTGACCCGTGTGCTGCTGGACTGCGGTTTCGGCATTCGCGAAACCGCGCGCCGGCTCGAGCGCCTGGGTGTCACGCCCGACCAGCTCGATGCTGTGCTGGTCACGCACGAACATGGCGATCACGTCGGCTCCGCCTACGCGTTCGCCGCGCGCCACAAGCTTCCCGTCCATACCAGTCACGGCACATGGCTTGCCACCTCGCATCTGCGTGGCGCCGATGCGGCCGACGTGCGCGTGTGCTGTGCGGATCACGCGTTCACGGTAGGCGGGCTGGAAATCCAGCCATACACGGTGCCCCACGATGCGCGCGAGCCGCTGCAATTCGTGCTGACCGATGGCGCGGCACGGTTGGGCGTGCTGACCGATGCGGGCATGGAGACGCCATACGTGACCGCGCGGCTGGCTGGCGTGGATGCGCTCGTGCTCGAGTGCAATCACGACCGGGAGATGCTGCGCAACTCGGCCTATCCGTACTCGCTGAAGCGGCGTATTGGCGGGGACTTTGGCCACTTGGCCAACGAGGTGGCAGCGGCCATCCTGTCGCAGGTGGCGCACACGGGCCTGTCGCGCGTGGTGGCGGCGCATCTGAGCAAGCAGAACAACACGCGCGCGCTGGCGTCTGGCGCGCTGGCCGCGGTGCTGGGCGCGATGCCCGAGGACATCCTGATCGCTGATCAGGAAGAGGGTCTCGGCTGGCAGCCGGTGCGAGGCGTGTGATTCGCGATTAACTGTGCCCGGCACCGTTCCCGAGAGGGGGCGGGCGTTGGGAACACACTGCGAGTAAATCGCGGGAAATAAAAAAGCCGACCCGAAGGTCGGCTTTTTTTATCGGACGGATCCGATTACTGCTTGGCAGCCGGAGCCGAAGCGTCAGCAGCCGGGGCAGCTGCCTCAGCAGCCGGAGCCGAAGCTTCAGCAGCCGGAGCGGCAGCGGCGGGAGCCGAAGCCTCAGCGGCGGGAGCGGTGGCAGCCGGAGCGGCGGTGTCAGCGGCCGGAGCGGCGGCTTCTTCCTTCTTGCCGCAAGCGGCCAGGGCAACAGCAGCCAGCAGGGATGCGATCAGGAGAGACTTCTTCATTTTTCGTCCTTTAATTAATAACTGGAAACAGGCGATGAATAATTACCGGTAATTATCGCTCTTGAACTGCAAATTTGAGGCTCTCCCGGGTGCCGACAATGCAGTGGTACACAGTACTAGCCAGCGGGCGATTATATCCGCGTTTCCCCGGCTTGTGTACTGTCGAAATTTGCTGGTTCTCATTGTTACGCATTATTACACCCGTACCGGCGCGATCTGCAACCAGCCCTCGAGGGTCCAGTCATGGAACGTGTCCATCAGGTCGGGCAGCGCGGCGCACGCGGTGAGTTCCTCTGCCGTCAGATGGCGCTGGTCGGCCAGCCGGCGCAGCCACTTCGCCAGCGCTGCCGGCGGTTCGTAGGCTTCGCCATTGAGGAAGAAATGCGTGCGGTCATAGAGCGCGATCGAACCGGGGGCCAGGACCACGCCATGTGCCTGGGCCAGCTTCGTGTACTTGCGCAGCGGGATCTCCTCCACCTCGGCGAACATGACCGAGGGCTTGGGCTCCGACAGGTGCGAGCCCAGGAATTCGGACACCATCGCGCCGTTCCATTTCAGCGCCTGCAGGCGTTCCGCCACGGCGCGCGCGAGGCCGGCGGGCATCTGCGCCGGATGCGCGGTGGCGGCCTCGCCCGCATCGGCGTAGCGGCCGTCGAGCCCTTCGTTGCCTTCCACGGTTTCAGACAGCCACGCCAGGAAGTGGCCGGCGATTTCACGGTAGGCCGGCGCGCGAAAGCCGATGGACGCGGTCATGCACTCGCCCTCGGCCACGCCGTCGTGCGCGTACTGCGGGGGCAGGTACAGCATGTCGCCGGGCTCGAGCACCCATTCCTGCTCGGCGGTGAAGTCCGAGAGGATCTTCAGCGGCATGTCGGGGATCAGGTCGAGCTTCGTTTGTGACGAAATGCGCCAGCGGCGCCGGCCCGATACTTGCAGCAGGAACACGTCGTACGAATCGAAGTGGGGCCCCACGCCGCCGCCGTCTGTCGCGTAGCTGATCATCAGGTCGTCGAGCCGCGCGTCCGGCGCGAAGCGGAACTGGCCCATCAGGTCGGCGGCGGCCTGGTCGTGCAGGTTGACGCCCTGGACCAGCAGCGTCCACTTGCCGGTCTTGCGCGAGGGCAGGTTGTCCTCGGCAAACGGGCCGTGCTCGAGCTTCCAGCGGTTGCGAAAGTACGACACCAGGCGCGACTCCACGTCCTCCTGGTTGGCCAACTCAAAAAGCGCTTCACGCGACACAGGTGGCACGATTCCGGGCACGGCCTGTCGAATCAGCAAGGGTTTGCGGTGCCAGATGTCGCGCATGAATGCGGCGGGCGTCATGCCCCCGAGCAACGTGAGCGGCGCGTCGGGATCAACAGGGCCCGCAGGCAGGGCCTGCGCGTATAATGCGGAATCGCTCATGGAGTCAAGAATTGAAAATCGCTAAGAACACGGTAGTGTCCGTGATGTACAAGCTGTCGGACACGCAGGGCAATCTGATCGAAGAGTCGGATGAGCCCATGGTCTATTTGCACGGCGGGTATGATGGCACGTTCCCGAAGATCGAGGAAGCGCTGGACGGCCATGATGCCGGCTTCGAGGCCGAGCTTCAGCTGGAGCCCGAGGAGGCGTTTGGCGACTACGACGCCGACCTCGTGAAGGTGGAGCCGCGTAACCGCTTTCCGGAGCCGCTGGAAGTCGGCATGCAGTTCGAGGGCGTGCCCGAGGACGGCGACGACGACGACTCCATCATCTACACGATTACCGACGTGGCCGAGGACAAGGTGGTGCTCGATGGCAACCATCCGCTGGCCGGCATGGCGCTGCGCTTCTGGCTGAAGGTATCGGAAGTCCGCGAAGCCACCGCCGAAGAGGTGGAGCATGGCCACGCGCACGGCGCCTCCGGCATCGAAGTGGTGGATGAGGACGAGGACGGCGACGAGAGTCCCCGTACGCTCCACTAAACTTCCCAAACAAATTGAGCGATGCGTGAGCCCGTCCGCAAGACGGGTCGCAAGGCTGCGATGGGGTCATCGCAGAACAATGAAAAAGCCGGCACCAGCCGGCTTTTTTTCGTCTGATGAAGCATCGTTCGATGCGGGCTTAAGGCTTCGGCCCGTCCCGCAGCTTCACCTGGAACACCGAGCGCGTGCCCGGCGATACCGTCAGCTCGGTCCACCGCGACGGCGAGCCCACCGGCAACGCCACGCGTGTGACATTGGCCATCACCTTGCCGGCCGTATCGCGCAGCGGCTTGTCCACGCCGAATCCGCTGTCGCTGGCGTGGACCAGCAGCACCTGACCCTTGAACTTGCCGGCCAGTTCGCGCAATTGCTGCTTGAATTCCAGAAAGCCGTCGCGCGTGCCGCGCCGCACGAAGGCGTCGAACAGCGTGGGCCTGCCGCGCCTCTCCCAGCCGTTGCCGAACAGCGGATCGGCATGGCCCACCACCACGATGCCGGCCAGGTCACGTTGCTCGGCCACCGAGAACGCGCGCGCGAGCCACTGGCGATTGGCCTCACGCCGGTCCTCGAACTCGCCGTTGCGGCCGCCTTCGGTGCGATAGTGGTTGTTGTCGCCGGGCAGGTTCAGGCCCACCAGCAGCACATCGTCCATGATCATGCGGACATTCTCGCGATAACCGCGGAACATCGCCTGGTCCGACTGGCGCATCACCGGCAGCGGACGGCGGCCCAGCGTGGCGTCCACCGGAAAGAACATTTCCCGCAGCCGGCTCAGCCGCTCCACGGCATCGAACTGGCCGTTCACCGGCTTGTAGCACTCGGCCCAGTCATTCTCGCCCGGCACATAGACCAGCGGCAGCGGGGCGTCGTCGAGCAATTGCCGGCGCGCCGCCAGCACGGCATCGCCGCAAGACTCGGTGTCGCCCTTGATGCCGCCCGCGTGGACCACGAGGCCCACCTGCTGGGCAGCCATGAACTCAAACAATGCGGTGGTGTCGGCCTCGGCGGCGGGCCATTGCGGCACGTCGGCGATCAGCGCCATGCGCACCGGCGGCACGGCCGGCGCGGGCGGCGGCGCCACGCGGGCAGCGCGTGCCGCCTGGGCGAGCCCGGGCGCAGCACATGCCGCCCAGCACAGCGCGGCCACCGCCATGCGCCGCCACGTCCACCGATGTGCCGTCATACGAGGTGCTTGGTCTCCGCCAGTGCCTTGAGCCGGTATAGCGCGTCAAGCGCATCGCGCGGCGTCAGGCTGTCCGGGTCCAGGTCCGCCAGGGCGTCCAGCGCGGCCGCATCGGCCGGCGAGTGTACGGTGCCGGCTGCCCCCAGGGGCTCCGCCTCCTCCTCGTCCGGCGGTGCCGCGGGCGCGGCGAACAGGTCGAGCTGCGGCGTGGGCGTGGCATCGGCCGACTGCTGCTCGAGCCAGGCCAGGTGCTTGCGCGCGGCGCGGATCACGGGCTGCGGCACGCCGGCCAATTGCGCCACCTGGAGGCCGTAGCTCTGGCTTGCGGGGCCGTCCTGCACCGCGTGCAGGAACACGATGCCGTCGCCATGCTCCACGGCGGACAGGTGCACGTTGGCCGCCTGCGCGAACTCCTGCGGCAATTGCGTCAACTCGAAGTAGTGTGTGGCAAACAGCGTGTGGCTGCGATTGTGTGCGAGCAGGTGCCGCGCGATCGCCCAGGCCAGCGCCAGGCCGTCGAACGTTGACGTGCCGCGGCCGATCTCGTCCATCAGCACCAGGCTCGATGGCGTGGCATGGTGCAGGATGCCCGCCGCCTCGGTCATTTCCACCATGAACGTGGAGCGCCCGCCGGCCAGGTCGTCGGCCGCGCCGATCCGCGTGAAGATGCGGTCCACGGGGCCAATCACGGCACGCCGCGCCGGCACCCATGCGCCCACGCAGGCCAGCAGCACGATCAACGCGGTCTGGCGCATGAACGTGGACTTGCCGCCCATGTTCGGCCCGGTGATCAGCAGCAGCTTGCGCGCTTCGGTCAACTGGCAGTCGTTGGGGATGAACTCGGTCGATTCGGCCGCCAGCTGGCCTTCCACCACGGGATGCCGGCCCTGCACGATGTCGATGACGTTCTCGCCAACGCGTTCCGGCTCGACCCAGTCGAGCGTGCGGGCCCGTTCGGCCAGCGCCGCCAGCACATCGAGCCGCGCCAGCGCCCCGGCCACGCGCTGCAGGCCGCCGATATGGGGCAGCAGGGCCTGGAGCAGCGCCTCGTAGAGCAGCTTCTCGCGCGCCAGCGCGCGGTCCTGGGCCGACAGCGCCTTGTCCTCGAAGGCCTTGAGCTCGGGCGTGATGTAGCGCTCGGCGTTCTTCAGCGTCTGGCGGCGGCGGTAGTCGTCGGGCACCTTGTCGGCCTGGCCGTTGGTGACCTCGATGTAGAAGCCATGCACGCGGTTGTATTCCACGCGCAGGTTGGCAATGCCCGTGCGCGTGCGCTCGCGCGATTCCAGGTCGATCAGGAACTGCCCGCAGTTCTCGGAGATGTCTCGCAGTTCGTCCAGATCGGCGTCGTAGCCGCGTGCGATCACGCCGCCATCGCGCAGCACGGTGGAGGGTTCCTCGGCCACGGCGCGCACCAGCAGGTCCAGGCAATCCTCGGGGACCGCGAGTTCGGCGATGGTCTGGGCCAGCAGCGGCGCATCGTCGCTCGGCGTCACATTGGCGCGCACGCTGGGCAGCGCGCGCAGGGTGTCGCGCAGCGAGGACAGGTCGCGGGGCCGCGCGGTCAGCAGCGCCAGCCGCGAGGTGATGCGTTCCACGTCGGCCAGCCGGCGCAACGTGGCGCGCAGCGCGTCGGGGTCTTGCGCGATCAGCGCGCCGATGGCCTGCTGGCGCGCACGCGGCAGCGCGGGGTCGCGCAGCGGATGATGGAGCCAGTGCCGCAGCGCGCGGCTGCCCATGGCCGTGGCGCAGGTGTCGAGCAGCGAGAACAGCGTCGGCGACTCGCCGCCGCGCAGCGTCTCGGTCAGTTCCAGGTTGCGTCGCGTGGCCGAATCGAGTCCGACGAATTCCGATTCGCGCTCCACGGTCACGCCCTGCACGTGGCGCAGCGACTGGCCCTGCGTGGCGGCCGCGTAGTTCAGCAGCGCGCCGGCCGCGCCGAGCGCCGCGCCCAGGCCCGCGCAGCCAAACGGCTCGAGGCTGGCCACGCCAATCTGCTCGCGCAGGCGCCGTGTGCCGGCATCCTGGTCGAAATGCCATTCCGGCAGCCGCGTGCGCGCGCAGGCCAGCGCGGGCAGGTCGATGCCGCCGGCGTACAGCAGTTCGGCGGGGCGAATCCGCTCCAGCTCGCGGCCCAGCTGGGCCGCCTCGCACTCCATGAGCCGCAGTTCGCCGCTGGCCAGGTTCAGCCAGGCCAGCCCGGTCTTGCTGACGCCACGCCGCGTGGTCTGCTGGTGCACGGCCATCAGGAAGGTGTCGACCTTGTCCGGCAGCAGCGCGGCGTCCGTCAGGGTGCCCGGCGTGACGATGCGTACCACCTTGCGCTCCACCGGCCCCTTGCTGGCGGCGGGGTCGCCGATCTGCTCGCAGATGGCCACGGATTCGCCCAGCTTGACGAGCTTGGCCAGGTACTGGTCCACCGAGTGGAACGGGATGCCGGCCATGCGGATCGGCACGCCGCCAGACTGCCCGCGCGATGTCAGCGTGATGTCCAGCAGCCGTGCGGCCTTTTCGGCATCGTCGTGGAACAGCTCGTAGAAGTCGCCCATCCGGTAGAAGAGCAGCGTGTCCGGATGATCCGCCTTGATGCGCAAGTACTGCTGCATCATCGGCGTGTGCTTCTCGGGCGCGCCGCGCCGGGCGGCGGATTTCGCGTCCATATCGGTGGCGGCGGGGGCGGCGGCGGGGGTGGCGTCGGCGGGGATCTCCCCCGCGTCATCACGATCGGCGGAAAGGGCTTCTACGGACATGCATTCCTCTCGGGCGGCCATTCCCGGGCCGCCGGTGTATCGGTTGCCGTCAGGCGGACATCATCCACCACGGCGCAAAGCGGCATTTTACTGCCACCCCACGTCGGCACCTTGTGCCAGATTCTGAAAAAGCGTGAGAAATGTTCACGGTGCCGCCATCGGGTCAGCACACGCGCAGTTCCAGATGTCTGCCCAGCGCCCGGAACGCCGCCGCGATGGTGTCGATCTTGGTGGCGTGGCCAAGATCCACCACGCGTTGCACGTCCTGCGGGCGGGTATGCATCCGCCGGGCCAGTTCGGCCTGCGTGATGCGTTGCGCCAGCATTTCGTTCAACAGCAGCACCTTGGCCGCCACGCTGGCCGGGAGCTCCACCAATGCCTCGCCGGCCTGGGGGGCCGATGGCATGGGCACGCTGCGGTCGTCTTCGAAGTAGAACTCCATGGCCGTGGCCAGCGCATCGATGGCGTTCGCGGCGGCGTCGGCCATGTCGTCGCCTTGGGTCAAGGCTTCAGGAATGTCGCGGAAGGTCACGATGAACCCGCCTTCCTCGGCTGGGGTAAAGGTTGCTGGATAACGCATCGGTAGGCTCGGCTGGCAAGTGAGAAACGAGTGGAGGCCGGATGGGATGCATCCGGGCTACGCTCATCTTCCGTGGGTGATGCGTGTAATATAAGCAAAATTGCTTACATAATCAACAAAAATGTTTGGATGTCGGCCAATCCGTGCGTCAAAGCCAACACCGCCCAGCGTATGGGGCGTGCCAGGTCTTCGGCTTTAGGAGGATTCTGAAAATGCGGGGGTGACGGGATTTGTCTGGCACGCGCATCGTTAACGAAAAACAGGCGCCCCGGGGCGCCTGTTCATCGAGACAGGAAGCAATGCTCAGATGGCCGCGGCCGGCTTGGCGTTGTCCAGCGAGTACGGCGACAGCAGGCGCACCATCTGCGCAAACGCCTTCGGGTTGCCTGCCAGCACTTCGCCCTGTTCCATCTGGCGGGCCTCGCCCGCATAGTTGCCGACCAGGCCGCCGGCCTCGGTGATCAGCAGCATGCCGGCAGCCATGTCCCACGGCTTCAGGCCGCGCTCGAAGAAGCCATCCAGCCGGCCGCAGGCCACGTAGGCCAGATCCAGCGCAGCCGCGCCGGGGCGGCGCAGGCCGGCGCAGTTGCGCGTCATCAGCGCGAACATCTCCAGGTATTCGTCCATGCCTTCCAGGTCACGGAACGGAAAGCCGGTGCCGATCAGGCAGTCGGCCAGCTTGTCGCGGCGCGTCACGCGGATGCGGCGGTTGTTCAGGAACGCGCCGGCGCCCTTGGTTGCCGTGAACAGCTCATCGCGCGTGGGGTCGTAGACCACGGCCTGCACCGGCACGCCCTTGTGCAGCTGGCCGATCGAGACCGCATACTGCGGGAAACCGTGGATGAAGTTGGTGGTGCCGTCCAGCGGATCGATGACCCACTTGTATTCTGCCTCGGGGTCGCCCTCGGTCCAGGACTGGCCGGACTCTTCCGCTAGAATGGCGTGCTCGGGGTAGGCGGTGCGGATGATCTCGATGATCGCCGCCTCGGCGCTGCGGTCGACTTCGGTGACGAAATCGTTGTGTTGTTTGCGCGAAACGCGCACCAGATCGACGTCCATGGACGCGCGATTGATGATGGAACCCGCCTTGCGGGCCGCCTTGACGGCGATATTGAGCATCGGATGCATGAATCTCTCCAGGCGG
>Ga0255338_1003029_pt1 | contig 21710 bp, 22 predicted proteins | sample MeOH1_35cm_T4_19_FD_203715 | JGI IMG/M metagenome (GOLD analysis project Ga0255338, IMG submission 203715) | Sandy soil microbial communities from University of British Columbia, Vancouver, Canada - MeOH1_35cm_T4_195 | ecosystem: Engineered > Artificial ecosystem > Sand microcosm > Unclassified ...
ACACGCCGTGCGTCCAGTCGAACGCTTCGGTGACGAGCGGCACGGTCGTCGTGCGGCGGCCGCCGAACAGGAAGGCGCTGATGGGCACGCCATCCGGATTGTCCCAGTCGGGATCGAGCGACGGGATTTGCTCCAGGGCCACGGTAAAGCGCGAGTTTGGATGCGCCGCCAGCCGGCCGCTGTCGGGCGTCCACGGCTGGCCTTGCCAGTCGGTGAGCTCCTTCGGCGGCGTCTTGGTGAGGCCTTCCCACCACACGTCGCCGTCCGGCGTGAGCGCCACATTGGTGAAGATCGTGTTCTTGTGCAAGGCGGCGAGGCAATTGGGATTCGTATGCTCCGACGTGCCCGGTGCGACGCCGAACGCGCCCGCTTCGGGGTTGATCGCGTAGAGGCGGCCGTCGCTATGCGGCTTGATCCACGCGATGTCCTCGCCGATGGTCGTCACTTTCCAGCCTTTCAGACCCCTGGGCGGTATCAGCATGGCGAGATTGGTCTTGCCGCACGCGCTCGGGAACGCTGCCGCGATGTAATGCTTCTTGCCGTTCGGCGGCTCGATGCCGAGGATCAGCATGTGCTCCGCGAGCCAGCCCTGCTCCCGCGCCATGATCGAAGCGATGCGCAGAGCGAAGCACTTCTTGCCGAGCAGCGCATTGCCGCCATAGCCGCTGCCGAACGACCAGATCGACTTCTCGGCCGGGAAATGGACGATGTACTTCTGCTGCTTGTTGCTGGGCCACGGCACGTCCTTCTCGCCGGCGGCGAGCGGGGCTCCGACGCTGTGCAGGCCGGGCACGAAATAGCCGTCCGGACCGAGCACGTCGAGAACCTTGCGACCCATGCGCGTCATCACTCGCATGCTGACCGCGACATAGGGGGAATCGGTCACTTCGATGCCGATGTGCGCGATGTGCGAGCCCAGCGGACCCATGCTGTACGGAATGACGTACATGGTCCGGCCGCGCATGCAGCCGTCGAACAGCTTGGTGAGTGTCGCCTTCATTTCATCCGGCGCCACCCAGTTGTTGTTGGGGCCCGCATCTTCCTTGTTCGGACTGCAGACGAAAGTACGATCTTCCATCCGCGCCACGTCGTCGGGATCCGACCGGGCGAGGAAACAGCCCGGACGCTTCTCCTCGTTCAGCTTGATGAGAGTCCCGGCGGCCACCATTTCGGCGCAGAGGTGGTCATATTCCTCCTGGGAGCCGTCGCACCAGTACACGCGCGCCGGCTTGGTGAGCTGCGCGACTTCCGCGACCCAACGCTTCAGGTTGTCATTCTTGACGTATGCCGGTGCATCGCCGGCGGGCTGTAGTTGGGTGGCGGTAGCGGGCCGATTCATAAGCGTTCCTCTTTCAGCGCCATTCCTGCGCTATCTATTGAAATATAAGACGCGACGAACAGGGGCGCGTTCGCCGCGAAACCATGAATTTTACTCCAATTTGGCGACTCGGGCGGCGGGGGGCAGGCTCGGGCGGGCATGGCGGCGGCATGCGACAGTGTCGCCATACCCTCGCACACGGGCCTACGCACTCGGGATTCCGACGGTATTCGGTGCGATGCTCTGCAGCAATTAGCGGGCCGATGTCGACGAGCACCATGAGCGTGAGCGGGCGTTCGTTTCATATTGCGACAGGCGAGCAGGCACACGCGCCGGATAGTCCGGCTACTGCCTCAGGTCGGCGCAGGCGATCGGCGTCGCAGCCAGCCCAGGCCGAGTGCGGCGATGCCGGCAATGACGAGGAACGGGATCGCCAGGTAGTTCATCGTCTGCCAGCCCTGGTAGGTGAACAGCGCGCCCGAAGACAGTGAGCTCGCCACCATGGTGAGGAAGATCGCCGTGTCGTTTATTCCCTGCGCCTTTGCGCGCTCCGCAGGCCGGTGAGCCTCGGTGAGCAGCGTGGTGGCCCCGACGTACATGAAATTCCACCCGATGCCGAGCAGGGTCAACGCAAGCCAGAAATTCGCGACGGCCACGCCGGACAGCGCAATGAAGACGCAGACCAGAATCAACACGACACCCGCGAGGATGACGCGCGTCACGCCGTAGCGCTGTATCAGCGCGCCGGTAAAGAAAGACGGCGCGAACATGCCCACGAGATGCCACTGGATGACGAAGGCCGCATCCGAGAACGGATGCTGGCAGGCGATCATCGCGAGCGGCGTCGCCGTCATGAGCAGGTTCATCACGCCGTAGCCGATCATGCCGCACAACACGGCGACGACGAATGCCGGCTGGCGGGCGATCTCGATGAGCGGACGCCCTGCCGTCTTCTGCTCCGCAACGGTGAGCCGGGGTATCTCCAGCCAGCGCAGCACTAAGATCGCGAGCAGCGCGAACACGACGAGAGAGAGATAGGCTCCGGCATACACGTGGTCGAGCACCAGGTCCTTGGTGAGCTTGCTCGTCTGCGGCCCGAGGAATCCGCCCAGTATGCCGCCGGCAAGCACCAGCGAGATTGCCTTGCTGCGGAATGCCGCCGGCGCCGCGTCGGCGGCGGCGAAGCGGTAGTACTGGCCGGCGGCGAAATACACGCCGAGCACGGCCGTGCCGGCGCACAACATCCAGAAATTGTGCGCGTAGAGCGCCACCGCACAGAGGATGGAGCCTACGATGGCGCACACGGCGCCCAGCGTGAAGCCGGCCCGCCTCCCCCACTGTTTCATGAGCAGCGACACGGGCAGTGTCGTGAGCGCCGAGCCGACGAAATAGCTGGTGATGGGCAGCGTGGCGAGCCCCTTGTCCGGCGCGAGCAGATAGCCCGCGAGCGCGTTGATGGTGATGAGCACCGAATTGTTGGTAAGCAGCAGGCCCTGGCATACTGCGAGCAGCGCGACGTTCGTTTTGTGCTTGTCCATGGGCTACGCTACGTCCGTGAGGCGGGATGTGTGAAGCATGAGGGGTAAAGGCGCAAGTTACGAGTCTCACCCGTCACGGATCAGGCGTCACGCTATTCAATGATTCAGCGCCGCTGGAACTGCGTTTTGCCGAACATCACATCGCGCGCCTTGTCGTCGAGCGCCGTCGGCGGATTCTGTTGCGCCAGCACTTGCACGCCGCGCTGCACGGCGGGCCGGGCGTTGATGGCGTCGAACCACCGCTTGACGTTCGGATACTGCGCCATGTCTATGCCGCGGCTTTCGGCGCCGCGCATCCAGGGAAAGATGGCGATGTCTGCGATGGTGTACTCGTCGGTGGCGACGTACTCGCTGTCGGCGAGCCGCTTGTCGAGCACGTTGGTGAGGCGGTTCGCCTCGTTGGTGTAGCGCTCGATGGCATAAGGGATCTTCTCCACCGCATACCGGCGGAAGTGGTTCGCCTGGCCGAACATCGGGCCGACACCGCCCATCTGCCACATGAGCCACTGGAGACACGTCCAGCGCTCGTGCATGTCCTCGGGCAGCAGCATGCCGCTCTTCGACGCGAGATACACGAGAATGGCGCCGGACTCGAACAGCGACAACGGCTTGTCGTCCGGCCCGTCGTGATCGACGATGGCGGGAATGCGATTGTTCGGACTTATTTTCAGAAACTCGGGCTCGAACTGATCGCCGGTGCGGATGTTGATGCCGTGTATGCGGTGCTCGAGCCCCGTCTCCTCCAGCATGATGTGGACTTTGTGACCGTTCGGCGTGGCCCAGCTGTAAACGTCGATCATCGCTCCTCCCGCGAAATACGGCATGCTACCAACACCGCGCCGCTTTCGTAAACGACGCGAAGTGACAAGGCAGACGCGAGTTGTTATGGTCGCGGCGTCCGTTCAACAGGTCCGGCGCATGCCCGTTGCCCCGTCTTCCCCCGTCAACCGTCTTCTGGCAGGGCGTTCTCTGCGCGCTTTCGGCGACGGTTGCGTGAGCCTGCTCCTCCCGTTCTATCTCACCGACTGTGGCTTCACGCCGCTGCAGATCGGGATCCTCATCACCGCGACTTTGCTCGGTTCCGGTCTGCTCACTCTCTTCGCGGGATTGGTTGCCCACCGTTATCACGGACACACTCTCCTCGTTGCTGCGTCCCTGCTCATGATAGCGACCGGAGCTGCCTTCTCGATGGTGACCGAGTTCTGGCCTCTGCTGATCGTTGCATTCCTCGGCACGCTGAATCCCTCGAGCGGCGACGTCTCCGTGTTCCTGCCACTGGAGCAGGCGATGCTTGCCCATGCGGCGAGTCCGCACAACCGCACGCTGCTGTTCGCACGCTACAGCCTGTTCGCTGCGCTTGCCGGCGCCGTCGGCGCGCAGGCGGCCGGGCTTCCGGCCTTCGCGCTCGAGCTGGGGGCAACGCCCCGCTTCGCCATGCAATGCATGTTCTGGCTCTACGCAGCGCTGGGCCTCTTCATTCTGCTGCTGTATCGCGATCTCGATCCCGGGATCGGGGCGGAGAGCGCCAAGCGGGCGCAGCCGCTGCAAGAGTCGCGGCGTACCGTCTATCGTCTCGCGGCGCTCTTCAGCCTCGACTCCTTCGCAGGCGGCTTTGCCGTCCAGTCATTGCTTGCGTTGTGGCTCGCGCAACGGCACGGCGTCGCTCTCGCGACGACCGCGACGATATTCTTCTGGATCGGGCTGCTCGCGGCGTTCTCGCAACTCGCCTCGGCGCGCCTCGCGCAGCGCATCGGCCTGGTGAACACCATGGTGTACACGCATCTCCCGGCCAATATCTTTCTCGTCGCGGTGCCTTTCATGCCGACGCTCGGAAGCGCGCTCGTCTGCCTCTTGATCCGCAGCGCGCTGTCGCAGATGGACGTTCCGGCGCGCACTTCGTACGTGATGGCGGTGGTCTCGCCGGCCGAGCGCGCCGCAGCCGCGAGTGTCACTGCGGTGCCGCGCAGCCTCGCTGCAGCGGTAAGTCCCGGGCTCGCCGGCTACCTCCTTGCGATGAGCCCCTTCGGCACGCCGCTCATCGTGTGCGGTGTGCTGAAGATCACCTACGATCTGCTGCTCCTCAAGCTTTTCCGACAGTTGAAGCCGCCGGAAGAGGCGGCGGGCGATGGCCCGCGGTCCTGAGCGGCGCGCTTCATGGCCTGCCGGCAGGCGGCGCACGCAGCTCGCGCACGAAGGCTGCGGTTTCATACGCTTCCGAATTGATCCGGGTCGCGAATTGCGCGCGCTCGGCAGTCACCGGCTGCAGTCCCAACGCGCGCAGCTCTCGCTGCGTGCGCTCGTCGTCGAGAGCCGCGCCGATCCGCTCGCCCAGCCACGCCACCGCTTTGACGGGCGTGCGTCGGCCCGAAAAAATGCCGTACCAGCCCTCGACGGCGTAGTCGCCGATGCCCGACTCGGCGAGCGTGGGCAGTTGCGGCAAGCTCGGCAGGCGTCGCGCGGTCGTGATGGCGAGCGGCCGCACATATTCGTTGGCGAAGTACGGCAGCGCCAACGGCAGCGCCGCAAACATATACGACACATGGTTGGTCGCAACTGCGTTCAACGCGGAAAGACCGCCGTTGTACGAGACGTGCACGACGTCGAGCCCGGTCATGCGGACAAAGCGCTCTCCGGCAAGGTGCCCCGTGCCGCCGTCCCCGGAAGAGCCGTAATTCACTTCGCCGGGTCGGACCTTGAGCCACGCGACGAGATCGCGCACGTTGTCGACGGGCAATGAGACGTTTGTCATGAGCACGAACGGCATCGTCGCGAGCGGCGTGACGAGCACGAAATCGCGCAGCCCGTCGTACTTCACGCCGACGTAGTAATGCGGGTTGATGAGCAGCGTCGCGTCGCTGCCGAGCAGTAACGTGTGACCATCCGCCTTGGCGCGTGCCACGGTGGTCGCGCCGCGCGTTGTAGCGCCGCCGGGTTGGCGCTCGAGACTCGCCGGATACTCGCTGCCACTGCCGATCGCATCGGCGGCGATCTGCGCCAGCCTGTCCGATATGGGCGGTGGCGCATTCTGCGCAATCAGTTTGTACGTCTTGGTGAGCCGGGAAGTGCCGCGGATGTCGGTCGGTCCGCTCACCGCGTACGGGATGACGATCCTGATTGGACGCGTGGGGAACGGCTGACTGCTTGCGGCGCCCGCACACGCCGCGAGCACCACTGCGAAAAGCATGCAACGGATCATTGCGAAGGCAGCTGCAGCGATTTCACTTCCAGAAATTCTTCGAGACCATAGCGGCCGAATTCGCGACCGTGCCCGGACTGCTTGTAGCCGCCGAAAGGCGCGAGCAGATTGAAGGGGCCACCGTTCACTTCGACCCGTCCCGCACGCAAGCGGCGGGCCAAAGCCATGGCATGCGCTTCATTGCCCGACCACACGGCGGCGGCAAGGCCGTACGGGGTGCCGTTGGCGATGCTTATGGCCTCTTCTTCGTCGCGATAAGTCAAAATGGACAAGACCGGTCCGAAGATCTCCTCCTGGGCGATCGTCATGTCCGGCTGCACTCCGCCGAACACGGTAGGCGCAACATAGTAGCCGCGCGCCAGCCCTTCGGGCGGCTCGGCGCCGCCGAGCAGCAGTCGGGCGCCCTCCTCCATGCCTTTGCGGATATAACCGCGCACGCGGTCGCGCTGCGTCGCGGAAACGAGCGGCCCCAGCCGGGTCGCAGCATCGAGCGGGTCCCCGGGTGGAAACCCCTTCGCCGCTTCGACCGCAAGCGTCGCCGTCTCATCTGCGCGCGCCTGAGGCACAAGCAGCCGCGTAAGAGCCGTACAGGTCTGTCCCGAATTCAGAAAGCAGGAGCTCACGGCTGCGCGTACGGCGCGCGGGAAATCGGCGTCGTCCAGCACCACGGCGGCCGACTTGCCGCCCAGCTCGAGCGCCACGCGCTTCACGGTTTGCGCTGCGAGCGTGGAAACACGCTTGCCTGCACGAGTGGATCCGGTGAATGAAACCACATCGATGCCCGGATGTGCGGCCATCGCCTCTCCGACGACCGGGCCGGTGCCGCACACCAGATTGAACACGCCGCGAGGCAGGCCGGCAGCGTCGATGACTTCGGCCAGCATGTAAGCCGTCAGCGGCGCGATCTCGCTCGGCTTCAAGATAACCGTGCAGCCGGCTGCCAACGCCGGAGCGACTTTCGCCATGATCTGGTGCAGCGGATAGTTCCACGGGGTGATGCAGGCGGCGACACCGGCGGGCTCGCGCACGACCAGCGAGTTGGCGATTCTTTCTTCGAATGCGTACTCGCACACCAGCGTCGCGTAGCTTGCCGTGAGCTGCGGCGGCAGCGCAGCCTGGATGCGCTCCGAGAGCTTGAGCGGCATGCCGACCTCGTCCGTGATGCTGCGCGCGATTTCGCTCTTGCGCGCAGCCAGCCCGTCGGCGATCTTCTGCAGAAATGCGCCACGCTCCGCCGCAGAGGCCGCGCTCCATGCGGGGAATGCTGCGCGTGCGGCGGCCGCCGCCATCTCGACATCGTCGGCATTGCCGGCAGGAACGCGGGCGAGCAGCGCCTCGCTTGCCGGATTGATGACATCTATGCGGGCGCTGCTGCGCGAGGGCATCCAGCGTCCGTCGATGTAAAGCCGGTCCTCGACTTTCATGTTCGTGTCGCTCGTAACGGGTTGTTGCGGAGAGTATCTACAGGAAGCTCCAGCACGGTCAACGGGCGTCGAAGGCCCGGTCACGGCACGACGGGCCGGCCCCAGCGCAGCCGTACACGCAGCTGGCGGTAGATATCGACGCCTGCGCTGTCGGACATCAATACGACGTGCCTCACGCGGCCGCGCTCGTTGCATCGCAGATTGAGTATCGTGAGCTGGGACGTGACGAAGCTGCTGGGCAGCACCCGCGCCGCATGCCAGGCGCCTTGTTGCGTCTGGAAGCTTACACTGCCGTCCTCGGAGAACTGGAGCGCCACTATCGCGTTCGAAGACGTGAGGAGCGCCGTGCGGCGCACGGCGCTCACGAGGCTCAGCGCGATGGCCGCGCCGGCGGCTGCCTGCAGCGCGGGAGACAGCGGCCAAAGCAGTGCGATCGCGCCTGCATGCGCCAGCGTCAACACGGCTGCGAGACGATACGAGGCTCTTAGACGCACACCGAGGGCCATCGCGTTTCCTCCGCGGTGCGGGAATTGCCGGTCCCGACGAGCCTAGTATATGTTGAACTGCGCGACTTCAGGCAAAATCCGGGTTCGATGACGTTGCCGCGCGCGTTACGGTGATGAGAGGGTGGATATGGCGTATTCCTACTATGTGTACTATCGCATCGACCGCGAGCGCGCTGCGGAATGCGAACAGGCGGTGCTGGAGCTCCTTAATGCCATGAAACAGGCGACCGGCGTGACGGGGCGGCTGCTCAAGAAGCGCGCAGAACCGTTGCTGTGGATGGAGGTGTACGAGAACGTGAGGGACGACGCCAAATTCGAGTCGCAACTTGCGGATGCAGTAACGCGATTGAAATTGAACGACTGTCTGCAGGGGGATTCCTCGCGGCGGGTCGAGTGCTTCGAGACGTAGCGCGGCCATGTGCCTGATCCTCGTCGCCCATCGCGCATGCCCTGAGTACCCGCTCGTCATAGCGGCCAACCGGGACGAGGCGTACTCGCGCGATGCGCTGCCGGCCGGCTGGTGGAAAGACTGTCCGCAGGTGTACGGAGGTCGCGATGCGGTTGCCGGCGGCGCGTGGCTGGGGCTCGCGATGAACGGCCGTTATGCCGCGGTGACCAATTATCGTCAGGGCGGTGTGCGCGATACGGCGTTACGCAGCCGCGGCGAGCTCGTGAGAGATTACCTCTGCGGCGAGCGCGATCCCGTTGAATACATGCAGGACGTGTACCGGCGCGGTCATGCGTATAACGGCTTCAGTCTTCTGGCGGGCGATCGCGACCGCCTCTACTTTCTCTCGAACCGCGGCAACGGCGTCGCCGCCGTGACGCCGGGCGTGCATGGCCTGAGCAATCACCTGCTCGACGAGCCGTGGCCGAAAGTCGTGAACGGAACCCGCTGTCTGCAGGAATGGCTGAGCCTGCCCGAAGCCACCCTGGCAGCGCGTCTTTACGAATTTCTTGCCGATCGCACGACGGCGCCCGACGATCTGCTGCCGTCGACCGGCGTGGACGCGCAGCGCGAGCGTGAGCTCTCAGCGGCCTTTATCGCAAACGAGCGGTACGGCACGCGCGCGTCGACGGTGATCATCGTTCATGCGAGCGGGAAAGTGTACTTCGGTGAGCAAGGCTTCGGCCCGCAGGGCCGCCCGCTGTACGTCGAGGAGCAGCGACTGCGACTGCATGCCGGTGCTTACGCCGAGCGCGCGGGTGCAGGAGCGAGCTGAAGCACCATTTCCCGGTGCGGTATCCCCGCTTCCATGAATTCCTCTCCGACGGCGCTGAAGCCGTGCCTCGCATAGAAGCGAATCGCATGCGTTTGCGCATGCAGTTTCACGATCGTGTGGCTGCGTTCACGGGCGATGCCGATCAATAGCTGCAGCATCGCGCCACCGACTCCACACCCGCGCCACTGAGGCAGCACGGCCATGCGCCCGATGCGTCCGCTTTCGATCAGACGCCCGGTCCCTATGGGCGTGTGATCGGTCGCACGGGCCAGCACGTGCGCCGCGGTGGCGTCGTGCTCATCCCATTCGAGCGCTTCGGGTACGCCCTGCTCCTGTATGAAGACCGCCCGCCGCACATCGGCGACGGCGATCCACGAATCGCGCCAGCTCACCGGCTGAACGGTGTAGTCCATGGGACATTCAGGGTCGAGTGCGTGTCCCGCCGATCCGGCAAACGACGCCCGGAGCGGTGCGCTAGATGGTAAGCCCGCCGCTTACTTCGATCACGGCGCCGTTGATGTAGCTCGCCTCGTCGGAAGCCAGAAACGCGAACGTGTTGGCCACTTCCTCCGGTCGCGCCAGGCGACCCAGCGGCACTTTCTCCTCCAGCGCCTTGAGCACTTTGTCCGGCATGGAGCTCAGGATGTTCGTTGCGACGAAGCCCGGGCACACGGCATTCGCCCGTATGCCTTTGCGGCCCAGCTCGCGGGCCCACGTCTTCACCATGCCGATCACGCCGAACTTGCTCGCCGCGTAGTTCGTCTGGCCGAAATTGCCGTACAGGCCGACGATGGACGAGGCGTTGAGTATCACGCCGGACTGCTGCGCGAGCATGGTGTTCACGACGGCCTTGGTGGCATTGTAGACGCCTTTCAGATTGATCTCGATGACGCGGTCGAACTGGTCTTCGTCCATGTTCTTCAACTGCGCATCGGCGACTATGCCGGCGTTGTTCACCAGAATATCGACCCGGCCCCATTTCGCGACCGTCGCCTCGACCATTGCTTCCAGCGCCTTCACATCGCGAACGTCTGCGGCGTAACCGAATGCGTCCCCCCGAGTCTCCTTGCAAAGCCTCACCGTTTCTTCCACGGATTCCGGGGTGAGGTCGCAAACCACCACCTTGGCGCCTTCCTGCGCGAATTTCACGGCGGTGGCCTGGCCGATACCGCGCGCAGCGCCCGTGATGATCGCAATCTTGTCTTGTAGCTTCATCTGTACTTCCCCCGTCAAGTAGCGTGCCTAATTAGTTGCGCCGCACAATGTAGCCCATTCTATGGCAGCGCACAATATAACTGGGTCGCACCCGAAGCAGAGGGGCTTGGCTTGCGCGCGACTCTGTATCGAGGAGGCCGCGCTCAGCGTGAGGTATGCGCACATCGCGCAGACGAAGTCTCGATTCAGCGGCAAGGAGGGCGAGCGCGAGCGTCGGGACGTGGACAAGTGCTGCCGCGGCTGCCGGCGGGTGATATCGGGGTTTGTATTAATTAAAAATCAATATCTTGAAACGTAAACTTATTGTGATTTAGAGTCTTGGGCGCCCCGCCTCGCAGCAAAAAATTCGCGCAATTGGCGCGCGACTTCCGGGGCAAGAACGCCGCCGTCGACCGTCGTGTGATGATTGAGCCGGGTCTCCGAGAACAAGTCGACAACGCTGCCACATCCGCCGGTTTTGGGGTCGGCCGCACCATAAATGACACGGGCTATGCGCGCATGCATGATGGCGCCTATGCACATGACGCAAGGCTCCAGTGTGACGTAGAGCTGGCACCCCGTGAGGCGGTAATTGTTCAGTTGCAGTGCGGCATACCGCAATGCAATGACTTCCGCGTGAGCCGTCGGATCCCGGGTGCTGATGGGCCGGTTGTAGCCGCGGCCTACGATCACACCGTCGGGGCTTACCACGACGGCCCCGACCGGCACTTCGCCAGCATCCCGGGCAAGGCGGGCCAGTGCCAGCGCTTCCCGCATGTAGTGCTCGTCAGTCTCTTCGATCATGCGATACGGCTCGTGGGCGCACAGGCGGTGAGGTGGCTTAAGTTCGCCCGGTGTCGCCTCCTCGCGCGTTGGAAGCGCACTATATCTTTCATCCGGGCAGCTCCGGATCAGCGCATCGCGCTCAGGGCGCTCTCGTATGATTCCGGCTTGAATCCCACCAGCAGGCGCCCGCCGAGATCCAGCACCGGTCGTTTGATGAGCGAAGGCTGGGCGATCATCAGAGCAATGGCCTTCTTTGCATCCAGGCCCTGCTTATCCGTGTCGGGCAGCTTGCGGAAGGTCGTGCCCGCGCGATTCAAGAGCGTTTCCCAGCCGAGCTCGACGCACCAGCCCTCGAGACGATTCCGCTCGATACCGGCAATCTTGTAATCGTGAAAGCGGTACTCGTGACCGCCAGCTTCGAGCCAGGAGCGGGCTTTCCTGACCGTATCGCAGTTTTTGATGCCGTACATCGTGGGAGTCACTTCGTGATTCCTTCCCCTACTTCAACTTTATCATCAATCAGGCCCTGAAACCCGCATGGTTAAAGGACGCGGCTTTGATCGACACGAGGCTCCATCGTCGCTTTTACCGTCAGAAGCGCAGCACTTTTGCTGGCGCGGGAGATGGAGCGATTTGCGGGGCGGCGACTCCGGCGACACCATCGTCAATCGAATTCAAGGATACCGGAGATCCCCCTTCTCCGTCAGGTCGCCGCACGTTATCTCAGGCGCTGCTCGCCGTGCCGCCAGTGGTGCCGGTACGGTTCTACCGAGGTCACGAGTCGCCGATGACAAAGGTGCCGTGACCCCTGTGATGGATCGATCTTTCTCATGTCAGTTCCATGAAGCACTGCATTCAAACCGTTACTCAAGTAGCGTACCCGCACCCTACCCGGCACTTCATCCCAGCATGCCGGGGAGCACATCGTCGCGACTCATAAGTCCGTGATGGAGGGCGGCAGCCATGTGCGCGAGAAAGGTGAGGAACAGTAGATAGGCAAGATAGCGATGTGCTTCGCGCAGCCACGCGAATGGCACGGGGCTCGCCGAACGGCAACAACTACGCCATGGTCACCCTTGCGGGTGGACTTCGCTGTTCGCCATCGCCTCAGCCCTCGGTCAGGTACGGCCCGAGGAATCGCACGCCATTGAAGTGGATCAAGTGCGACGCGGCATCAGCCACCCACACCTCGGTTTCCCATGCGATTTCCGACCCATGATGGCGCGGTTCGGGAAGGCGGTCACATAAACCAGCCCAGCCTTTGAGCCGGCAAAGAGCTTGGCGAGTTCGGCGTGCCGCTTGCCATCGACCGGGCCGTGACTGGTGACGGATTCCACGAGCAGCAGCCAATTTTTCTCGGTGAAGTGCAAGACCACATCGGGCATCTTGCCGTGTGAGTCCACATCGACACCTAGACCGGCCAGCAAGGGCGCATCGAAGTAACCCCATTTGTCGCCCGTGTCGCCAGCATAGACCAGCACGCTAGACGACCAGCGCGACGACGACTTTGTCGCCGTCAACCATACCAGCCTTTACGGGGCAACCCACATCGAGACGATCCGCGGTCTCTGTGCCTGCCTCGATTTCGGCCTTGCTATCATCGGCATCATCGCGCTGTCATTCCCGGAAGTCAGCGACGAGCTGCTGGCCGACCTTAACCGCCTCAATGAGGCGAAGAACGCGGCGACCGAGCCTTATAGTCCGGAATCCGACGCCGTAGCGGGCTAACCATGAGTGATGCTACGACAAGCTCGCCACCAACTTCCTCGCAGCCGTCTACCTTGCGGCCGCAGTCACCTGGCGGTTGTGAACCCTCGCCGCCGCGCGGCTGCAACACGCGATCGACACCGCATTGCACGAGCCGCCGGCCGCGCGGTCCTTTGTCATCCATTAAGAGAAGTACTTTTCGCGGGCGCTTTGGAGGACCGCACTCTCACTATTTGACGGGCGTGGTCAGCGCTTTGTCATTGGTGTCGAGGACGAAGACAGCGAGCAGCTTCGCCGGCTTGGTCTTGCTCGCATTGCGGCTAATCGAATGGAGCGCGCCTGGCGGTTCGGACCAGCTCTCGCCTGCCCGATAGATGCGCGTCTCGCCGTCATTCACCTTCGACTCGATCGCGCCCGAGATCACATAGGCGTAGATGAAAGCCGACTTCGCGTGGGTGTGGGGCGGAGAGGCCGCGCCCGGCGCGTAATCGACCTCCAGGGCAATCAGCGACTTGCCGGGGATATTGGGAATGGCCGCCTCGAAGTTCTTCGTGACGGTTTGCGCTTCGCTATCATGGGCGTAGAGGGGGCCGGCCGTCGAGAAGGCGAGGGCGGCGCAGGTGGCGGCGATGATGGTTCGGATCTTCATGGGCTTTCTCCCTCTGAGTATCGGTTGGTCTTCGTTCTTCATTGTTTCCTCCCGGCCTTGCTTTAGGCCGCCGTCACTTCCAGCCCGCGCTGCACCGCCGGCCGCGCGAGGCCACGGTTGAGCCACGCCTGCACATGAAGAAAGCGGTCGAAGCCGACGATCTCGCGCGCTTCGTAAAAGCCGATCAGGTTGCGCACCCAGCCGAGCAGCGAAATATCGGCGATGCTGTAGTCAGCGCCCATCACCCAGTCGCGGCCCGCGAGTCGTTCGTCGAGGACACCGAGCAGCCGCGCTGATTCGGTTGCGTAGCGGTCGCGCGGGCGCTTGTCCTCATATTCCTTGCCGGCGAATTTGTTGAAGAAGCCGACCTGTCCGAACATCGGCCCGACTCCGCCCATCTGCCACATCACCCACTGGATCGTTTCGTAGCGGGTGTTCGGATCGGCCGAGATAAATTGTCCCGTCTTGTCGGCAAGATAGAGGAGGATCGCGCCCGATTCGAACAGCGCGAGCGGCGTGCCGCTCGGCCCGTCGGGGTCGTAGATTGCGGGAATCTTGCCGTTGGGGTTGAGCGCGAGAAAGGCCGGGTCGTGGCTTTCGTCCGCCATGATGTCGATCCGGTGCGGCTCGTAGGCGAGGCTCGTTTCCTCAAGCATGATGCCGATCTTCATCCCATTGGGTGTCGGGGCGGAAAAGAGTTGCAGCCGATCGGGGTACTGCGCCGGCCAGCGCGTGAAAATCGGATGATCGAGCGTCACTTTCTTCCTCCTAGACTTGTCGGCACATACGAAAAGCCCAGACGCGTTCCCAAGAATCTTTCCGGGATGCATCTGGGCTTTCGCGTTACGCTCGCATCACATGAAACCTCCAAGCACCCTCGGAGATGGTCGATGCGACCGGATGGGGTTCAGATCGAGCCAGCCGGCGTAACGGCGGGAAAGTCCTTCTCGGGATCGAACACGTTGTTGAAAAAGTTCGTCAGGGAGTACATGGCCACCAGCGCGACGATCTCCATGACGTTCGCATCCGTGTAGCCGGCATCGCGGACGGCTTTCAGATCGGCGTCACTCACCTTGCCGCGAGTCTCGATGACTTTGCGCGCAAACTGGATGGCGGCGTCCCGCTTCGGGTCGCTGGCATGGCCCTTCCGAGCGAGAATGATTTCATCGGCCGGCAGCTTGGCCATATGCTCGGCCGTAAAGCTGTGAACCGTCAGGCAGTAGTTGCAGCCATTCACTTCGGAGACAGCGAGGCCGATGCTGTCACGCGTCTTCACGTCGAGCGCCTTGCTCAAGGAGCCGAGCAGGGCGGCCCATGAGTTGAACGCGATCGGGCTCGCCGCGAAGGTCGCCATCATATTTGGGGTGAACCCGATGTTCTTGGTGAACCGCCCTTCCCTCCCGACGCCCACAAGTCTTGCACGGTGCAAGCCTTCAATGCCGGCCGGTTTCGAGCACGATCCCGGCCGGTGGAGAAGGTGGCGACAATCCATGTGGGAGGGCAAAACCGCTCGCCCTCCCCGAGTCCTCACGGACGAACGCGAATGACCGTCTTCCCCGCGCGCCGCTCGGTCGAATTGAAGGCGGCGACAGCTTTGTCGAGGGTCGAGACGTTGCCGATATTCGTCCGCAGTCGTCCGTCCCGAACCCGCTGGACGATCTCACTCAGTTGGGCACGATCGGACTCGACAACGAAGTCGATCGCAATGCCGTCAACGGGCCGCGCCTCGGCCGGCCCGACGATGGACACCAGCGTTCCTCCGGCTCGAATCAGGCGCGCGGACCGCTTCCCGATGTCGCCGCCGATGACATCGAACACCAGATCGACTCTGCCGACATCTTCCAGCGTGTCGCTGTCGAGGTCGACAAACTCCTGCGCGCCGAAGTCGAGCGCCTTCTGACGGTCGGCGGCACGTCCAGTGCCGATGACGTGGGCGCCTGCCAATCGTGCGAGTTGCGTCACCATCGACCCGACTGCGCCGGCCGCGCCGTGCGCGATTACGCTTTGCCCCACCCGAAGGCGGCCGTGCTCGAACAGTCCCTGCCACGCGGTGAGGCCCGAGATCGGCAGGCTCGCGCCCACCGTGAAGTCAACGTCGCCCGGCAGCGGCGCGAGGTTGCGTGCCTCGATCGCCACGTACTCGGCCAGGGTGCCGTCGCGATACCAGTCCGCGAGGCCGAACACTCGCTGTCCTACTGAGAGTCCCGTCGTGCCGTAGCCGAGGGCGGTGACCACTCCGGCCAGCTCGTGGCCGGAGATCGACGGTGTTCGGTCACGGTCGCGGCGATCGGTCCAGGTCGAGGGCCACGCCAGCTCAGTTGGGACGAATCCCGACGCACGAATTTGAACGATGACGTCGTTTATCGCTGCCTGTGGCTCGGGCCGCTCGGCCAGCTTCATCCCGGCCGTTCCCGCAGCCTGATCCGTTACCACGATTGCCTTCATGGGAATTATCTCTTGTAAGGTCGGCCCAGGTGTCCGAGCCATTTGTTCACTCACGACTTCTGAACGTTGAGCCAGCCAATGCCGGACGCCAAATCATTCCCACTCGATCATAAATAGTCACAAAAAAATCATTTTAAATCATCAAATTAGAATGAACATTTTCGCCGATGCCACAAAAAATACCATGTGGAGAAATGCTGCTTTTCCTAGATTCTGCCTTACCCGAACAATGGCAACTCCTGGGATCGGCGGTGCGTTCGCTGAACGGCTCATATGGGGTGGTTTCCCGAACGGCAGCTTAGGAGGCGGAATCGCGGAATAGCCGCTGTTCAGCAAATCCGAGCAGCAAGGTTTTTGCGATCTCTCGCGCATTCGAGGCAAGCGCCTCATCCGGCAGTTCGCCGGCGGTCCAGAACGACAGAACCCCACGAAAGGCAAAGGCGAGCTGTTCCGGCAAACAGCGCAGCGCCTCCTGCCTGCCCTCCACGCTCAAGCCTTCGCCGGCTCCCAAGGCCAGCGACCATAAGGCTGTCGAGTGCGCCAAGACCTTTCCGGGGGACGGGCCGGCCGTGCCGATCCACCCCATCACGGCTCGGTTTATCTCCGGCTCCTCCAGCATCACCTCGACCGCCGTATCGATGGCCAACAGCACGCGGCCGGCGGCATCGGCAGGCGGTGACATCCCGGCAAAGCGCTTAGCCATCGTATCGATCCGCCGCCCCGAAAGGGCATGCATGATCGCGGCCTTGCTCCCGAACTGATTGAACGGCGTCGCGAAACTGACCCCGGCTTCGGAGGCAAGGTCGCGCATCGAGAAATCGGCCTTGCCCTGGCGGAGCAACCGCTCCGCCGCGTCGATCACGCGTTGGCGAAGCGGCTCGCCCCTCGCGGCGGTGGGAGAAGCCTGGGTCTTGTTTCGCGTCATATCCATCTATATCATGATATAGTTTTAATCATACCCCGGAGTTAGACCATGATAGCTGCCATCTCTAAGACTTTCCTCATCACCGGCGTCAGTTCCGGCCTGGGACGAGCATTTGCCTCAGGCGCGCTCGAAGCGGGCCATCGTGTGATCGGCACCGTGCGGCGGGAGAGCGACGCCGAGGTCTTCGCCGCGCTCGCGCCCGATCGCGCCTACCCGGTCATGCTGGACGTGACCGATTTCGAGGCGATCCCGGCGGCCGTTGCCGAGGCCGAACGACAGGCGGGGCCAGTCGACGTGCTGGTGAATAATGCGGGTTATGGCCATGAGGGCGTGCTGGAAGAGTCGTCCATGGACGATCTTCAGCGCCAATTCGCCGCCAACGTCTTCGGGCCCGTCGCGATGATCAAGGCGGTGCTGCACGGCATGCGCGAGCGGCGTCGCGGCCATATCATCAACGTCACTTCCATGGGCGGCTTCATCACCATGCCCGGGATCACCTTCTATTGCGGAAGCAAATTCGCGCTCGAAGGCATCTCCGAAGCGCTCGGCAAGGAAGTGGCGAGCTTTGGAATTCGGGTGACGGCGCTCGCTCCCGGCCAATTCCGCACGGATTGGGCCGGACGCTCCATGGATCGCACGCCGCGCCAGCTTGCTGATTATGACGCGGTCATGGACCCGATCCGCGCCGCACGACAGGCCAAGAGCGGCAACCAACCAGGCGATCCGGCCAAGGCTGCGCAGGCATTGCTCGTGCTAGTTGATGCCGCAAATCCGCCGGTGCGGCTGTTCCTGGGCGATGACGCGCTGGGGCTGGTCGAACAGAAGCTCGACGGGATGCGGGGCGAAATCAGCGCGTGGGAGGAGCTGTCGCGCTCAACCAACTTCGCATGATGAGCGCTTGAAAAGCATCAGCATCAATAGCCCCACAAACGACCGCAGCCGTTCTGGACTGGACCGACGGCAAGGGCGTCGATCAGGTCATCGAAGTGGGCGGAGCGGCGACGCTGGCGCAGTCGGTATCGGCGGTCCGCGCCGGCGGACACGTATCGCTAGTTGGCGCGATGACTGGCCGTTCGGGTGAGCTTCCCCTTGCATCGGTTGTTGCCAAGCAGGTGCGCCTCCAGGGACTCACCGTCGGGAGCCGCGCCGTTCAGGAGGACTTGGTGCGGGGCCTCGAAGCAAGCGGGATTCGGCCCGTCATCGACCGCACCTTCGCGCTCGAAGACCTCGCCGAAGCCTTCGCGTATCAGAAGTCCGGGAGACACTTCGGCAAGATCGTCGTCACGATCTGAATACGATGACCGCTGTCCTTCCCGGATTCCTGTGGCGCTTCCACGCAGCCCCTACCTGCATCTCGCCACCTGACGCTGGAGGTTCACCAACACGCCTGACGCACAACCTTGCAAACTATCGACTAGCAGATTGAATTTACCGTATTCGCAAATTTGTCGACCGCAACCTGCTCGCTCTCCACTCCACCTCAGATGAAAAAGGTAACGCACCATGTTCGGAATTTCTTCGCTTGGCTGGATCCACACCATCGGCAGCCTGCCAGCCGTTCCCGCGGTTCTTTACATGTTTGCCCGGCACGGCCGAATTGTTCCCCGGTCCCCGCTGGGCACCGTCTATTTCGTTTCCATGTTCGTCGGCGCCGCCACGGTATTCCTCGTCGCGCATGCGCCGGTCAGCTACGTCATCGGCGCCGTGACCATTCTGCTCCTGGTTGCAGGCTATGGGATTGAGCACATTCTGGGTCCGGCGCGCATAGCCAGGTACATCGAAACCATTTGCCTGAGCCTGAGCGCGTTTCTCTTAATGTTGCCGACCGTTACCGAAATCCTGCGCCGTGTCCCGGATGGCCACCCCTTGGTCACAGACTTGAAATCGCCGCTGCTGCTCGGCGCCCAGGGCGGACTGCTGGCTGTTCTCGTAATCGGCTTGGCCGCTCAGATCATCCACCTCGCGAGGCAAGGCAGGATCGCAGCGAATGGGTGATGCTGCGGGGCGGCCCAAAGAGCCGCCCCGCTACTCCCACTCTATCGTCGCAGGCGGCTTGCTCGAAATGTCGTACACCACGCGATTGATGCCCCGCACTTCGTTGATGATGCGGTTCGACACGCGCGACAGCAGCGAATGCGGCAGCTCGGCCCACTGCGCCGTCATGAAGTCCGTCGTCTGCACGGCGCGCAGGGCGACGACGTATTCATACGTCCGCCCGTCCCCCATCACACCGACGGAGCGCACGGGAAGAAACACCGCGAAAGCCTGCGCCGTCTTCTCGTACCAGCCGGCGGCACGGAGCTCGTCGATGAATATCGCGTCGGCACGGCGCAACAGCTCCGCATACTCCGCGCGCACTTCGCCGAGGATGCGCACGCCGAGTCCGGGGCCCGGAAACGGATGACGGTAAACCATGTCGTGAGGCAGCCCGAGCTCCAGCCCGAGCTCGCGCACCTCGTCCTTGAAGAGCTCGCGCAGCGGCTCGAGCAGCTTCAGGTGCAGCGTGTCGGGAAGGCCGCCGACGTTGTGGTGCGACTTGATGGTATGCGCCTTCTTCGTCTTCGCGCCCGCCGACTCGATGACGTCGGGATAGATCGTGCCTTGCGCGAGCCACTTCACCGCAGGCAGCTTCGCGGCCTCGCGCTGGAAGACTTCGACGAACTCGCGTCCGATGATGCGGCGCTTTTGCTCGGGATCCGTCACGCCCTTGAGATGGCCGAGGAATTGCTCGCGCGCATCGACGTGGATCACGCGCACGCCGAGGCTGCGCCCGAACGTCTCCATGACCTGCCCGGCCTCGTTGAGGCGCAGCAGGCCGTTGTCCACGAACACGCAGGTGAGCTGCTTGCCGATGGCACGATGAATCAGCGCCGCGGCAACCGACGAGTCGACGCCGCCGGAAAGGCCGAGCACGACCTCGTCTCTGCCCACTTGCGAGCGGATATGCCCGACGGCCTCGTCGACGTAAGCCGGCATGCTCCAGTCGCCGGCGAGGCCGCAGATGCCGAGCACGAAGCGCTCGAGTATGGCTTTGCCCTGCAGCGTGTGCATCACTTCGGGATGGAATTGCAGGCCGTAGAAGCGCCGTGCTTCGTCGCCTATGCCGGCGATCGGACATGCTGCGTTGCTCGCGATGATCTTGAAGCCCGAGGGCAGCACCGTCACCTTGTCGCCGTGGCTCATCCAGACGTCGAGCAGGCCGTGTCCTTCCGCATTCGCGCGATCCTGCAAATCCTCGAGCAGCGTCGAATGGCCGCGCGCCCGCACTTCGGCATAGCCGAACTCGCGCACCTGGCCGCTCTCCACTTTGCCGCCGAGCTGCTCAGCCATCGTCTGCATGCCGTAGCAGATGCCGAGCACCGGCACCCCGAGCTCGAACACGGCTTGCGGCGCGCGGGGCGTGCCGCCTTCCCATACCGAGCTCGGGCCGCCCGAAAGTATGACGCCGCGCGGCTGGTATGCGCGCACCCAGTCGTCGCTGACGTCGCAGGGATGGATTTCGCAATAGACGTGGAGCTCGCGCACGCGCCGCGCAATGAGCTGCGTGTACTGGGAGCCGAAATCGAGTATCAGTATTTTTTCGTGGTGCATGATCTTCAGGCGGGGAGGCGTGAGGAGTCAGGGGTGACGCGGTAAAGCAAGCGGCTTTACTCCTGGCTCCTCGAATCCCGACTTCCTTTACTCGACACGGTAGTTGGGCGCTTCCTTGGTGATCTGGACGTCGTGGACGTGCGATTCGCGTATCCCGGCGGTCGTGATCTCAACGAATTCCGCTTTGCGCCGCACTTCCTCGATGGTGTTGCAGCCTATGTACCCCATGCTTGCCCGCACGCCTCCCATCAGTTGCTGCAGAAGCGGCACGAGCCCGCCTTTGTACGGCACACGGCCTTCCACGCCCTCGGGCACGAGCTTTTCGGTGTCGAGCTCGTCTGCTTCCTGAAAATAGCGGTCCGCCGACCCTTGCTGCATCGCGCCGAGCGAGCCCATGCCGCGATAGGCCTTGTACGAGCGGCCCTGGTAGAGCTCGGTCTCTCCCGGAGATTCCTCGGTGCCGGCGAACAGGCCGCCGATCATCACCGCGTAAGCGCCTGCCGCGAGCGCTTTCGAGATGTCGCCCGAATAACGTATACCGCCGTCGGCGATGAGCGGAACGTCCATCTTGGCGAGCGCGCGGGCGACATTGTCTACGGCAGTGATCTGGGGCACGCCGACGCCGGCTACGACGCGGGTCGTGCAGATGGAGCCCGGGCCGATGCCGACCTTGACCGCATCGGCGCCATGATCGACCAGCGCTTTGGCCGCCGCCGCAGTAGCGATGTTGCCGCCGATCACTTGTGTCTTGGCGTAATTGCGCTTGATCCAGCGCACCCGCTTCAGCACGCCTTCGGAATGTCCATGCGCGGTGTCGACGATGATGACATCGACACCGGCTTCCACCAAGGCCTCCACGCGCTCCTCGGTGCCCTCCCCTACGCCCACGGCCGCGCCGACCCGGAGGCTCCCCAGCTTGTCCTTGCACGCGTTCGGGTGCTCGGTGGATTTCAATATGTCCTTCACCGTCACGAGGCCGCGCAGCTCGAAATTCTTGTTCACGACAAGCACGCGCTCGAGGCGATGCTTGTGCATGAGGGCCATCGCTTCTTCCCGGGGCGCCCCTTCGCGCACGGTGACGAGCTTTGCGCGCGGTGTCATGATGTTCTTCACCGGCTGATCGAGATTGGTCTCGAACCGCAGATCGCGGTTCGTGACTATGCCTTGCACCTTGCCGCTGCCGTCGACGACCGGCAGGCCTGAAATGT
>Ga0255338_1003030_pt1 | contig 21705 bp, 19 predicted proteins | sample MeOH1_35cm_T4_19_FD_203715 | JGI IMG/M metagenome (GOLD analysis project Ga0255338, IMG submission 203715) | Sandy soil microbial communities from University of British Columbia, Vancouver, Canada - MeOH1_35cm_T4_195 | ecosystem: Engineered > Artificial ecosystem > Sand microcosm > Unclassified ...
CATGTCCCGTCAGTGCGAAGTCTGTGGCAAGAAGCCCCAGTTCGGGAACAACGTCTCCCATTCCAACAACGTCACCAAGCGCCGCTGGAACCCGAACATCCAGCGCGTGCGCGCCCTGGTGGGCGGCGCCCCCAAGCGCCTGCGCGTCTGCACTTCCTGCATCCAGGCCGGCAAGGTCCTGAAGGCCGTCTAAGGTTCAGGCACGACCTCGAAGCGGCGGCCGGACGGCCGCCGCTTCGCGTTCGGCCTGAGCGCCCCTCCGGGCCCGCCTGTCACACTGATCCGATGCTTCTTGCCCTCGACACCACCACGGAGATCCTGCACCTGGCGCTGCTCCGGGGCGAGCGGGCGTGGACGCGGCGGGTGCTGTCGGGCGTGGGGCGGGGGCACAGCGAGCGCCTGATCCCCACCCTGGACGCGCTCATGGCCGAGGCGGGCGCGCGGCCCGCGGACCTGACGGGCGTGGCCGCCTGCCTGGGGCCCGGGGGCTTCACCAGCCTGCGCATCGGCGTGGCCACGGCCGAGGGCCTCGGCCTCACGGGCCTGCCCACCTGGGGCTTCTCCGCCTTCGCCCTGCGGGCCGAGGCGCTGCGCCAGGCCGGGGTGAGGGGACCGTTCTGGGTTCTTCTTGACGGCCAGCGCAGCGAGGCCTTCCACCAGCGCTGGGCCGACGGCCCCACCGAACCCGCCGCCAAGCACCTCCTGGCCACCCTGCCGGAGCGGGTGGGCGCCGAGCCCTGGTGGGCGCCGGAGGCCTTCGCGTCCAAGGTGGAGGCCCTGCTGCCCGCGGCCCAGCGCCTCGCCCTGGCCGATGAGGGCGCGGCCACCCTGGCGGGCCTGGCGGCCCTGGCGCGGCGGGTCGCCCAGGGGCCTCCCGAGGCTCCCCTGGTGCCCTTCTACCTGCGGGAGACCGATGCGGAGGTGAACTTTCCCCACGCCGCCGCCCACCTGCCCGAGGCCCTGCGGAAGGGCGTGGCGCGATGAGGCGGCGCCCGGAGGCGGAGGTGCTTAGGCTGGCGGAGGCGGCGCCCCTGCCGGAGTGGGTCTCGCGGCTGGACCGGCTGGCCTTCGGCGCGGCCTGGACCAGCCTGGCCCCCCACGAGGCCCTGTGGGTCATCCCCGAGCTGGCCTTCGCCCGCTGGTCCCGGGTGCCCGCGGCCGGGGAGGCGGAGCTGCTGCGCATCGCCGTGGCGCCGGAAGCCCGGGGCCAGGGCCTGGGCCTCGTGCTGCTGGAGGCCTGCCAGCGCGACCTGGCGGGGGAGGGCCTGGCCCACCTCTTCCTGGAGGTGCGGCCCTCCAACGACCATGCCATCCGCCTCTACGAAGCCTGCGGCTGGGAGATCTGCGGCCGCCGCCACCGGTACTACACCGATGGCGAGGACGCCCTGCTGTTCCAGCGGCTGGGGAACGGCCGGTAGGCCGAGCCTGGGTTCAGTGGACGCCCGTCGGTGCCGCCAGGGTCACCGAGAGGGCCTGCAGCAGGGCCGCACCATCGCCGCGGAAGGAGCTGCCGTGCATGGTGGCGAGGGTCTGGGGCCGCAGCTCCGCCAGGCGGGCCAGGGTGGTCCGGGCCTTGTCCCGGCAGGCGTAGTAGTCCATGCCCGCAAGCATGGCCTCGCTGGGGCCGAGGATGTCGCCTTCGGTGACCGGCGGGAGCTCGGCGCCGGGCTGGGTGAACAGGTCGCCGCAGAGGAGGGTGCGGGCGGTGGAGACCCAGAGGAGGCCCGCGTCCCACCCGTGGGGCACGTGGGGCGTATCCACCCACTGGACCCGATGGCGCCCCAGGTCCAGCTCCTCGCCATCCGCCAGGGCGCGAGGCGGCCGGTCGGCCATGTCCCCCATGGACACCAGGGCGCCCACCCGGCTGCACAGGGGGACCGCGGCGGGTGCCAGCGCGAGGAAGTCATTCATGGCGCCGCACTCGTCGGCTTCGACGTGGGAGTAGCCCAGGTAGCGGAGCGAGGAGACCGGCAGCACCCGCTCGATGGCGGCCCGGGTGACGCTGAAGAGGCTGCGCAGGCCCGTATGGAACAACAGGGGCGCCGCGTCCCGGATGAGGATCTGGTTGAAGGTGAAGCCGCCCGGGACGGCGGGGATGGGGACCGACGTGCTGATGCGGAAGATCCCGTCGGCGATTTCGTCCACGCGGGTGGTCATGGGGGGCCTCAGGAAACCGGCCTATTTCCCGGCCATGGGTTGGGGCCCTTCGGGCACCACATCCCACTTCCCGCGGACATCCACGGAGAGCACGCAATCGGCGCCGGGCACGCACTTGGTGATGTGCTCCTTCTTCCCCTTGAACACGAAGAAGGAGCCCGCCGGCAGCAGGGTCTCCTTGCCATCGACGGTGAAGGACAAGGTTCCCGAGAGCACCGTGGCGAAGTGATCGGAGGTGTGGTGGTGCAACGGCGCGACGAACCCGTCCTTGAGCTTGATCAGGAAGTGGCCGGCTCCCTTGGCGGGATCCCCGTCGAGGACCGCCATCTGCACGCCCGGGAAATCAGGCACGTCGGTCCACTTGAGGTCATCGGCGGGCATCAGGACGGCGGTGCCGGCCTTCTTGCCATCCTTGGCGAGGGCGGGTGGCGCGAAGGCGGCAAGGGCCAGCGCCAGTGCGGAAACGGCCAGAGTGCGTGTCTTCATCTAACCCCTCCTTGTGGCTGCGGTGATCCGGCACCTCGAAGGGCGCGGGCCCTCCAGGCGTTGAGCCCGGCTGCCGGCCCACCCAGGGGCGCGGCGAAGTGCCGCCCAGGGGCGGTCATCCAACATGGGCCCCCAGGGCTTGGAGTCAATGCGTCAAAATAAATTTCTATGCGTTTATTTTACCATATCAAACCATCAACCACGGGCTTTGGTATACGTCATCAGGTGACGCTGGCCGGGAGCGGAACCTCGCCCGCGAGGCGCGCGAGATGCGCCTCCAGGGTGGCCCGGAAGGTGGCCACGGCATCGTCGGCGTAGGCGCGGAAGTCCTTGGGCAGGCGCCGGTACCGGACCTGCATCTGGCTCAGCGCCTGATCGCGGAGGGCCTTCAGCTCTGCGAGCCGCTGCGGCAGATCCAGAGTCGTGGCGGCCTGCAGGCGCCCCTCGAAGGTCTTGGCCAGTTCCTGGAGGCTGGCCTTGAAGCGCTCCAGCTCCAGCAGGCTGCGGGTCATCTTGAAGAAGTGGTGGCCCTTCACGGCCAGGGTGACGGTCTCGGGCACCATGAGGGGCCGCGCGAAGAAGCCCTGCACCAGGAAGCGCCAGTAGGACCAGCCGTAGCGCGAGAAGGTCTGGACGGCGAGGGACCGGACGAAGGCCCGGAGCTCCATGATGTGGAGCTTCCGGCGCGACGTGAGGGGCGGCTTCATGGTCTTCAGGAGCTTGAGGCAGCGCTCGAAGTAGCGATCCGGACGGTAGATCTCGGCGAGGATGCGCTTGTAGCCGTCGATGAGCTTCCGGGGCTCCATCCTCGGCAGGAAGTTGAGGCGCAGGTCGTGGGTGTTGTTGCCCCCGCCGGAATCGCCCGTGAGGCGGCCCTCCGCCTCGAGGCGGCGGTGCAGGCGGGTGCGGGGCAGGGCGGTGAGCAGGCCCACCATGGCCGTGGGGATGGCGGCCTCCTGGATGAACCGGACCTGGCGCTCGAAGATGTCGCCGGCATCGCTGTCGAAGCCCACGATGAAGCCGCCGGAGACCTCCAGGCCCTTCCGCTGGATCTTCCGGATGCTGGCGAGCATGTCGGCCTTGAGGTTCTGCCGCTTCCCGGCGGCCTGCAGGGCGCAGAGATCGGGCGTCTCGATGCCCAGGAACACCATGTTGAACCCGGCCTGGGCCATCTGGTCCAGCAGGGGCTCGTCGCTGGCCAGGTCGAGGCTGGCCTCCGTGAAGAACGTGAAGGGATGGTGCCGCTGCTGCTGCCAGGGGATCAGCTCCGCCAGCAGGGCCCGGACTTCGCGGCGGTTCCCGATGAAGTTGTCGTCCACCAGGAAGAGGGGGCCGCGCCAGCCTTCCGCGTAGAGGAGGTCCATCTCGTGGAGGAACTGGGCCGGGGTCTTGGTGCGGGGGCGGCGGCCGAACAGCTCGATGATGTCGCAGAACTCGCAGTCGTACGGGCAGCCGCGGGAGAACTGCAGGGCCATCTCCGCGTAGTCCTTCCGCCGCACCAGGTCGAAGCGCGGCGCAGGCGTGCGCGTGAGGTCGGGCCGTTCCGTGCTGGTGTACAGGGGCTTGGCCACCCCCAGGGCGTAGTCGTGGAGGAACAGCGGCAGCGTGACCTCCGCCTCGTTCAGCACGAAGTGGTCCACGCCCGCGATCTGGTCGTGGCAGCTGGTGGGGTAGGGGCCGCCGGCCACCACCGGCTTGCCCAGCCGGTTGCAGAGCCGGACGACCTGCGCCATGGACTCCTTCTGGACGATCATGGCGGAGATGAAGACGAGGTCGGCCCGGGCCACGGCGGCTTCCGTCAGCGGCTCCACGTTCAGGTCCACCAGGGAGACCTCGAAGTCCTCCGGCAGCATGGCGGCCACGGTGAGCAGGCCCAGGGGAGGGAAGACCGCCTTCTTGCCGATGAAGGGCAGGGCGTACCGCATGCTCCAGTAGGTGGGGGGCATTTCCGGATAGACCAGCAGGACTCTGCGTCCCAATTCCTCCCCCTTTCTGGTTGGGCGACCGGGACTAAGGGTCGGTTCCCCCCGGGTCAGGGCAAGGCCCCTAGCCGCGGACCGCCACCACTTCGAGATACTCCGCCTCGACCTGGGTCGAGCCGTCCCGGGCGTGGTTGTGGTCCGCCCAGAGCCGTTCGAGGTCCTCATGCAGCGCCTTCTGCCCCTCTGCATCCAGCGAGGCGAAGGCGCGGTTCGTCGGGCCGTAGTAGCGCTCGAAGAAGGTCACCACGTCCGTCGGCGGGAAGGGGTAGTGCATGGGGTAGAAGTGCTTCCGGGTGGCCACCTTCGAGACCCCGTCCTTCAGCCGCTCGCGGACGGTCGGCTCGTCCCCCCACTTCACCGGGGAGGCCATGAGGGGGTGCGGCGGGACGTGCTTGCCGAGGACCTTGAACATCTGGCCGACGAAGCCCTCGGGGGTCCAGTTCGCCATGGCGATGCGGCCCCCTGGCCGGCACACGCGGACCAGCTCGGCGGCCACCCGCTCGGGCCGGGGCGCGAACATGGCGCCGATGAGGCTCACCACCAGGTCGAACGCGCCATCTCCGTAGGCGAGCGACTCCGCGTCGCCCTCCTCGAACTGGGCCTCGAGGCCCTCGGCGTGGGCGCGCCTCCGCGCGGTCTCGATGGAGTTGGTGGCGATGTCGATCCCCGTCACGCGCACCCCCGCCCGGGCGGCGGGGATCGCGATCTGGCCCGCCCCGCAGCCCACGTCCAGCATCTGCGTGCCGGGCTCGGGCCCGAGGCGGTTCAGGAACGCCAGGGCGCCGGGCTCCAGGTAGGTGGCGAAATGCGCGTAGTCGCCGGCCATCCAGGTGGCCTTGAGGCGGACCTTGAGGGTGGCCATCTCCGGGGTCAGGGCGGGCGCGGGGTTCGGGGTGGTCATGGTCGCTCCTCCAGGCGGGTGGCGCGAGGCGGCTTCGGCGGGATCTGCTCCCCTCAGGCCATGGCGTGGGCCCTGCTGAACTGGAACGTCACCTCGCCCTCCACGATCCGGGGCGGCTGGATCCTCAGGGCCGGCCGGTTTCGGCCCAGCCAGACCGTCGCCCGCTTCGTGGATTCATCGCAGCTGTGGCGGTCCTGGCAGATCGTGATGGACATGGCGCCATCGTCGGTCTTGATGAGGTAGTAGGCGATGAAGCCGGGCACGGAACTGATCACGGCTTCGATGTCCTGGCTGCACTCCAGCAATTCGTCGGCAATTCCCTGACTGCCGGCATAGCCGCGGATGACGGTGTGCATGGAGCCTCCCCCGGGGAGACGTCCGCTCTCCCCGATCCAGACCCCAGCTGCGCGCCGGCACAGGCAGGCGGGCGTGGAATTCCTCAAGGCGTCAGCCCCAGAAACCCCGGAATGCCTGGGGCAGGAACCCAAGAATGGGATCTTCTGAAGCTGCGTCAATGAATCAAAAAAATATTTATGCCTGTTTTTAACCATGAACGACCAACACCACGCTTGGCCTCGGGTCCCGTCCGGTCCAGCGCTCAGGCCTTTTCGAAGAGCACGATGCGGTTGCTGTTGGTGCCCTTGCCGTTGTTGTCCACGCCCCAGATGTGGGCGGTCTTGGTGAAGACCTGGGTGTTCACCAGCACGCCATGGGCACGGAAGCCCGCGGCCAGGCCCAGGGGCAGGGCGACCTCGTCCAGCTTCAGCTTGCCGCCGCGCACCTCGCCCACCTCGAAGGCCACGAAGCCGCCGGGTCGGGTGACGCGGAACAGCTCGGCGAAGACCTCGCCCATGGCCCGGGACCAGGCCTCCACCGTGCGGTGGGTGCTGAGGCCGCGGCCGATGGCTTCGGCGTCCAGGCCGTTGAACCAGCAGCGCAGCCAGTTGTCGCCCACGTAGTCCACCACGTCGAGGAAGGGCGGCGAGGTCACGGTGAGGGCCACGGAGCCGTCCTCCAGGCCGGGCGTGGCCCGGGCCTCGCCCGTGAGGAAGATCGCGTCCCCGGCCGCCGTCGCCAGGTTCCGCAGGGCCAGGGGCTCCAGGCCCGTCAGCAGCTGTCGGGTCTTCTTCAGGATGAGGGCATGGGTGTCGCGGTAGGGCGGGACCTGGTTCCGCTTCGCATTGATCTGGCGCTGCTTGGCGGCGCTGACGGCCTGGTTGGGAGGCAGCGTGTAGACCGAGAAGAAGCCGGGGCTGTGGCCCGTGAGCCGGTTCGTGGCCACCATGCGGATCCAGGCGTCGAGCGCATCGAGCTCGCCGCTCCGCTCGCGGGACAGGCACCAGTCCCGCAGGCCGCGGATCTCGGCCTCGGTGTCCGGGTGGAAGAACATGGCGAGCTCCAGGCCATCCGAGGGGGCCGTGCGCGGAATCTCCGTCAGGCGCCGGGCCACGTCGGCGGGAGCGGGCGGGGTGAGCCGGGGCTCCGCCAGCATGCGCGAGAGGGGATTGAGGTCGTTGGCGGCCACCCGGCGTCCCATGAGGGCCGCCTCCAGGGCGGTGGTGCCCCGGCCGCTGAAGGGGTCGTAGACGCGCTCGCCGGGCAGGGTGAGGCGCTCGATGAAGTGGCGGGGCAGCTGGGGCTTGTAGCAGGCCCGGTACGAGATCTCGTGGAGGTTGGCGGCCTGCCGCTGGCGGGAGGTCCAGAACTCCGCCGACAGCCGGGGGCGGCGCCCGGAGGTGGTCTCCACCTCGTCCCAGGCCGCGTCCTCCACCGGCGCGAGGTCGGCCAGGAAGGCCCTGCTCGCGGCTGTCTCCATATCCATCCCGGCTGCCCTTCTCTGAACATCCAGGATAGCCTGCTGGAGATGCCATCCCATCCGAAGCGCCACCCGGAGCTGACGCGCCTCTACGTCGCGGTGGCCCTGGGCGTGGTGGTCATCATGATCGTTCTGGCCTACAAGGCCGTGGGGAACCGCATCGCGGCGGGGGGCCTGGACGCGCCCACGCGCTGGGCCCTCATCGCGGTGGGAACGGCCAACGTTCTGGCCATCGGGACGCTGCTCTTCATCGTGGCCCGCAGCCTGGCGAAGCTCTACTTCGAGCGCCGCAGCGGCATCCTGGGGGCCCGGCTGCGCACCCGCATGGTGCTGACCCTGTTCATCGTGGGCATCGTGCCGAGCCTGATCCTCTACCTGGTAGGCCGAAACTTCATCAACAAGAACGTGGAGCGCTGGTTCAGCCCGGAAACGGAAGTGGTGATCCGGGAAGGCCACAAGATCGCCGGGGATCTCCGGGCCGCCGCCAGGGCCCGCCTGGATTTCGGCGCGAGCCGCCTGCTGGATTCGCCGTCGGCGGAGGCGCCCGCCCTTCGGGCCGCGACTGGTCTTGACCTGGTGGCCTTCCTGGGGACCAAGGGCGGGGAGGGCGTGAAGGCCCTGGACCTGCGCGAAGGCCTTGAGCCGCCGGATCTGACCGCCCCGGGCACCGAGGCTACCCAGGAGACGGCGGAAGGTCTCTGGCTGCTGCGCAGCGTGCCGCGGGGCGACGGGACTTGGGCGGTGGGTGTCCTCCTGCCGCGGGAGGCCCTGGACCGCGTGCTGGCCCTGGAGCAGCGCTACCGGGAAAGCCAGCAGATGCGCGCCGCCCGGGACACCCTCCAGACTTTGCCCCAGAACACCTTCCTCTTCCTCACGCTGCTGACCCTGTTCTTTGCCGTGTGGTCGGGGCTGGCCCTGGCGAAATCCCTCAGCGAGCCCATCCGGGCCCTGGCCAAGGCCGCCCAGCGCGTGGGCAGCGGCGACCTGGAGGTGCAGCTGCCCGAGATGGGCGAGGATGAGCTGGCCTTCCTGGCCCGCACCTTCAATGCCATGACGCAGGACCTCAAGACCAACCGCGCGGCCATCGAGGCCCAGGCCAGCCGCCTGGAGCAGCAGCGGGCCTACCTGGGCCAGATCCTCGCGGCCCTGCCCGTGGGCGTCATGAGCTGGCGGGCGGATGGCGAGCTGCGCACCTTCAACGCCGCCGCCAAGGCCTGGATGGGCCTCGAGTCCTTCGACCCCGCCGAGGACTCCTGGGGTTCCGTCGAGGCCCTGCCGCGGCTGGGCCGCCTCCCGGAGCTGCTGGCCGCCGTGCGCGAATCGGGCCGGGGCGTGCAGGAGGAACTGCGCCTGGGCGGCGAAGGCGAGGGCCGCCCCGTGCGGGCCATCCTCGAGCCGCTCCAGGGCGGCGGCGTGCTGGCCGTGCTGGAGGACCTCTCCCTGCTGGCCCAGGCCGAGAAGCGCGCCGCCTGGCAGGAGGTGGCCCGCCGCATGGCCCACGAGGTGAAGAACCCCCTCACGCCCATCCAGCTCACGGCCCAGCGCCTGCTGCGCCGCACCCGCGAGGGGCGCCTGGACCTGGCGGCCGTGCAGGAGGGCGCCGAGACCATCCTCACCGAAGTGGCCAGCCTCTCGCGCCTGGTGGACAGCTTCAGCCGCTTCGCCCGCCTGCCCTCGCCCCAGTTCTCGCCCTGCGATCCCGCCGAGCTGCTGCGCCAGGTGCTGGCGCTCTACGAGCCGAACCATCCGGGCATCAAGTGGTCCATCCGCTTCCAGCTGGAGCCCCTGGGCGTCGTCTGGGATGGCGACATGGTGAAGCGGGCGCTCATCAACCTCGTGGACAACGCCGTGGCGGCCGTGGACGGCCAGGGCGCCGTGGCCCTGTCGCTCACGGGCGAGAACGGGAACCTGCGCTTCGACGTGGAGGACGACGGCACGGGCGTGCCCGAGGGGGATCGCGACCGGCTCTTCGAGCCCTACTTCTCCACCAAGTGGAAGGGCACGGGCCTGGGCCTCGCCATCGTGCGCCGCATCGCCCAGGATCACGGCGGCGACGCCCGGTACCAGCCCCTGGCGCGCGGCAGCCGCTTCACCCTCACCCTGCCCAGGGCGCCGAAAGCCTGATCAGGCGCGCCGCCTGCGCCGCCGCAGCCACAGCCCCACCGGCCCCAGCACCAGCCAGGCCAGCAGCACCATCTTGAGCAGCGGGGACACGGGAACTCCGGCAGGGCCTGGGGCCCGGAGGACAGCCTCTCATGGCAGGCTTATGCTGGTCCCATGGAGACCCGGGAGGGGGCATCGATGGGCACCTGCCTGATCGCGGGCTGCGGCTACACCGGGGCGCGGCTGGCGGGGCGCCTGGCGGACTCGGGTCCGGTGCTCGCCTGGACGCGGTCCCCGGCGCACGCCGAGGCCCTGGCCGCCACGGGCATTCCGGCGCGGGCCGTGGACTTCGACGGGCCACTGGCCCCCGAGGTGCCGGCGCTCGCGTCCATCCTGTATCTGGCGCCTCCGCCCGCCACCGGCGAGGCCGATCCGCGGTTGCGGCGGTTCCTGGACAGCCTGGTCGCCGCCCGGCCCGAGGTCCTGGTCTACCTGAGCACCACCGGCGTGTACGGGGATGCGGGGGGCCGGGCCGTGGACGAGGCCACGCCGCCCGCGCCGGGGGACGGCGCCGGCCGCCGACGCCTGGCCGCGGAGCGGACGGCCTTCGTCTGGTGCGCGGAGCGCGGGGTCCGCTGCGTGGCGCTGCGCGTGTCCGGAATCTACGGTCCCCATCGCCTGCCCCTGGACCGCCTGCGGGCCGGCGAGCCGGTGCTGCAGCCCGAGGATTCCGGTCCCGGCAACCGCATCCATGTGGATGACCTGGTGGCGGCCTGCGCGGCGGCGCTGGACCGGCCCGTGTCCGGCGTGGTCAACGTGACGGATGGGGATCACCGCAGCATCGGCGCCTTCCTGGAGCTGGTGGCGCGGCTGGCGGGCCTCCCCGCGCCCCGGCGGGTGACGCTGGAGGAGGCTCGCCGGGAGCTGAGCCCTGGCATGCTCGCCTTCGCGCTGGCTTCCCGCCGGGTGCTCAACCGGCGCCTGGTGGAAGACCTGGGCGTGAACCTGCGCTACGCGGACCCGGAAGCGGGCGTGCGCGCGAGTCTACTTGAGATGGGGCTCAGTACCGCAGCACGCTGAAGACCGGCAGCCCCTCGACCTTCTCGCGGCCGGGCAGGGAGGTCAGCTCGATGAAGACGGTGAGGGCCACGGCCTGGGCGCCGGTCTTCTGCACGAGGCGCTGGGCCGCCGCGGCGGTGCCGCCGGTGGCCATGACGTCATCCACGATGAGCACCCGGTCGCCGGGGCCGAAGGCGTCCGTGTGGATCTCCAGGGCGTCGCTGCCGTACTCGAGGCCGTAGGCCTCCTTGTGGGTGGCCATGGGCAGCTTGCCGGGCTTGCGGGCGGGCACGAAGCCCACGCCCAGCTTCTGGGCCAGGGCGCTGCCGAAGATGAAGCCACGGGATTCCAGGCCCAGCACATGGGTGGGCTGGAGGGTGAGCACGGGCTGGGCCATGGCCTCCACCGCCTCACCGAAGGCCTCGGCGTGGGAGAGCAGGGGCGTGATGTCCCGGAAGAGGATCCCGGCTTTCGGAAAGTCCGGAACATCGCGGACGAAGGCGCTGAGGGGAGTCGTGAGAGTCATGGCTACCTGAGGATCTGGAAAGGAAAGGGAAGCGAGGATCGCACATCCAGGGCCTCCCAGTCCAGCCGTCGTACGGCGGCATGGGCCGGGCCCTCCGCCAGCCGCGCCCGGAAGGCGGCCAAAGCGGCCGCGGGGCCTTCCACCTCGCCGGAGACCGAGCCGTCCGGCTCGTTGCGCACCCAGCCCGCCAGCTCGAGCGCCCGCGCCTCGCGCTCGGCGAAGCGGCGGTAGCCCACACCCTGGACGGCGCCGTGGACCTGGAAGCGCACCGCCACGAGACTACGCTCCGGTCGGCCCGTTGAAGGCCGAATCGAAGTCGGCCTGCCGCGCCAGCGTTTCGGGGCAGCCCAGGTCCAGGCGCAGGGGCGTGACGCTGGCGAAGCCCTCGAACACGGCCCCGGCGTCGCTGCCGGGGGCCTTGGCGTAGGTGGGGCCCGCGTCGCCGCCGATCCAGAAGTAGGGCGTGTTCCGGGGGTCGCTGCGGCGCTCCACCAGGTCGTGGTAGGCGCGGCTGTCCTGGCCCGTGAGGCGGAAGCCCTTGGGTTCGCCCTTGGGGAAGTTCACGTTCCAGATGCGGTTGGCGGGCAGGTCCATGGCCTCCCAGCGCTCCAGGAAGCGGCCGATCCAGGGCTCCGTCTGCTCCAGGGCGCCCTGGGGGTGGATGGAGAAGGCCGCGGCGCGGGCGCCCTGCAGCCGACCCTCGAAGGCCGCGCCCACGGTGCCCGAATAGAACACATCCTCGCCCAGGTTGAAGCCGTGGTTGATGCCGGAGAGCACCCAGTCGGGCCGGCGGTCCAGCACCTCGCAGACGCCCAGCAGCACGCAGTCCACGGGGGTGCCGTCGCAGGCGTGGCGGTCGGGGCCGATCTCGTGCAGGCGGAGGATGTTGTGCAGGCTCAGGGCCGAGGAGATGGCCGAGCGGTTGCGGTCCGGCGCCACGGTGACCACCCGGCCGAAGCGGGAGGCCACCCGGGCCAGGGCCGCCAGCCCAGGGGCCCAGAGGCCATCGTCGTTGGTGAGCAGGATCAGGCGTTCGGGCATGGGACCAGTGTATCTGCCCCGCCCAGGATCAATCCTGGGCCAGGTCCCCGAAGAACCTCCGGTCCCAGACCATGATGTGGCCCTTCACGAGGTCCAGGGCCAGGAAGCCGAGGATGGCGGGCAGGTCCGTGCTCACGCCGCCCATCTCCTGCTGGAGGACCTTGGCCTTGGCGATGAGACGGTTGTGCTCCTGGGCATGCGCGGGCAGGTCCGGGTGGCCCACCCGGGCGAGGATGGCCTCCTCGTCGTGGAAATGCTGGGCCACGTGGGCGATGAGCAGCTGCATCCGGAGCTTCGCCTCCTCGGGATAGCGGCCGCTGGTGATGGCGGACAGCAGGCTGTTGGAGAGGCTGTAGAGCTGCTGGTGCTGGTGGTCGATCTCCGGATGGCCGCATTCCAGGCTGGGATCCCAGGTCAGGGCGAGGATGGAGGCCTCGCCCTCCCCATGGGGCTCCGCCCTTGTCAGGGAGGCCTCGGTGCGGTTCCGGCCCCGCTCCTTGGCCCGGTAGAGCGCCTCGTCCGCCCGGCCGACCCAGGCGTCGAGCCCTTCGGCCTTCTGGTGCTGCGCCACGCCCAGGCTGATGGTCACCATGCCCACCTGGGGGATGGAGCGGGCCTCCACTGCCTTGCGGATCTTCTCCGCCAGGATCGTGGTCCCGGCCAGGGTCGTGGCGGGGCAGAGCACGAGGAACTCCTCGCCGCCCCAGCGCGCCAGGGCGTCCGAGGCCCGGAGCTGGCCGCGGACGGTGTTCGTGATGGACTTGAGCACTTCATCCCCCACCCCATGGCCGAAGGTGTCGTTGACGTGCTTGAACAGGTCCAGGTCGAGCATGATGAGGCTCAGGGCCGCGTCCCCGCGGCCGGACAGGGCGATGAGCTGGGCCGCGCTGTCCTCGAACCAGCGGCGGTTCCAGGCGCCGGTGAGGGGGTCGGTTCCGGCGACCTGCTCCAACTGGTCCAGGGCCCGGCGGAGCTCTGAATTCGCGAGCTCGCTGGCCACCTGGGCCCGGGTGAGGGCCTCCAGCCGGCGCCGGAGCTCGGGATCCGGCCCGGCGGCCCGGAGCCGCCGGATCCAGTGCCCGAGGGCCGCGCCGGCCGCGAGGCCAAGGACGAAAGCCGCGGGGGGCACCAGGGGATTCGTCGCGTCCAGGGTCATGGGCAGCCTCGGCTTCCGTCCACCCTACCCGTTCAGCGCCCGGAACCTGGATGATTCTGGGCCGCCCGGTTCCTGCCAGGATGGAACCCACCCGACCGGCCCATGGATCCCGACCTCTCGCTGACCTCCGCCCTCCCGATCCCCGCAGGGGAGGGTGGGGCCGTGGGCGTTTCGGCGGGTCGTCTCGAGGTTCTGGCCCGGCTTCGTGAAAGGATCGTGGCCTTCGCGGCATCCCGGGGTGCAGGCGCCCATGCGGAGGACCTGGCGCAGGAGGTGCTGGTGCTGCTCCACACGAAGTACGGTCATCTGGAACGGGCGGAGGACCTGGTCCCCCTGGCCTTCCAGATCCTGCGCTTCAAGCTGGCGGCCCACCGCCGCCGCGCCGCCCGCCGCGGCGAGTACGATGCCGTGGACGTGGACGCCTTCCCGCCGCCCTCGGACGCGCCGGACCCGGCCATGGTGCTGGAGCGCAAGGAGCTGCTGGCGCGGCTCATGGGCGGCATCGCCCAGCTGGGGGAGCGATGCCGGGAGCTGTTCCGCCTCAAGCTCCAGGGCCGCACCTTCGCGGAGATCCAGGGCCTCCTGGGCGCGGCCAGCCTGAACACGGTCTACACCTGGGACCACCGCTGCCGGAAGCAGCTGCTCGACACGCTGGGCGGGCGCTGGGAAAGCTCCGTCGGAAGGGGGGCGCCATGAAGCGCGCCGAGGCCGAGAAGCTGCTGGGCGGCCATGCCGCCGGGATCCTCACCGAGGCCGAGCGGCGCACGCTGTTCGAGGCGGCCCTGGCGCACCAGGAGCTGTTCGATGCCCTCATGGACGAGGAGGCCCTGCGGGAGCTGCTGGCGGATCCCGCGGCCCGGGTCCAGGTGCTGGCGGCCCTGGCGCCCTCCGCCGCCGCGCCCCCCAGGCTCGTGCCCTTCTGGCGGCGGCCGGGCGTGATCGGCGCCGCGGCCGGGATCCTCGTGGCCACCACCGCGGGCCTGGCGATCCTGCGCAGTCCCGAAGCCCAGTCGCCGGCGGCGAAGGTGGCTCCTGCCCCGGCCACGGCACCGGCACAGGCCGCCACCCCCGCGCCTGAGGTCAAGGCGATCGCGGCCCCGAAGGCGGCCCGGTCGAAGGTGGAGGTCGAGGCCTCCCGGACCATGGACAGGCCGGCCGCTGCGCCGGCGGCTCCGGCACCTCCGGCTCCGGCCCAGATCGCCGGTGCCGTCGCCCCCCGGGAAGAGGCCCGGGCCCAGGCGGCGGAGCTGAGGCAGCTGGAGGCCCGGGACCAGGTGTCCAGGAAGGCGGAGGCGGGGATGAACCGGGCCGCCCTGCTGGAGGCGCGGGATTCCGGAGCGGCCCCGGCGCCCCGCGTGGCCGCGAAGGCAGCCGCGCCCCCGCCGTCCGGGCTGGCCGCGCTCCAGGCTGCGCCGCCGCTGTGGACCCTCGACACCCTGCCGGACGGGTCCACCCGCGTGGCCGTGAGCGCCCCCCGGACCGCCCATGTGGTGCTGCTCCGGCGGGGCAGCCCGGGGGTCGAGGTCATCCGGCCCGCGGCCGGGTCGGAGCCCTGGCTGTTCCGGCTCCGCCTGGCGCCCGGCGACGCCCTGGACCTTTACGTGCTGAGCGGTCCCGCGGCCGACACGGCGAAGCTGCCGGAAACCGGCCCCGTGGACGGGTTCCGGGCCCGGATCCACCCGCCCGCGAAAAAATAATCCGCTCCCTTGAAAGGGTCGCCCTCCCGGCGGCATTCCCTCCTGAACCGCGCCCTTCCGGCGCGGCCCCTCCGGGAGGAACCCATGCCGCTGCGCCGGTCCACCACTGCCCTGTTCGCCTGCTGCGCAGGTCTCGCCGTGTCCTTCACCGGGGACATCCAGGCCCGGAGCCGGCCCGGAACCAACCCCAGGCTCCAGGCCCCCGGCGGCGAGTCCGCGGACGCCACCCTGTCGCCCTACTTCTTCGTGAAGAGCGGGGACGCCTCGGTGGACCAGCTGCCCCTGAAAGCCACCTCCGCCAAGGTGGCCATCGCCGGTGTCATCGCCGACGTGACGGTGACCCAGGTCTACCGCAACACCGGGACCAAGCCCCTGGAGGCCCTCTACGTGTTCCCGGGCTCCACGCGGTCGGCGGTCTACGGCATGACCATGCGCCTCGGCGAGCGGGTGCTCAAGGCCCAGATCAAGGAGCGCGGCCAGGCCCGGGCCGACTACGAGCAGGCCAAGGCCCAGGGCCGCAGCACTTCCCTGCTGGAACAGCACCGGCCCAACGTGTTCCAGATGAACGTGGCGAACATCCTGCCCGGCGACGAGATCCGCGTGGAGCTCCGGTACACCGAGCTGCTGGTCCCGACGGAGGGCACGTACAGCTTCGTCTATCCCACGGTGGTGGGTCCGCGCTATGCCGGCAAGGCGGGCACGGAGTCCAGCACGGGCGAGGCCTGGGTGGCCAACCCCTATACCCACGCCGGGGAGAAGCCCGCCACCACCTTCGACCTGGAGGTGAAGCTGTCCGCGGGCCTGGCCATCCAGCGCATGGCCTGCGACACACACAAGACCACCATCGCCTACGACGGCAAGGCGGACGCCACGCTGCGCCTGGATCCCAGCGAAGCCCACGGCGGCAACCGCGACGTCATCGTGAAGTACCAGCTGGCGGGGAACGCCGTGCAGTCGGGGCTGCTGCTGGATCAGGGCAAGGACGGGAACACCTTCCTCCTCATGGCCCAGCCGCCCAAGCGCGTGACGCCCAAGGATCTGCCGCCCCGCGAGTTCGTCTTCATCATGGATGTCTCCGGCAGCCAGATGGGCTTCCCCATCGAGGTGTCCAAGGTGCTCATGAAGGAGATGATCCAGGGCCTGCGGCCCCAGGACCTCTTCAACGTGATGGTCTTCGAGGGCACGTCGGCCTTCTGGTCCCCCAATGGATCGCAGCACGCCACGCCCGCGGCCACACAGCAGGCCCTGGCCTTCGTGGGCTCCCAGCACGGGGGTGGCGGCACGGAGCTGGGCAGCGCGCTGCGCAAGGCCCTGGGCCTGCCCCGGGTGCCCGGCATCTCCCGTACCTTCGTGGTGTCCACGGACGGCTACATCAGCGCCGACGGCCAGGTCTTCGACCTCATTCGCAAGAACCTGGGCGCCGCGAACCTCTTCGCCTTCGGCATCGGCAGCTCCGTGAACCGCCACCTCATCGAGGGCATGGCCCACGCGGGGCAGGGCGAGGCCTTCGTCATCACGAAGCCCGAGCAGGCCGCCCTTGAAGCCGAGCGCTTCCGCGCCTATGTGTCCTCGCCGGTGCTGACCAACGTGAAGCTCACCACCAACGGCTTCCACGTCCAGGATCTGGAGCCCATGCAGCTGCCGGACGTGCTGGCGGAGCGGCCGGTCATCTGCCTCGGCAAGTGGACGGGCGGCGCCATGGGCACGGTCACGCTCTCGGGCATGACCGCCGCCGGCCCCTGGAGCCAGACCTTCGAGGTGGGGAAGGTGAAGGACCGCGACCACGGCGCCCTGCGCCAGCTCTGGGCCCGCCAGCGCATCCAGGCCCTGTCGGACTACGACCAGTTCGGGCAGGACGAGGGCCGCAAGGCGGAAGTGACGCGCCTGGGCCTCGCCTACCACCTGCTGACGGCCTACACCTCCTTCGTGGCGGTGGATACGGTGGTGCGGAACGCGGGCGGCGGAAGCACGACCGTCACCCAGCCCCTGCCCATGCCCGAAGGCGTGTCCGACGCGGCGGTGGGCGGCCTGGCCAGCCAGTCCGTGGCCTATGCGCCGGCCCCGATGCAGCGGAAATACGTCACGTCCCCCGCCGCCGCCGGGGAAGCCCTGGCCCAGGACCGGGCGGCCCGCCGGGAGGTCCGCCAGGCGGAGCCCAAGGCCCGCCCTGCGCTGCGCATCCTCGCCTTCTCGGGCATCACCGGCACCTCCGACCCGGCCTCCCTCCGCCGTGAGCTCGAGGCCCGCCTGAAGGACCCGGCCCTGGTGGCGGCGCTGGCCGGCCTGCCCTCCGGCACGGACCTGGCACTCCAGGTGGATGCCTCCGGCCAGGTGGTGGCGGCGACCTTCAGCCAGGCCTTCCCCGGGGACGCCCAGGCCAAGGCCCTGATCCTGGTCTGGCGCCTGCGGAGCTGGACGGGCCGCATGGCCGGACAGCTTGACCTCACCCTGGGTATTTAGCTCTGAATTCAATCATTTGCCCTACGCGGATCCCTGGCTTGCCAGGGATCCGCGCTGGCGGGAACCCGTGTACGGGGTACCTTCGTACCCATGCGAAGGCACCTGGGAGTGGCCTTGATGCTGACCCTTGGGGGCTGCAACCCGGAACCCGCCCGACCCGCCGCCCCTCCCCCGGTGGTGGAGCCGGTTCTTGCCGAGGCCCGGATGCACATGGTGCGGGACCAGATCGTGGCCCGGGGCATCACGGATCCCCGGGTGCTGGAGGCCATGGCCCGGGTGCCCCGGCACGAGTTCGTCCCCGCGGCGCAGCGCGGCGAGGCCTACGAGGACTGGCCCCTGCCCATCGGGTACGGTCAGACCATCTCCCAGCCCTACATCGTGGCCTTCATGACCGCCGCCCTGGAGCCCGAGCCCGGGGATCGCGTGCTGGAGATCGGCACCGGCTCGGGCTACCAGGCTGCCGTGTTGTCCTGCCTGGTGGCGGAGGTCTACACCGTGGAGATCGTGGACCCGCTGGCCCGGCGCGCAGAAGCGGATCTGAAGCGGCTCGGCTACGCCAATGTGAAGGTCCGCGCCGGGGACGGCTACCGCGGCTGGCCCGAGGCTGCCCCCTTCGACGCCATCATCGTCACCTGTGCCCCCGAGCAGGTCCCCCAGGCCCTGGTGGATCAGCTCAGGGAAGGGGGTCGCATGATCATCCCCGTGGGCTCCCAGTGGGGGGCCCAGGAGCTGTACCTGCTGCGGAAGACGCCCACGGGGATGCAGCGGCAGGGGGTGCTGCCCGTGCGGTTCGTGCCCATGGTGAAGGGCCGTTCCTGACGCAGAAGCACCCACGAAGCGGGTGCCTCTGCGCGAGAAGGCTCAGGAGGCCTTCCAGCCGCCCCCCAGGACCTTGTAGAGGCTGATCAGGTTGCCGATCCTGGCCTGGCGGAGGGCGATGAGGCCCTGCTGTGCGGCGTAGAGGGAGCGCTGGGCGTCGAGCACGCTGAGATAGCTGTCGATGCCCGCCCCATAGCGGGCCTGGGCGAGGCGGTAGGCCCCCTCCAGGGCCTGGGTGAGCGCCTCCTGGGAGGCCAGCTGCTCATCGAGAGTGCCGCGCTGGGCCAGGGCATCGGCGACCTCCCGGAAGGCCACCTGGATGGCCTTCTCGTACTGGGCCAGGGAGATGTCCCGGTTGGTGTTGGCGACCTTGAGGTTCGCGCGCCGGGCGCCCGTGTCGAAGATCGGGAGGACGATCTGGGGCGAGAAGGCCCAGGTCTCGGACCCGGACTTGAACAGCCCCGAGAGCTCGCTGCCCATGGTGCCGAGGCTCGTCGTGAGCGAGATGCGGGGGAAGAAGGCCGCCCGCGCGGCGCCGATGTTGGCGTTGGCGGCTTTGAGCTGGCTCTCGGCCATCCGGATGTCCGGGCGCCGCGTCAGCACCTCGGAGGGCAGCCCCGGGGCGAAGTCCTTCAGCGGGGCCACGGCGCCGAGCGCCTCCGGCAGCCACTCCGCAGGCACCGGGGAACCGACCAGGAGGCGGAGCGCATTCTCGTCCATGGCCACCGTGCGGGTGTACCGGGCCGCATCCCCCCGCGCCGTCTCCACGGTGACCTGGGCGCGATAGGAGTCGAGCTCGGAGGAGGCCCCGACCTCGAAGCGGCGGCGGACGAGCTTGTAGGCCGCCTCCTGGTTCACGAGGGTGTCCTGGGCCAGCTTCAGGGCTTCGCGATCGGCGGCGAGGGCGAGATACACGTTCGCGACTTCGGCCAGCAGGGAGACCTGCGCGCTGTTCCGCGCCTGTTCCGAGGCGAGGTACTGCTCCAGGGCCTGGTTCTTCAGGCTCCGGACGCGTCCGAAGAAGTCCAGCTCCCAGGCGCTGATGCCCACGCCGACCGCATCCTGCTCGACCACGAGGGCCTGGCCGGCCCCGGAGACGCTGGCGGGCAGGCGCTGCTTGGTGCCCTGGGCGAAGGCATTGACCTTGGGCAGCAGGTCGGCCCGCTGGGTCCGGTAGTAGGCCCTGGCCTTCTCCGCGTTCAGCGCCGCGATCCGGAGATCCCGGTTGTTGCGGAGGGCGAGGTCGAGCACCTTCCGCAGCCGCTCATCGAGGTAGAACTCCTGCCAGGGGGTGTCCGCGGCCGGCTGCCCGGCGGCGCCGGCGGCCTTGTACGAAGGCCCTTCGGGCCAGGCCTTGGGCACCGGCGGCTCAGGGGTGCGGTACTTCGGCGCCATGGAGACGCAGCCGGTCAGCGCCAGGGCTAGGGTTGGGGCGAGGGCCGGGGCGAGGGGAAGGGTGGGCCAGGCTTTGAGCGACCTCATGGCTGCCCCTCCTCGGAAACCACGGCCTGTGCCGGGGCGGGCTCCTGGACCTTCTTCCTGAACAGCTGGCTCACCAGGACGAAGGACAGGGGGATGTAGAAGATGGCGATGAAGGTGGCCGTCAGCATGCCGCCCACCACGCCGGTGCCGATGGCGTTCTGGGCCGCGGCGCCGGCGCCCCGGGTGAGGGCCATGGGCAGCACGCCGAAGGTGAAGGCCAGGGAGGTCATCAGGATGGGGCGGAGGCGGAGGCGGGAGGCTTCCATGGCCGCTTCGAGGAGGCCGGCGCCCTGGGCCATCTGCTCCTCGGCGAACTGCACGATGAGGATGGCGTTCTTGGCGGTGAGGCCCAGCGTGGTCAGCAGGCCGATCTGGAAGTAGACATCGCTGGACAGGCCCCGGCCCCAGGTGGCCAGGACGGCGCCGAAGACGCCCACCGGAAGCACCAGGAGGATCGAGAAGGGGATGGTCCAGCTCTCGTAGAGGGCCGCGAGGCACAGGAAGATCACCAGGATGGATACGGCGTAGAGCGCCGGGGCCTGGGCGCCGGCCTGCCGTTCCTGGTAGGAGAGTCCCGTCCACTCGAAGCCGATCCCGGAGGGGAGCTTCTTGGAGAGCTCCTCCATCGCCAGCATGGCGTCGCCGGTGCTCTTGCCGGCGGCGGGCTCACCCTGGATGTTCACGGAAGGGAAGCTGTTGTAGCGCTGGAGATTGGGAGAGCCGTAGCTCCACTCCCCGGCGGAGAAGGCGGAGAAGGGGACCATGGCGCCGGCGGTGCTTCGGACATAGAGCTTGTTCAGGTCCTCCAGCTGCATCCGGAAGGGCGCGTCGGCCTGCATGTAGACGCGCTTGACCCGGCCGCGGTTGATGAAGTCGTTCACATAGGAGCCGCCCCAGGCGCTGGCGAGCGTATCGCTGATGGCCGGGAGGGGGACGCCCAGCGCGCCGGCCCGGTCCTGGTTCAGCCGGACGTTGAACTCAGGCTGGTCATCCAGGCCGTTGGGGCGCACGGCCTTGAGGTTGGCGTTCTGGGCCGCCAGGCCCAGCAGCTGGTTGCGGGCTTCCATGAGCTTGGCGTGGCCCACACCGGCGCGGTCCTGCAGCTGGAAGTCGAAGCCCGTCGCATTGCCGAGCTCGAGGATGGCGGGAGGGGCCACGGCGAAGACCATGGCATCCCGGCGCGAGGAGAAGGTGCGCATGGCCCGGCGGATGACCGCCTCCGCCTTCAGCTCGGAGCGGTCCCGGAGGTGCCAGTCCTTGAGCTTGACGAAGGCCATGCCGTTGTTCTGGCCGCGTCCGGCCACGCTGAAGCCGCCCACCGTCAGGCAGGAGGCCACCGCCTCCTTCTCATCGTCCTGGAAGTAGTGCTGCACTTCCGACATGACCTTCTGGGTCTGCTCCATGGTGGACCCGGCGGGGAGCTGGACGAGGGTCATGATGATGCCCTGGTCCTCCTCGGGCAGGAAGGCGGTGGGCAGCCGCATGAACAGCACCCCCATGCCGACCACGATCGCGCCGTAGATGACGGCGTAGCGGCCCCACTTGGAGAGCACGCGTTCCAGCTGGCCCACGAAGATGTGGTTGATCTTGGTGTAGAACCGGTCGAACCACAGGAAGAAGGGGCGCGTGACCTTCCACCCCTTCTCGGCGGCCTCGTGGCCCTTCTCGATGGGCTTCAGGAAGGTGACGCAGAGGGAGGGCGTGAGGACCAGGGCCACCACCACGGACAGCATCATGGCGGTGATGAGGGTGAAGGAGAACTGCCGGAAGATGATGCCCGTGGACCCGCCGAAGAAGGCCATGGGGCCGAACACCGCGGACAGCACCAAGCCGATGCCCACCAGGGCGCTGGTGATCTGGCCCATGGACTTCCGGGTGGCCTCCAGGGGCGACAGGCCCTCCTCGTGCATGATGCGCTCGACGTTCTCGACCACGACGATGGCATCGTCCACCAGGAGGCCGATGGCCAGCACCATGGCGAACATGGTGAGCATGTTGATGGACATGCCCACGTACTGGA
>Ga0255338_1003031_pt1 | contig 21702 bp, 21 predicted proteins | sample MeOH1_35cm_T4_19_FD_203715 | JGI IMG/M metagenome (GOLD analysis project Ga0255338, IMG submission 203715) | Sandy soil microbial communities from University of British Columbia, Vancouver, Canada - MeOH1_35cm_T4_195 | ecosystem: Engineered > Artificial ecosystem > Sand microcosm > Unclassified ...
GATGAAGACTTATCAGCTTGCCAAGAACGGTATCGCACATGCTCCAGAAGGCCGCCATGTCATTCCTGGACTATCGGTGGAGCAGAATCTTGAGGTTGGACTGACAGCCCGCCCAGAAAGTGATGCGAATTCGATAACTAAGGATCTTGAACGCATTTACACGCTTTTTCCTGTTCTTCGTGAACGGAAGAAGCAATCCGGTTGGAGTTTGAGCGGTGGCGAGCAGCAGATGCTTAGTGTTGGTCGAGCACTTATCAGCAAGCCTCGTTTATTGCTTCTCGATGAACCATCACTTGGACTTGCGCCGAAGGTGACACAGCAAGTTTTCGAGGCAATTTCTTCCATTAACCAAGTAGATGGCGTGACCATCCTCTTGGTGGAACAGAATGCTTTTATGGCACTCAATGTTGCTCATCGTGGGTATCTCTTGGAGAATGGTGAAATTCGACATTCTGGAACCTCTGAGGAACTAATGGCTAGCGCTGCCGTTCGAGACGCTTATTTGGGGGCTTGAGCGTTTCGCTAGGAGGGTTGAATGCAAGGCTTCAGCGGGTCCTGCCGCTTTGTCGAGTGAAGGGTGAGGTCCAAAGATGGAGAATTCTTGGGGTCGGTGGGGAAGCGAAGATGAAACAGGTGCTTTGAACTTCGTGACGCCCGAGGTCGTCAAGAGAAGTCTGGGTTTAGTGCGAGATGGTGTGACACTTTCGCTTGCACAAGAGCTGGGTCCAAATGCAGCAGTAGCACCACACCGGCGCTCGCCTGCGCGTTTCATGGACCGAGACGCAGGTGATTATGCACTTGGAGCGCGTGCAGCCGGGGGATTTAAATTTTCCGAAGACACGATCCAAATGGCTACTCATAGCGGAACCCATGTTGATGCTTTGAGTCATGCGTGGCAGGGCGACTCACTCTATAACGGACATAGCTCTTCAGAAATTCGTTCGACGAGGGGAGCTCAAAAATGTGGGGCCGACAAATTACGTCCCATCCTCACACGTGGAGTATTCATTGATTTGGTTGAGTTTTTTGACGAGCGCCTCGCGCCTTCTTTTCAGATTTCACCAGATCATTTGGAAAAGTACTACTCAGCTCATCAGATTTCACCAGAGAGCGGGGATGCGGTGCTTCTTCGAACTGGTTGGGCAGAACGTGGGATGGAATCGCACGAATATCACGAAAACGAACCAGGGATTACTGTTGAAACGGCTGAGTGGTTAGTTGCGCATGAAATTGCCATTGTAGGTGCTGATAATTACGCGGTTGAAACTCAACCTAGCGCTCCGGAGACTAATTTTCCGGTTCATCTCTGTCTCCTACATCGGCATGGTGTTCCATTGATTGAGAACCTCGCCCTCGCAGAATTGGCACGTTATAGTCGTAAGACCTTTTTATTTGTCATGGCCCCGCTTCCCTTGACGGGATCTACTGCAAGCCCGGTCTCACCTCTAGTGGTTCTTTAGCGTGTCTGAAAACGCGACGAATCCTCGAATCGAGAAGATATCAAGTTTTCGAGAAAAATCCCGCACGAAGGTTGTGAAAGGCGTCAGAATCGTTTATGGCGATAGGGCCATCGTTGATCTGATCGCACAATCGGAGATGGATTTTATATATCTGGATCAACAGCACGGAGTGATTTCTGTTCGAGATATTTATGAGATTTCAGCCTTTCTTGCTGGATACGAAATTCTAGTTCTGGTTCGTACTTCCAATCAGAGTTCCGTTAACATCAGCCTTGCCCTTGATGCCGGAGCCCATGGCGTGATCGCACCGGATATTGAGAGCGCAGATCAGGTTCTGGAGTTTGTAAGCAATACTCGCTTCCCTCCATCTGGAAGTAGAAGTTGGGGAGCCTTTGCAGCTGGTCAACGTGGTTACACATCGCCGGCTGAAGCCACCAATCCAATTTGCTGGGCGCTTATAGAGTCGACGGCGGCGGTGGCGCACATCGAGCAGATCGCACAGGTCGACGGGCTAGATGGAATCTATATCGGTAGATACGACTTAGCCCTTTCAATGAATGTTCCGATTGCTGAGATTACGATTCACGAGAACCACAATTCAGCCATCGCGAAGGTCCGAATTGAAGCAGAGAAAGTAGGGCTCCCCATCGGAACGAGTGGTGATTTTGAACAACTAGCATCACAGGGCTTCCGAATTTTGACCGTAAGTTCCGAACTGGAACTCATCTCGCGAGGCTTGAAGAGTTACCTTACAACTCGTTAATTAGAACGGTCGACGCGGAACTTCGCTACCACTGCTTCCGACAAGGAAGTCGAGGTCCGCGCCGAGGTCCGCCTGCAAAACATGTTCATGGTGCAGTTTCAAGAATCCACGATCCACCTTGGGTAGGGGTGATTTCCAGGTTGCGCGGCGTGCTTCCAATTCTTCGTCTGAGAGGTCAATTGAAAGGGAGCGGTTCTTTACGTCAAGTTCAATCCAGTCGCCGTTTTTTACCAAACCTAGTGGACCACCAATGGCGGATTCGGGAGCAACGTGAAGAACTACGGTGCCATAAGAACTTCCGCTCATCCGCGTATCTGATATACGGACCATGTCATTGATACCTTGCATTAGCAGTTTCTTTGGCATCGGAAGGTTGCCAATTTCTGGCATTCCAGGATAGCCACGTGGACCCGAGTTTCGAACGATCAGAACGGTATTCTCGTCGACATCGAGATCCATGTCGTCGACAACAGCTTCTAGTTCTTCAATCGAGTCATAAACCAGCGCCCTACCTCGATGCTTCATAAGTTTAGGATTTGCAGCAGAGAGTTTGATGATGGCGCCGTTCGGACAGAGATTGCCCCAGAGAACAGCAATCGCTGACCCTGGCGCTTTGAGTGGCTTTGCTACAGTAGTAATGACTTCTTCGTTGTAATTCTCTGCCTCGGCTACCTGCTCCGTAATGGTCATGCCCATTACGTTTTTCTCATTGGCGTTGAGCATCGGAAGGATTTCGCGTAGAACGACCGGAGCACCTCCTGCGTAGTAGAAATCTTCCATGAGGTACTTGCCAGCTGGTTTCAGATTGAGAAGCATAGGAACGTCTTTCCCCCAGCGGTCAAAGTCAGCGAGTTTTACATTAAGTCCCAATCGTCCTGCGAGTGCTTGTAAGTGGAGCACCGCATTCGTAGAACCACCGATTGCCGCATTCACTTTGACGGCATTTTCAATGGCACCAATCGTGACCACATCAGCAAATTTGAGGTCTTGTACTGCAATCTTTACAGCTTGGCGTCCAGTCAAGTGTGCAGTTAGGTACCGTCGTGAATCGGAGCCGGGAATTGCGGCAGCGCCAGATAGTTGTAGTCCAATAGTTTCTGAGATAACAGCCATTGTTGATGCACTGGCCATGGTCATGCAGTGACCTTCACTTCGAGCCATACACCTCTCCGCGTCGACAAATTCTTCATCCGTCATCTTTCCAGTACGAACCATGTCGACAAACTTCCAGATATCTACTCCGGAACCGATATCTTCGCCTTTGTATTTTCCATTTAACTTAGGACCAGAACTCACAACCATCGTCGGCAAGTTGACGCTTGCGGCACCCATGAGAAGTCCAGGAATTGTTTTGTCACAACCGCCTAGGAGGACCACAGAGTCGATCGGATTTGCTCGAAGTTGCTCCTCCAGTTCCATTGCCATTAGGTTTCTAAAGAGCATTGAACTTGGGCGCATTAGTGTTTCCGGCAATGACATAACGGGAAATTCAAGCGGAAGTCCGCCTGCTTCCCAGACCCCTTTGGCCACAAACTCTGCAACTCGGCGTAAATTGGAATTGCAGGGCGTCAACTGTGACCAGGTATTGGCTATCCCGACGACAGGCCGACCGTCAAAGGCTTCGTCGGGGATGCCATCACCCTTAAGCCATGAACGATGAATAAAACCATTGCGCCCTTTATCTTCAAACCAAGCCCGGCTTCTTAAATTCTTTGTCATTTTACCTCGCTTGAGAGTCATAGACTTTTAGATTTTTCAAAGAGTAAAAAGAAAACGAGCGGCAACTTATCCAGACCGCTCGTTTTCTTTCCTACCACTAGCTACTAAGGCGTGACAGTAATTGTCTTCAAGACCTGGACTGTGTCGCCGGAGTACTTAACGATTTGAGCAGAGTAGTTACTCTCTCCCACCGTCCTGCTAAAGTCGTAGACGTCGCTGCCTACACCCTTTGTCGTGCCAGTCTTGAGAATCGCAGTTCTCAAAACATCTGGCTTGACTCCATTTTTCAGAATCCAGTTTTTGATCATATAGACGAGGTCGTAGTACTGAGCGGTGAAGAAGTCAGGGTTCTTACCTGCAAACCGCTTGTACGCCTTTACCCAAGCTGCTGCTGCTGGATCGGCGGCGATTGCATTGTCGACCGCCCCATAAGATCCGTCTAGTTGAGCATTGGTTACGAGCCCGAGTACGGCTGTTAACGCCATGGAACGGCCGCCCATGTAATCAACGCCTAATTTCAACTCTTGAACTTGACGAAGAGTTGTTGCTGTTACGACAGGAATACTCCAACCGACAATTATCTGAGCGCCAGCTGCACGCAATTTGAGCAACTGAGCTGAAACGTCGGTAGCAAAGAGCTCATGAGACTCTGTTCCTACTGGTGTAATGCCTTTCTTCTTAAGCTCGGCGACCATAACAGCAGTGCCATCAATTCCATAGGCAGTGTTGTCAGCGAGGATGCCGACTTTGGTGTACTTCAAGACATCAACAATGTAATCCATAGCAGCAACTGCCGAGATTCCATCGCTAGGGGAGACGCGGAATATCCAAGGATTGTTCAACTTGGCTTGTGTTAGGGCAACCGATCCGCCAGAGAAGAAGTAAGGAACTCCGACTTTATTGATCATATCGTTCTGCGCAAGAATTGCAGAACTGTGTGGGTGACCAATGATGATGACAGGCTTTTCTTCAGCGAGTACGTTCATGGAATTCACCCACTGGGGGTTGGTATCGCCACCGTCTGCTGTAACCAAGTCAATTGAGTGACCGGCAATACCGCCGGCGGCATTAATCTGGCTAACTGCGAACGTAACTCCACCGCGGTAGCTCTGACCCAATAGTGCATTTGTCCCGGTCACTGCGACAGAAAAACCAATCTTGATTGGACCCTTAGGAATAAAGATTTGATAAACAAGTTTCTTACCAACTTTAGTGCAAATAAGGTCGCTCTTATTTGCAGCAATCGCCTTAGCGTTGGCTTTAAGGCAGGCGACGCCGATGGCAGGTTTGATTTTTGATGTCGCTGAGTTAGCCTGCGGTGCCATCGAAATGGTAAGCGCGGAGACTGCAACAATCGCGAGCGAAAGACTGATTGACTTTTTCACTTGTTCTCCAATTCATACTACAAGGGATGAAGCGCTTGCTAACGAGCTATCAAGCAATATGAGCGTATGGGAGCGTACGAAAAACGGTCAACGGTTTTGCGTAAACGCGGAAATATATTTCAGGTATCGCCATGTTTGTAAAGTTTTGTTGTTTAGCTATCTCTAGCAGGTAAAACGTTATGGATTTGTTATATGTGGCACCGACGAGAAGCGACTTATTGGCTTGGGCAAAGCAAAAACTGACGGAGCTGTTCACCTAGTGCTGTCACTGTTTTGGAGTGGCCCCAAGTTCAAACCAGTAGTCTGCTGCGGTTCCCGCTGGTTTTTCAGCGAAGCGAACGTCTACGCGGGTACCAATCTGTAGCGCAGCAATGGCGGAAGCACGATCATGGAGGTCGATTCCTTGAACGTAACCGACGAGGGCTGTGTCAGCGCCTTCGAGCATCACGTAAGCTAATGCGTACGGAGGAGTGGGCAGTCCTTTAAAAGCCTCATAAACAATGGTAAACATTTCGATCGTGCCCGTATTCGCTACTTCTACCCATTCACCCGTTTTCTCATGGGTAATGTCATCGTAGGAGCGAGCCGGAACGAGAACTCGACCATCAGTCGTACGGCGTCCCCAAATCTTCCCCTCGGCTAGCCCGTCAAGGAAACGTGAGACTGTGGATCCGAGAGCATGTTTGTACTGCAAATCCCAGGTCTGTTCAAAGAAGCGGTTGGATGGATTCTTCACTTCAGCAGCGGTCTTTTCATTCGTTGTCATTGTCAGATCTCCTCTAGGTCGCTACATAACACCATGGTGGAATAGAACTGATGGTCTCCTCCGATTGCGCTTGCAATAGCAACGCGAGCATTGGGCACCTGATGAGCGCCGGCACGTCCTAGAACTTGGTTTGCGGCTTCGCCAACACGGATTGTGCCAGTCACGGCAATCGGATTTGTACAGAGCGTTCCGCCGGATGGGTTGACTACGGGCCCTTCACTTCCTAATGCGAACTTTCCTGCACGCAAATCTCGTGGGCTTCTACCTTTTTCTGCCAGCCGTGCTGCTTCGATTACATGCAGCTCTACGCTTGAGAATGGGGCATAGACCTCGGCAACATGGACTTGGTTTACTGGATCGGTGATGCCTGCCTGGGCATAGGCAATATCAAAAGCGTATCCCAGTGCGTCCGCATCAGCGTGATCGCCAAGTGCTTTCTCGCCAACCCGATTACCCATCCAGAAAGTTTCTGTGTTCTGACCGATTCCGCGAATCCATGCGGGCTTGAGACCGTTCTTTTTTGCATATTTTTCTGATACCAGAACTACACCAGCGGCTCCTGTCGATGCCGGGCAGGCATCGCCGAGTTTGATCGGCCAGGCCAGAGTTCGAGTCGCCAGAACTTCCTCAACGGTTATTAATGTCCGCAAATGTGCATAGGGGTTCAGAGAAGCGTGTTTCCGATTTTTCACGGTGACAAGTGCCATGTCGGTTTCGTCGCTGTTGTACAGGTGCATATATCTCTGCGCTGATAAGGCCAACATGGTAATGGTGTTGAGCGGAACAGTTCTTTCATAGCCGACGTCCCACATTTTGTTAAGTACAGATTGAGCAGATCCAGATTCTGAAACGCGATCGGCACCGGCAACAAGAACAACATCAAAAAGACCAGAAGCTATATGGGTCCAGGCTGTGAGTACGGCGCTCATCCCGGTGGCGCCACCATTATTGACACGCATAAATGGCTTACCAGTTGCTCCGAGGGCATCAATAACCCAACGTTCGCCGTTACTTACGCCGATTAGGGCATCAGGAGCAAGAGGGTAGACAACAGCATCTACCTTCCCAATAGAGATATCAGCATCGGCAAGCGCCAGATCTGCGCCTTCTTTGACAAGTTCAGGGAAGGTTACATCTGTTCTAGTCGTTTGGAAATGGGATTGTCCGAATCCGGCGATTCCTACGTTAATCATTCTTGCCTTCCTTATTACCACCAAAGATCATCACTGCCGCACCCTGACCAGCGAACCCGTTGAATCCAATACCGGCGGCTACTACATTTTTCTTATCCGCTCCAATTTTCTTCACGGCTTCAATAGCACGCATCATGCGGGATAGACCCAGTACAAAAGGAGAGGTGAGTTGTTCGCGGAGGGGGCCAGAGGCGTTTACTGCGATATCAGCACCGAATGTCAAGGTTTTTGCGACTGCAGTAACCGCATACTCACTTGGTGCGCCTATCTCAACAGCATCCCAATTCTCCGCGGATGCGTACGGGGTTCGTAGGATGATCTGGTTGTAAGCTATTTCCAGAGATTCAAGATTTGCTAGATCACGCGCTCCTAATTCGTAACTAGATGTTGACCACCCTGCATCAATCACCCACGCTAACTCGGTTCCGGCAGTAAAAGATCCTTCTTCTGCGAGAATCGCTACGAATACCGAATCTCCTCTTGCGGGCAGATCTTTCCGCGTCAGTGGCCACGCCAAGATTTGGGCATGGTCGATTTTTGGGATCTCATCGCCCAATAAACGCGATGCTTGCAGAGCGGCCGCCACTGTTTCATTCATTCCGATCGGTCGTAAGAGATACGGTTCGGCCGACATCAATTCAACCCGATCGGGGTCGACGGACTCACTGGGTTTGGCCCATCCAACAACCATGACACGCTTATTCTGTTTTGCGACGATCCGGAGATAACCGTAGATCAGCGCGTGATCGCCCGAGGAAGCAATCATTGTGGTGTCATGGTTTACGCCACCGGCTGGTCCAGCTGAAGGCATGATGCTGATGACGCGGCCGTCAATTTGGTCGTTGCCTGCCAGAACTACTCCATCAATATCTTTTGCGGTCAACCCAATTCCATCCAGGGCTTTTTTGGTGGTCCTAAAAATCATTTCTTCAAGACTGGCCGAGGTCTCTTTTGCGACAATTGTGGAGGCAACCGCAATTACTGCAATTCCAAGTTTCCTTGTATCTGTACGGCTATCAGCACTCAAGAACTTCTCCCATTCGACGCTTTTGAAATCTTTCTAGTAGCACGATTTTCATTTCTGACGTTTTTATTGAGATTGAACCCAGAAGCCAGAGCTTCTTCGATCCTTAACGTAGATTTTCCCAACTCCGTGCAGACCTTCTTCATGCGAGCGCTGTCTAAACGCCCTTTAAAGCCGGAGATGTGTGCTGCTGCAATAATGCGCCCATCAATTCCGGTAATCGGTGTGCAAATCCCGATAATGCCCTCGTATGCCTCTTCATTTGAAATGCTAATTCTCCGAGATTTAATGAGGTTGAGTTCTCTTTCAAGTGCTTTTGCGTCTGTGATAGTACGAGAGGTGACTTTTTTCCTTGGACTGCTAAGGACCAATTTACGAAGTTCTGGGTCGAAGGCTGCAAATATCTTTCCCGCCGCGGTGGCATGCCGATACAGGGTTTGTCCCAGAGGAATCACTACCTTGATCTCCTGGTTGCCTCTAAATCTTGCGGCATACATGACGTGCGACCCAGATTGGACTGCTAGGTAGACATCAAAACCAACTTGCTGGGCTAGCCGCTCAAGTTCCGGTGTAGCCACATTAATTATTGAGAATCGCTCCTGAACATCAAATGCTAAACGGTAACTCAAGGGTCCTAAGTCGTAATCCTTTCCAGAGGCCTGCAGCATTCCAGCTCGGACCATCGCCTTAAGGAGGTCGTGCATGCTACTCGTTGGGACCGAAATACGGTTACTTATCTGTGAAAGGGATTGTGGACCCCTAGCGGCCACTTGTTCAAGGACTTCGAATATTCGTTTGAGTCTCGAACTCTCCATGGCCGCACCTCCTCTTTTCGGATGACTAAGATAAAAGTTGTTTACGAGATTTCGGAAACACTCCTCTCTACCAAGAATTCAAGCCATAATACGTAATTTTTTCAATACCATTCCGAGATTTCGTATTTTCTTACTATGCGATTGTGTGACAATACGTTCAGGATCTGGCTTATAGGGTGACTCTTCTGTTTATTCATTGACATCAATTCGGTAGATCTTCTATTCATGTCATTGACATCAATTCGGTAGATGTCTCTACGGCGACTGATTCTAATAACGAGGATAGTTAGCGCTCACTGCTGATTTCCTGACTTTTAGGCGACTTTTCTCTTTCTTTTTGCTCCTTTTTGCTTTAGTTGATGTTTACGATTACAGTTCAGATGTTTAAGGGGAGTACCTCACTACAGCTACCTCGTCAATACGGTGTAAAAACCCGAGATGCTGGCCGTGAAAACGGTTAGGGAGACCTTGACCATGTCTTACTCATGGCTATCAAGGGAGTCTTCAATGGATGTATCTTTATTAACCTGGTCGATCACTGTTGCTGTCATTTTGATCTTAGTTTTTATTGATTTATTTACCGCAAGCAGAAAACCTCATGACGTAAAGTTTAAAGAGGCGTTTGCGTGGACTATTTTTTACGTCAGTATTGCAATCGGCCTGGGACTATGGGTGTGGAGTCATTTTGGCTCAACCTTTGGGTTGGAATATTTCTCCGCGTATATGGTCGAGTACTCCCTTTCAGTAGATAATCTTTTCATCTTTGTCATAATTTTGACTCAATTTGCTGTGCCAAGTATTTATCATCAGCGAATACTTCTCATAGGCGTCGTACTAGCACTCGTATTGAGGGCAGCCTTCATAGCTGTGGGAGCCGTAGCTCTCGCTTCATTTAGTTTTACATTCTTTATCTTCGGTGTAATTTTGACCTGGACTGGTGTTGGTCTGTTTAGGCATTGGGATGAAGATCCCGATCCTAACGAGAACTTCGTTGTTCGTAGACTCCGAAAGTCAATCCCGATGATTAATGAATTTCAGGAGAGCAAGCTCTTTATCCGTCTCAATGGGAAGCGTCTTGCTACCCCCATGCTTTTAGTCATCGTTGCAATCGCCTCAACTGACTTGCTCTTCGCTCTTGATTCAATTCCAGCAACCTTTGGAGTGACATCCGAGCCTTACCTTGTATTTACTGCCAATGCGTTCGCTCTCTTAGGATTACGAGCTCTATATTTCTTGCTTAAGGGCTTGCTTGATAAGTTAATTTACCTATCGCTTGGTCTCTCGTTTATCCTCATTTTTATTGGCGTCAAATTGATCTTGACGTATTTTCACGAGATTTTCGAAGAAATTCCTAAAGTCCCGACGGTTGCAAGCCTCGGCGTTATCGGATTAATTTTGGCGGCATCAACTGTAGCCAGCTTGCTCAAAAGCAAGGCGGACCCTTCAGCGAAGGCCCACGCTGGTCGAGTTGCACTCTTAGACAAGGATGAAGACTCATGATGGTCTTACGCAAACTCTGGAAAGCCCTTCCGGGATCTGTTCGGAAGACGATCGTTCTAGTAATTGGTTCTACTCTCATTGCTTTGGGAGCGGCACTTATTGTGTTACCAGGTCCATTCACTATGCCCCTTGTCATCCTGGGATTAGTCGTTTTGGCCGTCGAATTCACGTGGGCTGAATCGCTGTTGGCCAAAGCCAAGTTTCAAGCAAAAAGAATTGATCCGAGAAAATTGCGAAAACGTTCTTAACCTCACGATGTTTCGCATCACCATTTCTTGCCTCACGCAGAGCCGGATAAAGCCTTTGTGTGAATTAAGAAACAAGCAGGTTGCGTAATTAAGGAGAGTGTTCTAGTCTGTGGCGAATAAGGCAACAAAAGTGTTGCGTAATTCACAGTTAGGAGAGTATGTGCTTAGCAGAAGAAAAAAGGTCGGATCTATAGCAGCGGTCCTTATTGCAACTGTTTCACTAGTGTCGGGGTGCTCCTCTGAAGCGGGAGAAGTGTCGAAAGCCGAAGAATTAACTATCTATTCCGGTCGCAGCGAGGAGTTTATCGCGCCATTTTTTGCACAATGGGAAAAAAATTCGGGCATCAAGCTCAATATTCGCTATGGCGACAGCGCTGAACTGGCCGCACAGATTCTCGAGGAGGGAAAAAATTCTCCAGCCGACCTCTTCCTTTCACAGGATGCAGGTTCCCTTGGAGCGGTTTCTGAGGCAGGACTTTTCATGCAGCTCAAAGAGGGCGTCGGTTCAATGATCGCCTCAAAGTATATTGCTGCAGATCGCAACTGGATTGGCGTGACAGGACGTGCTCGTGTTTTTGCGTATGACCCAAAAAAGGTTACATCGCTTCCGTCTTCCGTCAATGACCTTACAAAACCACTCTTTAAGTCACAGGTGGGGATTGCCCCAACAAATTCATCATTCCAAGCATTTGTCACTGCCTTTATCGCAAGCCAGGGCGAGGCTAAAACAAGGGCGTGGCTCGAAGCCCTCATGGCAAATGATGTCAAGATCTATCCGAAGAATGGCGCGATAGTTGAGGCAATTGATAAGGGAGAGATCTCCATCGGCCTGGTAAACCACTATTACATCTATGAAATATCTGCTGAACTTGGCCGAGAGATTAATGTGAAGAACGGCTTCTTTGCAGCGGGCGATATTGGGAATCTCATCAACGTATCGGGCGCCGGAATTCTTGCATCAAGCAAGAAACATGCGGCGGCTGAAGAACTTATCAACTTCTTGACATCTGAAGAGTCTCAGAAGAAATTTGTATCAGATACCAAAGAGTATTCTCTCATCGACAACTTCGCAGGCCCTGAAGGGCTACCGTTGCTCAACGAGATCGCTGCTCCAGCAGTTGATTTAGCATCGCTTAAGGATGTCAGTAAGGCCCAAGACCTGCTCCTCTCAGTAGGTTTGCTCTAAGAGAATGTCAGAGACAAGACTCGGCTATGTCCAAGCACGGTCTGCGCTAGGGCGTGAATCTGTGCAGCCTTTGCAGATTATCCTGCGGGGCATAGTCGGGCTTGTCATTCTGATTTCTGGTATCCCACTTATCTACTTGATTACACGGGGTGCAGAAAAACCTAGGGATGAGATATTTGAGTTGCTTTTTAGAGCAAAAACTCTTTCAGTGGTTGCCACTACTGCTGGCTTAGTAGTTGGAGTGGTGGCTGTTGCAGTTCTTATAGGGGTCGCCCTTGCCTTGGGACTCCACTTTGTTCAACTTCCCTTACGCTCGCTTTTAATCATCCCGGCAGTTTTGCCGTTGGCGATCCCTTCCTATGTATTTACCTACACGTGGGCTGCCCTGATTCCCCGTTTTAGTGGATTTCTTGCCGGTCTCTTTATCCTCGTATTAACAACTATGCCGTACATCGTTCTGGCAACTCTTGCTGGATTAAGACGCATAGACAACTCACAGATAGAGGTTGCACGGACTCTTGGCTATTCGCACGCTCAGATTCTATTTGTTGTCATTTTGCCGCAGATCCGCACTCACATCAACGCTGGAGGTTTACTCGTTGGGCTGTATGTGATGAGCGACTTCGGAGCTGTTTCATTGCTCAATGTTGAAACCCTAACCTTCTCAATCCAGAATATGTACAAGGCCTCCTACGATAGAAGTTCAGCGGCGATTATCGGCTTATTGCTCGTGCTATTTTCTTCAGTATTCATCTTCTTTGACCAAATTCTCACAAGCAGGCAACACAAGGAAGCTCTTTTTTCAAGGAGATCCGAGAAGACTGTTTTAGTTAGGTCCAGGAAACTTCAAATTGCAACTCTATCGATTCTGTTTTCGTATGCGTTCTTGGCAGTTTTTATCCCTTTCTCTGTGTTGATTACAAGATTCATAAATAACCCTTCGGGTGTGGATGTGACAAGCGTTATTAAGGCATCAACCTCTACGATCTCTGTGGCATTCTTTGGCGCCGTTATAGCAATGGCATTTGCGATCCCACTTGGAATTTTCAGTTCGCAAAATAGAGGGAAGCTTTCAAAGATCGCCGAAGGCTCAGTGTTGGTGACCCATGCGCTTCCAGGAGTAGTGATTGGCCTAGCCCTTGTTTCGCTGGGCTCAAAGTTAGGTCCCATCTACCAGAGTATTGCCTTATTGGCCTTTGCTTATTCACTGCTCTTTCTGGCTAAAGCAGTAGCAAGTGTCAATTCAGCACTGGACCGGGTTCCACAAATTCTCAGCGATGTTTCTGCTTCATTGGGCAACAACGTGGTCAAGACTTTCAGTCGAGTTGTTTTTCCAATCGCCGCACCGTCCATTGGCTTAGGTTTTCTTCTGGTCTTTCTGACAGCCATGAAAGAGTTGCCGGCCACGCTGATGTTGCGCCCCACGGGATTCGACACTCTGGCCACTGAGATTTGGTCGGCAGCAGCAATTGGTCGGTTTAGTGAGGCCGCTCCATATGCATTAACCTTGGTCGTGATAGCAGCGGTCCCCACATTTTTCTTGAGCCGACCAGATAAGTTGGACCGAGAGTACGCAAATCAAGAGCCAGGAGCTTTAGTTGACCTCACTTGAAATTTCGCACCTGACGGTTTCCTATGGCGAGAGGAAGATTCTCGATGACCTATCACTGTCAATTAACTCAGGTGAAATTGCTGCTCTTTTAGGTCCTTCCGGTTGTGGCAAGACGACACTTCTCCGCACAATCGCTGGATTGGTGCATCCGACATTCGGAACGATCCGATTTGGGAATCAACTGGTGGGTGTTTCTTCACTGGTCTTGCAGGTCAATAAGCGTAAAATTGGCTATGTTCCTCAGGAAGGCGCACTCTTTCCCCACCTGAACGTTGCAAAGAACATCGCATTTGGGTTGAGGAACGTGGATATCTCGAAAGACGAAGCTCGGTCAAGGGTTTCCGAGATGCTCGCGATGATCAGTATGTCTGGATTTGAAAGGCGCATGCCGAGCCAACTCTCTGGTGGCCAGCAAACCCGTGTGGCACTCGCGCGCGCACTCGTAATTCAACCGCAAATTGTTCTGCTCGATGAGCCTTTTTCGGCACTTGATGCACAACTTCGCAACGACCTTCGCTCGGAGGTTATCGCATTACTTCGAGAACATAGGATTACAGCGCTTCTAGTAACTCATGATCGCGAAGAGGCCCTGGTTGCTGCAGATGTTGTCGCCCTTATGCGCGAAGGGAGAGTTGTTCAGGATGGCTCACCAGAGAATGTCTACCAATTCCCAGGTTCTCCATCTGTTGCAATCAGCACTGGTGATGCTCTCATCTTGGACGCTCAACAATATGAGAATGGTTTGACTACTTTCCCGTTGTCGCCAGATGCTCCAAGTTCAAGGGTTGTCGCAACTGGTGAAGTCGTTATTCGACCAGAAGAGATTAAAGTTCATAAAATTGGCCAATCTAATAAGGGAATCAAAGGTCGAATCTGCAAGCTTGATTATTATGGGCATGATGCGATGCTTGAAATTGAACTTGATGGGACAAGCCGATCAATCCAATCTCGAATTCCTGGCCCTGTTGACATGAAGGTCGGAGAAGAAGTGAGAGTCGAGCATGTGGGACCAATACGCTTCTTCGCTCGTGCTTAACTTCAGCGAGCTGTACCTATGCCCTCCTTCGTTTCCAGGCATCTTTTTCATTGAGTAATTTCTGAATTGGCGGATCGAATTCTCCATTTATTATGTCCGCGATCGAAATATTTTCAAGAACATGGCGTAGTCCAACTCGGGTTGCGATCCAAACATCTGAAATGTATTTCACCGACCCGACATATCCGACTTCTTCAGGAGCGAGTCCTCGTACTGCGGCAAGAGGGCCGTCAATAATCCTAAACAGGTCGGCTACCGTGATCGTCTCGGGACTTTTGGCTAGTTCGTAGCCACCAGATGGCCCTCGATAACTGTTTACAATTCCGGATTTGCGGAGCAAGGTGAGAATTCCTTCCAAAAATTTTTCTGGTATTTGATGTTTTGTTGATATCTCCTCCGCGGAAATAAGAAGCTCTTTTTCGGTAGAAATTGCTATTTCGATGACAGCCTGCAGGGCGTAATCCACTTTGGCCGAAATTTTCACAAGCTCATCTTCCTATCAAATACAGAGCCAGGGGACTCGACGCGCCGAAACCCATTTCTTGAAATCGAATGTCTAGTAGTATAGTAGGAAATAGGGAAATTAGTTTATTTAGATAGGGGTATTTATGAAAGTCGCTAAAAATGGACTCACACGAGGACGAAAATTAATGATTTTGACACTAGTGTCCTTGTTAGGCCTGGGTCTCCCAGGAGCCTATGCATCTACTGATACTAAGAATTCCTCGAAGAAGCCGGGGTTAGCGGTGGCAAATACCGTGAGAATTGGGTACTTCGCCAATGTCACACATGCACCTGCCTTGGTCGCCCGGGATAAGAAATTGATCGAGAAATACTTAGCAAAGGATAATACGACTGCTGAATGGATAACCTTCAATGCGGGTCCTAGCGCTATCGAGGCATTCAAGGGTGATGCGCTGGATGTCACTTATATTGGACCTAACCCATCGATTTCAGGTTATGCAAGCACAAAAGGCTCCCTTATCCGTATTGTCTCCGGTTCGACTGCTAACGGCGCCCAGCTAATTGTTAAATCAGATATTTCCACAGTTCAAGACTTAATCGGCAAGAAGATCGCATCTCCACAACTTGGTAATACACAAGACGTAGCCCTCAGGGCTTGGTTATTGTCCAAGAACTTGAAAACGTCCATTTCTGGCGTAGGCGATGTAACAGTAATTCCTACAGACAATGCCCAGTCACTTGCCCTCTTTCAACGTGGTGATATTGATGGTGCCTGGGTTCCAGAACCGTGGGCTTCCCGTTTAGTGCTTGAGGCAAATGGAAAAGTGTTTCTTGATGAAAAAGATCTCTGGCCGAAGAAACTCTTTTTAACGACAAATATTGTGGCTCGCACCAGTTTTCTTAATCGATATCCAGGAACAGTGCGTTCAATCATCCAAGGTCACATCGACGCCGTGAACTACATTCGTAAATCTCCAGCCAGCGCTATGGAGTCAGTCCAGGCTCAAATTGCATTAGCGACTGGAAAGAGACTTCCCGACAATGTTATTGAAAGGGCATGGGGAAACTTGTTCTTTACATTTGACCCTCTACCTTCGACTCTTGTTAAAAGCGCGGAAGACGCGGTGGATGCCGGACTTTTGACAACACTCGGATCTCGCGGGTTAGTTGGGATCTATGATTTGAGAATCTTGAATGATGTCCTTTCAACCCGAAAACTCAAAAAGATCTCCTCGCAGGGACTAGGGAAGCAGTAGGTCAGTAAAATGAGTCTTGCTCTCGATATTTCTGACCTTTCCAAACGATTCACCAAGGCAGAGCCGCTTGTTATTGAGAAACTCTCACTGCGGGTTAACCAAGGTGAGTTCGTTTGTCTGCTTGGTGCGTCTGGCTGTGGAAAATCGACTCTCCTCAACATTCTGGCTAATCTGGATCTTCCGACAAGCGGGACTGTGACCGTCTCGGATAAGCCAACCCTGATGTTTCAAGATGCCTCATTGATGCCGTGGTTGAGTGCGGGGGAAAACGTCGAACTAGCACTGCTAATCAACAATTATCCAAAGAGCAAACGACGCTTCCGAGCCCAGGAGTTGTTGGAGCTTGTTCATCTAGGAAGTGCATACGACCAGAGGCCACATGAACTCTCTGGTGGAATGCGCCAGCGAGTAGCAATTGCTAGGGCGCTGGCGCAAGAAAGGTCGATTCTTCTCATGGATGAGCCCTTTGCTGCGCTAGACGCAATTACTCGTGATTTCTTGCACGAGGAGTTGTTGAGTATTTGGAGTAAGACGGGCATAACGGTTGTTTTTGTAACTCACAATGTTCGCGAAGCCATACGGCTTGGCCAGCGAGTTTTGTTAATGTCCTCGAAACCCGGAAGATTCTTGAGAGAGTGGAAAGTAGATCTGCCAGAGCCTCGACGCATAGATTCGCGTGCGGTTGCAGAGCTAGCAAGCGAAATTACTGATCAATTGCGAATGGAGATAAAGCTCCATGGCCAATGAAAATGACATGCAGAGCGAATTAAGCCAACTTTCCGCTGGATTGGATGCGCTTGACACCAGAACAGTCAAGAGAAGAGATGGAATTAGATTGCTTTTGAATTACCTGGCACCGGGGCTAGGAATAATCCTTATTCTTCTTATTTGGCAATCCATGGTTGCATTAAAATTGCAACCAGATTATGTACTGCCGTCAGCTGGGCAGGTCCTTGATGCTTTAACGCGCCAGGCCGAACAAGGCATTCTCTGGCAGTCGACGTTTAATTCGCTGCGAAGAGCACTGCAGGGCTTCGTTCTGGCAATCCTTATTGCTACACCCATAGGTATAGCACTTGGCATGAATCGGATCCTGCGAATTATCTTCAGGCCGATTCTTACAGGTCTACAACAACTCCCCTCAGTTGCCTGGGTTCCTGCTGCAATCATCTGGTTTGGTCTGTCTAATGCGACAATATATGCGGTTTTGCTACTCGGAGCTGTGCCGTCAATCGCAAACGGATTGACTGCCGGTATTGACCAAATCCCAAAGCAGTATTTGAAAGTAGGTCAAGTTTTGGGCGCCAATCGGTTCCAGACTATTAGGTACATTGTCATGCCGGCCTCGTGGCCGGGATATCTTGCGGGACTGGAACAGGGCTGGGCCTTTGCTTGGCGTTCCCTCATGGCCGCCGAACTCATAGCAGTATCACCCGCACTCGGCCCTGGGTTAGGTCAAATGCTTGATGTCGGACGCCAGTTGGGAGATATGCCGCTAGTTCTGGGTTCTATTTTCATGATCATGTTGGCTGGTGTTCTAATTGAGCGTTTCATCTTTTCGCCCATAAGAGAAAGAACTCTTCGAATCCGTGGACTGATTTAGATTATGCACACAGAGCGGCTAATTCAGGTATAACAACAAAGATACGTCTATGAGTGCAAGCAGCATAATTGTTGGGAATCCGAATTTCTTAGGTTTATAGATTATTAATGCCATAGCAAACGGAATTGAAAAGATAAACCACGGAATAAGATTACTTTGGTGACTTGAAATGATGGTTGAGATAATGACTAAGCATATTGAAGTGATAAATATACTTTTTCTCGTACCTAACCGCTGTGGCAATCCGCGAATTCCAATCTTGCGATCTTCATCTAGATCTTTCAGGACATTCGCAAAGTGAGCGACGATTCCGAACAGGCCTCCGCAAGTGGTGAGCCACAATGGAGGAGTTCTGTCCAAGGCAACATAGGGCGTTGATGGGAGCGCAGCAAATGCGAAAATATATGGGACAGGCGAGAAATAATTTTTCTTAAAGTAGAAATTGTAAGAAACGCCAAATCCGACCGCCAGGAGATGCAAGAACCCGCCTCGTAACCCCAGGGGGCCGAGTAATGAAAGTGCAATACAGATGCCTAAATCGATATAAGTCGCCATGAGCAGGTGTGATTCACGCAGTTCACCAGTGGCCACGGGCTTATTCTTTCTTCCCTGCATGCGATCGCTTTGGGCATCAATTAAGTCATTTGTCCATCCAACAATTAACTGTCCGCTAAATACCGTAAGTCCAATCAGTAGCGAGTCACTCAGATCAAACAAGGTCTTAGAAAAGAGAAAGGCCAGGGTAGTTACTAGAAGGGTTGGTGGGAGGTGCGCAGCACGAAGATATTTAAGCAACATCACTCCACCAGCTTTCTTACCTCTTTACTATGTCAGCCCGGGGAATGCTGAAGCGATAGCTGACATAGCCGTTGATACAGCAATAGCTAAAAGTAGTAATCCAAAGATGCGAGTGACCACCATGAGCCCCTGCTCCCCAAGAATTCGTTCGATCGGCTCTGCTGCAAGTAGCAATATGCCGGTGAGAATTGAAAGAACAAGGATGATTATCACATCGGCAATTCGAACGATTCCGACGTCAGAATTGCCAATTGCTATCACTGTTGCAATCGCGCCAGGTCCGGCCATCATCGGGATGGCGAGAGGGACAATAGCAGCCCCCACAGGAGAGGCTTGGAGGACGGAATTTTTCCGACCCATGACCATGCTCCATCCAATTGCTCCGATAATCAGCGCACCTGCAATCCGAAAAGCATCCATCTGGATGCTGAGTACCTGAAGAATCACGTCACCAACAAAATAGGCGATAAAGAGTGTCAATCCGGACACGAGGGCGGTTTGCAGGGCGATCACACGTCGCTTCTCTTGTGAGATCCCGCTAGTCAAACTAAGGAAGACGGGGATCGAGGTAATAGGACTGACAATCGCGAAAAGTGCGACGAGCGTAGTTACATCGCTACTGAGTTTCATGTCACAAAGCCTCTCACAGTTAATCTCAAGTACAAGCCAGCCCATTGTTTGAAAATGAAATGCCCATGGTCTCGTGCGCTGGTACTCTCATCAAGTGCTATCGACACCGAGCTATATTCGCAACCTGAGCTTTTGGTTGATGGGTCTTGTTCTCATATTTTCTGGTGTCGCCATCGTGCACTATCAGTGCATGGCTTCTCAATCGGCCCACGGAGCAGGACTGATTTCAACGACGGGGCACCACGATATTTCTTCTAGCGACGCAAGTTTGCTCAATGTATCTGAAGCCAGCGCCGAAGTGTGCGTGGGCATTGCCTTGATTGTTCTACTTGGGTGGAGTCGCAAGCTTTACGCGAAGTCACGTAAGTGGCGTGACACTCTTGTTGGACGCGAACATTTTATTTTCTCAAAATACGATATAGGCGGGGCTTTATCTCCCCAACTTGTGCTCTCGCGTATTGGAGTCTCAAGAACATAATTCCGACCTCTCAAATGCAATTCCCACATCCATAAATTGAGAGAAAGGTCCAGCAATGTCTCGCCGTATTTTTTTACTCGTAGTTGCAACTGTCATGTCCAGTACTTTGGTTAGTTCTCCATCAAACGCTCTGCCGCCGCGACTTTTAACTGCCGCCGATGCTGCCTATGGAGATATGGAGATCATGTTTGCTCAGGCGATGATTCCACATCACCGACAGGCAATTAGCATGTCGAAGTACGCATTGAAGAATTCAAGTAATGCAGACGTAATTCGGCTAGCGAAGAAAATCATTGCCGCCCAGAATGGTGAGATAATTCAAATGACTTCGTGGATCAAGCTCTCTGGTGAATCTATGACCTCGAGTCACTCCATGGGAACATCCGGAATGCTAAGCACCACCCAACTCGCGCAGTTGAAGAGTCTCAAAGCAAAGGCATTTGACAAGGCTTTTTTGGAGGCAATGGTTGAGCACCACGCAGGAGCCCTGCAAATGGTTTTGTGGATCTCTGCCTCCACGAGGAGTGACGTGAAAGCCATGGCGGATAAAATTAAGAAAGCTCAAGCGGCAGAGATTGATGCCATGAAGAAAATGATTGCAAAATTGGGAAAGTAGGCAGAAGCAAGGCCTTCTTCGAGATAGGAGATCTAAATGAGTAACGATCAACATGTAAGCGCCGGGCTTAACGTGAATGGTGTTTATCTATGCCCAATGCACCCGGAAATTCGCGAAAAAGCGGCAGGAGACTGCCCGATATGTGGAATGTCTCTGGAGTTCGAGCCGAGCGTTATCGCGCAGATCGAGTACACGTGTCCGATGCATCCAGAGATTGTGAGATTCGAACCGGGGAATTGTTCCAAGTGCGGAATGTCGCTGGAACCAAAAACCGACTTTGAGACCGAGGTCGAGAATGTTGAGCTCCTTGATCTCACGAAGCGTTTCCTCTGGTCATTGCCACTTACCGTGTTGGCGATTTTCGTCGCCGTTGTCAGCTCCGATCTTCCTGGCGTGCTTGCGGGACGTGGAGAGTGGTTGTCCCTAGTGATTTCGACACCTGTGATTCTCTGGGCTGGGAAACCATTCTTCCAACGCGCTTGGAAGTCTTTCATATACCGGAGTCCAAATATGTGGACCCTCATAGGTCTCGGCACTGGCGCGGCGTACGTGTACAGCTTCGCCGCCACAGCAGTTCCGGACATTTTTCCCGTTTCGTTCCAGACGAATGGGAAGGTAGGCGTCTATTTCGAGGCTGCCTCAGTGATAATTTCCTTGACCTTGCTTGGGCAGGTCATCGAACTTAAGGCGAGGGCACAGACATCTTCCGCAATTAAGGCTCTTTTGAAATTGGCACCTAAGACTGCCCGCCGACGCAAAGCTGACGGGTCAGATGAGGAGGTCTTGCTTACACATGTCATGGTCGGAGACATATTGATTGTCCGCCCCGGGGAGACAATCCCTGTTGATGGCGAAGTGATAGAAGGTATTAGTAGCGTCGATGAGTCCATGCTTACCGGTGAACCCTTGCCGGTGCTTAAAGAAGTAACCAATAAGGTCATTGGCGGGACAATAAATTCCGACGGCTCACTTCACATTAGGGCCGAGAAGGTTGGATCGGCTTCCGTCCTTTCGCAAATCGTAAGTCTGGTCTCTCAGGCGCAACGGTCCAAAGCTCCCATGCAGCGCATGGCGGATACGGTCTCTCGGTACTTCGTCTTAACTGTAATTGCCGTGGCAATAGCGACCTTTCTATCCTGGGGTCTACTG
>Ga0255338_1003032_pt1 | contig 21698 bp, 19 predicted proteins | sample MeOH1_35cm_T4_19_FD_203715 | JGI IMG/M metagenome (GOLD analysis project Ga0255338, IMG submission 203715) | Sandy soil microbial communities from University of British Columbia, Vancouver, Canada - MeOH1_35cm_T4_195 | ecosystem: Engineered > Artificial ecosystem > Sand microcosm > Unclassified ...
GTGCCGGAGAGCTTCACACACGGCAGCAGCGCCCAGCGGGTGCGCTGGTTCAAGCGCGGCCAGAGCAGCGGCGAGCTGGGCAGCTGCGACACCTTCAAGGCCGCGCAGCTCTGAGCGCCGCACCGGGCCGGCAATTCGGCCCCGATTTCGCCCCTATTTCGCCGCCATGGCGGCGCCGGGGCGGCCGGATAATGACGGCATGAGGTTCGCCTCGCCGATTCATCCCTAGGAGCCCTTGGAGTGGGTGTCGCTTTCCGGCCCTCGTTGCGCACCGCCATCGCCGTGCCCTTCGTGCTCCTGTTCGCCGCCACGGTCGCCCTGCAGGCCCTGACCCAGCAGCGCCAGGTCGAGCGCCTGATCAACGAGGAGAGCAGCCGGCTGCTGGACTCGCTGACGGCCAGTTCGCGCAACCGCCTGGCCCAGTTCCTGGACCAGCCCTTCCGCATCCAGCTGAGCGTGGCCGACGCGATCGCCCGCCACGGGCTCTACAAGCCGGGCGACATGGGGGCGGTGCAGCGCTATCTGCGCGGCGTCTACGGCGAGCTCTACCCCGACCAGCAGCAGATCAGCGTGCTGGGCTTCGGCAGCCAGTCGGGCGATTTCGCCGGCCTGCGGCGCGAGGCGGGCGGCGGCTTCAATCTGATGCTCAAGGACGCCAGCACCCAGGGCAGCCTGCGCATCTACCGCGGCGACAGCACCAGCGCCGAGCTGCTGGCCGACTTCCCCGGCTACGACCCGCGCCAGCGGCCCTGGTACAAGCCCGTGGGCGAGAGCGGCCGGCCCGGCTGGTCGCCGATCTACGCCAATATGGACGAGCGGGCCGAGGTGGCGATCTCGGCCGTCTCGCCGGTGCTGCGCCAGGGCGAGTGGCTGGGCGTGGCCTCGGCCGACATCAAGCTCGACGTGCTGAACCGCTTCCTGCGCGACGAGCCGCTGCGCGGCCGGGGCGTGATCTTCATCACCGACCTCGAGGGCCGGCTGGTGGCGCATTCCGAAGCGGGCTCGGTGCTGGCCGAGAGCGGGGCCCAGCGCGGCAGCCGCCTGCTGATGAGCGAGAGCGCGAACCCGCTGATACGCGCGGCGGCCGCCCAGGTCGAGGCGGCACCCACCGAGAGCGGCACCGGCTTCACGCTGCGCCACGAGGGCGAGCAGTATTTCTGCCGCGTGGCGCCCTACTCCGACACCCGCGGCCTGGACTGGCGGGTGGTGGCCCTGGTGCCCGAGGGCGCCCTGCTGGGCGAGGTCCGTGCGGCCCAGACGCGCTCCATGCTGCTGGTGGCGGGCATCGCCGGCCTGGCCATCGCCCTGGGCCTGTGGGGCATTGGCCGCATCACCCGCCCCATCCTGGAAACCGCGGCGGCCGCCAACCGGCTGGCGCGCGGCCGCTGGCAAAGCGGCGCGGAAGGCCGCAGCGCGATCGACCAGGGCAATACCCTGCGCGAAACGGCGCTGCTGGTGCATGCCTTCAACGAGATGTCGGTGCGGCTCCAGCATTCCTTCGACAGCCTGCGCGAGCAGTTGCTGTTCGACGGTCTGACCCGGGCCCTGACGCGCCGCGGCCTGCTGGAGCAGGCCGACTGGCCGGTGGCGCGGCCGGCCGTGCTGACCCTGGTCGGCCTGGATGCCTTCCGCGCCATCAACGACAGCGTCGGCCATGGCACCGGCGACCAGCTGCTGCAGGCGATTGCCGAACGCCTACGCAGCCGCCTGCCGGCGCCGCTGCTGATGGCGCGCCTGGGCGGCGACGAATTCGCCGTGCTGCACCTGGGCCCGACCAGCGTGCCCACGCCGCAACAGATAGCGGCCCTGGCCGAGCAGGTCCAGGCCCTGTTCGCCGAACCCTTCACCTCGGGCGAGGACGAGGTCCTGATGAGCGCCTCGGTGGGCGCCGTGGGCGGCCTGCTGGCCTCCGCCAGCCTGGGCGACTGGCTGCGCAACGCCAGCGTGGCCCTGGGCGAGGCCAAGCGCCGCGGGCGCGGCCAGGGCGTGGTGTTCGAGCCGGCGATGATGGAGCGCTCGGTGCAGCGTGCCCGCCTCAGCACCGAGCTGCGCTACGCGCTGGAGAACCAGGAATTCCGCGCCTTCTACCAGCCCGTCATCCACCTGCAGGACGGGCGCTGCTGCGGCGTCGAGGCCCTGCTGCGCTGGCAGAGCCCCGAGCATGGCCTGGTGGCACCGGGCGTCTTCATTCCCGTGGCCGAGGAGTCCGACCTGATCCTGGCCTTGGGCGACTGGGTGCTGCGCCAGGCCATGCGCGACATCGCCGAGCGCTTGGCCGAGCTGCCGCCGCAGTTCGAGCTGCACGTCAATGTCTCGGTACGCCAGCTGATCCAGTCCGATTTCGTCGCCACCCTGAAGCAGACCCTGCTGGAAACAGGCCTGCCGGCGCAGAACCTGACCCTGGAGCTGACCGAATCCCTGCTGATCGGCCAGGACGGCGTCACCGAGGAACGCCTGCGCCAGGTGCGCGCGCTGGGCGTGAAGATCGCGATCGACGACTTCGGCACCGGCTATTCCTCGCTGGCCTATCTGCAGCGCCTGCCCTTCGACTGCCTCAAGATCGACCAGAGCTTCGTGCGCAACCTCTCCAAGTCGGCCCAGGGCGTGGCCATCGTCACCGCCATCCTGCGCATGGCCGAGGGCCTGGGGGTGACGGCCATCGCCGAGGGCGTGGAAACCGAGGCCGAGGCCCAATGCCTGCGCGAGCTGGGCTGCCAGCAGGCCCAGGGCTACCATCTCGGCCGGCCGCAGCCGCTGGAGCAATTGACCGCCCGGTCAGTAATTTAGGCCTCGGCGCTGTCACGCAGTTCCGCGACAGCGCCGGCCCGTCCCTGGGGCACCCTGCCCGGTTTCGGGGCGCCGGCCCTCGTTCAGGGGGGGCGCTGCGCTATCTCTGCCGGGCTTTGTGTGAAACACTGCTCTTCGAGAATAACCTTCGGTGGTTAGCATATGCATCGCGGGCACTGACGTCTCGGCGCATGCAACAGGGGCAGATTCCAATGAATGATCGAACCGAACATCCCAAGCAGTTGGACGCTGAGCCAGCGCCGGTGCACGGCGTAGACGCTCGTGCCCCCCTGAACATCTCGCGCCGCCGCTTTGCGCGCGCCGGCATGGTCGCCGGCCCGGTGGTGCTGGGATCGCTGGCGAGCAAGCCGGTGCTGGCCATCACCAAGGCCCAGTACCACTGCACCATCTCCGGCAAGCTCTCGGGCAATTTCTCCAGCCATCCCGACACCGTGGACTGCACGGCGCTGGGCAACGGGCCGGACACCTGGCTGGCAGCCGCCGGCTGGCCCAGCGGTTTCGTCAAGGGCGACCTGCCCAACAGCGCCTGCAACTTCAGCGGCAAGGTCAAGGGCACCGTGTTCACCGCCTACGCAATGGGCGGCAACGCGCTGGCGGACGTCTTCCGCTACGGCAAGACCACGTCCTGCGTCGTCTATGACATGAACGAGTCGGGTTTCGCCCTGTCCGCCAACGGCGCCACGATGTACCAGCTGCTCAGCACCAAGGGCAGCGCCACGGACACGCCGCTGAAGGCCCTGGGACGCGCCACCGTGGCCTCGCTGCTGAACGCCGCCCAGTACGGCGACAACTACCCGCTGACCCAGGCGCAGATCATCAAGATGTTCAACGACGTCTACAAGCCGGGCACCAAGTTCTTCATCAATGCCTCGACCTCCTGGGATGCCAGCCAGGTGAAGGCCTATTTCGAGAGCCTCTACCACTGAGGCATGACCCAGGTGTCGGCCGCCATGGCAGATCGGGCGCCCGCAGGGCGCCCGATTCCGTCTGCGCCGTCGCAATGGCGCATCGCCCCCGGGGCCGCGCCGATCTGGCGCCAATGGGACGGCGAGTACCTGCTGCACCACGCCCTGTCCAATGACACCCACCGCGTCTCGACCCTGGCCGGGCTGCTGGTCGAGCAATTGCTGGCCGCGGGCCCCCGCAGCCTGGAACAGCTCGGCGAGGCGCTCGATGCGGATCCGGACCTGGTGTTCGAGGTCCTGAGCGCGCTGGAGCCGCTGGATTTCGTCTGCCGGTGCTGAGCCCGAACGTGCCGACCCTGGCCACGCTGGCGCCGGCCGAACTGCAGCAACGCCTGGCCCGCGGGCTGAGCCTGCAGACCGGCCCGTTCCGCTTTCTGGTGCAGTCCAACCAGCCGCGCGTGGCGCGCGACCTGGCCGCCGTCTACGCCGACTTCGCACTGGACCCGGGCGAAGAGACGCATGACTTCCACATCCGCCTGGCCGGCACCGAGGCCTGGCGCCGCTGGCTGGGCCGGCCCCAGGTCAATTTCTGGCTGGACGGCTACGCCCCCTTCAAGCCCCTGCCCGCCGACCATGGCTTTGCCCTGCTCGAATGGGGCATGAACTGGTGCCTGGCCGGCCAGGCCCATCATTACCTGATGCTGCACGCCGCCGTGCTCGAGCGCCAGGGCCGCTGCATCATCCTGCCGGGCGAGCCGGGGGCCGGCAAGAGCACGCTGACCGCCGCCCTGATGCTGACCGGCTGGCGCCTGCTGTCCGACGAGCTGACCATGGTGGACCGGGACGACGGCCTGATCGTGGCCCTGGCCCGCCCGGTCAGCCTGAAGAACCAGTCGATCGACCTGATCCGCCGCTTCGCCCCGGACGCCCAGTTCGGCGAGACGGCGCACGACACCCACAAGGGCACCGTGGCCCATCTGCGCCCCTCCGCGCAGAGCGTGGCGCGCGTGCAGGAGAAGGGCCGGGCCGCCCACATCGTGTTCCCGCGCTGGCGGGCCGAGGGCGACACCCGCCTGAGCGCGCGCCCCAAGGGCGGCAGCTTCGAGCATGTGGCCAACCATGCCTTCAACTACAGCCTGCTCGGTCGGCTGGGCTTCGAGATGAATGCCGATCTGATCGACCGCTGCGATTGCTGGGATTTCGAGTACACAAGACTGGACGAGGCCCTGCGCGTCTTCGAGGAGCTGGTGCGATGACCCCGGCCTGGCGGCGGCTGCTGCAGGCGCTCGCCGAGCCCGGCTCGATGGCGCGGCTGGATGCGCGCGGCTGGGATCTGGTGCTGCGCCAGGCCGCCAGCGCCGGCGTGCTGGGCCGCCTGGGCGGGCTGGTCGAGCGCGAGCAGCTGCGTGACACCGTGCCGCCGCGGGTCTGGCGCCATATGCAGGCCGCGCTGACGATTGCCGACCAGCAGCAGCGCGCGGTGCGCTGGGAGCTGCACAAGCTGGGTGCGGCCCTGGCCGAGCTGCCCGGCCCCCTGCTGCTGCTCAAGGGCGCGGCCTATGCCGCAGCCGAGCTGCCGCCCTGGCGTGGGCGGCTGTTCTCCGACATCGACCTGCTGGTGGCCAAATCCCAGCTCGATGCCGCCGAAGCCGCCCTGATGCTGGATGGCTGGATCAGCAGCCACCACAGCAGCTACGACCAGCGCTACTACCGCGAATGGATGCACGAGCTGCCGCCGATGACGCATGTGCGGCGCAAGACCGTGCTGGACCTGCACCACAACATCCTGCCCGAGACCGCCCGCCTGCGCACCCGGCCCGAGCTGCTGCTGACCGCCGCCCGCCCCCTGCCGGACGACCCGCGTTTCCACGTCCCCTGCGAGGTCGACCTGGTCCTGCACAGCGCCACCCATCTGTTCCACGAGGGCGAGTGGGAGCATGGCCTGCGCGACCTGGTCGATCTCGATGCGCTGCTGCGCGCCGCCAGCGCCGATCCCGGCTTCTGGGAGCGGCTGCTGCAGCGCGCCGCGGCGCTGAACCTGGGGCGGCCGCTGTTCTACGGTCTGCGCTACTGCCAGCGCCTGTTCGCCACCCCGGTGCCGGCCACCGTCCTGAGGGACTGCCCGGGCCGTCCCGCGGCCCTTGGCGCCGTGCTGATGGACCGGCTGTTCCTGCCGGCGCTGAGCACCGCCCACAAGCCCTCGCGCGCGGCCGGAGCCGGCCTGGCCGCCTGGGCGCTCTATGTGCGCAGCCACTACCTGCGCATGCCCCTGCGGCTGCTGCTGCCCCATCTGCTCAGCAAGGCCTGGCAGCGCCGCCAGGCCGAGCGGGAAGCGGCCCGGACCCAGCAGGCCTGAAGCGGCCTCGCGTATGCTTGGCGCCATGAGCCGACCCAAGCCTTTTTCGATGATCCGCGAGTTCCACCTCGCCGACTGGTTCACCCTGGCCAACGCCTTCTGCGGCGTCGGCTCGCTGTTCTCTGTGATGACCTATCTGCAGACCGGCCTGGCCGTGCACCTGTTCTACGCCTGCGCCCTGATCCCGGCGGCCCTGGTGTTCGACGTGCTGGACGGCCGCATCGCGCGCTGGCGCCAGCAGAGCTCGGTGATGGGGCGCGAGCTCGATTCGCTGGCCGACATCATCTCCTTCGGCGTGGCCCCCGCCGCGATCGCCTACGGCTGCGGCATGCAGGGCCTGTACGACCGCATCGTGCTGGTGTTCTTCGTCGCCTGCGGCGTCTCGCGCCTGGCGCGCTTCAACATCACGGCCGAGGAGCTCAGCGCGGGCACCGGCAAGGTCAAGTATTTCGAGGGCACGCCCATCCCCACCTCGCTGGCCCTGGTGATCGTGCTGTGGGTGGCCGCCGCCCAGGGCGCGCTCGGTGATCAGCTGTGGTGGGGCAAGCTGGAGATCGGCGGCTTCTTCTTCCACCCGCTGGTGCTGCTGTTCCTGCTCTCGGGCTCGCTGATGGTGAGCCGCATCCGCATCCCCAAGCTCTGAACCCAGACCGCGCCCTCGGGCCCGAAAGCACCGAGGCGAAAGCGGCCCGGCCCCTGCAGCTGCAGGCGCTCGCCGGGCGCCAGCACCCGGTCCTCGGGGCGGCCGTCCTGGGTCAGCCAGAGCCGGCCGGACGAGACCTGCAGCAGCAGCTGCTGGCCACGCCGCAGGCGCAGGCATCGGGCGGGCGCCGCCGCGGCGGCCTGCTGTTCGGTCAGGGGCGAGAGCTGCGTATTCATGGCCTCGACGATAGAAAGCCCGGCGCCGCGCCGCCAGCCACAGCCCGCGGCCAAGCGGCCCCGCACAGCCGCGCCCCTGGCGGCACTGTATTGCCCGGCTTGACCGCCATCTGTATCGGTTTGCCGCGCCGCACACCATACAGAATCGGGCCATGGACCCGCTGTACCTGCAAATCGCCGAGCGCCTGGCGCGCTCGATCCGCGCCAGCACCCTGAAACGCGGCGAACGCCTGCCCTCGGTGCGCGAGCTGGCGGGCCAGCAGGCGGTCTCGCAGGCAACCGCAGTGCAGGCCTACCGCTGGCTGGAGGACGCGCGCCTGATCGAGGCACGACCGCGCTCGGGCTATTTCGTCGCCGCCCGGCCGCCGCGCCTGCCCGAGCCCGAGGCCTCCCGGCCCGACCCGCAGTCGCGCATGGTGCAGCTGGACCAGCTGGGCCGCCAGGTGATCCAGCTTTCCGAGACGCCGGACATGCTGTCCTTCGGCGCCGCCTGCCCCGGCCCCGAGCTGTTCGACCAGGAGCGCGTGCGCCGCGCCCTGACCCGCGCCGTCCAGCGCCACCGCGACCTGCTGTGCCGCTACCCGCTGGGCTCGGGCATGGAGGAGGCGCGCCGCGCCGTCGCCCGCTACGCGCTGGGCCTGGGCTGCGCCCTGCACGCCGACGACATCGTGATGACCAACAGCTGCATGGAGGCGATCAGCCTGTGCCTGAAGAGCGTCACCAAGCCCGGCGACGTCGTCGCGCTGGAATCGCCCTGCTATTTCGGTTTCCTGGAGGTGCTGCAGAGCCTGCACCTGCGCGCGCTGGAGATCCCCACCCACCCGCGCCACGGCATCTCGCTGGACGCGCTGCAGCTGGCCCTGGAGACCCAGCCGGTCAAGGCCGTGCTGGTCGTGCCCACCTTGTCCAACCCGCTGGGCGCCAGCATGCCGGTGCCGGAGCGCCGCCGCCTGGCCCAGCTGGTGGCCCGGCACGACGTGGCCCTGATCGAGGACGTGCTCTACAACGACCTGGCCGAGCAGGAGGAACGCCGCCGCGCGGTCAAGTCCTTCGACACCACCGGCCATGTGATGGTCTGCGGCTCCTTCTCCAAGACCGTGGCGCCGGGCCTGCGCCTGGGCTGGGTCGAGGCCGGCCGCTGGGCTCAGACCTTGCGCCAGCTAAAGGCCGTGCAGTCCGGCGCCCAGACCAGCGTGCTGGAGCTGGCCCTGGCCGAGCTGCTGAACCAGGCCGGCCATGGCGCGGCGCTGCGCCAGCTGCGCGCCACCGTGGCGGCGCGCGTCGACGAGGCGCGCGGCCTGATCGCCGAGAGCTTTCCCAAGGGCACGCGGGTCAGCGACCCGGCCGGCGGCTTCATCCTCTGGGTCGAGCTGCCCGGCGGCCTCGACACGGTGGCGCTTTATGAAGCCTGCCTGGCCGAGAAGATCTGCATCGCGCCGGGCCTGCTGTTCAGCGCCAGCCCGCGCTTTCGCCATTGCCTGCGCCTGGGCGTGGGCGGGCGCTGGGGGCCGCAGCACCCACAAGCGCTGCGCCGCATCGGCGCGCTGGCCAGGCAGCTGCTGGAGACGGCACCGCTGGCCGCCTAGGGTCAGGCCTTGCGCTCGGGGCGCACCCGCAGGGCCCAGACCACGCCACCGACCAGCAGCGCGATGCCGACGAGCGTCAGCGCCTGCGGCGGCCGGCCGCGCAGCATGAAGGCATAGGCCAGGGCCGACAGGGTCTCGAACACGATCAGCTGGCCCACCAGGGTGGTCGGCAGGCGCTGGCTGGCTTCGTTCCAGCACAAGGTGCCCAGCCAGGAGGCGCACAGGCCCACCGCCAGCATCAGGGCGGCAAAGGCCCAGGGCCGCGGCCCCAGCGGCGGCGCAAAGCCTTCGGGCAGCAGGGGCAGGCCGGCGGCCTGCAGCGCTGCCAGCGCCAGCCCGCCCAGCAGCGCCATCGGCAGGGTCACCAGGCCCTGCGCCGTCGCCCAGGCGCGCGGGCTGCGCTCCTGGTGTGCCCGCAGCCAGTCGGCATTGCGGATCGGATACCAGGTCCAGCAGGCCACCGCCGCCACGGCCAGCAGCGCGCCCTCGGCATAGCGGCGCAGATCGGCACCGGCCTCGCGCGTCAGCGCCGCCAGCTCGACCTGGTTGACGCAGGCGATGCCGGCCGCGATCAGCGCCAGCGAGGGCGCCAGCTTCATCCAGGGAAGATAGCCGTCGCGCTCATGGTCGCGCAGGTTGGAGCAGATCGCGATCACCACCGGCAGGGTGCCGATGATGACGGTGGGCAGCGGCCCGCCGGCGCGCTGGATCGCGGCCGACAGGCACAGGTAGTAGAGGAAATTGCCGATCGCGCTGAGCTTGAAGGCCTCCAGCCAGTCGGCGCGCGTCAGCTCGCGCAGGCCGGCGCGGTCCATCAGGGCCACCGGCAGCGCCACCAGGCCGAAGGCCAGGTAGCGCCCGACGGTCAGCAGGGCCGCCGGATAGTCCGGCAGCAGCAGCGGCGCGACAAAGACCAGGCCCCACATCAGGCCGGCCGCAAGGGCGAAGAGACTTCCTGTCCACATCCGGCCATCATCGCCGGGCCGGCGGCCGCGGTCTTGTACCGGCTTGCGCCCCGCGGCTCAGGACCCCACGACGCTCAGGGCCTGGGGCGGCGCCAGGCCCTGCCCCAGGCGCAGCGCCTGCTCGACGGCCTCGCTCAGCTCGCGTCCGGTGCGACCGCTCTCGCGATAGACCGCCACGCCCATGCGCAGGGCCGCGTACAGCCGTGCCTCACCGATGCCATAGGGCCCGCACAAGGCCTTGTGCAGGCGCGCCCGCACGGTCTCGGCCTCGACGCGCCCCGCCCCCATCAGCACCAGACCGAACTGCCGCTCGCCCACCTGGGCCAGCACATCGCTGCCCCGCACCCGCCCGGCCAGGCGCGCGCCGACGGCCTGCAGCAGGGCCGCCGCGGCCGCCTCGGCCAGCGCGCCGCTGAGCCGGCCCTCGGGTTCCGCCTCGATCAGCAGCACCGCGGCCCGCAGATCCTGGCGACGGCACAGCCCCAGCTGCCGATCCAGCAGGGCGGCGAACTGCGTCAGGTCAGCGAGGCGCGGCAGCGGCGGACGCTGCACCACGCGGTCGCCGGCCGGGCCGGCGGGACAGGGACTGGTACTGCTCTGGTGCATGATGTCGGCTCTTCTCCTGGCGCTTGGGCAGGGGCAGGTCTTGCCCTCCCCTCTTCTCCTTAAAACGCAATGCCGGCCGCCAACCCGACATGGCCGGCGAAATTCTTTTCGCAGCGGCTGCTAGAGTTCCGCCCAGCATGAGCTCCGACGACATCACCCTCCTGCTGCAAGCGGCCCGCCAGGGGGACCGCCCGGCCGGCGACCGGGTCATGGCCCTGCTCTATGCCGAGCTGCAGCGCCTGGCCCGCCAGCGCCTGGCCCTGGCCGGCCAGCCGACCGCGCTGGACGCCACCGCCCTGGTGCACGAGTCCTGGCTGCGCCTGCAGCGCGCCGGCACGACGCCCGAGTTCCCGGACCGCGGCCATTTCCTGGCCTATGCGGCCAAGGTGATGCACAACATCGTGATCGACCTGATCCGCGCCCGCCGCGCCCAGCGCCAGGGCGGCGATCTGCAGCAGGTGACCCTCAATACCGCGATCGCCGAGCTGCCGCCGCAGCGCGACGACGAGATCCTGCGCGTGCACGAGGCCCTGGCCGAGCTGGCCGAGCTCGATCCGCGCCTGGCCCAGGTGGTCGAGATGCGCTATTTCGGCGGCCTGCTGGAGAGCGAGATCGCCGCGGCCCTGGGCGTGACCGAGCGCACCGTGCAGCGCGACTGGCAGAAGGCCCGGCTGTTCCTGTCGATGGCGCTGAGCGAATGAGCGCCCGATGAGCCGCGCCATCGACGACAAGAAGGCCCGCTGGCTCAAGCTCAGCCCCCTGCTCGACGAGCTGCTGGAGCTGGACCCGCCGGCGCGCGCCGCGCGCCTGGACGAATTGCGCGGCCAGGACGCCGCGCTGGCCGAGGAGCTGCAGGCCCTGCTGGCGCGCGAGGCCGGAATGGACGATGCCGGCTTCCTGGCCAGCCCGGTGCTGCCGCGCCAGCTGGCCCAGGCCGGCCAGACCCTGGGCGCCTACACCCTGGAGCAGGAGATCGGTCGCGGCGGCATGGGCAGCGTCTGGCGCGCGCGCCGCACCGACGGGCGCTTCGAGGGCCGGGTGGCGATCAAGTTCCTGGCCAGCGGCCTGTTCGGCCATGGCCATGCCGGCCGCTTCGCGCGCGAAGGCCAGATCCTGGCGCGCCTGGCGCACCCGCATATCGCGCGCCTGCTGGACGCCGGCGTCACGCCCGACGGCAGCCAGCCCTATCTGGTGCTGGAGCATGTGGAGGACGGCGAGCCGATCGACCGCTATTGCGAGCGCCTGCGGCTCGGCACCCGCGAGCGCGTGCGCCTGTTCCTGGACGTGCTGGCCGCCGTCGCCCATGCGCACAACCGCCTGATCCTGCACCGCGACCTCAAGCCCTCCAACATCCTGGTGGACCGCCAGGGCGCGGTGAAGCTGCTGGACTTCGGCATCGCCAAGCTGCTGCAGGACGACGGCCTGGACGCCGGTGCCGCCACCGAGCTGACCCGCCAGGCCGGGCGCGCCTTCACGCCGCAGTACGCGGCCCCCGAGCAGGTGCAGGGCGGCGACGTGACCACCGCCACCGATGTCTACGCCCTGGGCGTGCTGCTGTACCTGCTGCTGGGCGGCAGCCATCCGACCGGCACCCTGCCGGCCACCGCCTCGCAGCTGGAGCAGCTGCGCACCGTCGTCGAGGTCGAACCCAAGCGCCTGTCCGAGCTGCGGCGCGGCCGGGGCGACCGCATGGGCGCGCGCGAGCTGCGCGGCGATCTCGACACCATCGTCGCCAAGGCCCTGAAGAAGAAGCCCGCCGAGCGCTATGCCAACGCGGCCGAGCTGGCCGAGGACCTGCGGCGCTGGCTGGCCCATGAGCCGGTGGCGGCGCGGCCGGACAGCCGCGCCTACCGCGCCGCCAAGTTCCTGCGCCGCCACCGCGTCGGCGTGGCCGCCGGCAGCCTGGTGGCGCTGAGCCTGGCCGGCGGCATCGGCGTCGCGCTGTGGCAGGCGCGCGAAGCGCACCAGCAGCGCGTCGAGGCCGAGGGCCTGATCGAGTTCATGCTGGGCGATCTGCGCCAGAAGCTGGAGCCGGTGGGCCGGCTGGACGTGCTGGATGCCGTCGGCGCCAAGGCCCTGGACTACTACACCCGGCAGCGGCTCGCTGCGCTGGATGCCGATTCGCTGGGCCGGCGCGCCCAGGCCCTGCACCTGATGGGCGAGATCGCCGAGAAGCGCGGCCGCCTGCCCGACGCCGCCGCCCTGTTCGAGCAGGCGGCGCGCAGCACCGAGGAGCTGCTGCGGCGCGATCCCCGGCATCCCCAGCGGCTCTTCGAGCATGGCCAGAGCGTCTACTGGGTGGGCTACGCGGCGCGGCAGCAGGGCCGCCTGGCCGAGGCCCAGCAATGGTTCGAGCGCTATCTGAGCCTGTCGGAGCAGCTGGTGCGCCTCGCCCCGGCCGAGACCAAGTGGCAGATCGAGCTCGCCTATGCGCGCCACAACCTCGGCGTGCTGGCCGTCGGGGCCGGCCATGCCGGCGCGGCCCAGCAGCATTTCCGCGCCAGCGCCGATGTCTGGCAGGCCCTGCTGCCCGCCCAGCCCGCCCTGGCCAAGGAGTTCGCCGCCACGCTGGGCTGGCTGGCCGACGCGCAGGAACGGCAGGGGCTTTACGCCGACAGCATGGCCAGCCACCAGCGCAAGCTGGCGCTGCTGCAGCGCCGCGCCGAGGCCGCCGGCGCGCGCGAGCTGCAGCAGTCGCGCGCCGACACCCTGGCGGCCCTGAGCCGCATCGAGCTCAACGTCGGCCATGTCGAGGCCAGTGCGGCCTCGCTGGCGCAGGCGCTGCGGCTCTACGAAGCGCTGGCGGCCGTCGACACCGCCAATCTGGACATGCTGTCGCGCCTCGCCGTGGTCCGGGAGCGGCAGGCCGAAGTCATGCTGCTGGCCGGCACGCCCGCGGCGGCCCGGCCGGTGCTGCAGCAGGCCTGGCGCGAGCTGCAGCGCCTGCTGCAGGCCGACGCAAGCAAGCCGGCCTGGAGCATTGCGCTGCAAGGCCGCTGGCTGGCCGCCCAGCTGCAGCTCGGCGGGCCCGGCGACGCGCAGGCGCTGCAGGCGGCCGCCGAGCTGCTGGATCGCGCGTTCCAGACCTTTCCCGAGGGCCCCGCCGGCAGCAATGCCGGCAACCGGCTGGCGCTGGGCATGGCCGCCCTCGCGCTGGGCGACGCGCTGCAGGCCGGCGCGGACCGGGACGGCGCACGGCGACGCTGGGCGCAGGGCCTGCAGGCCCTGCAGCATCCGGCCGATGCGGACAGCGATGTCGTGACATGCTTGCGCGCCCAGGCCCTGCAGCGCCTGGGCCGCGCTCAAGAAGCCCGGGGCCTGGCCGAAAAGCTGGAAGCTTCGGCCTTCCGGCACCCCTTGTACGTCGAGCTGCGTCAGCGGCTGGGCCTGGTGGCGATGCCGCGGCCCACTCCAGCATCTCAACGAGGGAATCCATCATGAGTCAAGTCAGAGACGTGTGCAGCGTCAGCGTCAGCGTGGTCAACGGCCAGCCGGTGTGCTCGCCCAGCCCCATCGTCGTCAAGGGCCGGAACGCGCTGATCGTGTTCAACCTGGCGGCCGAGGACTATATGTTTCCGGTCGAGGGCGCGCTGACGATCAAGGACCCGGGCCAGGAGTTTCCGGACACCTGGTACATCAGCCCGATCCAGATCGCGGTGCGCGACAAGAACAGCGGCACGGCGCCGAGCACCTACAGCTACACCCTGCTGGTCGAGAACCTCTACACCAAGCAGCAGCTGCGCCATGACCCGATGATCATCAACGAGCCCGGCGGCCCCGGCACGCCCTGAGCCTGCTCAGCGCCGCAGCTGCTCGCGATAGCGCCCCGGCGTCACGCCATAGCGCTGCGCGAAGGCGCGCGTCAGGTGGGCCTGGTCGGTCAGGCCCACCGCCGCGGCCACCTCGGCCGGCGCCTGGCCCAGGCCCAGCAGGCGCTTGGCCTCGAACAGGCGCAGCGCCATCAGCTGCTGCTGCGGCGTGGCGCCCAGCTGCGCCTTGAAGCTGCGCAGGAAATGGAAGGGGCTCAGCCCCGCCACCGCGGCCAGCTGTTCCAGCGTCAGCTTCTGCTCCAGATGCGTGCGCATGAAGTCCAGCACCGGCGCGAAGCGCATGCCCGCCTCGGCGCGGGCCGGGCGGCCGATGCGCACATGCGGGCGCAGCGCCTGCACCAGCTGCAGCAGCCGGCTGTCGAAGGCCAGCCCATCGTCGCGAGCCTCCCACAGCCCCGCGATCAGCGCGGCCACGCGCGCCGCGCTGGCCGCATCGTGCGCGACCGCCGCATCGAACCACCAGTCGCGCTCGCCGCTGAGTTCCTGCAGCAGGGCCTCGTCCAGATAGGCCATGCGGTAGCCCCAGGCCTGGTCGACGATCTCGGTCTGGCCGGTGTGGATGTCCGCGGGATTCATCAGCATCAGCGTCGCGCGCGGCGCCAGATGCTCGGCGCCGCGCCAGCGGAAGCGCCCGACGCCGGCGGTGATCGCGCCCAGGCCAAAGGCCTCGTGCAGATGCGGCTCGAAACGGTGGCGCAGGATCGAGGCGTGATAGAGCTCGACCCCGGCGCGGTGCGCGGGGCGGCGGTACTGGGCCTGGTCGCTGGCGTGCTCGAACTGCAGCATGGCGGGATCATGGCATGAAGGCGGCCGCATGGGCCGGTCGGGCCATGCCGGCGCGGCCGGCGGTCATGCGCACGGCCTAGGGTCACGGTGCCGCATCCGGCCCCGGCGCCTGGCGCGGTGCCCGTCGACCCCGCAAAACCCAAGGACCACGCCCCATCATGCACAAGCACCACCGCCCCCTGCTGGGTCTGCTGCTGGCCGCGGCCAGCCTGAGCCCCGCCCTCGCCGCCCCGACCTGGCAACAGATCGGCCTCGAGCAGTTCTACCTGCACAACCCGCCCGGCTCCTTCACCGGCGTCTACCGCAGCCAGGGCATCGCCACCGACGGCCAGCAATGGTTCTTCTCCTGGCAGTACGGCCTGGAGCGCGCCAACAACGCCTTCGAGTCGCTGCAGCGCAATTCCTCGCTGAGCCTGTCGGGCAGCCTCACACCCGGCATCCCGGCGGCGCTGCTGGCCCAGGGCCTCGATCACATCGGCGACATCGACTATCACAACGGCCTGATCTACGCCTCGCTGGACTCGACGGCCGGCTATACCCAGCCCCATGTGGCGCTCTTCAACGCCGCCGACCTCAGCTACACCGGCGTCAGCTACCGGCTGGCCGGCACGCCCGCCAACCCGAACCGCGACCTGGCCAGCTGGGTCGCCGTCGATGCCGCGCGCGGCTATGGCTACGGCAAGGAATGGGCCGCGGGCAACACACTGAACGTCTACAAGCTCGACGACTGGAGCTTCAGTCACACGATCGAGCTCGGCAGCTCGCTCAAGCGCATCCAGGGCGCCAAGGTGGTGGGCGACTGGCTCTACATGGCCTCGGACAACGACACCCAGTCGATCTACCGCGCCAACCTGCTGAACGGCGCGGTCGAGGAGCTGTTCCGCCTGCCGCAGCCGGACGGCGAGCGCGAGGTCGAGGGCATCGCGCTGCGCCAGGGTATCGACGGCACGCTGGACCTCTATGTCGAGATGATCGTCGACCCCGATCGCAGCGGCCAGGCGCTCGACAACCCGCGCCTGCATGTGGACCTCTACCACTACCAGTTGGCCGCGGCCGTGCCCGAGCCGCAGAGCTATGCGCTGATGCTGGGCGGCCTGGGCCTCGTGGGCTGGGCAGCGCGCCGGCGCCGCGCCCTCGCCAAGCCTGCCGCATAGCGCCCGGACCGTGCCGCCGCCAGGCCGCGGCGGCGGCGCGGCCGGCTAAGCTGGCGTCTGCAAAAAACAGGAGACAAGCATGCCCCATCATCCTCCCAAGCGCCGTGCCCTGGTCGCCGTCCTCGGCGGCGCCGTCCTCGCGCTGCTGGGCAGCGGCGCGGCCCGCGCCGAGACCTTCCCGGCCAAGCCGATCCGCTTCGTCGTGCCCTATGCGGCCGGCGGCACCACCGATCTGGTGGCGCGCACGGTCGGCCAGAAGGTGGCCGACAAGTTGGGCCAGCCGGTCGTGGTCGAGAACAAGCCCGGCGCCGGCGGCAACCTGGGCATGGACGCGGTGGCCAAGGCCGCGCCCGACGGCTACACGATAGGCTTCGGCGCCATCTCCACCAACGCGCTGAACCCGCATGTCTACAAGGCCATGCCCTTCGATCCGCGCAAGGACTTCACGGCCGTCAGCCTGCTGGGCCATTCGACCATCGTCGTCGAGGTACCGGCCAACTCGCCGATCAAGAGCGTGCCCGAGCTGATCGCCGCGGCCAAGCAAAACAAGGGCATGAACTACGCCACCGCCGGCGCCGGCACCTCGATGCACCTGGCCGGCGTGCTGTTCGAGCAGATGACCGGCACCGACCTGAGCCACGTGGCCTACCGCGGCAGCGCACCCGCGATCACCGACATGCTGGGCGGCCATCTGGGCCTGATGTTCGACAACCTGCCGGCCTCGCTGCCGCATATCCAGCAGGGCAAGCTGCGCGCGCTGGCGGTGGCCGGCAAGGCGCGCTCGCCCTCGCTGCCGAACGTGCCGACCCTGGCCGAGGCCGGGCTGGCCGGCTACGCGGTCGATCCCTGGTTCGGCGTCTATGCGCCCGCCGGCCTGCCGGCGCCGGTGCTGAAGGTCCTGAACCAGGCCTTCGTCGAGGCCCTGGCCGCGCCCGAGGTCAAGGACAAGCTGCTGCAGGCCGGCTTCACGCCCGGCGGCTCGACGCCGCAGGCGCTGGAAGCGCTGGGCAAGAGCGAGTACGAGCGCCTGGGCGCGGTGGCGCGCAAGGCGCAGATGACGACGGACTGAGCACCGGCGCGGCAGCCGGCGCCGGGCGCTGCTTCAGCCCAGCGCCCAGCTGCTGATCCGGTAGGTCAGGAACGAGGCCGCATAGGCCAGCGCGAACAGATAGCCCAGCATGATCAGCGGGATGCGCAGCCCGCCGGTCTCGCGCTTGACCGCGGCCAGGGTCGAGACGCATTGCGGTGCGAACACGAACCAGGCCAGCAGCGAGAAGGCGGTGGGCAGGCTCCAGCTCTGCGCGATCAGCGGGGTCAGGGCTTGCGCGGCATCCTCGGCGCCGGCCCCGACCGAGGACAGCGCGTAGACCGTGCCCAGCGCGCTGATCGCGATTTCGCGCGCCGCCATGCCCGGCACCAGGGCCAGGCTGATCTGCCAGTTGAAGCCGATCGGCGCGAAGATCCAGGCCAGGCCATGGCCGATCCAGCCGGCCACGCTGTAGTAGATCGGCGGGTGCGTCGCGCCCTCCGGCGCGCCGGGGAAGCTGGAGAGCAGCCACAGCAGCATCGTCAGCGTCAGGATCACGCCGCCGACGCGCCGCAGGAAGATCACGACGCGCTGCCACAGGCCGATCGCGATCGCGCGCGGGTCGGGCCAGTGGTAGCTGGGCAGCTCCATCATCAGCGGGCGCACCTGGCTGCCGCTGGTGAAACGCTTGAGCACCCAGGCCACGGCCATCGCGCCGGCAATGCCGGCCGCGTACAGCACGAACAGCACCAGGCCCTGCAGCTCGATGCCGCCCCACAGCTCGCGCCGCGGCACGAAGGCGCCGATCAGCAGCGCATAGACCGGCAGGCGGGCCGAGCAGGTCATCATCGGCGCGATCAGGATGGTCACCAGGCGGTCGCGCGGATTGGCGATCGAGCGCGTCGCCATGATGCCGGGGATGGCGCAGGCAAAGCTGGACAGCAGCGGGATGAAGCTGCGGCCCGACAGGCCGACGCTGCCCATCAGCCGGTCCAGCAGGAAGGCGGCGCGCGGCAGATAGCCGGACTCCTCCAGGACCAGGATGAAGAAGAACAGGATCAGGATCTGCGGCAGGAACACCAGCACGCCGCCGACGCCGGCGATCAGGCCGTCGGCCACCAAGCTGCGCAGCCAGCCCTCGGGCAGCAGGGCCCCGGCCTGCCGGCCCAGCCAGGCGGTGGCCGCGTCGATCTGGCTCATCGGCCATTCGGCCCAGCTGAACACGGCCTGGAACAGGAAGAACAGCAGCACGGCCAGCAGCGCCGGCCCCAGCACCGGGTGCAGCACGAAGCGGTCGATGCGGTCGCTGGGCAGCTCGGGCGTCTGTGCGTCCAGGCCCAGCTCGTGCAGCATGGCGTTGACCCGGGCCTGGTCGCCCGCCGCCTCGGCCGGCGCCGCCTCGGCCACGGCCAGCGGCGCCCAGGCCTCGCGCTGATCGAGCAGGGCGCGCAGCTCGTCCAGACCCTGGCCCTGGGTGGCGACGGTGCGCACCACCGGCACGCCCAGCACCCGTGACAGCGCCGCGGGGTCGATCCGCAGGCCGCGGCGCGCGGCCAGATCGGCCATGTTCAGCGCGACGACCACCGGCAGCCCCAGGCGCTGCACCGCCAGCACCAGGCGCAGATTGCGGCGCAGATTGGTGGCGTCGAGCACGCAGATCACCAGATCGGGCCGCTTCTCGCCGCGGGCGCGACCGGCCAGCACATCGCAGGTCACGCGCTCGTCCGGCGAGCGCGGATACAGGCTGTAGGTGCCGGGCAGGTCCAGCAGGCGCAGCATCTTGCCGGCCGCGGTCCTGAGCCGGCCTTCCTTGCGCTCCACCGTGACGCCGGCGTAGTTGGCCACCTTCTGGCGGCTGCCGGTCAGGCGGTTGAAGAGCGCGGTCTTGCCGCAGTTCGGATTGCCCACCAGGGCCAGCAGCGGGCCGGCCGGGTGCACATGGACGACGGACTCAAGCATGCTGGGGACGCAGATGGACGCAATCCGCCTCGGCCCGGCGCAGCGCGAACGTGGACTGGCCGATGCGCACCACCAGCGGGTCCGCGCCGGGCAGGCCGCGCGCCAGCACGCTGACATGCTCGCCGGCCACGAAGCCGATCTCCTCCAGCCAGGAGCCCCACTCCGGCGCATGGGCCGGCGGCCGCAAGGCCTCCACCCGGTGTGCCGCGCCGATCTGGGCGTGGGCAAGCGTGAATGCGGCTGTGGCGGTCATGGCGGGGCGAGTCAGGCGGACTGGAGCGGCCGCCATCGCGGCGGTCCATCAAACGATTTTAAATGAGATTTACTCGCATCTTCATTGGGCTGGCGCAAAGACCCCGCGGGTCCGGGTCCCGCTCTCCCCCCACGCACGGCCACCGCGGGCGCAGGATTTCACGCCCATCACGCCCGGCACGCGCATTCTTCAGCCGGCGCCGCATACTGTCGCCCAAACCCGTTGTGAGGTCCGCGCCCGTCCGTCCCCTGGGACCGGCGGGTCGCGGCCCGACAGAAAAGAACTCGTGGCAACAAAGGGAGCGCCATGAACACAAGCAGGGGGCCGGCCACCGGCCCGCGGGGACGGCGCCTGTCCTATGCGCTGGTGCTGACGCCGCTCTTGATCGGCAATGCCCTGATGCTGGCCCTGTGCCTGCTGGGCTTTTACACGCTCTCGGCGACGCGCGCCTATGTGGGCGGCGAGAGCCAGTGGTCCAAGGCCCGCGCCCAGGCGGTCAAGCATCTGCGGGCCTATGCCAGCAGCGGCGCGCCGCGCTCGCTGCAGCGCTTCGCGCAGGCGCTGGAGGTCCCGCTCGGCGACCAGGCCGCGCGCCAGCTGATGGAACAGCCGCAGCTCGACTGGGCCGCCTGTGCCGCAGCGCTGGGACGCGGCGGCAATGCACCCGAGGACGTGCCCGGCATGATCCGGCTGTACCGCTGGTTCGGGCACAGCGCGCTGCTGGCCCCGGCCATCGACATCTGGCGCCAGGCCGACACCCACATCGCCCGCCTGCAGACCCTGGCCCGCCAGCTGGAACAGGCTTTCGAGCGCCCCGATGCCGGCAAGCGGAGCGCGCAGCTGACGCTGGCGCTCGCCGCCCTGGACGAGCTGGACAACGAGCTGCTGGGCCTGGAGCGCCGCTTCGGCCAGGCGCTGGGCGAGGCCTCGCGCGCCGCCTTCGAGATCCTGGCCCTGGCCATCGGCCTGACCGCCCTGCTGCTGACCCTGAGCGCCTACGCGCTGGCACGCCTGGGCCTGGGCCGCCAGCGGCGCTACGAGAACGCGCTGGAAGATGCCAACCGGCGCTGGACGCTGGCGGCCGAGGCCGACGGCCTGGGCCTGTTCGAATGGCGCCAGCGCGAGGACCGCGTGCTGCTGGATGCCCGTGCCTGCGCCGTCTACGGCCTGAAGGCCGACCCCGCCGGCCTGGAAATCGCGCGCAGCCGCGTGCGCCGGCTGGTGGAGCCGGCCGATGCGGACGCGCTGCAGGAGCAGCTCGACCTCGCCACGAGCGCCGGCACGCTGTTCCGCCAGCGCTTTCGCGTCCGGCCGTCCAGCCCCGGCGCGGCGGGGCCGCTGCGCCATGTCGAGGTCACCGGCGTGATGCGCGGCAGCCTGGCGACGGGGGACCGTCGCATGGTGGGCATGATCAAGGACGTCACGGCCCAGGTCCGGCAGGAGCAGCTGGCGCTGGAGAAGGCGGCGGCCGAGCGCAGCGCGGCGGCGCGCACGGAATTCCTCTCGCGCCTGAGCCACGAGCTGCGCACGCCGCTCAATGCGGTGCTGGGCTTCTCGGAGCTGCTGCTGATGGACCGCGCCGACGGCCTCAGCACCGCCCAGCGCCAGCGCATCCAGCTGATCGCGGACTCGGGCCGGCATCTGTTGCATCTGGTGGACGATGTGCTGGACATCAGCGGCATCGACGCGGGGCGCTTTCGCATCGAGCGCCGGCCCACGCCGCTGCTGCCGGTGCTGGAATCCGCCGTGGCCCTGGTCTCGGCCGAGCGTCAGGAATACGGCGTGCGCCTTGAGCAGGCCTCCCCGCCGCCCGGGCTGGCGGTCTGGGCCGATGCCCAGCGCCTGGGCCAGGTGCTGGCCAATCTGCTCAGCAATGCCTGCAAGTACAACCGCCGCGGCGGCCTGGTGCGGATCGAGGTACAGCCGGGCGAGGCCGGGGTCCGTATCAGCGTGGCCGACCAGGGCCAGGGCCTGGGGGAGGACGAGATCGCCCAGCTCTTTCAGCCCTTCAAGCGCCTGCCCGCCACCGCCCATCTGCGCGGCACCGGCCTGGGCCTGAGCATCGCCAAGCTGCTGGTCGAACAGATGGGCGGGCGGATCGAGGTGCACAGCCGGCCCGGCCAGGGCACGGTCTTCAGCGTCATTCTGCAGGCCGCGCCGCCGCCGGCGGCGCCAGCCTGGGCAGGGCCAGCTGCCCCATCTCCTGGCCCAGCAGCACCGGACGCAGGCGCTCCAGCACGCGCGCATTGAGATCGAACTCGCGCTGGTCGGTGTAGAGCGGCGCGCCCACCTGGGGCAGGGTCGCGGGCAGGCGCGGCCCCTTGCTGCCCAGCAGCGGATACAGGCGCAGGCGCAGGATCAGGGCCTGGGCCTGCGGATCGCCGAACACCGTGGTCTCCAGCACCTGCGAGCAGCCCTGGCGCTGGGCTTCGCCCAGCAGGCGTTCCAGATTGGCCGGCAGATCGGTGGCGGCCACCGGCAGCACCAGGCCCGGGGCGCGATGGCCGGCGGCCAGCAGGGGCTGGCGCACGGCCTCGTTGAAACCAAGGTTGAGCTGGTCCCAGCCCTGGTCCTGCTGGGGCTG
>Ga0255338_1003033_pt1 | contig 21676 bp, 17 predicted proteins | sample MeOH1_35cm_T4_19_FD_203715 | JGI IMG/M metagenome (GOLD analysis project Ga0255338, IMG submission 203715) | Sandy soil microbial communities from University of British Columbia, Vancouver, Canada - MeOH1_35cm_T4_195 | ecosystem: Engineered > Artificial ecosystem > Sand microcosm > Unclassified ...
CCACCATAGCGACCAACATCTTCGCCCATGAGGAAAACGCGATCGTCACTTAACAGCGCTTCACGTATACCTTGCTTGAGCGCTTCACGATAAGTAATTTTTGCCGGCAAACTGCTCATTGCATTTTGGGATTTTCAGAATACACGTAACGACTCATTTCCTCAATAGCTTCCAGGTGTCCTTCCGAAGCAAAATTTACAGCGTCCTCTACCCGCTTATCAATTTCCGCCCGCATCCTGTCAATCGAAACCTGGTCGGTCAATTTATTTTCCAGCAGATATGCTGTGAAAAGTTCAATAGGATCGCGCTTTTTCCATTCCTCCACCTCTGTCTTTTCGCGATAGAGCTCAGCATCAAACATCGAGTGTGCGCGGAAACGATAGGTATTGCATACAAGAAAAAACGGTTTGCCGGTTTGCCGGATGGTTTCAATGGCTTTTTTTGCTGCAGCCTCAACTGCGAGCACATCCATTCCATCTACCACCGCCGTATCAATGTTGTATGCTGTTCCTTTGTTTTCAAGGCTGGTCATCGCATGGGAGTAACGCAGTGCCGTACCCATTGCATATTGGTTGTTTTCACAAACCCAGAGCAAAGGCACCTGCAGCAACGCCGAGAGATTCATTGATTCATGAAATTCCCCCTCTGCAACTGCACCATCACCAAAAAAGCAACAGACGATTGCCTCTTTCTTTTGTTTCCTGAGAGCGAGTGCCATGCCCACAGCCAGCGGAAGATGTCCGGCTACGATTGCATTACCACCGTAAAAGTTTTTATTACGATCAAAGAGGTGCATGGAACCTCCCCTGCCACGACAACACCCTTCCAGCCTGCCAAACATTTCTGCCATGATAATTCCCGGTTCAATTCCGCGCGCCAACGCATGACCATGCTCGCGGTAGGTGGAAAGAATAATGTCCTGCGGCGCAAGCGATGAAATAATTCCGGACGCAACAGCTTCTTCCCCAATATACAAATGGAGAAAGCCGCGGATATTCGATTTGGTGTATTCTTCCGCCGAACGCTCTTCAAAGCGACGGATGAGCATCATATTGTACAGCAATGCCTGCTTCTGTACAGTTGCGGTGGAATCAATGTTGGTTGCAGCAGCGGGTTCTTTCATAATACAACGCTTCGATAAGCTTATGCAATTTCAACCGTTGAGAGATCTCCCTCCGGAAGTCCCAACTCACGGGCCTTCAGTAACCGTCGCAGGATTTTACCACTCTTCGTTTTGGGAAGATTCCCGACAAATGCAATCTCCTTCGGGGCAACTGCGGCTCCCAGTGATTTCCGTGCAAAGGCAATAATTTCCTGTTCTACCTGCTCCGTCGGATGAAATCCCGGTTTCAGAACAATAAAAGCTTTCACTAATTCACCGATCAGCGGATCAGGTTTTCCGATCACCGCAGCTTCTGCAACAGGTTCAGCACTCATGAGACAACTTTCCACTTCGAAAGGACCAACCATGTGGCCAGATGTTTTTATAATATCATCTGCCCGTCCGACAAACCAATAATATCCGTCGGCATCGCACTTCGCAAGATCGCCGGTAACATACCAGTCTCCTCGAAAACATTTTCTGTACCGTTCGTCTTCATGCAGATAACCCTGAAACATCGATGGCCAGTCTTTTTTTATGACGAGATGTCCTTTCTTTCCCGGTTCAGTAATGAATCTGATATCCGTATCGCTAACCTCAGCAATGCCCACTTCAATACCGGGCAAAGGTTTTCCCATTGAACCGGGTTTCACTTTCATAAAAGGAAAATTCGCAATCATAATTCCTCCTGTTTCCGTCTGCCACCAATTATCAAGGATAGGTTTTCCCAACACTTCTTCTCCCCATCGTACAGCTTCTGCATGCAATGGCTCACCGACACTGAGAATCAGCCGTAAATTTTCCAGGTTATATTCCTTTAACGGCTCAATATTCATGCGCATAAGACGACGGATTGCAGTAGGCGCCGTGTACCATACTGTTACTTTGTGATCTTCCAGGATGGAATACCACCTGCGCGCATCAAATTCTTCTTCATCAACAATATTGGTTACTCCATGCAGCAACGGGGCGATAATTCCATAGGAGGTTCCTGTTACCCATCCCGGATCAGCGGTACACCAGAAAATATCATTCTCGCGGAGATCCAATACATATTTCGCCGTGACAAAATGCATTAATGCCGCATTGTGAACATGCAGTGCACCTTTGGGCATTCCGGTTGTGCCACTGGTGAAATGCAGTAAAGCAGGGGAATGGAGATCAGTCGGCGGAATGTTAAATGTGTCGTTCTCTTTTTCAATGACACGACGCCACGACAACACGCGACCGTTGTGATGTTCCGGCGCGTCAATGATAATAACATAACGCAACAGCGGAAGCCGGTCCATCAGTTGCCTTATCTTCTTTTCGTATTGAATCTGTGTCGTGATCAGCACCGAAGCGTCACCCTTGCTCAGACGCTGAAATACAGGCTCGGGTCCAAATACTGAAAACAGCGGACAGAAAACAGAAACGTTCTTGAGCGTACCAATTGCAGTGATATATAATTCAGGTACGCGTCCAAGCAAAGAGAAAATCCGTTCCTCTTTTTTAATACCCAATGAAACAAGCGCATTTGCAAATCGTGAAGAATATTTGTCGAGATCAGAATAAGTGAAACTGCTGAACGATCCGTCTTTCCTGATCCACTTCAAAGCCACATGATTCTTTAACTCTGATTGAGCATGCCTCGTCACACATTCGTATGCAATATTCAATCCGGTATTTCCGGGCAATCCATTGAGCGCGTTACGCTCCGTTTCCCAGCTGAACGAATCATTGATCTGTTCATAATTAATAACAGGAGTACTGGTAAGCATGTTATGTGAAGTTTACAGTTATGCAAGTCTATTGCTTTATAAAAGTGTGACTAATGACCGTTGTTAGACAAAATCTTGATTTTAGTCACGTTTCTGATCTTAAGCTCACGCAGTAATTGATAAGCGCAAAATCAATCACCATACCGGATGACCAAACGCATTGAATATTCAGCCTGCTTCTTCTTGTTTTGTCTAAATCTTTATGAAATGGCGATGAATATTAAACTGAACGGAGATTGGACATTAGTATCACACCAGTTGAAAAAGCAATTTCCGATACTGACTGAGAACGATCTGAGGTGCGGACGGGGAGAAGAATCTGCACTTGTGGAACGATTGTCGGCCAAACTGAAACTTCCGCAGGAAGAAATTTATTCCATCCTGCTCAAACTGAAGTTAAACGCAGTCCAGCCTGAAAGTGCTCTTTGATTTTAGCGGTACACCTGAAACAATACATAAACATCCGAAGATGAACCAGATTGATTACAAGAGATATTACGCCGAGTTGGGCAAGCTTCTTTACGCAGCAGCCGACCTGGATAAAGTGATTACTCCCGAAGAGAAAAAAGAACTTCAGGAAATCGTGAAGCGTGAATTAGTTCCGATGGCGAAAAATACGGATGAATTCGGCACTTCCGCGGCGCACTATACGGAGTTTGAATTCGATTTTCTCGATGACCGGATCATCGATAGTAAGACCGCATTGCAATCCTTTCTGGACTATGTTGATGAACACCGGCGTTTACTCGATGAAAATATGCGGAAATCCTGCATCCGGCTGACGCAACGTTTGCTCGATAGCTACGGGGACAGAAATAAAAAGGAACAAGCCCTCCTTGTTCAGATCAAGACAAAACTAACCGCATAGCGATTCGCGCTTTGATATTTATCGGTCACAATTTATTGAATCGCTGACCAAGCAGGTGATTCCGGAGTGTCTGTGTTAATCCATGAGCGTATTGTCTGTGATGGATACCATTCCTTTCACAAAATTGTTTCCACCCGGATTTACCGGCAACGCTCATTGTGCCTGAATACCGTACGCACAAACATCACCTGCGGAAATTTGCTCAAGCTTTGATAACGAGAAGCGGGCAGGAAGGCAATTGCCCTTCTTTAGCGATAGATCCGAAAATGTGCCTGATCAGTGCTCCGTTCTTCATCGGAATAATCAGAATATCCGCGATATTTTTAGTTAAGAATTCATCCAGCCCCTGTTCAATATCGGCAGTGGTTGTCCGCTCGAAATTTACTTCACCATCTCCACCCATTTCCTCTTCAAGTAATGATCGTTTCGCGTTGTTGACATCCTGGCTGACCAGAGCTGCATGATGGCTGATATGTACAAAGAGCAGTTTAGCTTCCAGGTCCTTTGCAAACGAGGTGATTTTTGCCAGCGCCCATTCTGACAAATAATTCTCCCAGGCGAGCGCCACTCTTGTGATTGTATGAAATGATACTCCTTCAGGAACAATCAGTATCCGATCGCCAACCGCCAGCAGAACATTGTACGCATTCGAACCGAAGAACTGCTGAAAAGAAGTGTCTGCTCCGTTCGTTCCCATCACCACGAGCGTTTCTTCATTGCTTCGCTCAGAAATAATATCGGGCAAAGCCTGTTTGCGTGTATCAATATCCGCACTGCAGGAAATATTAAACAACCTGCCTACCTCTTCCGCCCGATGTTCAAGTTCTTTTGACCAGGACAAAAGCGTTTCCGTCTTTCGCTTTCCTGCAAATGTCAGTTCCATTCGTGTAACCGGCTCCCAATGAATTAACTCCAGAGTTGCACCTGTAACCTGGCAAATCTTTGCAGCATAAGCAGTCGCGTTCTGTGCTGCAGAAGAAAGGTCTGTCGGACAAATTATCTTTCTGATCATCTTGCTTCAATTATTGATTATCTCATTGATTTTGTTCTGTACTGAAACCACCGCCGCCGATTGTAATTCTCAGATAGGGGCTCAATGCCATTCGTGGTTCTGTAGGGCCGGAAACCAATCGATTGGTTTCGGAATACCATTCGCTGGTCGACTGAGTAATGAATGTTCCCAGATCCAGTCCGAACATGAAACCACCATATGTATTTTTCTTCGATGCGGCAATACGTTTAAAACTCAATCCCAAATCGTAGTAATTCAGGTCAAGTGCGTATTCGCCGCGATAACCCGGCTCAATGGCATCATCATCGTCGAAACGTATCCCGGAATCTTTACTGTAATTTTCAAGACGCAGATTCATTGTGCCCCAACCTAATCCACCGTAAGCGTACACGAGATTGTAATTGCAGCTCACCAGTGCATATCCAAATTTGAAGTAGCCACCTACCATCGATAAATTCATCCGGGTTGAATCGGTCAGATGACGGGCCGAAGTCTGGCCGAATCCTCCGCCACCCACCAGGAATTTTCCAAGTAATGCAGCACCTTCACCACCGGAAGTAGTTCCCATCCGTGACGACACCGGTGCATTCAGAACCTCCGGTGATTCCAGGTAGTTCATCAGATCGCGTGGCATGTAATACGACGGTCCCTGAAAGAAATGTCCGAATCCTCCGGACGTATAAGAATTGGAATGTTCCTGCGCCCTGACAAAAAGTGACAGAAATAAAACGGCAACGGTTATCTTGATTTTCATATTTAATGACTTTTAAACAAATAGACACATTGCCTCCGGGAATTGAAATGATTTTAAACCGCTCCCGAATTGATTTAAGTCATTATGCCGCACTAATTCGCCCGGCAATCATTTGGTCATTGGTGGCCCGCCTTTGCGTACACTGAATTTTCCGGGTCTTCACTCTCCTGAATTACATTGCCACGGATTTTCCGGCGAACATGGCAGAATGTTCTGCTATCAAACATGATGTTCCCCGAAAATGAATGATGAAAAGAGATCATTCAGGTCACCGTTGTGTACTTTCATTTCAACCATATTTTATGGTTCTGATCACGGCATTACGTTTAGATATGTATATTTAAACGTGCGCATTCCGCTGATTCTGTTTCTGATCGCATGTTCTCCTGCCTTTTCGTGGTGCCAGGGCTCTGCCTACATCGATTCGCTCGAAAATGAATTGGCAATTTCTGATGTGCGTGACACCAACCGTGCAATCGTGCTGTACCGCTTGTGTTGGGAGTACCGCAAAACACAACCTGTAAAAGCAGAGCAATACGGAAATGAAGCGCTGGAATTGTCAATCGGGCTTAAATTCCAGAAAGGAATCGGTGCATCCTACAACAATCTTGGCGGAGTTTACGAATACCTGGGCGATGATGTGAAAGCCCTCAGGTACTATACCCTGGCCCTGGATGCAAAACGAAAAAGTGGTGATCCGAAATCAATTGCATCGACCCTGAATAATATCGGTATTATTTACAAGCGACAGGAATACTTTGACATTGCCCTGAAGTTCTATCATGAAGCCGCAGCAATAAACGAACAGACCGGAAATAAACGCTTCCTCATGAGCAATTACCATAACATCGGTAACTGTCATAAAAGCAAAAATAATTTTGATTCGGCTTTTTATTACTACAATCTAGCCGGGGCAATTGCAGTGGATATTCAGGCATACAACGTGTTCCTTGATATTCTGACCGCGAAAGGTAACAGCTTTGTCGTGATGAACATGCCCGATTCTGCTTTACTCTATTTCGACAGCACAATTCATGTGGCACAGCGGCAGGGTATCGGCGAGATCGCACATTTTTATTTTCACGATCGCGGACGGGTATTTCTCAATCAGGATAATCTGGACTCCGCAGGATACTATCTCGGCAAAGCCTGGGCACTCGTGGAGAATTCCAATGATTGGGTCGAACTGAACAGCGTAAGCTCATCCATGGCGGTCTACTGCCAAAAGAAATACGTGGCGGATAAAAATCCCCTGTGGCTGGAAAAGGCCTATGACTTCATGAACATTGCCTATACATCACGCGATAGCCTTGTAAACCAGAAAAGGCAAAACAGCATCTTCAACTTCATGATGGAAGATGTTGTTAAACAAAAAGACGATGAGATCAGAATTGTGGAGCAGGAAAAAGAAGTTGTCAATCTCAAGGCCGACAATGAAAGGCTCTTCCGGAATTTTCTTGGAGTAATCGTATTTGCAATTGCCCTGCTCCTGCTCGTACTGTGGATGCGTTACCGGAAGAACCGGTTGCTGACGCAGAAACTCGCGGAACAGAATATTCAGATCGAAGAAAAGAAAAAAGAAATAATTGATTCCATTACTTATGCGAAGCGGCTCCAGGATGCAATTCTTCCTCCCGTCAGCCTGATCAGGCAATTTTTTCCCGAGACGTTTGTGCTTTACCTGCCGAAGGATATCGTGGCAGGAGATTTTTACTGGATGGAAACTTCCGGCGACCGCCTCTTTATTGCTGCAGCCGATTGTACCGGACACGGTGTTCCCGGTGCGATGGTATCAGTTGTATGCGCCAATGCACTGGAGCGAACGGTCAATGAATTCGGCATTCGTGAAACCGGAAAAATCCTCGACAAAACGCGGGAGCTTGTTCTCGGCACTTTCGGAAAGAGCAATGAAATGGTGAACGATGGTATGGATATTTCCCTTCTGTCGCTTTCCCTCAATCCTCTGTCACCCGGAAATGTGATGTGGTCAGGGGCAAACAATCCATTGTGGATCATCCGCGACGGAGAACTCACTGAACACGCTCCCGATAAACAACCCATCGGCAGGTTTGAACACGCCCGTCCGTTTACCACTGAAACATTTGAGTTGCAGAAGGGTGATATGCTTTACATTTTCACGGATGGTTACGCTGATCAGTTCGGCGGACCCAAAGGCAAGAAATTCAAATATTCCAACCTGAAAAGCAAGCTGAAAGAAATTGCTGCGCTAACGGCAACTGAACAGCAAACGGAACTGGAAAAAACCATTTCGGAATGGCGCGGAAGCATTGAACAACTCGACGACATCTGCATCATCGGTATCAGGATCTGACAACCTGGATTCTTAGCCGGTTGTTTTCCCGGATTTCTGATTGATAACATAAGTCACGGAACGTGGAGGTTCGCCGGCAATAGATCCGGTGTAGATCTTGACGGACGAAGTCACCCGACTTCTTGATACACTAATTATTTTCGGGGCAGTTCATTTCAGGAACCCGGATCACTCCTGCGATATCCAGACCCATGGCAAGGGATCATTTCCGAGATCAATAGTCCTGCGTTTGTCAAGTAACGCCTGTTCAGATTCTCCCCGCATGATGGAAACATAATGCATTCCGCCCGGTTGCGTGATCATCTCCGCAGGATATCCTTTCTTCTTCCACTTCGCTGTGTAATTCAAAGCATTTTCTTCGCTCCTGAATACTCCGGCGATGAGAAAGCAGTTTCCGGTAGAAACAACCGGCTCAGCAACAGGTTTGCTCACAACAACTGCCACCGGTTCTGCAGGTTTCGTTTTCCCGAATGAAGAGGAAGCATGCAGTTCGCGGCGGATGCCCGCAGCCATGTGTTTGGTAATTGAATCCGGAAAAGATGTGGTGTTACCATGAATATTTTTTGAGTCCGCGTGCTTCACAGTGTGTTTGGCTGGCGGAACATTCACTGCAACGTCAATCGGTTGCGGAGCAACTTTGATTGCCGGAACATTCTCAATGGCTGCGTTTGCCGATCCGTAACAATACAGATATCCGTCACGTGAGGCGACGATCACATTCCCGTTGTGTGAGACAGGTGATGCTTCAAACATTCCCGGCTGGTAGGCCGACTGCGTATAATTCCATGCACTGTCCTGACGGAAAATAAAAATACCGCTGTAACCCGCTGCAACGAGATGTCCGCCTGTAAACATTGGAGTAGAAATAGCCGGACCGATGTCTTTCGTAAAGTGCACCCGGGGTGTTTCATATTGCGTAACACCATCCGGGCCGTTTACTTTTTCTCCGGTTGTATGCACATAATCAACAACGGTAAGAATCCCGTCAATGCCGGTGAATGCTGCGAGATACGGATCATTCTCATTGCGGTAATTATCATTAACGGTTACACTGCCGATCACTCCGCCGATCCACGAAGAGAAATTACGGTCACCGGTCGGATAATACCAGTCGACACATTTCTCCGGTTCCCGGGCAGGATTTATTTTCATTATTCCTCCATGTCCCGGAATGTACTGCTTCTCAATAGCAAGAAGCAGACAATTGTCGCTTGTTGCAACCGGTGTTCCATCGATATCGGATGATATTTTCAGGTCCCAATCAATCACCTTCGTGTCGAGATTGTAACCGAAAATATGTCCGCAACCGGAAGCAATATACAGGTGGTTTCCTATGCGTGTGGGCGAAGCTTCGGTGACCAGATTTCCTCCGTGCGCCGATTGATCTTCTGCAGAGTATAATAAATCACTCGTGAAAATTATCGGTCGCGATGAAGTATCTGTCCAGCGTGTACGTTCTTCCGGATCAAACGACACAAAATATCCGTTTTCGAGTCCGATATATCCGACACCATTCACAAAAACGGGTGAAGCATCTACGTCGCTGCTGTAACATGCAGTATGTTTCATCGGCATGCGCCATTGTTCCTGCCCGGTCAGACACGAAATCGCGCGGAAGCTGGAAACGCCTGTATCACTTACGGTGTACTGAAAACCCTTTCTGCTTCCCTGGAAAATCATCAGGCGGTTCAGGGAATCTTTTGCATCCTCATTGAGAAGAATAGTTCCTGTTCCCTTCAGTATATCATCGAACTCATACTCCCAGACAAGTTTGCCGGAATCGAGTGAAAGTTTTTTGAGATGATGATCGAATGCACCCTGGTAGATATACTCCACTCCATTCTCTTTTGTGATCAAGGGCTGACCGGTCCAACCCGCTCCTGCCCAAACTTCCACGCCTGCTTCTGCAGTTACAATTGTTTTACCTGAACCGAGAAAATATTTCCATTTCAGGTTGAGCGAATCGCCGCAATAATTTCCATACCAGTTGCGCGATTCATTCCCGAGAAAAGTTGCGTTGTAAATTTCGTAAGGCGAAGGTTCTTTTACCTCAACCAGTGCTTTCACATTCCGTAGATGCATATCGCCGTGCGATTCCTTCACCATAATGATGGAACAGGCTGTTTGAATACAAATAACAAACAGGATAAGAAGGAAGTATCGGAGTATCCGTTTCACATGCCTGGAAATGGAAGTCTAAGATACGAAAACGGAGATCAGCTTTGCGTGCGTCAGGCGTATCAAAACCTCGAATTCAATCGAATTACATGGTAATGTCTGAAAGCTGCGGGATTCATTCTGCAGATATTATGCACACCCCCTTCCCGCCTACAAACCGCTAGGTGGGTTTCGGGACAGGAGCATACACTCTTCAACTGCGGGATAAATCCTGCGGTTGACAATAAAATCCTGTTAAGTTTCTATGACAGCAACATGTATGCAATCCATCCGCCAATAATCGTCACAATCAGAATATAAAAAATCATCTTCGTTGCTCCGGTATCGGAATCCCCAACTGATCCGTCAGTACGTTCTTCTCCATAATATTCCGAGTCATCTGCTTCGCCTAAAGCTCGGAATTCGCGTTTGGAACGGAATGGTTTCTGCGGTTTCTCTTCTTTGTCTTTGAGTATGGTTCCACAGGATTCACATTGGAATACCGAAGCACTCACAACTTTTATTTCGTTGCTGCCGCATTGGGTGCAGGTAAGTTTTTCCAGAGACATTGCGCACCAAATGTATTAATCTCTATTCGATTTTGGCAACTTACCTGTGGAGATCATGCGCGAAAAACGTCGCTTCTCTTTCTTGTCTAATGGCATGGAATATTCCAACGAACGTTCGAGAAGCACAGAGCACATGGGATAACAGATGCGATAATATTCCCTGAGCTTTTCCACGTCTTCGCCGAACGGAGTCTGGATGTGGTACAACAAATAATCTTCCGGATCTGAAGGATCTGGACAAATCCATTTTGCCAATATCAAGGAAGCCAGCGCAGAATCGGACCAACGATTAATGAGTTTCCATTTATTGAATTCGAATTGTCCGGCTGCATCACAATCTCCGTAACCTGAATGCAGAAGCATCCACAGGGCAGTCGTGTCACCATCGTATGCCAGCTTTGTCCAGCGCGGAACATTGAATGTGTCAGATGGATCCATATCTGCACTGTAACCGGCCCACCAATGTATTGCACCCCAACCGAAACTGCCACGCACGTGTGCATACTTCGAAGTGTCGGATGAAAAACAGAACTGTTCAGGTGGATAGGTTATCCGAAACAGTGATGTGTCTGCTGCTTTTCGCAAATGCGACTTAAGAACATAACCAACAGAACCGTTCTGCTTGTGAATGGCACAATAAGCGATATTGTTATTCGATACGGTATCCGACAAAACGCGTTCGCCAGGTTCAATGTAACAAAGCACATCCAATTCATACGGCGGATACACAGTAACCGGTAGCCGAATGGAATCAGTGATCACATACATCTCCGTTCGTGCAGAACAGAGCAGATTTGAGATGGCAAACGAAAGTGTAATGATTAACCGCATAGAGAAATTTCTATCCTTTCATATTGGAAATTTGGCGGACTTTTCGCGACACCAGTCCTTCGTTAATCATTTTGCGAAAAATGTGATATTCTTTTTCAGTCATCGCGTTACCATTCCTCGACCACATAACAATTGAGTATGTCATTGGATAGTACATGGAGTAATACATGTGCAACCAACTCACGCTGTCATAAAACGGAGAATACAGATCAATAAACCAATCCCACAGTTTGAGAGTATTGTATTTTCCCAACCACGTACGGCGCCCTTCAGTAAGTGCAAATTCTGCCAAAGCAGAGTCAGACCATGCGTTGATTACTTTCCATTTGTTCGTTTCAAATTGACCAAAGGCTGGACCTTCTCCATTGGTCTCATCTAATAAACAACGTAGCGCAAAAGTGTCACCATTGACAGCTCGTTTGGTCCAGTAGACTATTTCGAAACACGTGTCATTTTTAGAATGTTCCCAGAATTCAGTTCCACGCCATACTTCCCGTCTGGTTAGTCTTTCTGCAATCCAAAAATTGGCGGCTCCCCAACCGGCGTCAGTCACATGCGAGAGTGCCCAATTTGATGTTTTTGAATAAAATGGAAATAACGAATCACTATAGGTCATTTTAAACATCAATGTGTCCCTCGACCGTACAATTTGATCCGATGAAATAAATCCACTTCTGCCATCCTGCATATGTATGATTGACCACTCATCCCTATAGTCCGATGGACTGACCAGAAATCGTTCACCAGGTTGGATATTAAAGAGAACCGCTTTCACCGGAAGGTATGGATGATCTGTTGCCTGAAGAGCCGCCGTACCTTTGATTTCTCCCAGGAATGGTTGAGCGCCACAAATTCCTGGAACAGAAAGAAGCAAGATCAATAACTTATTCATACCAATTGTATAACGTCAGTTATTGAATTCGTTACAATTTTAAGATACAACTACAAGGCATCAATGAGGAACTGTGAACCTTGAACTTAGAACAGTGAACTTAGCCTTTGATCCTGCTTCTCTCCTGCTCATTATTCTGCCGGTTATCCACCTCCTGCTGTTTCACTTTTCCGATGCGGTAGAAAACCGCGAGGCGGAGATAACGCGAGTCGCCGGACTCTTTGTAATAAAGATCAAATCCGGGAATTCGTGAATCTGCCGCAACATTCGAAGAGTAAAACATATCATTGAATACCAAACGCACCGACAGGTTGTTGTCTTTCGTCTTGTACATCAGTGATGCGCGCGCACTCCAGATCGGACGCGACATGAACAATCCTTCCGGCTGACCCGTGGTGTACCATCCCTGTAACTCCAGCGAGAATTGCTTCACGGTGAATTTGTCGTACACAAAAAAGAACCAACCTTCTGCATCCATATGTGCATAATCTACCCCATCATCATAGTGGTAGATCGAATGGTTATAACCAACCGAATTATAAGTTGTCCACCATTTGTTCTGGTAGGGAATTGCCACATCGAAGCCGATCTGCTTCACGTAATTGAAGTTGCGTGTCTGCGCAACAAACTGAGAATTGTTCGGACCTGTGCGCTCCACAAACATTTCCATTCCCTGCGCGGTGTACGAATAATTGAATCCGATGGATGCCGCTTCCATGTAGATGAGCTCTGTGCTGAAGTCGTGCGTGTATTCCGGCCTGAGGTTCGGATTTCCGATCATGTATGACAGTGAGTCAATATAGATCACAAACGGATCAAGGTCTTCGAAATCCGGACGTTCCAGACTCCAGGAGTAATCCAGTTCGTACTGAAGATCCTCGATGATCGTATAAGTCAACTGCGCCATCGGAAAGACATTGAGGTAGGTGGTATCAATCATCTTCTCATCATACGTGAGCGATTTTCCATCTGTTGAACTGAATTCGGTGCGCAGGCCTGCAGTGATAAACCACTTCTCTGTTTCGTAAGTAGCCTGCAGGTAAGCGGCCGCAGTCTGCTCGCGATAGATGAATGAATTCAGAATCGCAGAATCATCCACCCATTCACCGGCGCTCAGTCTTTGCATGCGGACCTCACTGGAGTTGGTAATGATCGTGTACTTCGTTCCGGTTTCAATTCTCCACGCACTATCTAGGTATTTCGTCCAGCTGAATTGCGCAACCCCGAACCGTATAGTGTTGAGTGAGTTATTTCTAAGATCATCCGACATGCTTTGCGCAGGAGTGGCCACATTCTGTGAAATATTTCCGAGGCGGCGGCTGGTGTAATCGGTGAACGATACAGATCCGTAAATTTCACTGCCGAGAGAGTCAAGTTGTCTCGTATATCCAAGCGTTACCTGCTCATCATAATTTTTGTTTTCATCTTCACGCGTGGTGCTGATCAACGTTTCCATTGTATCTGCCGAAACAAGATTCGTGTTGCGGATTGTTTTGTAATTCCGCGTAAGACTGAATGTGGTAGATAAATCCCAATGACTCAAAGAATCGGGCCGGTACTGAAAAGTGAATCCGGGATAGGTTGCCGGACGGATTCTTCGCTCTTCTGCAATTTCATTGTTCATCAGGTACTGAACACTGTCCTCGACAAACGATCTGACATAAAGCGTATTCTCCCAACGGTTACCCACCTGTAATCCGGTTCTGCCGGTGACGGTCCACTTATTTTTTCTCCAGTATCCGTTGATTCCGGTGTACCCGTAAACCGGAGTGTTTATTGTTGCATCATTGAACAGATCGGTGTAAGAAACCTGCTGGAACAAATCGATATTGTAACCTTCCATCGCACCTTTCTTTGTGACAATATTCACCACTGCTCTGCCCTGCGCATCATAACTCGCCGGAGGATTCTTAATAATTTCAACACGATCAATCGTCACCGAAGGAATTGATCGCAACATCTCGGCAGGAATACGCTGGCCATCGAGGTACAATGTTGCCGTTCCTTTTCCGAAAACAGTAACGTTGCCATCAGTACCGATCGTAAGTCCGGGAGTATTCTCCAGAACTTCATACGCAGTTCCCGCAACGCTCAGGCTGGAATTTCCGACATCGACACTCAGCTTGCTTCCTTCGTTTTTCACTACGGGAGCCATCGCAAGAATATTCACTTCATTGAGATTGGCCGTCTGCAAGTGCAGCGTATCACAATTGACAGAATCAGATTGGCCTTTGATGAGCGTATACCACTGCGGCAGGAATCCCATGGCGTTTACTTTCATCACCACGGAATCTTTGATGGTCACTTTCAGGGAGAACTTTCCTTCAGTTACAACATCACCGGTGATAAATGTGGTGTCGGGAAATGTGTACATCACCACGTTCCCGGAGAAAATCGCCTCGTAGTTCTGATCGACCACGCAGCCATAAACTGTAATGTCCTGTGCCGAAACAACGGCCGACCAAAGAAAGAAAATCAATAAGGTTAGTCCGGATCCGCGCTTCATATCCATATAACGCTAAAAGTACGGAAAGTTGTCCGCGACGACGCAACGACCCGACGAAGCAGCGCGGGGTGCAGATTTTCCTGTTTTTTACAAACAGGAGGTGCATGACAAATACCAGGAATAACCTATAGCGTTGTTGGCCGCTGCGCATAAAAAATCCCCACTCTTGCGAGCAGGGATCCATTTTCCGAGGGGTTACGTTCGGGGGTTTGTTTGATTAACGTGCAGTTCCTGATGCAGTGGCGTATGCCCCGGGAGCATTGGCAGAACCCGACGCCAGCAAATTTCCGTTTACATAAATTTCAGAAATCACTTCTTCCGGACCAGGATTAGTGTTGGTCGCACGGAGATTTACAATGGTTCCGCTTACAACATTCATTGTGTAAGAATAGGTCATGCGGTTCACGGTAATTTTCTCTTCTGACAAAGCAGACTGGCCGGCAACAGGAACATCCTGGTAAACGGTAACGTTCCCGCTTGATGCTGATACACGGTACTCAACCTGTACACTGGTGGTGATTGGTGCTGTTGGAGTAACCTCTTCTTTGCTGCAGGAGAAAAGTACGATGGTTGCACAAACGGAAAGGATTCGCAAGATTGATTTACTCATCTGATAATAATTTCGATTTATTGAATTCGTGATCCGCAGGGCAGATTCAGGTGTTTCTTTAAAGGGGGCGAAATTTGCCATTTCACCCCTTGTTCTTGTTTGCTTCCTAGCTCAGGATGGAAAGAACTGCGATGATTGTTGTGAACACTGCAAGCGCCAATACGAGCGGAAGTACGCGGTAAATACTAGTTTTCATTTTGTTTTTAGTTATTAGGGTTTTCAATTCGGGTGCAAAAGTAATGCTTTGTCGACACAAAGTCAATACTCGTCGAACTATTTCTTGCGATTATCGACAAAAGTGGTCATGACCTGAAAGTCACACCATTGACAATCAACTCATTAGACCGCTAATAAATTTGCAAGTGGCAGGGTTGCGAAAATCAGGATGACTTCGCTTTGAGTTTCGCGTGAAGCTTCGTGAGTACCTCGACGTGCGCTTTCTTTACGGGTGCACGCAAACGTTTTGCTGCTTCCGTGTGGTATTCGTGGTTGCTCAGGAAAGATACCTGCATCGCAAACCATTCTTCATCGGTTTTCCTGATACCGATACTCTCCCATTCTTTGCGAAGCATAATAGAAATATCCCAGTAATCATCGCGTCCGAGATAATCAAAATCCGCGTCCTTCATTATTGCTTCGAGGCTGTCAGAAGGTACTGCTCCGAGAACCGTAACCATGATGCATCGCTGAATAATTTCAATCTGTTCTTTTGAATAACCATATCGCGGTAAAAGATCACCTGCCATTTTCGCTGCTTCAGATTCATTCTGGTCATAGCGACGGAGAAATCCTGCATCATGAAAAACCGCTGCAGTACGCAAAAGGTCGATCTGTTCGGCATTCGTCAGTCCTTCTTCCTTTATTAGGATATCCACAGCTTTCAGCACATCAAGTGTATGCCCGACGCTGTGATAATAGTACTGGGGTGATAACCCGTTCCTGAGTTGCTCTACAATGTAATCTTTCGCTCGAACGAAGTCCATTACTCTCTCTGTTTTTTCGGGCACGACAAAATACATTTCCATTTCACCTTTTCCCTTCGCGTCAATCTTTCCGCGAGGTATGCACTTGAACTTATCTTTTATCATCGCATAGGTTGTTGCCGATACGTTGATCGCGCCGTTTACGCAGGCACTTTCCATTCTCGAAGCGATGTTCACGGTATCGCCCCAGATGTCATAGGCAAATTTCCGGATTCCGACTATACCTGCAACAACGGGTCCCGTGTGAATTCCTATCCTCACCTCAAAAGCTGAGTCGCCGAGCTTCGCTTTCATCCTTCCGGCAAATTCCTGAATCTCCAGGGCAGCGTTAACTACATCTGCTGCGTGTGTTTCTGTTGGTGTCGGCAAGCCTCCTACAGCCATGTATGCATCACCGATCGTTTTGATCTTCTCGATGCCGTGACGCTGAATGATATTATCAAACTCACTGAAGTAGGTATTTATTTCACCAACCAGTTCTTCTGCGGTTAACTTCTCGGATATGGAGGTGAATCCTTTGAAATCCGTAAACATCACTGTTACCATTTCAAAGCTCCTTGCCTTGGCTGAACCCGACTGTTTCAATTCCTCAGCAGTTTCGTGCGGAAGAATATTGAGCAGAAGTTCATCCGATTTCCGTTTCTCTTCTGCAATAATCCTGTTATCGCGCTGCTTGAGACGGTAACTCCATATTCCCAGCAACACAATCACAACCATTACACTCAGGGCAATGATAAAATATACCTGCCGTGTATCCTGCTCTTTCGCTACCGCAATCTGCCTGTTGATTTCCTCCGTCCGTTTGAGAAGCTCTTTGTCTTTCTCCGCTATCTTGAACTGTGTTTCAATCTCGGCTATTCTCGTATCCTTCGCTGCTGTGTATAATGAGTCGTTCAGGTGAATGAACAGTTTCTGATAATGAAATGCACTGTCGTAACGGCCCATCATCCCGAATGTTTTTGCGATCTCATCGTATGAATCTTTCACATTTGAAGGGCTCTTGATTTCCCTGAACATATCAAGTGATGTTTTCAGATCCGCCAGTCCGGGAACCATTCTCCCCAATTCCCGCTGACAACAGCCGCGCTGATAATACCAGAATCCCAGCAGGTATTTATCGTCCAGTTCCATTACATCTTTCCGTATCGCCATCAACCGATCGTATGATTCCTGGTAACGCCCCAACCGGTAGTCGATATCTGCACTGGTCATCGCAGAAGCAACGGCATCACGCTTTTTGCCGAGCCTGGTAAACATGGCTTCACAGGTAACAAAATGCACTTTGGCTGAGTCCAGAATCTTGAGCTCATACTCCACATTTGCCATACCAAACATCGCAACCGCTACTTTGTAATCGTTACCTGCTTTCACGCCGTAATCGCGACTCACCCGGTACCACTCAAGCGCCTGCTTGTTATTATCGTGTCCTACGCTCGCATTGCCGATGATATTCGCGGCATAGGACGCACTGGAATAGTCCATCAGCGTATCAAATACCTTGAATGCATCCATTGCATATTCAACACCTTTATCAAACGAGGAGGAACTGGTGTAATACACCGCCAACTGGGCCTTCGACAATGCAATGAGTCTCCGGTTATTCAGCCGCGTAGCCATTGCCAGTGCGCTGTCAGCATAAACCAGGCAGGTATCGGCGTTAGCATGTGTGTTCAGATAGCTGATGCGGATGCAGTTGTGTACCTTCTGCGTATCAACCACTGTGCGGATTGTCTTCTTCAGACTATCCGCAGCATAAGTCTGCCCTCCTGCGAACAAGGGCGCAAACAGAAAAATCACCGGTAAAGTGATCTTCAGTATGCTTTGTAAGAATCGCCGGTGTGGGGTGAGCATCCCGAAAGATAAGAAAACAGCAGTTAGTATTTCGGCAGACCGCTGCCTACTGCCAACTGCCCTCCCGATAGCTATCGGGATGCCTACTGGATCATCAATTTATTGATGCGCACCAAAGGTCCCTGGCAGAAATTCTCGTGACAGCCGGCGCATCCGCTTACCATTGCATTGAAATAGTCTTTGCGCTGGTCTTGTGTTGCGCCTTCGAATGCGGCAACCTGTCCTTCATACAAAGTTGCCATGGAGTTGAACAGGGACGCATCGATTGTTTCGTCTGTGCGTTTTGCAGTTTGCAGTTTTGCCAATCCTTGTGGTTTTACCGGCATTGCATCGCGCCCCTCAGTGATCGCCACTTTGCATGAGTCGGTCCAGTTTGCCATTTCACGCATGAGAATTGCCAACTCGCTGTCGCCATTCGGATTGAGCGGTTTGTTTTTACACGCTTGTGTCGAATCCGCAGCTACTTCCGGATCGGATGATGAACAGGCGTAAACAAACATCGCAATGAATGCGACGGCCAGGTATGTTCTCATGAAAATTAATCCTTAATGATTACACCACTCGCTTCGAACACGAGTTCGAATTCCGGCTCGGTGATCTTGTCAATTTCTTCCTGGCTCTTGCCTGCATCAGACGCAAGATGCTTCAGCATCTCAACATCGGTGGTATCATATTTCGCAACGCCCTCCATGATGATGGTTTTACCACCCGCATCTTTTGGAACGAAGAACGCATAATCCTTGAAGGTAACGTGCACTGTTTCGCTGTCGTTCACAAAAACTTCTGTCCAGCAGCCTTTTTTCTGGCAGCAGGATTCAATCTTGCCGGCCACTTTGAGATTCATCATCTTGTTGTCGCCAACTGTAGCAATGAGTTGTGATGCAGGAATCGCTCCCTCAGGAGTAATGGTATCACCGTAATACTGGTAACCGGTTGTGGCTACTGAATCTGCATTGGCAGAATCGTTCTTTGCTTTGTCACCTTCGCTCCCGCATGATGCGAGCAGGGAAGCTGAAATGAGAAGAGGAAAAATGTATTTCATGGACACAAAGATAGGAATTAGGGGTTAAGGAATCGGGGGCCCCGGGAATTTGGTGAACAGGTTTCTCACTTCACTTTTCACCAGTTTCCCCATTGCATTTCTCGGAAGAATATCCGCATTTAACAGCAAAGACGGCAATTTGTAATTCGCAAGCTTATCGCCCAACCATGCACGCATTTCATCCAGTGAAAGTGGATTCTCTTTCCATACAATTGCGACACCGATCTTCTCCCCCCAGGTTTCATCTGCAATTCCGGCCACTGCGCATTCCCGCACATCAGGGTGCTGCAAAATCACTGCTTCTATTTCCAATGCTGAAATCTTGTATCCTCCGCTCTTGATGATATCCGTAGAAAGCCGGCCCACGATGTAATAGTATCCGTCTGCTAAACGAACAAGATCTCCCGTTTTAAACCATCCGTCTTTCGTGAATGATTTCTTCGTTTCCTGATCCCTGTTCCAATATCCGCTGAAGAGATTTTTGCCTTTCACCTGCAATTCTCCTTCGTCTGCAACAACTTCCCCGGTTTCATTCACAAGCCGGACTTCCATCCCCGGAAGAACTTGTCCGACCGATCCTGCACGTCTTTCACCTTCCAGAGGATTCGACAAAACCATTCCGGTTTCTGTCATTCCATATCGTTCCAGCAATGTGTGACCGGTAAGTGCTTTCCATTTTTCCAGAACAGAAACAGGAAGTGCGGCGCTACCGGATATCATAAGACGAAATGCATTCCAGCGGTTCGAGTCATCCCGAGGGGAGTCGGGGGGACTCGTACCGGGAAATGGCAATTGCTCCATCAACTTCACGTACACCGTCGGTACCGCCATAAAAACAGAATACTTCTCTTTCGAAATGCGATCAAGCACTTCTTCCGCATCAAACTTCTGCATCATGTCACATCTCGCTCCAACCCACATTGCGCACAACCACTTATTGATGATTCCATGTGTGTGATGCAAAGGCAGAAAGTGCAGTATGCGGTCATCTTCCGTCCATTTCCAGGCGTCCACCAGGCATTCGATCTGTGCAGCGAGCGATGCATGATTATGCACCACACCTTTCGGCTTCCCGGTTGTACCGCTGGTGTATAACATCATTGCAGCATCCACAGGAAGCGGGGTTGTGTAATTCGCAGGAACGTATTCCCTGATTGCTTTCTGAAAAGCGGGCGTGATGATCTTAATTCTCGTTGGAGGGAGCAGCGGTTTCAGGTCTGCATCGGCAATGATCAGCGATGGTTGTGCATCCTCGATTACGTGTTGCAATTCTGCGGGAGGATGCGTGATGCACATGGGCACAACCGTGGCTCCGCTCATCCAGCCGGCGAGCATAGAGGAAACATAACTCACACCGGGATTGCACAGAATACAAATTCTTTTGCCTGCGAACGACTGTCCCGCGAACGCGTCGCTCAGCAAAAACTGCGTAGCATTGTAAATCTGCGATGTAGTGTACTCCCCGTTCTTATCGGAGAGAATTACTTTCCGTGGATGATCAACAAGAATTTCGGTGAAGCGTTCGGTGATGACCATGATAGTTCGATCCAAATATAACTATGATGTCGTACAGTTCTATGCAATCCAGCCGCCGGATAAACCTCGATCAATTACTTAATTCCGGAATCAAACGGATATTCTTCCTCATCGCTTTACGCGCAAGCGGTCTTCGATGCATCGCACTCTTTGGCGTTGGGGTCCGCCTTGATTTTTTTGCTCCGCTTTTTTCAAATAATGGAAAGAGAAAAGCTATTTGCGGATAATGAAATCCACCCGTGCCGGTTCCGTCTTCAGCTGGCGAATTACCAGCGGTGCACGCACAATTTCCACTTCAAGGCTCTGCGTTCCGCCCTGAACTTTCCGGTAATCGGCAACCGCCCGGAACATCTCCGGTTTGATTGCGGCGAAATCTTCAACCGGAACCTGGAAAATTACATCTACTTTATCCGGAAATGTGATGAGATTCACATTCGGTGGAACATTGATCGTATTCAGCGGAATGGTAAATCTTCCTTCTGTGTATTTTCCAACGGTCGCCTGCAGTTTCACAACAGCAGGCTGCACCGACACCTGTGTTATTCCTTCCGGAAGAAAAAGCTTTATGTCTTCGTCTATGTTTGCAGTTACATCGTCAAACTGTCGTGCTTCCGTCTCCACGTACGAAATCCGTTCGAGCAATGCTTCCGGTCCACTGATGGTCACATACTGCGGTGTTACACGCAGGCTGTCGCCAATCCTGAACTGGGGCGCGCAATTGATCACAACTTTCGGCTTCACCGGGACCTGTTTCTCCATTTTCCCCTCGAAACCGACAACGAGCGTATCCGGAAAAAGCCTCACCACCTTGATTTCCTTCCCCATCATCGACTGAAGAATGTACTGGCGCGAATTAGTCAGTAAGGCATAA
>Ga0255338_1003034_pt1 | contig 21664 bp, 19 predicted proteins | sample MeOH1_35cm_T4_19_FD_203715 | JGI IMG/M metagenome (GOLD analysis project Ga0255338, IMG submission 203715) | Sandy soil microbial communities from University of British Columbia, Vancouver, Canada - MeOH1_35cm_T4_195 | ecosystem: Engineered > Artificial ecosystem > Sand microcosm > Unclassified ...
CCAAGATCGCCAAAGGCCAGAAGATCACCGAGCTGTCCGAGATGAGCGACGAGTACCGCGAGCACCTCACCAACCTGATGTCGATGCAGGCCGACTCCGAGCTGGCCGGCGCGTTCGGCTACGTGCCTTGGATCCAGAAGTCCCCCGACATCAAGGAGACCCTGCAGGTCGCGCAGATCGTCAAGGACGAGGTCCGCCACGCGCGCGTGATGTACCGCCTCCTCGAGGGCATGGGCGTGGACGTCGACGAGTACTACAAGACCCACAACTTCAACCTGCGCGTGGACGCCGACGACATCGGGACGCTCCGGGCCGCGGACGACAAGCGCGTCAACATCTTCTACTACCCCATCGAGACCTGGTACGACTTCATCATGTTCAACTTCTGCATGGACCGCGGCGCGGGACACCAGCTCGAGGACTCCCTCGACTGCTCGTACAAGCCCTGGTGCGACGGCATGGAGGGCATCTTCAAGGAAGAGGAGATGCACATGGCTCACGGCGACCAGTGGGCGAAGAGGCTGTCCGAGGACCCGAAGACGCACGACGACCTCCAGAAGGCCTTCGACAAGTGGTACCCGCGCACGATGAACATCTTCGGCCGCGCCAACTCGCCGAAGAACGCGCTCTACCGCAAGTACGGCCTCAAGAAGCGCGACAACGACGAGGTCCGCCAGGCCTTCGCCGCCGACATCAAGGACAAGGCCGCGAAGTTCGGCCTGAAGGTCCCCGCGTGGACGCCCGTCGCGGCGAAGATGTCCGAAGAGCCTTTCATCCCCGGCTGACGGTGGGCAGGCTCCTCGACGAGGTACGCGACCGCGCGCTGACCCGCCCCTGGCTGATCGTCCCGCCCTTGCTGGGGCTGCTCGGCCAGAACCTCCTGTCTTTGCTCTCCCCCGGACTGCCCGGCTCCATGATGCTGGGCGTCCTGCTCGGCGCGCTGATGACCGTCGTCGTCACGACGGTCTTCGCCGAGCTGTGGCTCGGCGACGGACGCAGCGTGGACCCGAAGCGTTTGGCCGAGACCGGGGTCTTGTTCCTCATCCCCTACCCGCTGCTGTTCGTGTTCGGCCTGCTGACCACCCCGCTCGCCTACTGGCTCCTCCACGCGGACCTGGCCCAGGGCGCCTCCATGGCGGGCCTGTACGCCCTCCTCGCCGCCGGCAAGCTGATGGCCTTCGCCCTCGGCGCCGTCTCCTCGATCGCGGCCGCCCGGCGCCGGGAGTCGTCCGGGGCGCTCGGCGCCCTGCTGCTCGGCTTCCGCGCGCTGCGGGCGAACGCCGGCTTCTTCCTCGTCCTGCTCGCCGGGTTCTGGGCGTTCCAGGAGGGCTGCGTGATCCTCACCCGCGCCCTGGCCCCGGGCCTGCTCGACCGCTTCTTCACCACGGTGATCCCCCTCTTCGCCTGCGTCGCCTTCCCGATCGAGGCCTGGCGCTCGGGCCGCCTGAAGCAGCCATGACGCGGGACGACGTCTCCGAACGGCGCACGGCGTGGTCTGTTTTTTCGGCGGCCTTGGCCGTGCGGGCGGCCTACGCCTGGCATCGCGGGCTCCCTCCCCTCGTCGCCGACGCCGCGGAGTACCGCTTCTACGCGCGGAGCCTCGTCGAAACGGGCCGCTATCTCGGCCCTCAAGGCGAGATCGCCGCCCGCATGCCGGGCTATCCCTTGTTCTTGGCGGCGGTCCGCGTCCTCTTCGGGGATTCCGTGATCGCGGTGGTCGCGGCGCAGTGCCTGCTCGGGGCGCTGACCTGCCTGCTCCTGTACAGGCTGGCGCAGAGGCTTCTGCCGGGGCCCTGGCCGCTGGTCTGCGGCCTGCTGAGCGCGGTCTACTTCGGCCTCGTCGAGCCCGTCTCCTTGGTGCTCAGCGAGAGCCTGTACAGCTTCTTCCTCGTGCTGTCCGCGTGGGCGCTCTTCCATCCGCGCTGGCGTCCCGTCGTCCGCGCCGCCGCGTTCGGCGTCCTTTCCGGGGCGCTCTACCTCGTCCGCCCCGAACCCTTGCCGTACATCCTCGCCACGATCGCGCTGACCCCGTTCCTGTGGCCGGCCTTCGGCCGCAAGGAGATCGCCGCGGCGCTGGCGGGCCTCGCGTTGGTGGCCGGCGTCTGGATCGGCCGCAATTTCGCGCACTTCCACCGTTTCATCCCCGCCAGCACGGCGGGCAAGAGCGTCGTCTACATCTCTCTCTATCTGCCGGCCGCCCGTCACGGCCTCGCTCCGGAGGGACGCTGGTTCGCCCCGGCGGACATGGGCGAGCTGGAAAGCGAAGCTCAGTTCACGGCGCGCTTCAAGGAATTGGCCTCGCGCTTGACCTGGCGCCAGCTCGCGAGCGCGTATCTGTTCAACGGCGTGAGCATCCTCTACCCGTTCCTCCCCGCCTACGATTGGACCTATATGCTCGTCCTGCCGTTCGCCCTCGTCGGGCTCGCCGTCGCGGTCCGGCGCAGGGAGCTGTGGCCGGCGGCGATGTCGGTGGTCTTCTCTCTGACCATCTTCACTTTTTGCGGAGGCTGGGCCTCCCGTTACCGCCAGGGCGTGGCGCCGTTCATCATACTTCTGGGCGCCGCCGGCATGATGGCCGTCGACGAGAAGGCGGGCCGCGTCCGTTTCAGGGCGGGCGCCTCGGCTTGGCTCGTCGTCAATCTGCTAATCTGGGCGGGTCAGGCGCAGGTTCGACAGTTCGCGCTCTGGCTCAGAGCCCTGGCATGGGGACATTGAAATGACGAGTCAAGCGAATCAGCAGGAATGGAACTATCTTTGGACCTCGCTCGAGGACAAGGACGAGTGGCTGTTCCGCGCCTGGATATATCCCAACACTCTGGAGAGCTTCGCGGGCAAGACCGTGCTGGACGCCGGCTGCGGGCCGGGCCACCACTCGCGCCTCGCGGCCAGATACGCCAGGCGAGTCGTGGGGATCGACCTCAACACGGCTCCGATCGCCAAGGAGAAGCTCAAGGACCTCCCGAACGTGGAGGTCGTCGCCGGAGACATCGCGAAATGGGACGCCGGCGAGCGCTTCGACGTGGTCTTCTCCGTCGGCGTCGTCCATCACACGCAGAACCCCGACGCGACCGCGGCGCACCTGAAAACGCTCGTGAAGCCCGGCGGGCGGATCATCTTCTGGCTGTATTCGAGGGAAGGGAACGGATTCGTCTATTGGGTCTTGGAGCCGCTGAAGAAATATTTCTTGGACTACCTTCCCCGCTCCGTCGTCATGGGCCTGAGCCACGTCTTGACCATCGTGGGGTCATTCCTGATGCACACTTTCTATCGCCTGCCGCTCCCGGAGACCTTCCCCTACTACTCCTACTGCAAGAACCTCAGGGGCTCGACCTATCAACGCCGGTTGTTGAACGTCTTCGACAAGCTCAACGCTCCGACCACCCACCTGATCACCGAGGCCCAGGCCCGCTCCTGGGTCGCCGGGTGGAAGGACGTGCACGTCGACTTCTACGTGGGGACCTCCTGGCGCGTCTCCGGGACCAAGCCCGGATGAGAGCGGCATCGGCGGCCGCCGTTTTCGCGGCGCTGCTGATCGGCGCCGTTCCCTCCGACGCGGCTCCGTTGCGGCCGGCCTCTTCCGGCGGTTGGCGGGCCGTCATGCGCCTTCCCTCGCCGCTCGTCACGAAGGCGGTCGCGGAGCAGGATGGGACGCTCTATTTCTTCTCCGGAGCCTACTCCGAAGGCCCCACGAAAGCGGTCACGGCGTACGACCTCGCCGCGCGCCGTTGGAGCCAGCGGGCGCCGATGCCCCAGTCGCTTTACAACCAAGACGCGGTCCCGCTCGGGGGCCTGATCTACCTCGCCGGCGGCTGCGTCCGCTCCGACTGCGCCTCCCCCAGCGGGGACGCCTATGCCTATGACCCCAAGGCGGATTCCTGGGCCCCCCTCCCTTCTCTGCCCGAGCCCGTGTTCGACGCGGCGGGGGCGGCGATAGACGGCCGTTTCGTGGTCGTCGGAGGGGTCGCGAGGGGGGCCGCCTCGCGGCGCGTCTATGCTTACGCTCCGGATAAGAGAGCCTGGTCGCGGTTGGCAGACCTCCCCGCTCCGCGCAGCCATGCGGCCGGTGCGATGTTCGAGGGCCGGTATTTCCTGACCGGCGGCTGCATGAGCGAGGCTCCCGGCCGTTACTGCGACGCGATCTCGGACGCGGTCTTCGTCTACGACCCTAAAGCCGACGCCTGGTCGTCCGGTCCCTCCCTGCCGAGGGCTCTTCACGGTCACGGCGCCGCGGTCAGCGGCGGGAGACTCGTCCTCGCGGGCGGCATCTGCGGCGCCGCGCGCGTTTCGGACTGCGGGTCCTTCATGATCTCGGGCGGCGCCAAGCGCTGGGAGCGCGGTCCGAACCTCCTCCGGGCGCGCTTCGGCGCCCGCATGTTCCCGCTGGCGGGCGGACTCGGGTTGTTCGGTCCCAACGCCACGAACAATCCGGAGGACATCGTCGAGGCGCTGTGGTCGTCCGCGCCCTCCATCGACCCGGGAGCGCAGCCTTTCCCGGCCGCGCCGCGGACCGTGAGGCCGCCCGAGGCCAAGCTTTTCAACGCCGATGACCCGGAGAACCTCCCCTCCGCGGCCGCCCCGAGGCCGCGCGCGCACGCCGTCGTCATCGGCGTGGAGCGGTATCGTCAAAGCCTGCCGCGGGCGACCTTCGCTTCGAACGACGCGAAGCTGACGGCCGAGTATTTCCGCCGGGTCCTCGGGGTCCCCGAGGAGAATCTGGCCGTCCTCCACGACGATCTCGCGACGAAGAGCGACTTCGAGAAACACTTCGAGCGCTGGCTGCCTAATCGCGTGGAGAAGGGCGACGAGGTCTTCGTCTATTTTTCCGGTCACGGCGCCCCCGAGGCGAAAAAAGGCGAGGCATATCTCGTGCCTTTCGACGCCGACCCGGCCTACCTCGAGCAGACCGGCTACCCGCTCCGCACGCTGTACGCGCAGCTGGCCAAGCTCCCCGCCCGGCGCGTCGTCGTGATCCTCGACTCCTGCTTCTCGGGCGCGGGCGGACGCTCCGTGATCGCCGAGGGCGTGCGTCCATTGGTGAACGTCGTCGACGCCGATATCCCTCCCGGGCTCATCGTCATGTCGGCGTCGGCTGAGAATCAGATCAGCAACAGCTACCGGGAAAAGGGTCACGGGCTCTTCACCTACTTCTTCCTCAAGGGCCTCAAGGAGAAGCGCGGAGACCTGCGCGCGGCCTTCGACTACCTCAAGCCCCAGGTCTCCCGCGTCGCGCGCCGCCAGTTCAACTCCGACCAGGAGCCGCAGTGGCGGAGCGGCGGAAGATGAATCGCGTCCGGGCTTTCGCGTCGAAAAACGCGTCCTTGACACGGTTTCTCGACGAGGCTATCCTTACGAGGTCCGCATGAAGATCTGCCTCGTCCGGCCCCCGTCGATCGTCAACCCCGTCTCGTACATCGCGTCCCTGACGCCGCCCATCGGCCTCGCCTACATCGCCTCGGCGCTGCGCGAGGCCGGCCACGAGGTCGTCCTGATCGACGGCATCGGCGAGAAGCCCCTGCAGAGCGTGCCGATCGCCTACAACCTCGTCCTTCGCGGCCTGACCTTCGACGAGATCTGCGAGCGCATCCCGAAGGACGCCGGCCTCATCGGCGTCTCCGGCATGTTCTCCTCGGAGTGGGTCCACATCCGCGAGCTGATCAACAAGATCAGCGCCGCGCGCCCGGGCATCCCGCTCGTCGCCGGCGGCGAGCATTTCACCGCCGAGCCCGCCGTCAGCATGAAGCAGTGCCCCGGGCTCTCCGTCTGCGTCGTCGGCGAGGGTGAGGAGACCGTCGTCGAGCTGGCCGAGGCGCTGGAGAAGGGGACCGACCTCGGCCTCGTGAAGGGCCTGGCCCTGCGCGACGGCGACGGCGTCCGCTTCACCGGCCCGCGGGCGCGCATCCGTTCCGTGGACCAGATCGCCGAGCCCGCCTGGGACCTGATCCCGCTGAAGACCTACTGGGAGAATTCCCTCTCGTACGGCGTCAACCGAGGCAAGAGCATGCCCATGCTCGCCTCGCGCGGCTGCCCCTACCAGTGCACGTTCTGCTCGAACCCGGTGATGTGGACGACGCGCTGGATCGCGCGCTCCCCGAAGCTCGTCCTCGACGAGATCGAGGAGTACAAGAGACTCTGGGACATCCAGAACGTCGACTTCTACGATCTTACCGCCATCGTCAAGCGTGACTGGATCCTCGAGTTCGCCAAGGGCCTCGTCGAGCGCAAGCTCGGCATCACGTGGCAGCTGCCCAGCGGCACGCGCTCCGAGGCCATCGACGCCGAGGTCTCCAAGTGGCTGTACGCCTCGGGCTGCCGCAACATGAACTACGCGCCCGAGAGCGGCTCCGCCGAGAGCCTCAAGCGCATGAAGAAGAACGTCAGCATCCCGAAGCTCACCCAGTCGCTGAAGGACGCGGTGAAGGCCGGCCTCAACGTCAAGCTCAACATCATCATCGGCATGCCCGACGACACGCATCTCGACACCTGGAAGACGCTGTGGTTCCTCGTGAAGATGTCCTGGCACGGCGCCCACGACGTGTCCGTCGGCGCCTTCTCCCCCTACCCCGGCTCCGAGCTGTACGCGCGCCTGGTCAAGGAAGGCAAGATCAAGCACGACGACGAGTATTTCGACAAGCTCGCCTACGTGGACATCACGGAGACCGTCTCCTACACCGACCACATCTCGTCGCGCTGGCTGCGCATCTACAACTGGCTCGGCTTCGCGGTGTTCTACGGCAGCAACTACCTGTTCCGGCCTTCACGCTTCCTCAAGACCCTCCACAACCTCAGGACGGGCCATCACGAGTCCCGCGGAGAGATGGCCTTGAGCGGCATCCTCAGCCGCATGAAGCTGGCGCCGCCGGTCAAGAAGGTCTGACGCGGTGATCCAGCGCGTGGCGGTGGTCGGGGCGGGCACGATGGGTGCGGGCATCGCCCAGCTGTGCGCCCAGTCGGGGTTCTCCGTCAAGGTGCACGACGCGATACCCGCGGCGCTGGCGGCGCTCCCGGGGCGCCTGAAGAAGTCCTTCGACACGGCCGTCCTCAAGGGGAAGCTGACGACGCAGCAGGCCGAGCGGGCGTTCCACTCGATCTCCGCGGTGGCCGACATCCACGACCTCGCGGGGGCGGACCTCGTCATCGAGGCGGCGCCGGAGGATCTGGCGCTGAAGCAGGGGCTCTTTGAAAAGCTCTCGGAGGTCTGCCCGGACGGCCTTCTGGCGACGAACACTTCCTCCCTCTCGGTCGCGGACATCATGAAGAGGGCCAAGTCGCCGGAGCGGACTCTCGGAGTCCATTTTTTCAACCCCCCCGTGGCGATGAAGCTGGTCGAGATGATCAGGACGGACAAGACCTCGCCTGAGGCCTTTCAAGCGGCGTGGGAGTTCCTGTTGATGGGGTTGCGGCGGACGCCGGTCGATGTAAAAGACGTGCCGGGGTTCATCGTCAACCGCGTGATGAGACCCTATTACGTAACGGCACAACGGATGGTGAATTCACGGACGAGCTGCGCCGCCGTCGATGAGGGGGCTCGAGGCATTGGCGGCGTGCCTATGGGACCGTTTGAATTGATGGATCTGATCGGGCTGGACACGAATTTGGCCATTACGACGGCCATCTATGAGGCTCTGGGGAGACCGGAGCGGTTCGCGCCGCCCGCCCTCCAGAGGAAGCTCGTGGCGGCGGGCGAGCTTGGGCGGAAAGCGGGGAAAGGATTTTATCTGTACGCTAACGGCAAAAAGATCGGGGAGAACCCGTCGGTGCTGAACGACCTCGCTCCGGGGAACCTTTTGACGGCGAAAGACATTTGGGGTAACCTTGCGGGTGCCATCGTATTAGAGGCAGAACGGCTCGTGTCCGAGGGAACGGCCGGAAAATCCGACATCGATACCGCGGTCAAGCTCGCCATGAATTTCCCTAAAGGACCTTTTGAATGGCAAAAAGAAAACACGGCGGCGTAGCCGCCAAGAAGAAGCTCCCCACCTTGCTCGAGCTCCTGAAGAAGGACCAGGCGCGGGTGATGAGCGTGCTGCACAAGCACGGCGTCTATTTCGACGCGGGGACCTACATCACCTTGATCGCGCGGCTCGACAAGGTCGCCGCGTATCACGCGGTGCCCAACAAGAAGAAGTTCTTCGCGGACCTGCTCGGCAAGTGAGGGCCGCAGCGGCGCTGTGCCTCGGGCTGCTGGCGCTGCCCGCCGCCGCCGAGAACCTGATCACGGCTCAAGCCGAGAAGAGGGTCAACAAGGTCATGGCCCGCCCCCCCTACGCGGCGTCGCCCGAGGCGCGCGCGCTGCACGCCCGGCTGCTCGTGGCGGACATGCACGCGGACCCTTTGTTCTGGGACCGCGACCTGCTCAAGCGGAACACGCTCGGCCACGTCGACGTCCCCCGCCTCGTGGAGGGCGGCGCGGCCCTCCAGGTGTTCTCCATCGTCACGCACGCCCCCAAGGGCATCAACATCAGGAGCAACGACGCGAGGCAGGGCGACCTGATCACCGCGCTGGCCGTGGCCTCGGGCTGGCCGCGGAAGACCTGGTCGAGCAGGCTGGAGCGGGCGCGGCATGAGGCCGCGACGTTCGACGGCGCGGTGAAGCGCTCCGGCGGGCGGCTCGTCGCGATCAGGTCGCGCGAGGACCTGTCGAGGTATCTGGCGGCGCGCGGCACCGGCACCGTAGCGGGCCTTCTGTCGGTCGAGGGCGCTCAGGCCCTGGACGGGAAGCTCGAGAGCGTCGCGGCGCTGTACGGCATGGGCGTGCGCATGGTCGGCCTGACCCATTTCATCGACAACGAGGTCGGCGGCTCCGCGCACGGCACGAGCCGCGCCGGCCTGTCGGAGTTCGGGCGGAAGGTCCTGGCGGCCCTCGAGGAGCGGGGCATGATCGTGGACCTGGCGCACGCGTCGCCCGCGCTGATCGACGACGTCCTCGCCCGAGGCAAGACGCCCCCCATCGTCTCCCACACCGGCGTGCGCGGGACCTGCCCCAACGAGCGCAACCTGAGCGACGAGCAGCTGCGGCGCGTCGCGGCCAAGGGCGGCCTGATCTCGATCGGGTTCTGGCGCATCGCCACCTGCGGCGACGACGCCGACGCCGCGGCGCGGGCGATCGTCCACGCCGCCAAGGTCGCCGGGGCGCGCCACGTGGCGCTCGGCTCGGATTTCGACGGGGCCGTGGCCCAGCCTTTCGACGCGTCGGGCCTGCCGCTGCTCACCCAGGCGCTGCTGAAGCAGGGGATGCCGGAGAAGGACATCGCGCTCGTCATGGGCGCGAACGCCCTGCGGTTCCTGGCCGATAATCTGCCGGCACGCTGAACTGTTTCCGGAAACAGTCGGGGACTATCCCTAAGGACAGTCCCCGTCAGCGGCGGAAGTCCTTGATGCGGTGGACGCCGGCGTGGAGCTCCACCGGCTTTCCCGAGTGCTTCGTCTCGAGCAGGAAGTGGCGGCCCTGCGGGAAGCGCTCGACGAACATGTTCACGTGCGCCGGCTCGTTCTCGAAGGAGCCCACGACCGTGCCCAGCTCCGCGAGCCTGTGCAGGGCCTCGTTCTTGAAGGCGAAGTCGGGCGTGTCGAAGCGCGGCTTGAGCACGAGGGTCGCGCCCTTGCCGTCGGGCTCAGGGAAGCGGTGGCGCAGCAGCGAGGCCTCGGTGCCCTCGCGCATCCCCTCGTCGCGGCCGGTCATGTAGAAGGCCTTCCCCCCGCGCGCGATCACCTCGGCCGCGTACTCCGGGCCTCCGGCGATGATCGAGTCCTCCAGCAGGTACGGGTTCTTGAAGAAGCGGGCGAACCAGAAGTCGCGCAGGTCCTTGGAGAGCCGCTCCTCCAGGCCGTGGTCCTTGGCGGTGTCGGCGATCGAGTAGCGCAGCTTCTCGCGCTCGATCCCCCGCAGCACGCCGGCCGAACGCGCGTCGCTCTCCTCGATCATCGTCGCGAACTCGGCGAGGATGCGCAGGTGCCGGTCGGCCGTCGAGAACAGGGTGTCGTCGAGGTCGAAGACGACGATGGCCGTCCCCCGCTTGGCGGCGGCGTGCACCTCCTCGAGGAGGGCGTCGAGCAGCTCCTTCTGGGACTTCACGCGCGGCGGGTGTTCTGCGGCGTCGCGTTCCAGATGCGCCGCAGCAGGAGGAAGCCCATCAGAGCGAAGGGCGCCATGAACACGGGCCAGAAGGTCCAGTTCCGCGTCGTGATCCAGCCGAGCGCCAGCGACTGAACGCCGGTGCCGAGGTAGACGAACCCGTCGATGATGCCGACGGCGGTCGCGGCGGACTTGCGGCCGCCGAAGTCCATCGTCGCGGTGCCGGAGAGCAGCCCGTGCGTGCCGATCACGCAGATCGACATCAGGAAGACGAGGAAGCCGAGCGCCCAGCCGTCGCCGTTGAGCGCGGGGATCATGCACAGGGTCGCGATGGTGGCGACGCCGTACAGGAAGCCCGCGGCGGGAGCGCGGCGCGACTGGAAGAGCTTGTCGCTGACCGTGCCCGCGAACACGCCGCCGATGATGCCGGCGACCATCAGCATGAGGCCCCAGTTGTCCGAGGTGTACTTCCAGCCGCCGGAGAAGCCCGCGGCCATCTTCTCCTTGGCCAGGATGCGGTACCAGTGCATGACGCCGTTGCGGATGATCCCGGTGCAGAACTCGGTCAAGGCGATCGTCATGATGACGGGGTGCGTCAGCATCTGCTTGATGATGCGGGAGACCGGCGGGACCTCGTGGGTCACGTCGCCCGACGAGGCGTCGCCGGTGTCGAAGTCCTCGAAGCCGGCCTCGGACGGGCGGTCCTTGAGCAGGACGAGCTCGATCAGGAAGAAGGCGCCGAGGAGCGCGGCCGGGGCGAAGAAGGCCCAGCGCGTGTGCTCGGGCAGGACGGGGCCGCCGCCCGCGACGAACTTGAGGATGCGGTCGCAGACGTCGAAGGCGAGCCACAGGCCCGTCGAGATCATGATGCCGAAGATGCCCGAGAAGGTGCCGCGCTCGCGCACGTGGAACCAATGCGCGTTGACCTTGACGATCGCGACGGCCCCGTAGCTCTGGAAGTACATGTTGACGCCGTACAGCACCGAGAACACGAAGGTCAGGTGCGCGACCTTCGGGTCGGGCAAGGTGAGGATGTAGCTGAGGTACAGGCCCATCGCGAGGTTCGCGAACGCCGCGCCCAGGGAGCCGATGAGCATCGCGCGCTTGCCGCCGATCTTGTCCGTGATGGGTCCGTTGACGAGGAACGCGAGCGCGTAGACCCACGCGCCGACGCCGAAGATCGTGCCGAATTCGGCCTTGCTCATGAGGTCGCCGAGGGCCGTCTTCGAGACCGTGAGGTTGTAGCGGCCCATGTACAGGAGGGCGTAGGTGAGGCCGAGCGGGAACCAGTTGAACAGGCGGCGGCGCTCGTAGGCCGCGGAGTGGACGGGGGCGGGGATGTGATGCTCGGTCGAGGGGATGCTCATGGGGAGATTTTACCTCTATTCTGCGCCGGGCTGACGCGGGCGCATGAGAAGGCTCAGCGCCGCGCCCGCGACGGCGAAGGGGATCAACGTGCGGGTCCAGGACGCCCAGCCGCCGCGGTCGATCATCGCGCCGACGAGGAGGATGGCGAGGCCGCCGGCCGCGTGATGGACGCCGTCGAGCAGGCCGGAGACGGCTCCGGCGGAGCGGCGGCCGCCGGCGTCCATCGCGGCGGCGCCGCTGAGCAGGGCGTGGAGGCCGAAGGCGGCGGCGCAGGCCGCGCCGAGGAAGGCGAGGGCCGTGCCGGGTTCCAGGGCCCGGCCCAGGCCGAGGAGCGCTCCCGTCGACGCGGCGAAAAGGACGGCCGCCGCGGGACCGCGCCGTCCGCCGAAGGCCTTGTCCGACAGGAGCCCGGCGAGGATGGGGCCCGCCGCGGCCCCCCCCGCGACCGCGGCGAGCGCGGCGCCCGACAGCGGCGTTCCGAGGCGGATGTGGTGCACTTCGTTCAGGAACTGGGCGGACCAGCCCAGCAGTCCCCAGCGCGCGGCCCCGGCGCAGGCCTCGAGCGCCGCGGGCACGAGCACGTCGACGCGGCCGCGGAAGGACAGGATCTCGGCGAGGGCGGGGCCGGGGTCGTCGGCGGCCTCGCCGCGGGGAGCGCCCAGGGAGGCGGCGAAGGCCAGGAGGGCGGCGCCGGCGGGCAGGAACACGAAGGCCGAGGCCGGCAGGCGGGACCCGAGCCACAGCCCGGCGGGCAGGGCCAGGAACTCCGCCGGGAAGGCGAGCGCGCCGTAGAGGCCGGCGTGGAGTCCCCGCGCGCCGGGCTCGAGGCGCGCGGCGTTGATGCGGGCCGCCGCCGGCCCGGCGAAGGCCAGGAAATAGCAGAGGGCGGCCTGGAGGATCGCGACGCCGACGAACATCGTTGCCTCGCGTCCGCCCAGGAAGATCAGCCCGAGGGCGAGGGCGGCGGCGACGGCGCCCGCCGCCGCGTCCCGCAGGGCGCGCCGCGCGCCGAAGCGGTCGACGAGCGCGCCCGCGAAGCCCGCGGTCAAGGCGCGCGTCCACAGCCCCAGGCCGGCGGCCAGGACGAGCTGGTGCTTGGTCAGCTCGAGCCGGGCGTCGGACGCGGCCGCCGCGGGCACGGCGCCCGCGGCCAGCCCGAGGAGAAGGGCGGCGAGCGCGAGGGCGGCGGTCCCGAGGGCCTGGCTCATCTCCGGGGCTTCGGGTAGTCCCTCAGGACCTGCAGCGGCTCGGCGTACGGCGAGCCCCACAGGTGCGCGTGCATCCTGGCGGCCCGGGCGGCCAGCGCGTCGTCCTTCACCACGACCTCGAGGTTCCGGGAGGCGTCGAGGTAGCCCCCCGCCCAGTTGCTCGTCCCGATCCAGGCGGTCTTGCCGTCGGCCACCATGTATTTCGAGTGCGCGGTGCGCGAGAACGGGATCGGGCCCTGCTTGGCTTCGGGCACGGTGATGATACGCACCTCGATGCCGGGGATCATCGAGAGGCTCTTCAGGTGGACGACGGACTGCTCGTCCGTGTTCCAGTGGGAGACGAGCAGCTTCACCTTCACCCCGCGCACGGCCGCGTCGCGCAGGGCGTTGTCGATCGGAGCGTAGAACCGCTTGGGCCGGGCGTAGGTCGTCGGGTTGTAGTCGAGGAGCTGGATGTCGAGCTCCGTCTTCGCCTCGCCGATGAGGCGGACGAGCTCGGACTCCGAGTCCCCGATGCCCGCGGGGTTCTGACGCCAGGGGCTGGCCACGAGATAGGCCCGCCCGGAGCGGTCCGCGTCCTTGGTCGCCGGCGCGAGCGGCGGCTCGGGCTTGAAGCCCTTCTCGTAAACCTTCGCGTCGGCCTCCTTCCAGTCGTGCTCGAAGACCCGCTGGACGTTCGCGACGACCGGGCCGTCGGCGATCCTCAGGCCGACCTCATGGATGTGCTTCAGGGCGCGCCAGTCGAAGTTCTGGCTGCCGACGAAGGCCTGGGTCGAGTCCACGACGAAGAACTTGGCGTGGATGATCCCGTCGCCGTTGACCTTCGACCAGTCCAGTATGCGAAGCTCGAGGCCGGGGATGGAATTCAGGCGGGCGATGCCGTCGAGGGAGTTCTTCTCGAACTTCTTCTCGAGCAGGACGCGGATCTTGACCCCGCGCTTGGCCGCGCGCTCGAGGGCCTGCAGGGACTGCTCGAGGGGCTCGCCGGTGGACGGCGTCACGTAGAACTGCTCGATGTCGATCGTCTTCGTCGCCGCGTCGAACATCGCGGGCCAGACGTCCTGGGCCAGCCGGAGGTCGGGCTCGGCGAGGGCCGTCTCGACGGGATAGGAGTACACGAGCTCGAAGCCCGGGACCTCGAACGCGGCCCTCGCGGGAGCGGCCAGCAGCAGCGACAACGCGATGAGCCTGATCATGAGTCCTCCGGGACCTGCTTCGCCATCCGTCCGAAATAGTCGAGCATCGCCTGGCCGACGGCCTTGCTCACGGCGTGCTCGTCGACGCTCCCTCCCGTCAGGCGGGCCATCGTGGTCATGACCTCGCTCTCGAGCTTGCACGGGTGGATGAGCTGGAACGGGGCCAAGGTGTTGTTCATGTTCAGCGCGAAGCCGTGGTAGGCGACGCCGGCCCGGACGGCGACGCCGATCGAGGCCAGCTTCTTGCGCCCGACCCACAGCCCGGTGAAGCCCTTCACCGTCGTCGCCTTCACGCCGAAGGGCGCGATCGCCTCGATGAGCACCGCCTCCAGCGCGGCCAGGTACGAGCGGGCCTTGAGGCCGAGGCCCGGCAGGTGGAAGATCGGGTAGCCGACGAGCTGGCCGGGGCCGTGCCAGGTGAGGTCCCCGCCGCGCTCGATCTTGTGGACGGGATAGGGAAGAGCCTTGGGGACGGCCTGCTTCGACGAGCGGCCGATCGTGTACACGGGGTGGTGCTGGCACAGGAGCACGGTGTCGGGGATCTTCTCCTCGCCGCGCTCGAAGACGAGCTTGCGCTGGAGGGTCCACACCTCCTCGTACTCCTTGAGCCCCAGGTCCCGGACGAGCATCCTCTAGAAGACCGGGGCTTCGCGCTTGACCTGCAGCATGTGCACGGGATGGCCGAGCGCGACCTCGCAGGCCTCCGCGAAGGTCTCGGTCAAGGTCGGATGGGGATGGATGGTCTGGGCGACCTGCTCGAGCGTGACGCCGACGGAAACCGCGAGGCAGGCCTCTCCGATGAGATCCGACGCGTTCGTCCCGACGAAGCCGGCGCCGAGTATGCGGTGCGTCTTCTTGTCGGCGACGACCTTGCAGAAGCCGTCGGTCTCGCGCGAGGCCATCGCGCGACCGGACGCGGCGAACGGGAACTTGCCGGTCACCGTCGCGTAGCCGGCGGCCTTGGCCTCCGGGTCCGTCATGCCCACCCAGGAGATCTCCGGGTCGGTGAACACGGCCCACGGCACCTGCCCGCGCGCCTCGAGCGGCTCGCCGGCGATGGACTGCGCGGCGAGTATGCCCTCGCGGCTGGCCTTGTGCGCGAGATACGGCTGGCCGACGACGTCGCCGATCGCGTAGATGTTGCCCACGGAGGAGAGCATCTCGGTGTCCACGACGACGTGGCCGCGCTTGTCGAGCTCGACGCCGATCTTCTCGAGGCCGAGGCCCTTGGAGCGCGGCGCGCGGCCGACGGCCATCAGCACCTTGTCGCAGAGGATCTTCTTCTCCCCCTCCGGGGTCTCCGCCACGACCTCGAGGCGCTTGCCCTTCCTCGACCACGACTTCGCCTTGGAGGAGAGCATGACGTCCACGCCGAGCTTGGTCAGGTTGCGCGACACCGGCGAGACGAGGTCCTTCTCGATCACCGGGAGGAGCGAGTCGGTGAACTCCACGACCGTGACCTTCGTGCCGAGCTTGGCGAAGAAGGTCCCGATCTCGAGGCCGATGACGCCGCCGCCGACGACGACGAGGCCTTCGGGCGGGGTCTTGAGGTCGAGGGCCTCCTTGGAGCCCAGGATGTCCTTGCCGTCGATGACGAAGCCGGGGACCGACACGATCTCGGAGCCGGTCGCGATGATCGCGTGCTTGAACTCGACCTCCTCGGCCGAGCCGTCGGCCTTGGTGACCACGGCGGTGTTGGCGGTCGTGAACACGGCCGAGCCCTGGATGTGCTCGCCTTTGTTCCCCTTCACCAGGACGCCGATGTTCTTCACGAAGCCGCCGATCATCTGGTCCTTCCACGCCACGACCTTGCTCCAGTCGAGCTGGTGCTTGGGGTCGTCGAAGCCGGCGTCCTTCGATTTCTTGGACTTGTGCGCGTGCCCGGCGGCGGCGATCAGCGCCTTCGACGGGATGCAGCCGTAGTTGAGGCACTCGCCGCCGAGCTTGTCGCGGTCCACGAGCAGGACCTTCTTGCCGAGTTGGCCGGCCTTGATGGCCGCCACGTAGCCGCCGGGGCCGCCGCCGATGATGAGGACGTCCGTCGAAATAGCCATTGGTTACCTCTTAGAGAAGGGTCTGGGGGTTCTCGAGATGCTTGATGATGGTGTTCATGAAGCTCGCGGCGTCGGCGCCGTCCACGATGCGGTGGTCGAAGGACAGCACCAGGTTCATGATGTCCCGCGCGACGACCTTGCCGTCGCGGACGACGGGGCGCTTCCCGAGCTTCATCAGGCCGAGGATCGCGACCTCGGGGTGGTTCACTATGGGAGTAGCGAAGAGCCCCCCGATGGGTCCGATGTTGGTGATGGTGACGGTGCCGTCCTGCAGGTTGGCGACCTCGATCGTCTTGGCGCGCACCTTCTCGGCGAGGGTCGAAATCTCCGTCGCCAGGGCCCAGACGTCCTTGTCCTGGGCGGCCTTGATGTTGGGGACGACGAGGCCCTGCGGCGCGGCGACGGCGATGCCCACATTATGGCGACGCTTCACGACGATCTCACCGGCGGCTTCATCCAAAGACGAGTTGAACATCGGGAACTCGGACAACGCCTTGGAGAGGGCGCGGACGATGAACGGCAAGAAGGTGAGTTTTATCCCCTTCTTCGCGGCTTCGGGCTTCAGGGATTCGCGCAAGGCCAGGACGGCGGTCATGTCGCATTCATCGACGTGGGTCACGTGCGCGACCGTTCGTTTCGACTGCTGCATCTTCTCCGCGATCTTTCGGCGTATGCCGGAGAACGGGACCGTCGTGTCCCCGTTCTGGCGCGCGATCGACACCGGCGCGTAGCCGGACCCGGTCGAGGTCGTGGATGCGATCGCGGGTTCTTGTCGTGTCGTTGCCGTCGCCGTAGGCGCCGCAGGCGCCAAAGGCGCCTTCGCGCGCACGTCGGTCTCGGAGATGCGCCCTCCCGGGCCCGTCCCCGTGATCCTCGACAGGTCCACGCCGAGGTCCGTCGCGAGTTTCTTGACGGCGGGCGTCGCGTTCGCCTTAGAGTTGTCGTATGAACCGCCGCGCGACGGCGTCACGGCGGCGGGGGCGCCGGCCGTGAACCCCGCGACGTCGTTCGCGAGAACGCGGCCGTCGGGGCCGGTTCCCTGCACCTGGCCTATGTCGATGCCCTTGTCTTTCGCCATCTTCCGGACCATGGGAGTGGCGAGCACCTCGGAGGCGGGCTTGGACGGCCGCGGCGCCGCTGTCGCGGCGGCGGCCTTAGGAGAATCGGCCGTAACGGATTGAGTGCTCGTTCCGACGGACCCTTTGACGCCCCCATACGTGACTAAAGGAGAATGAACCTTCACCTTTTCGCCCGGCTTGGCGTGGAGCTTCGTGATCGTGCCCGTTTTCGGCGAAGGGATCTCGACCTCCGCTTTATCCGTCAACACCGCGGCGATGGGCTGGTTCTCCTCGACCTTGGCCCCTTCCTTCACGAACCACTTCACTAGCTCCCCTTCGACGAGGCCCTCCCCGATGTCGGGCAGGTTGAACACGAAGGTCCCCGCGCCGGACGCCGGAGCGGGGCGCTCCACGACCGCGGTGGCTGAAACTTGCGGCGCCTTCGGCGCCGCGACGGCGTTCTTAACGGCGACCTTCTCCTTCGCCGGCTCGGCGGCTCCGCCGCCGACCTCGATCGTGGCCAAGGGAGTATGCACCTTGATCTTCTCGCCCGGCTTCCCGTGAAGCGCCACGATCTTGCCCGCCTTCGGGCTCGGGATCTCGACTTCCGCCTTATCCGTCAGCACCGCGGCTATCGGCTGATGCTCGGAGACGGTCTCGCCGACTTTGACGAACCACTTCACGATCTCGCCTTCGACGAGACCCTCGCCGATGTCAGGAAGATTGAATTCGAAGTTCATGTTCTCTCTCGTTTATAAAGGTGCCAGGCCTACCGATGTTTGCGTTAGTGCCAGGCCTGCCGCTATTTCCCGCCGGTATAATGCAAACATCGGTAGGCCTGGCACCATATCAGAAGCTTAAAGTCTTTCTCGCGGCCATGACGACCCGGTCCGCGTCGGGGATGTAGTACTGCTCGAGACGGAAGAGGGGCATGCGGATGTCCCAGCCGCCGACGCGGGCGACGGGGGCCAGGAGGCGCAGGAGGCCGCGCTCGGCGATGAGGGCGGACAGCTCGGCGGCCCAGGAGCCGGTGTTGGGCGCCTCGTGGGCGATGACGCAGCGGCCGGTCTTGCCGACGGAGGCCAGCACCGCGTCGAGGTCGAGCGGGGCGAGCGTGCGCAGGTCCAGGATCTCGACGGAGACGCCGTCCTCCTTCTCCAGGCGCTCGGCGGCCTTCTCGCAGGTGACGGTCATCGCGCCCCAGGTCAGCAAGGTGATGTCCTTCCCCTCCTTGACGAGGCGCGCCTTGCCGATCTCGACGGTGTAATGCCCCGACGGGACCTCGCCCTTGGCCGAGCGGTAGAGGAGCTTCGGCTCGAAGAAGACGACGGGGTCGGGGTCCTCGATGGCGGCGATGAGGAGGCCCTTCGCGTCGTAGGGCGTCGAGGGGATGACGACCTTGATGCCCGGCGTGTGGCAGAAATAGGCCTCGGGGCTCTCCGAATGATGCTCGGGGGCGTGGATCAGGCCGCCGTGCGGGGCGCGCAGGACGAGGGGCACCGACATCTTGCCGCGCGAGCGGGAGCGGATGCGGCCGAGGTGGCAGACCACCTGGTCGAACACCGAGGGCATGAAGCCGTCGAACTGGATCTCGGCGACGGGCCGCATGCCCGTGATGGCCAGGCCGATGGCCGAGCCCATGATGCCGATCTCGGCGAGCGGGGTGTCGACGACGCGGTCGTCGCCGTACTTCTTCCACAGGCCCTCGGTGGCGCGGAACACGCCGCCGTTGCGGCCGACGTCCTCGCCGAGGATCATGACGCGCTCGTCCTTGCCCATGGCGACGTCGAGCGCCTCGTTGACGGCCTGAACGAGGTTCAAGGTGCGGACGGCGGCGGGCTTCGGGGCGGTCTTCATGGGAATCTTCCCTCCGTCGGAGGAAGCGACATGAGGATCTTCGCCCCGCCCTTGAACTTGAGCAGCTCCTCGAGCTCGGCGCGCTGCTCGATCAGGGCCCGCGGCGCCTTGTCGTAGTTGTCCGCGAACATGTTCAGCGGGTTCGGCGCCGGGAATTCTTCATACGCTTTGACTTCCCCGTCGATCCAGCTCTGCGTCTTCGCGGACAGATCTTTTTCCTTCTTCTCGTCCCAGAGCTTCTTCGCGGTCAGGAACTTCTTGAAGCGGGAGATCGGGTCCTTCTTGCGCCAGGCCTCGACGTCCTTGCCGTCGCGGTAGCGCGTCGCGTCGTCCGCCGTCGTGTGGTGGCCCATCCGGTAGGTCTCGCACTCGATGAGCGTGGGGCCCTCGCCCTTGCGGGCGCGCGCCACGGCCTCGGCCGTCGCCGCGTACACCGCCAGCGCGTCGTTGCCGTCCACCTGGATCCCGTGGACGCCGTAGCCCCAGGCCTTCTGAGCCAAGGTCTGCGAGGCGGCCTGGCGCTTGCGCGGGACCGAGATCGCCCAGCCGTTGTTCTCGATGATGTAGATCGCGGGCAGCTTGAACTGGCCGGCGAAGGTCAGCGCCTCGTGCAGGTCGCCCTTGGACGAGGTGCCGTCGCCGCAGTAGGTCATGGCCACGCCGCCCTGGCCCTTGAGCTTCTGCCCCCAGGCGAGGCCCGCGACCTGGGTCAGGTGCGTGCCGACGGGGATGGAGAAGATCATGTCGTTGTTGCCCTCGGGGAAATGCGTCCCCCGGTCGTCGCCGGCCCAGTACAGCAGGCCGTAGCGCATCTGCATGCCGCGCGCGAAGTACACGCCGCCGCCGCGATAAGTCGGCACGACCCAGTCCGAGGGCTTCAGCGCGAGCGGAGGCACGCATTGCGTCGCCTCCTGGCCGGTGATCATCGGGTAGGTGCCCAGGCGCCCGGAGCGCTGGAGGAGGATCGCGCGCTCGTCGAAGGCGCGGATCTGGAACATGAGTCGATACATCTCGAGGAGAAGCTTGTCGGAGACCTTCGGCATGAGCGTCTTATCGAAGGTGCCGTCGATGTTCAGGATCTCGAGGCGCTTGATGTCGAGCGAAGCGATCGTCTTAAGGGGCATGGTTCTCCAGGTGTCCCTTCATGAACAGTTCGGCGGCGCGATAAGAGGACCGCACGAAGGGCCCGGACGCCACGTAGAGGAAGCCGTGCCTCTTCGCGATCTCGCCATATCTCTTGAATTCGTCGGGATGTAAAAAGCGTTCCACCATGAGGTGATGACGCGACCCCGAGGGCCGCAGATATTGCCCGAGCGTCAATATGTCGACCCCCGCCGCGCGGATGTCGTTGAACGCCTGGATGAGCTCCCCTTCCGTTTCCCCCAATCCGAGCATCAAAGATGTCTTGGTCGGGGCCTTCGGCCGGTATTTCTTCGCATGGGCCAGGACGTCAAGGGACTGACGGTACCCCGCTTTGGCGTCGCGGACGGAAGAGGTCAATCTTTCCACGCACTCGACGTTGTGGGCCACCACATCGGTACCGGCGTCGAGGACCGTCTCAAGAAGCCCCTTATCGGCCCGGAAATCTTGGAGAAGCATCTCGAGCTTCATCCCCGGGTTCTCTTTCTTGATCTCGCGTATGCACGCCGCCAGATGCCCCGCTCCCTGATCCGGCAGGTCGTCGCGGCAGACCGTCGTCAAAACGGCGTATTCGACCGCCATTTCTTTCAACGTCAACGACAATTTGACCGGCTCCTCGCTGTCGGGGGCCGGCGGCTTCACGGCGGTGCCGACCGAACAGAAACGGCATCCACGCGTACACGTGTCCCCCATCACCATGAAGGTGGCGGTCCCCCCGCCCCAGCACTCGCCCATGTTCGGGCAGCGGGCTTCCTCGCAGACGGTGGAGAGGCCGCGCGAGCGGGAGGCGTCCTTCAGGCGCGCGACGACCGGCCCGGTGGGCAGCTTGACCTTCAGCCAGGGAGGAAGGCGCTCCGCGGCCCGGGGCATGCTCAGTGCGTGCCCTTGTCCGCCAGCCAGCGCTCGGCCTCGAGGGCGGCCTTGCAGCCGTTGCCCGCGGCGGTGATCGCCTGGCGGTAGCGGTGGTCCATGACGTCGCCGGCCGCGAACACGCCCTCGACGGAGGTGCGGGTGCGGTCGTCGGCCACGATGTAGCCGTTCTCGTCCTGCTTGAGCTGGCCGCCCAGGAAGCCGGTGGTCGGCTCGTGGCCGATGGCCATGAACACGCCGCCGGTCTTGAGCTCGGTGACCGCGTTCGTCTTGAGATTCTTGAGCTTGACGCCCTCGACGTGGCCGTTGCCGAGGATCTCGTCGATGGTCGAGTCCACGACGAAGGTGATCTTGGGGTTCTTCCTCGCGCGGTCGAGCATGATCTTCGAGGCGCGGAAGGTGTCGCGGCGGTGGACCAAGGTGACCTTCGAGGCGAACTTGGTGAGGAAGCTGGCCTCCTCCATGGCGGTGTCGCCGCCGCCGACGACCACGACCTCCTTGTTCTTGAAGAAGAAGCCGTCGCAGGTCGCGCAGGCCGAGACGCCGTGGCCCATCAGGCGCTTCTCGCTCTCGATGCCGAGCCACTTCGCGTTGGCGCCGGTGGCGATGATCAGGGCCTGGGCCGAGGCGGCCGTCCCCTCCGAGGTCTCCACGTAGAACGGGCTGCCGTTCTTCAGGTCGACCTTGGTCACGTACTCGTTGACGATCCTCACCCCCAGGCGCTGCACCTGCTTCTGCATGCGCTCCATGAGCTCCGGGCCGGCGATGGGCTCGGGGAAGCCGGGGAAGTTCTCGACGTCCGAGGTGATCATGAGCTGGCCGCCCATGGAGACGCCTCCGA
>Ga0255338_1003035_pt1 | contig 21659 bp, 10 predicted proteins | sample MeOH1_35cm_T4_19_FD_203715 | JGI IMG/M metagenome (GOLD analysis project Ga0255338, IMG submission 203715) | Sandy soil microbial communities from University of British Columbia, Vancouver, Canada - MeOH1_35cm_T4_195 | ecosystem: Engineered > Artificial ecosystem > Sand microcosm > Unclassified ...
CTATGCCACCGAGCGCATGTACACGGGCGGCGGCCTGCTGGAAGTCAGCGGCTACCTGAGCACCGGCGGCCACAGCATCGGCGAATGGGCCGCGCAGGGCGGTACGGTGGGCTTCAGCGGCGGCGAACTGGTCACGCAGGCCGGGTCCGGCATCAACGTCTCCGGCGGTTCGCTGAACGTGCAGAGCGGCACCATCAGGCAGACCTGGCTCAAGGGAGCGGACGGGCGCCTGTATAACCTGGCCACGGCGCCCGCGGACAATCTCTACACCGGGCTGTATCGCGGCTTCGAGGACACGCACGCGCGCTGGGGCAAGAACACCACGGAGTACTTCCTCAGCCCGCTGATCGCGCCGGGCGAGCGGCTGGAGAACGGCTACACGGTCGGACGCGATGCCGGGCGGGTGGTCGTGGGCACGCGGTCGGCCGTGCTGGAGGGCAATATCGACGCCACCGTATTCCAGGGCGACCGCCAGCGCAATGCGCCCGACAGCGGCCTGGACGGCTACAAGCAATCCCAGGCCGCCGCACCGCGTGCCGGTCAGTTGATCATCGGCCAGCTCATGCCGGTCTACGACAGCAAGGGCGGTACGCTGCGCGACAGTCCGCAAGCCGTGGCGAAGCAGGTGGATATCGGCGCCGTGCAACGCATCGCGTCCGGGCTGGCCCTGACGGATGCGCTGCCGCAAGACCTGCAAGGCAAGATCCGGGTGGATGCCGGCTGGCTCAACGGGCTTGGCCTGGGCGCACTGAGCGTCTATGCCGTGGATGGCATCGCAGTGAGCGGCGACGTGCAGGTGGCATCGGGCGGCAGCATCGCGCTGCATGCCACGCAGGTTGATGTCAAGGCGGGCCTCATGGCGCGCGGCGGTGGCATCGCGCTGGGCAACATGATCAACCGGTTCACGAGCGACGCCGGCGGCGGCTGGCTGGATGTCCCGGTAGCCGTGCCGACGGAGAAGGGCTATGTGCCGGGTGTCACGGTCGGACCGGGCGTCAAGCTGGACGCGCGCGGCCAGTGGACCAATCTCAAGCAGGATCCCACCGATATCCACGGGTTGCCGTACGCGAACGGCGGCACGGTCACGATCAGCAGCAGCGGCGATGTCGCGCTCGGCGCGGGCAGCCTGGCCGACGTGTCCTCGGGCGCGGCGCTGCTGCCGGGCGGCAAGCTCCAGGGCGGGCGCGGTGGCAGCATCACCTTGATGTCCAACCAGAACGACACCGCTGGCAAGGGCTCCGGCGCCTTGCGGATGGATGGCGAGCTGCGCGGCCACGGCGTCAGGGGCGGCGGCACGCTCACCATCGATAGCGGCATCGGCGTTGCCGTCGGCGGCGGCTTGCTGGCCGACAGCGGCTTGCTGCCGGCGGGTGAATCGGTGTCGGTCAACCTGACCCTGGCACAGGCCGTCACCCTGGCTGCCGGGACGGTGCTCGCCAGCGATTTCACGTTCGCGTCCGATATCGTCGCGCCAGGGCAGGCGATGGCCGGCAACCCGGGCTTCAGCACGTCGCGCCCGTACACCCTGAAGGCAGCATGGACCGTGCCGCGCGGGACCAACGGTACTTTCTCCATTCAGGACACCAGGGGCAACTTCTACTCCAACGGTAACGTGATCCCCGCGGGTACGGTACTGAACCGCGTGTCCGGCAGCATGGCGCCGGGCTACGTGGTGCCCGCAGACGCGTTTCCGGACGGCATGCCCGTGCCGGAGTTCAACATCACGCTGGCGGCCGGTACGCCGCTGCCAAGGCAAGTGGTGCTGGCCGAAGGCACCAGGCTGCTGGCAGGCACGAAGCTGCCGGATGCCGTGGCGGTCAAACCGTTGCTGGTGCTCGACAGCGGCTTGTTCCAGAGTGGCTTCTCGCGCTACGCCGTGGGCAGCCACCAGGGCGTGCAGGTGGCCAGGGGCGCCGCGCTGGATGTACTGATGCCGGTGCTGCGCTTTGATGTTGCCGCGGGCCACGCCCTGGCAACCGGTGCCGATCCCGCGGGGGCTCTGGAACGCTGGCTCCCGCCGCTGTGGCAGGAGGATGCGGCCAAGGCCAGGCTGACGCAACGCGGCGGCGCGGACCTCGCGCTTTCCGCGGGTTCCGTCTTCACGCGGGCGCCGCTCGTCATCGGAGAGGGCGCGACCGTCAGCGTCGATCCGGGCCACGCGCTGACATTGCAGGGCAATGGCCAGATCACGATCGATGGCCGTCTCAACGCCTGGGGCGGCAACATCGCCGTGCTGCCCGGCGCGCTCGGCACCGGCAGCGACGCGGGCCGTCCCAACGGCATCGCCGATGCCATGTCGATCTGGATCGGCAACGGCGCCGTGCTCGATGCCGCGGGCCGCGCTGTCACCGCCGTCGATGCACGCGGGCGCGTCTACGGCCATGTCGGCCAGGGTGGCAAGATCGAGGTTGGCGCGCGCCATGACCTCGACGCCACCCAGGTGGACGCCGCCGATGCCTTCGTCGTGGTGCGCCCCGGTGCGCGCCTGGATGCCTCCGGCACCTCGGCCGTGCTGGACCTGCCCGGCCTTGGCGCCACCACGGTGGCGACCGACGGTGGCGTCATTGCGCTGAGTTCCTACCGCGGGCTGTTCCTGGACGGCAGCCTGCGCGCGGCGTCCGGCGGCCACGGCGCTGCCGGCGGCACGCTGGCGCTGAGCCTGGAGACGCCCAATTACGGCCCGGTGGCCAACCTGACCGAGAAGGGCGCCGGGGTCGAAGACGCGGTGCGCCTGCCGCGCGAACTGGTGCTGGCGCAAGCACAGGGCGGCAGTGCCCTGGCGGACGGCCTGCAAGCCGGAGACCGCGGCGCGGCCCTCGCTTACGGTACCGCGCGCATCGGCGTGGACCGCATCGATGCCGGCGGCTTCGGCAATGTGGCGCTGCTGGCCAACGGGCTCATCAGCTTCGACGGCAATGTGAACCTGGCACTGGCGCAGAGCCTGCGCCTGACGGCCAGCGCCATCGGCCTCGCGGAGCATGCCGGCGCCGCCTCCGCGGTCAGCCTGGCCGCGCCCTATGTGCGCCTGGCCGGCGTTTCCCGCGGCCAGCTCGACAACAGCATCATGCCGAACCCCGCAAGGCTCCCGGCGAGGGTGGCGCCGGTGGCGCAAGGGTCCGCGCTGCGGGTCGAGGCGGACTTGCTGGACGTGGCCGGCACGGTCAGTGCCGGCGTGCGCGGCACCATCAATCGCAACGCGGACACGCCGCTGGAGGTGGAGCGCAACGGCTTCGACGACATGACACTGCGCAGCCGCGGCGATATCCGCATGTACCGCGCGGCATCCCTGACCGTGCCGGGCAACCTGACGCTGGCGGCCGCGCAGATCTATCCGGGCATGGGCGACAGCGGCACGGTGGTGGTCGGGCAGCGCAACTATGTGAACGAGTGGGGCACTCTGCTGCGCGAGTTCGACCCCGCGCGCCATCTCGATATCCAGCGCGTGGGCGATACGCTGCCGCAGGCGCCGTACTCCGTCTTCGGCCGGCTCAGCCTGAGCGCGGCCACGGTGAACCAGGGCGGCGTGCTGCGCGCGCCGCTGGGCGAGATCAATGTGGGCTCCACGGGCACGGGTACGGTCACCGGGCGGGTCAACCTGCTGCCGGGCAGCGTCACCTCGGTGAGCGCCAGCGGGCTGGTCATGCCCTATGGCGGTTCGCTCGACGGGCTCAGCTATATCCATGACGGCAAGGACGTGGAGTTCAAGGGCGTGGGCAACACCCCGGCCATCACCCTGGCTGGCCATGCCATCGATGTGCGGCAAGGCGCGGTGCTGGACATGACGGGCGGCGGCACGCTGACCGGCGCGGCCTTCCTGGCCGGGCGCGGCGGCTCCGTCGATGCGCGCATGAATCCGCTGGTGCAGGTGGGCGCGCAGGGCGGCTTCACCTTGCCTGGCCTGGCGACCAACCCGGTCTACGCCATCGTGCCCGGCGCGCAGGCGGGCTACGCGCCGGTCGTCGCCGAGAAGGGGGCCAGCAACCCCTCCATCGGCCGGCAGATCACCATCGGCGCCGGCGTTCCCGGCCTGCCCGCCGGCACCTATACGCTGCTGCCTTCCACTTTTGCCTTGCTGCCGGGCGCATTCCGCGTCGAACTGAACGGCATGGCCGCGGGCGCGATGCCGGCGGGCAGCACCATTGCCATGCGCAATGGCTCGTACACCACGGCCGCGCAGATGGGCGTTGCCGGCACCGGCATCCGCAATGCCATGCCCACGCAGGTCTTCCTGACGCCGGCCGACGTGCTGCGCGCCTACTCGCAGTACAACGAGACCAGCTACGCTGCGTTCGCGCAGGCCCAGGCGGTGCGCAACGGCGTGCCGCGCGCCCTGCTGGAGCGCGATGCCAAGACGCTGCGCTTCGACTTCGCCTTGCCTGCGAGAGAGGGCTCGCTTGGCGATGCGCCTGCCTTGCGTTTCGCGGGCAGCACGCTGTACACGCCGGGCGAAGGCGGCTTCGGCGGCAGCGCGCTGATGCTCGGCAACTACGGCGTCGACTACGAAATCCTGGCCGCCGGCGCGGCGCCGACGCCGGGCTTCAGGGGCATCTCGCTGCACGCCGCGGACATCAATGCCATCGGCGCGTCGCGCATCGGCATCGGCGGCCTGCCCTCGGTCCGCTACCTCGATCCCATCACGGGCACGCCGCAGCGCGCCAACATCGCCACGTTCGACACCGGCGCCGGGAACATTATCCTGCGCACTGGCGCTGTGCTGAAGGCCGCCGAAGTCTTCCTCGTGACCAACACCAAGGCCGGCGGCATCATGGTGGAGCAGGGGGCCGGCATCAACACGCTGGGGCAGGGCAAGGCCGCCTGGGATTCCACCCAGGGCTTCATCTACCAGCCGGATGCGCTGAGCGTGCTGGCGGTGTCCAACGGGTGGCTGGACATGCTGGCGCCGGGCTACAGCACCGATCCCGCCCGCGGCGCCGGGTTCATCGACATTGGCGCCTGCGCGCCAGGTGCGGCATGCAGCGGCGTGACGCGGCTCTACTCCGAAGGCACGATCGCCGCTTCCACGGACCAGAGCTTCAACCTGCGAGACGCGGCCCGCTATGGGACGCGCAATCTGGTGCTGTCGGTCGGGGGCGTCAACGCCGGCAGCGAAGCCTCGCTCGCGGCTGTCGCCGCGCGCAACGCGCTGCCCGCGGGCCTGACGCTGAACCAGGGCATCCTGGACCGCCTGCTGAAGGGCGACACCAGCCAGGGCGCACCGGCGCTGGAAAACCTGGTGCTGAACGTGCGCGACGCGGTGCGCTTCTACGATTCGGTGGAACTGTCCACCATCGACCCGGCCACCGGCAAGTCGTCGCTGGAACGGCTGGTGCTGGGCACGCCGGCGATCTTTGGCTATGGCAATGCCGATGCGCTGGCGCGTATTCATACCGATGTCCTGGTGTGGAACGGCTCGACCAATGCGCCGGGACTTGTGGCGGCCAATGGCGCCGGCACCGGCAGCGGCCGGCTGCAGGCAGATGCCCGGCAGATCGAATTCGGCTACGGACCGGGCAGCCGCCCCGACACCATCCACAGCCTGGACCGGCTGATCCTGGGCTTTGGCAATGTCGACCTGAACGCCAGCGAGCGCATCACCGCCAACCACAGGGGCTCGCTCGCGGTCTACCAGTCGCAAGGCGCATGGGACGACACGCGCAAGGGCTACGCCTATAGCGGCGGCAATCTCCGTCTCAACACGCCGCTGCTGACCGGCCACGCCGGATCGGTGAACAAGATCACCGCGGGCGGCGACATCCGCGTGGCGGCGCCCGCCGGTGCGGCCCCGCTCGCGCCGACAGGCAAGACCCTTGCCGACGCGCTGGGTGCGGAGATCGCGCTCGATGGCGGCAGCGTGACGCTGGACAGCACGGTCTTGCTGCCCAGCGGCAAGCTCACCGTGTCCGCCGAGCGCGACGTGGTGCTGGGCGATGGCGCAAGGCTCGACCTGGCCGGCCGCAAGATCGACTTCTACGACGTCAGCAAATACAGCTGGGGCGGCGATGTCGTGCTGGAAAGCCGCAACGGCGACGTGCGCCAGTCGGCCGGTTCCCGCATCGACCTCTCCGCCGTGGAGAACCGCGCTGGCAAGCTGACCGCGCTTGCGCTGGGCGCGGGGGCGGGCACCGTCGATCTGGGTGGCAGCATCCTGGGTGGCAGCAGTGGCCACTACGATGCCGGCGGCACGCTGGTGCCGTTCGCGGCCGGCGGCGCGGATATCCGCGGCCAGCATATCGCCGGCTTCACCGGACTGAACCAGCGCCTTAACGACGGCAAGCTCTTCGGCAGCCGCAGCTTCCAGCTCAAACAGGGCGACCTGACGGTGGGCAGTGAAATCAAGGCCCGCGAAGTCAGCGTATCGGTGGACGGCGGCAAGCTCACCGTGGCCGGCACCATCGATGCCAGTGGCGAGCAGGTCGGCAGCATCCGCCTGGCGGGGCGCCAAGGCGTCACCATTGCAGGCGGCGCGGTGCTCGACGCCCACGGCACGGTGCTGCGCGTGGACAGCTATGGCCAGATCATCGAAGCGCCCAACCGCGCGACCATCGAGATCAATGCCGGCACCGGCCGGCTCACCCTGGAAAGCGGCGCGCGCATGGACCTGCGCGCCGGCGCCGGCGCCAACGCGCAGACGCTCGGCACGCTAGACCTCAATGCCCGGCGCCTGGGCGGCGCGACCGGCAACGATATCGACATCGACGCCAGCGGCGCGGTGCGCATCGACGGTGCCCGGTCGATCTCCGTCAATGGCTTCTGGACGTACAGGGACGCGGACCCCGGCACCGACCTGGCGGCGGATGGCCGTCCCTACCAGGTGATCGACCAGGCCTACCTGGACCGCAAGCACGACGACAGCCTGAAGTTCATGGGCAAGGCGCTGGCCAACGGCGACCTGATGAACCGCAAGCTCGCCGGCCTGCGCGGCTATGCGGACGCCTTCCACCTGCGTCCGGGCGTGGAGATCGTCAGCGCCACGCCCGATGGCAACCTGCATATCGATGGCGACATCGACCTGTCGCGCTACCGCTACGCCAGTGTCAATCCGCACACGCAGCAGACCGGCGTCTACGGCTCGGGAGAATCCGGCGCGCTGGTGCTGCGCGCGGGCGGCAAGCTCAATGTCTACGGCAGCCTGACCGATGGCTTCGATGCCTCGGTGCTGCCAGTCACGCCGGACGACCAGGGCTGGGTACTGGTGAAGGGGCGCGTGCCCTGGGGCGGCGATGTGGTGGTGCCGCACGGCGATCTGGTGACATTGGCGGAAAACACCTTCTTCCAGTCGGGCCGCACGCTCAACTACGACTTGCCGATGAAGGCCATGAGCCTGCGGGCCGGCACGGTGCTGGCGGCACGCGCCACGCTGGCGGCGGACCTGGTGCTGCCGGCGGGCAGCGTGCTGGGCGGCGCCGTGCGCGACGCGCAGGGCAATGTCATCCATGCCGCCGGCACGGTGCTGGCCAGGGACGTGTCGCTGGCCGGCGGCATGCAGCTCGATGCCGGCAACCGCCTGCCGGTCGCGGCCAGCGTGGCCGCCATGACCTGGCCGGCCGGCGTGCCGCTGCCGTTCCCCAATGGCACCATCAAGGACTCGGCGGATCCTGCCTTCAACGGCGTGGTCCTTGCAAGCGCGCTCACGCTGCGCAAGGGCGCGGTGGTACCGAGCGAAACCGTGGTGAAGCTGCCCGGCGACGCCACCATGGTGACGCTGCGCCCCGGCGACGCGAGCGGCAACCAGGGCCGCAACTGGGCGCTTGCGCCGATGCTGGCCGAGGGCTCGCAGTCGTGGTCGATACGGCTGGTGAGCGGCGCGGACACGGAGGCGGCGGACACGCGCGCCGTGCAGACCCGCAGCAAGCACGCGGACATGCTGCTGGCCGACACGCACTACGGGCTGATGCCGGGCAAGGCACTGGTGCCTGGGACGGGCCTGCCATCCGAGTGGGTGTGGGGTCCCGATGTCGTGGCACTCGGGTGGGGCGTGCCGGGCGAGCCCGTCGTGGGCTTTGGCGTCGGCGACGCGATCGGCGACCTGAACAACATTGACTTGGGCGAACTGGTCGTCAAGGTCAAGGACGGCACCCCCGCCGTGTACAAGGATGAGATGCTGCCGGCCCGCCAGCAGCTGTTCAGCGTGCTGCGCACCGGCACCGGCGACCTGGACCTGATCTCCGGCGGCGATTTCACCATGACATCGCCCTTCGGTGTTTATACCGCCGGGACCCAGTCCGCAAATGTGGGCACAGCCTACAACCTGCCGCGCGCCAGGGACGTGCCACTCCCCAGCGTGCAGGACGGTACGCTGCTGGGCGCGGACGGTGCGGCGTTCGTGCCGTTCGTCGACGGCGGCGGCCAGAGCATGTACCGCGCCTGGTACCCGGAGCGCGGTGGCAATGTGCTGGTGCGGGCCCAGGGCGACGTCAAGGGTGACCTGATCGGCGGCGGCACCAGCCAGCAACGCGACGATGCGATCGGCACGATCCGCCCCCACTACGACAACAGCGCCGTAGGCAACTGGCTGTGGCGCCAGGGTACGGGCAGCGCCGTGGCGGGCAGCGAAGGCGTGCCTACCGCCTGGTGGGTCAACTTTGGCAGCTATGTCGCCGGCCCACGCACGGCTTTCGATCTGTTCGGGAGCGCGCCGTTCCTGGTCGGGTTCACCGGCATCGGCACGCTCGGTGGCGGCAACCTGGTGCTGGAGACCGGCGGCGACGCCGGCATGCTGTCGCCGCGCATGGATGCGGCCGGCGTCTATCTGTCGCGCAGCCAGGGCCTGAACCTGGCCGTTGCCAGCACGGGCCGGGTCTCGGCCGATGGCAGGCAGCTCACGCTGACCGGCGGCGGCGACCTGGACATCCGCATCGGCGGTGGCCTGAATCCCGTGGCGGAAGTGCGCGCCTTCGCGACCCCTTCCGGCGAAATTACCCCGCTGACCCGCTACCAGGGCGTGCGCAGCGACCTCAACAGCACCTTCGTCAACCTGCGCGGCGCGTTGCGCGTGGAAGCCGGCTCGGTGGGCGGCATCGAGTTGCGCTTCGACCGCGCCGACCCGGAAGAGTCGCGTGCCTACGACGTGTACAAGGCCACGTCGTCCATCGCCGGCGGCGGGCCGGTGCTGGTGCCGGGCGACGCCGGCGTGCGTATCGATACGCGAGGCGACCTGGTGCTGGGCGGGGTCGGCGACGCTGGCCGGGTGAGGTTGAACAACAATGGCACGCCCTTTACCACCAACGGCATCCGCTACAACGGCGAGGGCTGGACCTGGTTCTCGCTGTGGACACCGGCCACCGGCATCGACCTGTTCAGCGCGGGCGGCAATATGACGCCGTCCACCGCCGCGGCGGATGACCGGGGCGCCGGCAACCACTCGGCCACCGACGGGCGCTTCGTCATGCCGTCGATGCTGCGCGCGGTGGCGGCCGGCGGCAGTCTCTACTACGGCAACGCAAGCACCGGCGCAATTGACTTCACGAACAAGCCGGTACAGTCCGCCACCGGGGTGATACTCGCACCGTCGCCGGTGGGTCCGCAGTATGCCCGCACCGGCGCGGGCCAGCTGGAGCTGCTGGCGGCCGATTCCATCTATGCCGCCGGCTATGCGGTCACGCAGTCGGGCGCCGACCCCAGGGCCTTGCCCAACCCGTTCAATTCCGCCTTCGTGGGCAGCACCGAGAAGATCCACTACGGCACGGTGAAGGTCAGCAACATCAGCCCGGACGCGTTGCCGTCCAGCGCGTTCCTGGCGAACATGACGGCCGCGGGCAGCGGCCAGGTCTACCCGCTGTTCAGCCTCACGTCGCCGACAGCCTCCGGCTATGCGGCCGAAGGCCGCCAGCCGGCCCGCTTCTACGCGGTGGAGGGCGACATCATCGGCCTGCGCACCGGGACGATCGTCTATCGCGGGAATAACCTTGGCGCACCGGGCAAGTACAGCACCTGGTATGAAGGCGGGGGGCCGGTGGCGATTCGCGCGGGACGCGATCTCGTCAATGCCGGGACCTCGCTGGGCGAGTACGAACTGGCGCCGGACGGGGCGCGCGGATGGTACATGCCGCCCCGCCGCGGAGACGGCACGTTCGCTGAAAAACCCACCGCGATCGAGTCCGGGAGCGCGCGCGGCAACCTGATCGTGCACGACAACGCGGACGATGTATCGGTGGTCTCCGCCGGCCGCGACATCCGCTACAGCAGCTTCTACGTGGCCGGGCCCGGCTTGCTGGAAGTCACCGCCGGGCGCGACCTGTACATGGCCGACCAGGCTGAGCTCAAGAGCATCGGGCCGGTCGCCGCCAACGTGACGCCGGGCGGCCGCGGCAGCGGCGCCGGCATTGCGGTGGCCGTGGGCGTGGGGCGCAACGGGCCGGACTTCAACGCCTTCGCCGCGCGCTACCTGGACCCGGCCAACCTGGCCGATCCGGGCCGGGCGTTCGCTGCTCAGCCGGGCAAGGCGGTGACCATCTACAGCGGTGAGCTGAAGCTGATTGACTGGCTGCGCGCGCAGTTCGGCTACGCCGGCGACGAGGCTGGCGCGCCAGCCTGGCTGCAAGGCAAGCAGGCGGAACTCGACCGCGCACGCCAGCAAACGGCGGCCAGCGCCGAGCCCGCCACCAGGCGCGACCTGCAGCGCGAGTACGGGCTGGCCGGCCAGCTGCACCTGGTCAACTGGCTGCGCGAGCGCTTCGGCGGCCACAACGGCCTGGGCCTGCATTTCGACCCGGCAAGCATGGACGCGCGGCGGTTCTTCGCGGCGCTGCCGCCCGAGCAGCAGCGCGCCTACCTGCGCAATGTGTACTACGCCGAGCTCAAGGCATCCGGCCGCGAATTCAACCAGGCGGGCGGCCCGCGCGAAGGCAGCTACCTGCGCGGCCGCGAAGCTATCGGCACGCTGTTTCCGACGCATGACGCGCAAGGCAACGCGCTAGCCTACCAGGGCGACCTGACCATGTTCAGCAGCGCCAACTACTACGCCGATCCGACCTATGCCCCCGCAACCAAGCGGCCGCTCAAGGGCGTCACCTACCTGCGGCGCGACGAGCACGACGCGGCGGGCAGGCCCGCCACCATCGGGGTGTACGACCTGCTGGACGCCGGCATCCATACCGATTTCGGCGGCGACGTCAACATCATGACGCCGGGTGGCCGCACGCTGGTCGGCGTGGACGGCGGCTTCGTCCCCGGCGAAGGCTCGGGCGTGCTCACGCAGGGGGCGGGCGAGATCCAGATCTACGCCAACGGCAGCATCCTGCTGGGGCAGAGCCGCATTTTCACCACCTTCGGAGGCAACATCCTGGCGTGGTCGGCGCAGGGCGATATCAACGCCGGGCGCGGCTCCAAGTCCACCGTGGTCTACACGCCGCAGCGGCGCGTGTACGACAGCATCGGCCTGGTCACCCTGTCGCCCACCACGCCAAACACCGGCGCGGGCATTGCCACGCTCAACCCGATCCCGGAGGTGCCGCCGGGCGACATCGACCTGATCGCGCCGCTGGGCACCATCGACGCGGGCGAAGCCGGCATCCGCGTGTCCGGCAACGTCAACCTGGCCGCGCTGCGGGTGGTCAACGCCGAGAACATCCAGGTGCAGGGCAAGGCGACCGGCGTTCCCGTGCTGGCCTCAGTGAACGTCGGCGCGCTGAGCAACGCCAGCGCGGTGGCATCGCAGGCGGTCAGCGCCGCGCAGGACGCGATGCAGCGCGAGCGCACCGCGGCGCGCCAGGGCTTGCCGTCGATCTTCACCGTGCGCGTGCTCGGCTTTGGGACGGATGGGGACGATGCCACGCCCAAGGCCAGGGAAGGGGCCAGGGCAGCGCCGGCCAGCTACGACCCCAACGGGGTGGTGCAGGTGCTGGGCCAGATGGAGCTGAGCGAAGCGCAGCTCAGCCAGCTGACCGCCACGGAGCGCCGCAATCTCCAGCGTTGAAGCTGGGCGGGGCCCATCCGGATGTGGTGCGCGGGTGGGCCTCGATATGGCCGGGGACACAGGGATGGAGCGACTCGCGCATAGCGCTGCCGCGGGAGGCGGGCCATTGCCCGGCCTGCTCTGGCGCAGGCCGTGGTGGGCGTGGCAAGCCTTGTCCTTCTGCATGGCGACCCTGGCCGCGCCGACGTTCCTCACCATCGGCGTCCTGCTGATGCGTGACGCCCGCAGCGATCATCCGTTCTTCTGGCCGTCGCTGATGGTCATCGTGGCGCTCGCCAATGCCGTGGCGATCCTGCGGATCAACCAGTTGCATCGGCGGTCCGCCTTCACGCGGCGCAGGATGCTGGCCGTGCGTTACTTGTCTTGCGGCATGTCGGCCGGCTGCGCCATGTTCCTGATCCTGGGCTGGAGCACGGACGCGCTGCCGGAAATGGTGGCGCCGCTGGTGGGCACGGCCGATGCCTCCGCGCCCGGGATCGAGGTGGCGCTGTGGAGCACAGGCATTGCCCTCGCGTTCGGCATCGCTTCGTTCGCGCATGCTGGTGTCCTGCATGCTTGGATAGGCTTTCGCCATGCGCCTCGGCACGGTGCCTAGACAGCGGTCTTGCGCACGACAGGCCGGGTGAAGATCAGAGCCGTTTCCGTGCCTGCGGTGTCTGGGTCGTACAGATCCCAGTCCAGCCCGCACAGCGAGAATCCCAGCGCACGGTAAAAGCCGATGGCGGGATAGTTCGTATTCTGCGTTTCCGCGCGCAGGCAGCGGGCTGGCGTAGCTTGCAGCAGGCGGTTGATTTCCCCGAGCAGCACGCGGCCGATGCCGGTGCCGCGAAATGACGGGGCGACGAAGATCGCGCTCAGCATGGCCGACCGGTTCCATGGCTCGAGCTTGACGGTGGCAAAGCCGCGGATGACGCCGTTGGCGCTTTCGAAGACCAGCGCGTGATCCGCCCGCGCGCAATCCTGCTCGAAGCCCGACGCGTCGTAGTGGTTGAGTACGGGCTGCCCCAGGACTTGTTCTACCAGCCAGATGCCGAGCGGGCCGCTTCTTACCGCGTAGATGCGATCGGTACGGTAGCTGGTGTCGAGATTCAGGATGCCGGCGCCGTCGCGTGTCCAGTCGATCGATCTGATAGTCATGCGGGTGGTACGGTCAAACACGGTCCGTGCCGGCCCGGCGGGCCGGCGGCAGGCAATGGCCTCGCGGTGGTCAGCCGCGGCGGTGCGTGAGCCGGTGCCACCAGTACTGGAGGGGGTGGGTGTGCGTGGGGTAGACCACCGACTTGCGGAAGAAAACTGCCCTTACGGCAAACACATAGAGCAGCAGGACGGCTAAAGTCAGCACGATCGAGGCAATCATGGCGCGCTCCTGTGGCAATGAACTGGCCCGCTTTCCATTCTAGGCCGTGCGCGCCTGTCGCGCCTCGGGCTCGGGCAAAGCGTGGCCAATGTGGCTTACGCGCCAGTCCGGCGGCCCGCCGGCGCCATTCAGCGCGTGCGCAGCAGTGCTTCGATTTCCTCCGCGGCGCGCCTGAGGGGCGGCAGGTGGTGGCGCAGCAGGTGCGCCGCGTCGCGGCTGCCCAGCACCATGCTGAAGCCCAGCCCGGCCACCACCTTGCCGGAGGCCGCACGCAGCGGCACCGAGATGCCCGCGTAGCCGTCCACCAGTTCGCTGACCAGCGTGCAGTAGCCATCGCTGCGTACCTGCCTGAGCGTGCGCGCCAGCGCCGTGCGCGAACTGACCGTGAACGGCGTGAGCTTGCGCAATTGCGCCGTCGCGAGATAGGCATCGAGCGCCGCGTCGTCCAGCCCCGCCAGCAGCACGCGGCCGAGCGAGTGCGCGTATGCCGGCATGCGGCGGCCAACTCCCATGTCGACGCGCAGCATCTGCTGCGGCTCCTCGCGGGCCACCAGCGTCACCGATTCGCCGTCGAGCACGCCCAGCGAACACGTCTCCCCGGCTTCCACCGCGAGCGCCTTCAGGTAGGGCCCGGCCAGCCGCGGCAGGTCCATCGAGGCAAAGTAGGCAAAGCCCAGGTCCATCACGCGCGGCGTGATGGAAAAGTCGCGGCCGTCCTGCGCCACGTATCCGTTGTGCTGCAGCGTCAGCAACAGGCGCCGCGCGGCTGCCCGGGTGACGTCGAGTTGCTCCGCCACTTCCTGCATGGTGAGGCTGCCCGTGCCGGAGGCGAACAGCCGGAGCAGCGCCAGGCCGTTGGTCAGCGAATCGAGCAGCTCTTCCTTTTTTTGCGGGTTTGCGTGGGGGGCGTCGGGGCTGATCATGGAATGGCGAGAACGAAATAGCGGGATTTTAGTGCGCTAAGCGCACTTGCGCGAAGCCGGCATGACTCCGTATGATATGCGTTTTGCGAACAAATGTTCGCAAAACGCGGTCCGACTCACAACGAGACGACCGGCAAGAAGAACACGATGGAGACAGCCTTGACGTCCTCCCCTGCCTAGAGGCAGGGGATTCCCACACCTGGCGATGCACGTCCGCATCGGAGAATGTTCAGCGCAGCATTGGTATCACGGTCATGCACGACACCACAGCGACTACAGGTCCACTCTCTTATTCGCAGTCCTGCGATACCTTTCGGCCGCGTCGTGCTGTCTTTCGAACCGCACGCCGAACAGGACTGGGTCGAACCACTTTCGTTCACTTCCTCAAACGTGGCCCCGTGCGCAATCGCCTTGTAGCGGAGCTTGTCCCGGAAGGACGACCAGGATGCGTCGTAGACGCTCTTCGCCATCCTGGTTTTGGCGAGTTTCGAAGCCGACACGTTGCCGACTGCGATGTAATCGAAGCGCCGGACGAGATCGAGCGCGAGCTTGTGCTGGAAGTCGGCGCGGGCATTCGCCACCTTGGCATGCAGCCTGGCGATATGCCGCTTGTGCTTTCGCGCACGCTGCGCCTTGGCCAGTCTTTCGGCGGCGTGCCGGCCAAACCGGTCATTGGAAAGCTTCTCGCCGGTCGAGAGCGTGGCGAAGTCCTTCAAACCAAGGTCGATGCCGACACCAGCTTGAATCGGGCGTGCCGGCACATCAGCCACCTCTATCACGATGTTGAGAAACCAGTTCCCGCGCGAATCCTGCGCAAAGTTTGTGCCGTCCTTGATCTTGCCTTCGGGCAACAGGCGGCTGTTGAACACGCGAAAGGTATTTCCGGCAAAGCGAAACGCCTCGCCCTCTCGTTTCAGATCGCGGCCTTTCAGGGGCAGCCATCCGAGGCACTTCCTGCCGCGGTATCGCAGGTAAGGACGGCGATGCTGGCTGCGCGATTTCGCGTACTGCTCGCACGTCGCGTTGACCGTGCCGGAATGGATGCCGAGCGCCTTGCTGCTGCCGGTGGTCAGCACGTTCAGATCGAACCCGCTCGGCCACTTCTTACCCCATTTGAGCGCGTGCTTCTGCGTGTCATTGCAGAAGTTCCAGACGTAGTTCACCGCTCGGCTCTGCTTGTTGAGCAGGCCATTGAGCGACTTCACCCGATAGCGGTAGACGAGAATCATGCCGCACATTCTAACGTGGGAATGCCGCCTGGCGGCGGCGCTCCTTCCACGCCCCGCCATGAATGGCGAGGTTTCTCGGAGCTAATCTGATGAAGGTGATCAGCGCGCAGCAGGCTGCTGCGCTCGTGCAATCCCAGTGGACCGTGGCCAGTGCCGGCTTCGTGGGCGCCGGCCATGCCGAAGCGGTGACGGACGCGCTGGAGCGGCGTTTCCTGGAATCCGGCTTGCCGCGCGACCTGACGCTGGTGTATTCGGCGGGGCAGGGCGATCGCGGCGCGCGCGGGGTGAACCACTTCGGCTATGCCGGCATGACCGGCCGCATTGTCGGCGGCCACTGGCGCTCCGCCACGCGGCTGGCGGCGCTTGCCATGGCCGAGCAGTGCGAAGGCTACAACCTGCCGCAGGGCGTGCTGACGCACCTGTACCGCGCCATCGCCGGCGGCAAGCCCGGCGTGATGACCAAGATCGGCCTGCACACCTTTGTCGATCCGCGTACGGCGCAGGACAGCCGCTACCATGGCGGCGCCGTCAACCGAAGCGCGCGGCAAGCCATTGCCGAAGGCCGCGCGAACTGGGTCGAGGCGATCGATTTCCGCGGCGACGAATACCTGTTCTACCCGAGCTTTCCGATCCACTGCGCGCTGATCCGGTGCACCGCCGCCGACACCCGCGGCAACCTGAGCACGCACCGCGAGGCCTTTCACCACGAACTGCTGGCGCTGGCGCAGGCCGCCCACAACTCCGGCGGTATCGTGATCGCGCAGGTGGAATCGCTGGTGGATCACCACGACAACCTGCAGGCCATCCATGTGCCCGGCATCCTGGTCGATTACGTGGTGGTGAGCGAGGAGCCGGCGCATCACCAGATGACGTTCGCGGAGTCGTTCAATCCGGCTTACGTCACACCGTGGCAAGGCGAGGCGGCAAGCACAGCAAGCGCGCCCGCGCCGGCCGAGCCAACCGTGCTCGACGCCCGCAGTATCGTGCAGCGGCGCGCGGTGCTGGAGCTCGCGCGCCGGCAGCCGCGCGTGGTCAACCTTGGCGTCGGCATGCCGGCCGCGGTCGGCATGCTGGCGGCGCAGGCCGGCGTGGAGGGCTTCACGCTCACGGTGGAAGCCGGCCCGATCGGCGGTACGCCGGCGGACGGCCTCAGCTTCGGCGCCTCCGCGTATCCGGAAGCGGTGGTCGACCAGCCGGCGCAGTTCGATTTCTACGAGGGCGGCGGCATCGACCTGGCCATCCTCGGGCTGGCCGAGCTGGACGGGCACGGCAACGTCAACGTCAGCAAGTTCGGCGAAGGCAGCGAAACCCTGATCGCCGGGGTCGGCGGCTTTATCAACATCACGCAGAGCGCCAGGGCGGTGGTCTTCGTCGGCACGCTCACGGCCGGCGGCCTTGAAGTACACGCGGCAGATGGCGTCTTGCGCATCGTGCGCGAAGGCCGCGTGAAGAAGATCGTGCCGCAGGTCTCGCACCTGAGTTTCAACGGCCCTTATGTGGCCTCGCTCGGCATCCCCGTGCTCTACATCACCGAGCGCGCCGTCTTTGAGATGCGCCCCGACGCCATCGGCGCGGAGCATCTGACCCTGATCGAGATCGCGCCGGGCATCGACCTGCAGCGCGATGTGCTGGACCAGTGCGCCACTGCGGTCGCCGTGGCGCCCGACCTGCGCACCATGGATGCGCGGCTGTTCCGCCCGGGTCCGCTGAAGCTCTGAGGCCGCGCCTGGCTGCCCGATAACAAACGGCCGGCCATGACCGGCCATGGAGGAGGCCATCGAAGCTTTGTCCTGTCTTTCCCGTTAGTTTTGCTGGATCGCCGACGCGTGCGGGCTGTGAAGCCGGCACGCGTCATTGCTGGATTACGTTTCATACTCATCATGCAGAAGACAAACCGTCGTATTTTCTCGCGCCGCCTGGGCGCGGCCATCCTGGGCGTTTCGCTGCCGCTGTGCGCGCCGCAGGCCTTCGCGCAAGCCTATCCGTCCAAGCCGATCCGCCTTGTGGTGCCGTTCCCGCCGGGCGGCCCGACAGATACCGCCGCGCGCATCATCGGCCAGAAGATGGGCGAATCGCTCAAGCAGACGGGCTGGTGGACAACCGCCCGGGCGCTTCCGGCACGATCGGCGCGGAAGCCGTCGCCAAGAGCGCGCCGGATGGCTACACGCTGATGGTGCTGGCTACGCCCACGCTGCTGGCACCGCACCTGATCAGCCGCAAGGGCTACGACATCTTCAAGGATTTCACGCCGGTCGGCTCCGCCTACGACCTGCCCATCGTGATGGTAGTCAACCCGCAGGCCATGCCCGACGTGACCGACCTGCAGCAATACATCGCCCGCGCCAAGGCCAAGCCCGGCGCGCTCAACTACACGAGCGCCGGCAATGGCAGCTTTGGCCACCTGTCCACCGAACTGCTCAAGAGCACCGGGCATTTCGACGTGCAGCACGTGCCGTACAAGGGCAGCGCGCCGGCCATCTCCGATCTGCTGGCGGGCCAGGTGCCGATGATGTTCTCCGACATGATCGCGGCGCTGCCGCACATCAAGGCCGGCAAGCTGCGGCCCATCGCCGTGGGCTCGGCCAGGCGCGTGAGCTTCACGCCCGATGTGAAGACGGTGGCGGAGCAGGGCTTCCCCGGTTTCGAGGCAACCGCCTGGGGCGGCCTGCTGGCCCCGGCCGGCACGCCCAAGGATGTGATTGCCAGGCTGTCGGCCGAACTGAAGGCCGCGCTGGCTGATCCGGTGGTGCAGGAAAAGATGCTGGGCGCGGGCACGGTCGCGGCCTACCAGCCGCCCGAGCAACTGGCGGCGCGTATGCGTAACGACTACAAGAAGTGGGGCAAGGTGATCCAGGACAACGGCATCAAGGGTGACTGAGGCGACAGGGAGTCGTGTCCCGCAGCCGCCGGCCGGACCGGGGCGATAGGGAGGGAAAGGCCGGGCACGCGGAGTTGTCCGGCCTTTTCTTTTCACGGCGCCGCAGTCTGGGACGGCAGGGGTTTGTCCGCGCGGGGCTCGTCGTCCAGGGCCGGATGGCCGGGCAGTATCTGGTGCACGAGCGCAACCAGCGCCTGCGCCGCCGGCGAGAGCGAACGCCCGGCCAGCGAGACCAGGCCATAGGCGGCCTTGAGGTCGATGGCGGGCGTCACCTGCAGCGGCACCAGCGTGCCGCTTGCCTCCTCGGCGCTCATCATGGCCCGCGGTACCAGGCCGGCCGCATCGGTGTTGAGGATCAGCGTGCGCAGCGTGTGCATGTCGTCGCAGGTCACGGTGAGCAGTTCGCGCGCGTCTTCGCCGGCTTCGGCGTGGATGCGGCCGCGGAAGAACTCCGCCACCCGCGCCGGGATGCGCGGCCCCGCCACGGGAAACGCCAGCAGCTCGGTCAGCGCGATCGCGCCGCGCGCTGCCAGCGCATGGTCCCTGCGCACAAAGAAGCTGGTTTCGAGCGCGCGCAGCCGCTCGATGCGCAACTGGGGCTGCTCCTTCAGGCTCTGGCTTTCACCGACGAAGAAGTCCAGTTGCTCGGCTTTGAGCTTCTGCGCCATCGAGGGCGTGTCGGCGATCTCGATATCGATGCGCAGCTTTGGATAGCGTGCCAGCAGCGCCGTCAGCACCGGCTCCATCAGGAAGGCCGCGGCAAACGGCCCGAATCCCACGCGCACTTCACCCATCTCCACATCGCGCAGCAGATCGAGATCCCGCCGCAGCTCCCGGCCCTCGCGCAGCATGCGGCGCGCCCGCTCCAGCACGATGCTGCCGGAAGCCGTGGGCCGCGCCTTGCCGTAGCTGCGGTCCAGCAACTGGCTGCCGAACTCCGCTTCCAGGCCCTGGATGCTGCGCGACAGCGCCGGTTGCGACAGGTGCAGCACGGTGGCGGCACGCGCAAAGCTGCCTTGTTCGATCAGCGTGACGAAATGATGCAGGCGGCGCAGCCCCATGATTTTGCTTTTGATGCATGGAAAACTGAAAAATATTGCATTGGACGTATTTTCTCAAGTCGGTAAGCATGTCCCTCGCCATTAAAAGAAGATTTCAGGAGACACAGATGATTCGACGCGCTTTTCTCGCGCTGGCCCTTGGCGGCACTTCCCTCATGACCTCCCATGCGATGGCGGACGCCTATCCGGTCAAGCCGCTGCGCGTGGTGGTGCCGTACGCGGCCGGCGGCGGCAGCGACATCGTGGCGCGTGCGTTAGGCGAAAAACTGAGCAAGAAGCTCGGCCAGCCCATCATTGTGGATAACAAGGCCGGTGCCTCCGGCATCATCGGCACCGATGCGGTGGCCAAGGCGGCGCCGGATGGCTACACGCTGCTGGTCACGATCACGCAATCGGTGCTGACCAACCAGTTCCTCTACAACAGGCTGCCCTACGACCCGCGCAAGGACCTGACCCTGGTCAATGTGATCGCCGATGCGCCGCTGGTGCTGGTCACCACGCCGTCGCTGCCTGTCAGGTCGGTCAAGGAACTGGCCGATTACGGCCGCGCCCACAAGGGCAAGGTCAGCTACGCGTCCTGGGGCGTGGGCTCCTATCCGCACCTGGCTGGCGCCTACTTCAGCAAGGTCACGCACGGGGAGATGGTGCACGTGCCGTACAAGGGCGAAGCGCCCATGCTGCAGGACTTGCTGGGCGGCCAGGTGCAGTGGGCCGTGGCCAGCGTGCTGTCGGCCAAGCCTTACATCCAGAGCGGCAAGCTCAAGGCGATCGCGGTGACCGGTATGCAGCGCAGCCAGGTGCTGCCGGACCTGCCGACCTTCGCGGAAGCCGGCATGGACGACAACGCCTTCAAGGTGCTGGGCTGGATCGGCTTGCTGGCGCCGGTCGGCACGCCCGCGCCGGTGGTGGCGCGGCTGGATGAAGAGGTGCGGGCGCTGATCCAGACGCAGGACATGCAGGCGCGCTTCTCCGCGCTCGGATTGCGTCCGGTGGGCAGCACGCCTGCCCAGTCGCAGGCCATCTTCGCGCGCGAGTGGCCGGTGTGGAAGACGCTGGTGGCGGAGTCGGGCGCGAAGCTGGACTGAGCAAGAAGGCAAAAAAAAGCGGGCCGCATGCGGTCAATGCGTGCGGCCCGTTTTCAGCGGCTTAGCCGGCCAGCCGTCAGTTGCCGGCGGCGCTGCCCGGTTCGATCCTTGGCCCGGCGGCGGCGGCGTGGCTGGCGTGCGTCAGCGGCAATACCTGTGCATCCTCCTGGTGCGCCGCGGCTGCCGCGAGGCCGGGCACCAGTCCCTGCAGCGAGCCGCCGGTCAGGCCCACCTCCTTCAGCAGCGAATCGATCAGCGGCGCATGCGCGCGGTAGGACAGCGCGGCGGACATCGCCTGCTCGGCGAGGTTGCCGTTGCCATTTCCATTCCCATTGCCGCCGCCATTGCCCGCGTCGCCGGTGCCCGCCACCGCGCCGCCGCGGTTGAGGCCGTCGACCTGGATGATCTTGATGCCGTCGATCGCCTTCATCGGCTCCACGGTCTGCTGGATCACGCCCGGCAGCGCCTGCAGCAGCGCCAGCTTGAACTTCAGGCTGGTCTGGTCCGACGACAGCGCGTTGATGGCGTCGTTGAGCGCGCGCTGTGCCTCGGCTTCGGCGAGCCCCTTCTTGCGCGCCGCCTCGGCCAGTTCGACGATGGCGGTGGCCTGCATCTGCGCCGCCTCGCGCTCGGCGCGCGCCTGCGTGGTGACGTGCACGGCCTGGGTTTCGGCCTCCTGCGCGGCTTCGATCAGGGCCACCTGCTTGGCCCGGTCGGCTTCGGCGGTGCGCCGCGTGGTCTCCACCATCTGCTCGGCCTTGACCGCTTCAGCCAGCGCCTCGTTGGCGCGGCCCTGCGCCTGCGATTGCGCTTCCGATTTGGCGGCGATCACGATGGCCTTTTCCTGCTCGGCGATTTCCGTCACCTTGGCCTGCTCGATGGCCGCCATCTGGGTAACGCGCTGCTGTTCGATCTCCTTGACCCGCACATCGCGCTCGGCCTCAACCTTGCGCGTGCGCACGGCCTGCTCGCGCTGGATCTCGGACTCCTGCACCTGGCGCTCGGCGGTGATGCGGCTTTGCTCGGCTTCCTGGCGGCGCTCCGCTTCGTAGGAGGCGATGCGCGCGTTCTGCTCGGCGGTGCGGGTTTTCACCTGCTGTTCCTGTTCGAGCTTCATGAACGATTCCTGCTGCTCGATCTCCAGCTTCTTGGCCAGCGCATCGCGGTTCTTCTCGCGCACCGAGACTTCGGTGTCCTGCTCGACTTCGTTGA
>Ga0255338_1003036_pt1 | contig 21656 bp, 12 predicted proteins | sample MeOH1_35cm_T4_19_FD_203715 | JGI IMG/M metagenome (GOLD analysis project Ga0255338, IMG submission 203715) | Sandy soil microbial communities from University of British Columbia, Vancouver, Canada - MeOH1_35cm_T4_195 | ecosystem: Engineered > Artificial ecosystem > Sand microcosm > Unclassified ...
TGGAGAGTACGCCTGGGCCATCGATGCGGCCGTCCCACGCTTCGGTCCCGATCAGTGCTTCCTGGGCTACATCGGGTCCGTCATCGACATTCAGGACCGAAAGCAGGCGGAAGAGGCGCTCCGGGAAGCGGACCGCCGGAAGGACGAGTTCCTGGCCACGCTGGCTCACGAGTTGCGCAACCCGCTCGCCCCGGTGCGCAACGCGCTGGAGATCCTCCGCCTCTCGGGCAGCGACTCGGCCGCCGCGGGGCGCGCTCGCGCCATGATGGAGCGGCAGATCCAGCAGATGAGCCGCCTCATCGAAGACCTCCTCGACTTGAGCCGCATCAGCCGCGGCAAGATCGAGCTGCGGGAAGAGCGGGTCGACCTGGCCATCGCCATCCGAAACGCGATCGAGACGAGCCGTTCCCAGATCGAGCATTCCGGTCACCGGCTGGTGGTGGAGCTTCCCTCCGCGCCGGTGTGGGTAGACGGGGACCTCACCCGTCTGGAGCAGGTGTTCGCAAACCTGCTCAACAACGCAGCCAAGTATACCGAGCCCGGCGGTCAGATCCTCGTCGCCGTCTCCCGGGTGGCCGGGAAGGCAGTGGTGCGGGTGAGCGACACGGGCATTGGGATCCCGCGCGACCAACTGCCGGAAGTGTTTGAGATGTTCTCGCAGGTGAGTCGCTCCCAGCACCGGGCGGGCGGGGGCTTGGGCATCGGCTTGAACATCGTGAAGCAGCTTGTCGAGATGCACGGCGGCAGCGTCCACGCGGAGAGCGCCGGTCTGGGCCACGGCAGCGAGTTCGTCGTGGAACTGCCGGTGTGTGACGCCGCCCCGCAGCTACCCGCACGGGGGCCGGCAGCGCCTTCTGCTTCCCCGCACCATCGAGTGCTGGTTACGGATGATAACGTCGATGCCGCCTACAGTCTCGCGATGATGCTGGAGATTATGGGTCACGAGGTAGAGATCGCCCATGACGGCGTTCAGGCGCTCGCGGCGGTAGAACGCTTCCAGCCAAACGTGCTGCTGCTGGATATCGGGATGCCGAAGCTGAACGGCTATGAGACGTGCCGCCGCCTCCGCGCGCAGCCGGGCGGCGGTGCCCCGCACGTGATTGCGCTCACCGGTTGGGGGCAGGAGGAGGACAAACGCCGGTCCCGGGAGGCGGGCTTCGACTACCACCTGGTCAAGCCGGTGGAGCCGGCGGTGCTGCAGGAGCTATTGGCCGGCTTGCCGCCTTCTCGTGCAGTTCCGCGAGACGACCCGTGGTCTGACGGCGTGCTATTGAACCACTTGCGCCGAGAGTGAATTGGGAAGCACGTCGGTCCTCGATTTCCGGTCTCCTGCGGACTACGCGGTCAGTGGGGCTATTCTTTGCCGCCGCACCAGCGGCGAAGAGCTCAGTTTCGCTTGCGGTGCAAGGACGGCGCGATCCGGCACGTGTTGGATCAGCTCCAACGTCCGCTGGTTCGAGGGGCAGTGCGACCACACTCGGTGCTTTCCTCGCGATAGTGCGGAGCGTAACCACGCTGAAGTAGGACTGATTTGGTCGGAGCGCGGATTGTGCGTTTCCTGGAAAATTCTCCGGGTCTCAACTGGACCAAAGACCCGCAGGGTCGTTACCGCTGTGCGAACCCAGTGGCTGCCCGGGCGTTTGAGAAGCCGCCGGAAGAGATTACGGCAAACCCGCCGAAATACGGGCATGGGAATTACCTTCGACGGGATCGCGCATGCATTTAAGCTATTCGTACCGGGAAGACGCCGTCTGCACCGCTCCGAAAGCGGTCCAGGACTGGGTTGACCTTCGCGCGGGAGCTCTTATCGCGCCATGACGGGACTGTCACGGCGCAGGGCTTCGGTGCCGGGCAAGTCAGCGGGTTCGTGGTGACGCTCCATCCTGGCAACCATTGCAAATCCTCCCCCGAATACTTGAATTGCGTACGCGTCCTCACCCGCACCGGATATATTTCAGTGGCGAGAAGCAGTGAAGTTGGCCGGTTCAATTCTAAGCCTCGCCGAAATAGCCGGTTTGCGCCGCCGGGTTTCAAGCGGAGTAGATCCCGGTATGGGTGTCCGTGAGGCAAAGGCACAGTGAGACCGATAGCTCGTCGACCGCGATTTGGAGAGGGACGGTAATGACTCCAATCCTAGCAGCTCGCTCACCAGCGATGGATGCGCGCAGCCGTGCTTTCCTCGCCCACTGGATTCCCGTTCGCGCTACTGGTGAAGACGTACAGCCGGAACATGCGGCCCAGGCGCCCGGAGAGGCGCTGTCGCCGGGAGCCGAGAAGAAGCAGCTTCAAATACTAATCATCGAAGACAATCGGGATTACGCCGACGGGCTCCAGGTGGTTTTCGAGATCCTGGGCCATTGCGCAACCGTGACCTACAACGGGATCGACGGCCTGGAAGCCGCTCTGCGAGAACTCCCGGACGTCATTGTGTGCGACATCGGTTTACCCGGGTTGGACGGATACGAGATTGCCCGCACGCTCCGCCAAAACCCGGCCACCCAGTTCACCTTCCTCGTGGCGGTAACCGGCTACGCCAGTGACGCCGACCGCGAGCGGGCCTATACCGCTGGGTTCAGCGCGCACCTGGCCAAGCCGGCCGAGGCATCGGCCATCCTCGCCCTGGTCGCATCGAAGACCCTGGCTTCGTCGTAGCAACTGGTAACGGCTGCCAAATCGCGCTACGCGGCACCGGTCTACCGATCGGTTCTGGCAGAGTGCTCCCTTGATTGAGAGGGGGCTCTGTTCCGCCCCGCGACGTGGACTTCCGAACCCCGGCATGGCAAACTTGCACGGTACGGAGCTGGCTCTTCCCCAGGTGGAGAGGACCGGCATTGCCCTCCAGAAACGGAGATCTTTATGTCCGAAACCCAACCTCCCTCGCCCGCCCTGCTGTTCGAAGCTGTTAACGCCTACCAGCGCACCGCCGCCATCAAGGCCGCCATTGAGTTGGGACTCTTCACCGCGATTGCAGCGGGGCACTCCACCCCGGATGCCCTGGCGGCGACCTGTCAGGCGTCGGCGCGGGGTGTGCGCATCCTTTGTGATTACCTGACCATCATGGGTTTCCTGGAAAAGCAGGGGACTGGCTACGTGCTGACGCCGAGTTCGGCGGTCTTCCTGAACCGGGCTTCTTCCGCCTACGCCGGCGGGATCATCGAGTTCCTGCTGTCGCCGGGGGTGGTGGCGGGCTTTGATGCCCTGACGGACGCCGTGCGCCAGGGCGGTACGGCCATCCCTTCCGAGGGGACGGTGGCGCCGGAGAACCCGGTGTGGGTGCAGTTTGCGCGAGCAATGATGCCGATGATGGCGATGCCTGCCCAGCAGATCGCCTCCCTGGTTCCGTGCGATCCGGAGAAGCCGCTCAAGGTGCTCGACATCGCCGCCGGGCATGGACTGTTCGGCATCGCATTCGCGCAGCGCTACCCGCAGGCGCAGGTCACTGCCGTGGATTGGCCGCAGGTGCTGGAAGTGGCCAGCGAGAACGCTGCGCACGCGGGAGTGGGTAAGCGGCACCACGCGCTTCCCGGCAGCGCATTCGAAGTGGAGTATGGCACGGGTTACGACCTGGTGCTGTTGACCAACTTCCTGCACCACTTCGACGTGCCGACCTGCGAGGGGCTCCTCCGCAAGATCCACGCTTCTCTGGCGGAGGGAGGCCGCGTGGTCACCCTGGAGTTCATCCCGAACGAGGACCGCGTCTCACCGCCCATGGCCGCCGGCTTCAGCCTCACGATGCTTGCCACGACCCCCAGCGGCGACGCCTACACTTTCGCCGAGTTAGCCTCGATCCTCCGCAACGCCGGCTTCTCATCCAGCGAAGAACATGCGCTGCCGCCGTTTGATGGCAAGATCGTCGTCTCGCAGAAGTAGACGATAGGTAATGCGTAATGCGTAAGCGGGCGCCGGTTCTTACGGGCTCGTTTACGCATTACGCATTACTCGTTTCGCATCAACAACTTCCTACCGGGTGCTGTTGTCCTCCAGGTCCAGACGCAGGTCCTGGCGGCTCCAGTTCGCTCGCAGGTCGCTCACGCGGGAGAGGAAGCCGACGGGTACGTAGATCTCGCCGTTCACGGAGAGCGGTGCGTTCGTTAGCGTGTCTTCCACGTTGCGCGTCCCACGTCCGTCCAGGTCTACTTCGCCGACCGTTCCGCGCACCGGCCCGTTGGCGGTCTGCAGCGTGAAGTTATCGTCGCCGCGTTCGTGCGTGAAGCGCAGATTCGCCTCTTGTGCGATGGGGCGGAGCGGCACGTACAACACGCCGTTCAGCAGCATCGGCTGCAGGTCCGTAAACCGCAGGTCTCTACCGTTTAGCCGCACCGTGGGCGTACCATAGCGGAAGGTCTCCCGGCGCCCGGCCACCCGCTCATTCAGGTTGTCCCGCCCCGGGCGGTAGCTGTACCGGTAGTTGGCTCCGTCCTGGAACGCGACCCGCTCCGACAGCCGTACCCCAAACGAAGTGCCATCGTCCAGTGTAACGTCCCGGAACCCACCCTTGTCCTTGTCGCGGTTCAGGTAGCCGTAGATGGCGCCGCCCACGCCGCCCAGCAGGGCGCCCTTCAGGAAGTTAGACCCGAAGATCGTGCCGAGTACCGCGCCGCCCGCCGCGCCGTAGCCCACCCACTTCGGGTCGAATTTGGAGTTGCTGCCACCGCGGCGTGACATGATGCGTCCGTCGGCCGAGCGGCGCACGTCCTCTTCCGACAGGCTGGCCAACCGGCCGTTGATGGGCAACTTTCGTCCGTCCGGCAATACTGCTTGCCGGAAGTCCATGTCGATCACGCCCGGACGGTTATCGCCCGACTTCTGCGCTTCGGAGACCACTCCCTCGAAGCGGGTACCGTCTGGAAAGCCACTTCGGTCACCGTCGTCCACTACTGCGGTGAAGCGGTCGCCGACCCGCGCATTGCGGCTGGTCAGACGATCATTTAACTTGACCTTGATTACCGTGTCCGCCGGGATGACCACCGACTCCCGCGCCGCCCGGGACTCTCGTGCCGGCGGAGTATTCCGCTGCGCGGAGGCGCCCTGCGCAGCGGTGAGACCCACCAGTGCCACCAGCACCGGAACTACGCGCCGCCCGATCTTCTGTGATTTCATCGCTCATCCTCTCCCTGTCCCCGAGTGAGCACCGTTTCTGTGGCGCTCTTTCTACCCATCCCTGATGGAAGGCTTCGTGCTCGGCCCGTAGCTTCCATCAGGGATGGCTGCCGATCATGACTCGGGGCTCAGGCGTACGTACCCGGTGCCGTCTCCGTTCCAAACAAGCGACCCAGCGGAAGCGCTTGCTCCCACTAGGTCGCTCGTTGGGCCTCGTCTGTGCCGCGGTTAAGGGGTGGTTGTGCGCGTGCCGGCGCTCGGGGCCGACGTACCCGGGGAGCCGCCGGACGGCGCCGATCCGGACGGAGCCGGCTCCTCCGGCGAGTTCATGGCGTTCGTCGAGCCCGGGGTGTTCGCCATATCGCTCGCGTCACCGTCCGTCACTGCGGTGCTGACCCGGTTCAGGTGGATCGTGCCCTGCAACTGACCCTGCGTGGTCATGGTGGGCGAAGTCGATCCGGTGCTGCTCGACGCTTCGCCGACGGTGGTGTTCCAGGTGACGCTCACTTGCTGCTCGGAGCGGTCGATTGCGCCGCGGTCGATGTTGAAGTAGACCTTCCCCATCCGGGTCTGGAGTAGCTCCGGCTTCACTATGTCCGAACCTGTGGCCGCGGAGTTGCTGCTGACCGTCGCGTCGCTCCCGCTGTTTGCGGTGGAGTCGCCACTGGCGGTCGCTTCTCCTCGCATCAACTTGAGCGTCTCGTTAACCGCAATCTCCGCCACCGGGCCGTCTGCCGTCTGGGTGACGCTGGTGAGCGTATACTTCGCTTCGCGCCGCATGTGGAACTGCCTTCCGGTGAAGCCGGCGCGAATCGGGAACTGGTCGTTTGCGTCCCAGGTCTGGCCCACGCTCACCGCCTCATCCGGCAGGCGGATCACCCCGAACCAGAGGTTCAACGTCTCCGTCGAGCCGGTCATCGCCCGGAGGCCATCCGCGGAGCTCTCCGCCTTGACCCCGGGGGTGGAGGTGGACGCTTGCTCGGGTACGGGCCACTCGACATTGAGGATCTCCCCCTTTGACGTCACCGTGGCGATGACCGGACGGCTCAACGTCTGCTGGATCTGTTGTTGATAGCGCTGCGGCAGGTCGATGTGCGCGCCTTGCGCTTCAACCGCCATCTGCCCATCCTGGAAGCTGCCGTTGAACCGGTTCGGGATCTGCCCTTGCGGGAGGTCTACCTGAGCGGTCCAGCTCTTTACCTGCTGGCGCAGCTCGAACTGATCCGTCGTGGCGTCGGCCGTAGAGGAGGCGCTATCAGGCGTGCTTTCGAACGCAGCGTCGGGCGCCATCATGGTGTCGCCCGTCCGTTCATTGCCGGGTGACCGGTCTTCATTCATCGAGGTGCTGCCGCTTGTGCCTGTCGAGCCAGGCGCGCCTATGTCGCTCGGATCAGGCGCGGCAGTATCCGAGACGGGGTCCAGCGCCCCCGAGACGTCCTGCTGGATCGTCATCTGCGTGTTGAACTTCGCGTGAACCGTGCGGTCCGGAGTTTTTGGCGTGTCAATGGTCTCCGGCATCGACGTGGGTCGCGACGAGAGGCCGCTGGTGGTATCCCCTTCGATTCGGAGCTGGTACTGATTGCTATACTGATCCGCCAGCTTGTAGCGGAGGCTGAACGGGCCTGGTGCGGGCTGGCCCACGGAGGAGGCCAGGTCGGCCCGCTGCGTGCACCCCGCAAGCGGGGCCGCCAGCACGAGTAGCAGTAGTCGTTTCATCACTCGTTTCCTCTGTAATGCGAGGCGCGCGTGCGCCATCAGCGCTTTTCCCGGGCGACAGGGCATCTAATCCCCGGCCCGCGGAACCCAAGCAACTCCCACGGTGGCTCGGTGTCTAACGAGTGTCTCCTGTTCCACCTGTCCGCTGGGGTGCCGACCTGTGCGTCTGCTGATCTCGCTTGCTGCGGCCTTGTGCCTTACCCTTCCCGCTCTGGCCGCGCCCGTGCCGCGAACCCCTCCGGCCAGGCGTCCGCCCGCCGGCAGCCCTGGAGCTACCTTTCGCGCGCTGACCGTTTCTCCCGCTGCGATCAGCCTCGAGGGCAGCGACGCCTCTCAATCGATGCTGGTGACCGCGGTGGCCGTCTCGGGGCCACCGCAGGACCTCACCGCCGCGGCGACGTTCGTGAGCTCCAACCCCAAGGTGGTGCAGGTAGGAAGCGATGGGGTGGCGCGAATCGTGGGGAACGGGTCGGCGCTGGTGCAGGTGAAGGCGGGCGGTCGAATCGCCAAGGTGCCGGTCCGCGCGATCAATGCGATGGTTGAGCGCCCGCTCAACTTTGCGAACGACATCGTTCCGGTGCTTAGCCGCACCGGCTGCTATATGGCGGCCTGCCACGCAAAGCAGGGAGGGAAGAACGGCTTCCAGCTCTCCGTGCTCGCGTTCGATCCTCAGACCGACTACGCGGCCCTCGTCCATCAGGGGCATGGGCGGCGCGTCAACCGCCAGGAGCCGGAGCGCAGCCTGCTGCTGGCAAAGGCTACCCTCCAGGCGCCCCACGGCGGCGGCCAACGGTTCAAGGTCGACTCTCCCGAGTACCGCCTCCTCGCCCGGTGGATTGCCGAAGGCGCTCCCTTTCGGGCGGAGAGCGATCCGGTGCTCACGCGGGTGGACGTGGAGCCCGCCGAGCGGGTGATGGAGCCGAAGCGCCGGCAGAAGTTGATGGTCACCGCGCACTTCTCCAACGGTAGCCGCCGCGACGTGACTGCCCTCGCTCAGTACGCATCCAACGAGAGCGGCATCGCCGAAGTGGGCGAGGATGGCGTAGTCCACACCAGCGAGTTCACCGGCGAAGCGGCGCTGATGGTGCGCTACATGGGCCAGGTGGCGGTGTCCCGAATCACGGTGCCGCTTCCGAACGGAATCAAGCCGGACGCTTACAGCTCCCTGCCCCGCCAGAACTACCTGGACGACCTGGTCTACCGTAAGCTCTCCCAACTCAACCTGCTCCCCTCCGGCCTCTGCGACGACGCCACCTTCCTCCGCCGCGCTTCACTCGACCTGATTGGTACCCTGCCGACGGCAGAAGAGACGAAGGCGTTCCTGGCGGAATGCGAGACGGAGCAGGGAGCCACGGAGACACGGAGAGGAGAAAAGGGGAAGGGAGACGCGCTTGCTCCGGATCATCCTTCAGCCTTCATCCCGCATCCTTCTGCCCGGCCCGCTCTCGCCTCCCGGGCGCGCCTTGTTGACCGACTGCTCTCCCGTCCCGAGTACGCGGATTACTGGGGGATGCGGTGGAGTAACCTGCTGCTGGTGAACCCGGACCTGCTCCTCCCCCGGGGAGCGTTCGTGTTTGATTGGTGGCTGCGAGAGTCATTCCGCGCCAACAAACCGTACGACCAGTTCGTGCGGGAGATCCTGACCGCGTCCGGGGAGACGTACCGGGAGGGACCGCCGAACTTCTACCGCGCCCTGGCCACGCCGCCGGAAGCGGGGAAAGCGGTGTCCCAGCTCTTTCTCGGGGTGCGGCTCGACTGCGCGCAGTGCCACCACCATCCGTTCGAGCGCTGGGGGCAGGATGACTTCTATTCGCTGGCGGCGTACTTTGCACGGGTGAAGTCGAAGTCGTCGTATCCGGAGGGGTACCACAGCATCGTCTACCCAGGCTCCGACGGGGAGGTCAAGCACCCGAAGACGGACCAGGTGATGCCCCCGCGCCCGCCCGGGGGAACGGCGCCGGAGATTCCGGCCGGTGAGGACCGCCGCGAAGCCCTGGCAAAATGGCTCACCGCGCCGGAGAACCCTTACTTCGCGCGGGAGATTGTGAGCCGTACCTGGGCCCTGCTGATGGGGCGCGGCATCGTGGAGCCGGTGGACGACTTCCGCGTGACCAATCCCGCCACCAACGAGCCGCTGCTGGACGCGCTGGCGAAAGACTTCGTCGCGCATGGCTACGACCTCAAGTACCTGCTGCGGACGATCGCCGCGTCCGCCGCCTACCAGCGCAGCAGCGTCACGACGCCCAACAACGCCCGGGACACGCACAACTACTCCCACTTCTACACCCGCCGTCTGCCGGCCGAGGTGCTGCTGGACTCCATCGGGCAGGTGACCGGCGTGCCGCAGACCTTCCGCGGCCATCCGGAAGGCACACGGGCGATCCGGATGTGGGACAGCCGCCTGGAAGTGGAGTTCCTGGAAGTGTTCGGCCGCCCCGTGCGCCAGACCGTCTGCGAGTGTGAGCGCACCTCCGAGGGCAGCGTCACGCAGATGCTCCACCTGATGAACTCCGGGTTCGTGCAGGAGCGCCTCTCCGCGAAAGAAGGCGTGGTGACTGCCCTGGAGAAATCGGACCTGAAGCCGGAGGAGATCGTCACCCGCCTCTACCTCAGCTACTACAGTCGTAATCCCACCGAGGAGGAGCTGAAAGCCGCGCAAGCCGCCTTTACGCGCGAGAAGGTGACCCGCCGCGCCGCCATTGAGGACCTGATGTGGGCGATGCTCAACTCCGCGGAGTTCTTGCTGAACCACTGAGGGACGGGGTGTTCAGGTGTTGGGTGTTCAGGCGTTGTCGCACCAGCAGGCTTCTCGAGCTTAGTCGCTTGGCATTCAGGCGTTCAGGCATTCGGAACGTGCGTCCCTCTCCCATACCCCGTCATCCTTGAGCGAAGCGAAGGATCTCTCCCTCGCGCGAGGTGTTGCCGAGCCATCCTTTGCGCGGCGGCGGGATCCTTCACCTAAACGGGCGCGTGCGCTGCGCTTCGGATGACGGGGTACGGGGATGATGTCCCGGCCGATGGCGGCCTATGTCCCCGCGAGTATCCGGGCGTTAGACCCATTTTTCATCCTTCCGCCTTCATCCTTTCCAATCGGCCGGGATGCGTTCCAGGATCCCGCCGCGGAAGGCGTCGTAGAGCCGGAGCGGGTCGAGGTGGACGTAGCCGATGTGGCAGCCGCAGGTTTCGTTGGGGCAGGGCCGCTCCCGCAGCGCCTCCTCCCAACCGGGTTGGTACAGGTTGCCGATCGGATCCCGTACGAAGTGGCAGCGACGGAGCGTGCCGTCACCGTCTACGGAGAGCACCGAAGCTCCGGTGCGGCAACTCCGGCCCCGGCTGGGGTGACGCTGGTTGTTGAGCGGGAAGAGCGGGTCGATTGCGGTGAACGCCTCGACCTCGCCGGGAGTATAGTAGTCCGGCACCCGCTTGTATGCGTTGATCCAGAGGTAGACGTGGGGCGGGAGGTCTCGCCGCAGCGCTTCGATCTCTTGCGCGTGCTCCTTCAACCCCACCACTCCCACGCTGAAGCGGATCCCGCGCGCACCCAGGTCGCGGCACTGCGCCAGAAACCGGTCACGCCTGATCTCTCCGGGATGGTAGGTGGCCCAGAGACCAAGACGGCTCTTATCACACGCCTCCACCCAGTCCAGGCGGCAGGAGAGGTTCGTCTGGATCGCCACCCTCTCGACGTGCGGCAGGCATGACAGCCGGGTCAACGCACGCTGATAGCGCCGCCGGATGAGCGCTTCGCCCCAGGGGGTGAAGAACACCGACAACTGATCTGAGGTGCGCCCTTCGACCCATGTGACGAACCGCTCCAGCGCCGCGGCATCCGCGGCATGCTCAGCGTCGCTCTCCTGGTGCTTGGCGAAGGGACAGTACTCGCACGCGTAGTTGCAACTGGAGAGCGGCCCGCGGTAGAGGAAGGTGAGTTTCATCGCAGGGGAAACGCCTCCATCCGGGCACGCATCGCCTCCGAGTAGAGCCAGGGCCCGATTGCGTCGGAGCGCTCGAGGCCCAGCGAAGTGAGGCGCACCCACTCGTCGTCGCGGGCGGCCAGCCCGGACTCGCACAGGTCTGTCACGTTCGGGAAGTCTTCTAATGCCGAAGTGCCATACCGCCCGTGATACTCGTCCAGTCGCAGCCCCTCGGCGTGCAGCAGGGACTTGATCAGCCAGCGGCGCCGCTGTTCTCCGGGCTCCAGGCGGATGCCGTACGCCGCCTGGGCGAAGTCGGCGGGGTTCCGCGCGAGATAACCAGTCAGGATCTCCCGCACCCCGGCGCGGCCGATCACGTACTCGCTGGAGTAGTGCAGCGCTTGCGTGTACGAGCGAGCGCCGCAGCCGAGGCCGAGCATCGCGTCTTCCTGGCAGGCGTAGGCGGGGGCCAGGGGGCGGGGGCCAGGAGCCGGGGGGAGGGCAAAGTGGCGCATGGAGTGCTGGGTGTAGCCGAGCGCGAGCAGGAAGTCGCGGCCAGCGCGGTAGCAGTCCAGGCGCTGCGCGTCCCAGGTTTCCGCGCCGCGGCGGCCCAGGCCGGTGAGCGGGCGCACGTAGAGTGGGTAGAGGTAGAGCTCTTCCGGCTCGTAGCGGAGGGCGGCCTCCAACGAGGTGAGCCAGGTCTCAACCGTTTGCCCGGGTAGCCCGTACATGAGATCGATGTTCAGGCGAGGAATGCCTGCGCTTCGGATGCGCTCCAGCGCCGCCTCCACCGCGGACCGCTGCTGCGCCCGACCGGCGGCGGCGGTCTCCGCCTCGATGAAGCTCTGCACGCCGATGCTCACTCGCTCTACCCCGCGCTTCCGCAGCACGCGGAGACGGTCTGCCGTGGCGGTGAGCGGGGAGGTCTCGATGGCCGTGGGGATGGCAGCCAGGTCCGCGCTGAATGTCTCCGAAAGCAGGTCGAAGAGCGTCTCCAGGTGGTGGGGGGGGAGATACGTGGGCGTGCCCCCGCCGATAGCGACCTGCGCCACCCGCACCGGGCCGACGGCCTCCCGGACCGCCCGCGCCTCGCTGGTAAGCGCCGTGAGGTAGCGCGCTTCGACACCCTCCCCCGGATGGGTGGTGGTGAAGAGGTTGCAGAAGCCGCACCGCATCTCGCAGAACGGCACGTGGGCGTAGAGGAACACGGCGTCTCGCGGCTCCTCCGCCCAGGCTTCCGCCAGCGGCACGGGCGGGGCCAGCGGCCGGTACGCCATCTTGTGCGGGTAGGCGTAGGCGTAGCCGGCGTAGGGTGTGCCGGCGAGTAAGGGCTCCAGTCGCCTCATGCCGGCAGTTCCGGCAGCGTGAGCTCTGCATAGGGGACGCTCCAGACTACCGGATGCGCGAGGCGGTGGCCGTGGTAGCCGTCTTCGCCGTACGCGGTACCGTGGTCGGAGCAGAGAACCGCCAGCACGGGCGCTCGCCGCTGCAGCGCGGCGAAGAGGGGCGGCAGGCAACCGTCCACGTAGGCAAGCGCGGCGGCGTGGGATGCCTGGGTGTCCTCGGTCGCGCCGGGCAGGTAGAAGCGGTTCGGCTGGTGGATCGCAGAAACGTTCAGGAAGAGGAACACGCGCTGTTCCCGGGGCAGCGCGTCTAGACGCTCCACGGCTAACCGCACCTGGTTCTCCGTGGAGCGCGGGTCCGTAACGCCCACCGCTTCGGACCAGTGGCTCTCCGCGAACAGGCTCGGGAGCACGCGGCCCAGCGGCGTGAGGCCGTTGAAGAAGCCGACTCCGCCGATGCAGAGCGTGTGATACCCAGCTTGCGCGAAGCCGGTCACCAGGTCCGGGGCGTCGAATACGGCCGTCTCCTCCGTGGTGGTCTCGCTGCCTCCGAAGCGGGCGGCGAAGAGCCGGGGATGGGGTCCGGGCGTCACCGCCGTGGGTAAGAAGCCCGCGAAGAACGCCTGGTGCGCGGCGTAGGTGAAGGTGGCCGGGGAGTGGCGCTCCTCCCACTGCCCGCCCGGCAAAAGTGCCGCAAGATTCGGTGTGTGCCCCGCGGCCAGCGCGTCGCGGGCCACGTCGTAGCGGAGCGTGTCCAGCGTAACGAGGAGGACGTCATGCGTCCCGATGAGGCGGCGGGCAGGGATCATGTGAGCTGGAGTATCGCTTCGATCTGCGCGGTGTAGGTGTCCCGCCCCTGGTGGAAGATGCCCGGCAGCAGGTCGCCGAACGCGTTGACCTCTCCCACGGCGTGCCGGCGGAAGTCCGGGCCAATTAACAGGTCGATGCCCGCGTGCAGGCTGCGGGGGAAGGCGGCGGCGGTACGGCGGCAGGTGTCCAGCACGGCCTCCCACGCCCCCGGCCGCATCCGCTCCCGCACGCGCTCCATCGCTGCGCGGCCGTTCAGCAAGTGGAGGTTGGTCATCGGGCTGCGGCTCAGCCGGGCTACTCCGTGCCGTGGGGTGCCCTGGATGGAGAGAACGCGGAGGTCGAAGCAGTGGCCGTCCAGTCCGGCTTTAGGCAACCAGCGCTCCACGTGCACCCGGTGCCGGCAGAGGGCGTCTACCAACTCCGCGATTTCCGCCGGTCCGGTGAGCACCCGCACCCGGCGCGAATTGTAGAGCCGCAACTCGCTGTGGATCCGCACGACCTCCGTAGTCGTGGCGGCCTGGTGCCGGTCTCCATTGCTCTGGTAGGCCACCACTCCGGAAGCGCTGGAGCCGTGCGCCAGCTTGACGAAGACGCGCGGACACCGCGCCAGGACCATTCGTTCTCGGAGTTCGGCAAACGAGCCCGGGGAGCCGAGCGTCTCCGGGACGCGCACCCCGGCCTTTTGCAGCCGTTCATGGCACGCACCCTTATCGAACATCACGGCGATTTCACCGGGATCGCTCATCGGGATGTGTGGCGGGCACTGCGCCAGTTGCTCGCGGAGGCGCTCTAACGCGTGTCGGAAGCCGAGGTACCATTGTCGCGGGACGTGAATGCGCCCCCGCTCGAAGGCGAGCGCCGCCGCCTCACGCGCGGAGAGACGGTCATACGGCGGGTCCTCCTGCGCGTCCGCTCCCAGGCGGAGCAGCGCCTGCTCCACCGCCCAATCGCGCCCGGGCGATTCGACGCGCACCACGTCGCCGCATTGCACCACTTGCGACAAGTTTGCGCGGCCGGTCACCAGCTCCAGCCAAGACACCCGCACCGGCGGGGGTAGCCCGAGGCGCGAGAGCGCGTCCTGGAATAACAAGACCCGCCGGCACGCCGGGTTGCCCACGAGCACGAAGCGCCGCGCCCCCGGGCTCATCCTACTCCCCGACCGCTACGAAGCGATGGTCGCCGTCGCCCCAACTCCGGGGCTCCTGGCGGTCGCTCACGTCCACCTCCATTCCCAGACCCTGGAGCGCTGCCACGGTCTCGTCGGAGCAGAAGTGATGGTGCAAGTCCAGCTTGCCCAGCTTTCGCGTCGCCGGGCTCGCCAGCAGCGCCGCCGCGCCCGCGTCGCCGAGGGTGCCCAGTGAGAGGTCCAGTACCCGCACCTGTTCCAGGACCGGCGCGTGCGCCAGGACCGCCGCGACCTCGTCTGCGATCTCGCTGTCCCGGAGCCCCAGGTAGCGCAGCCGGGGAAAAAGGGTGCCGGAGAGGAGCGGGGCCAGGTCTTCCACCGTGGTGTCCGCGCCGTATTCGTCGGTACCCAGCCAGAGCTCCAGGTGTTCCAGAGTCGGCAGGCGCGAGGAGAAGATGCCGTGCACGACGTCCCGGCTCAGTCCCCCGGTTTCGACTCCCAACTCGCGAAGCCGATCGTGATGGAGCGTACCGATCCGCAGGCTGTTTCCGCCGCGCACCCGGAAGTACTCCAGGCCGGGGTAGGCTTCGAACAGGGGGGAGACGTCCGTCTGCGTGATCCAGGAGATCTCACATTCTTCCGCGAGGATCTCGCCCAGGAAGATCGCGTTCAGTTCCGGCAGCCGCTCTCGCGCGGCGACGAGCGCCTCGACGACCGGCTGGGAGCTTTCATCGCCCATCCCACCCCAGTTGCCCACCACGATCCCGGTGACACGGCTCGACGCCGGGTCTGCCAGGAACTTCGAGAAACGGTCCGTCCAGCGCTCGCCGTTTTCGGAATCGTCCCAGGACAGGGAAATCCGGTAGATCGCCGCCTCGGTATCCGGGATGCCGGTTTCCGGATCCCAATCGATCACTGCCTTGCCCGCAAACCGGGCGCCGTATTCGTAGATCGCCATCCCACCCTCCGCCTCGCTTCAGAGGGTCGTTGGCCGTAGCTCGGGCGAGAGTCCTTCCCGGGGATGGATATTTCACCGCAGCCCAAGCACCCGTAGAGGAGCTCGCCAGCTCGCTCGTGCGCAAACGCAATTCATCCACTCCGAGAGTACGGTCATCGCGAGGAGCGGAGGGACGTGGCGATCCCGTTCGATTATGGGTAATTCCAGCTCGAAGAGCTCCGGATTGCCTGCAATCACTCGGGATTGCCACAGCCGCAAAGGGCGCGGCTTCGCAATGACGCGGCTCGGCAGGCGCAAATCGCGCCTCGGGCGAGCTGAATGTTACGCTGATATAAGAAACGTGCACCGTCCTATCTTCTGGAATTTCCATGCCCCGTCGCACGTCCAATCTCCAAACGATCAGCCGTCGCACGCTCCTCCGGACTGGCGCCCTCCTGGTTGCCGGTTCCGGTATTCCCCGCGCGTACGCGGTGAGCCCGGCATCCGGGTCGCCGTTCACGCTGGGGGTGGCATCCGGAGATCCGCTGCCGGACAGCGTGATCCTCTGGACTCGCCTCGCGCTTCAGCCGTTCGAGCCGGGCGGCGGGATACCTTCAAAGGAAGTACCGGTGGAATGGGAAGTGGCCGCGGACGAGCGATTTGCGCGCGTCGTCCGCCGCGGTACCGCCATTGCGCGGCCGGAGCGCGGCCATTCGGTACACGTAGACGTGCGCGGGCTGGAGCCGGCGCGGTGGTACTGGTACCGCTTCCGCACGGCGGGGCAGGTCAGCCCGGCGGCGCGTACCCGCACGGCGCCCACGCTGGACGCCGCAAACACTCGCCTGCGGTTCGCGTTCGCCTCCTGCCAGAACTGGCCGAACGGCTACTTCTCCGCCTACCGCCGGATGGCGGAGGAGGACCTGGACCTCGTCTTCCACCTGGGCGATTATATCTACGAAGCCCCCATCGGCGCGACCACCAAGCGCCTGGAGGCCGCTCCGGAGGCCGCGCGCCCCGAGCCAAAGACCCTGGAAGGCTACCGCTTCCGCCACGCCCTCTACCGCTCCGACCCCGACCTGCAGGCCGTGCATCACGCCTTCCCCTGGATCGTGGCGTGGGACGATCACGAGGTGGCGGACAACTGGGCGGGCGACCTGGACACGAAGGGCACGCCGCCGGATGAATTCCGCCGCCGGCGCACTGCCGCCTTCCAGGCCTACTACGAGCACATGCCGGTCCGCCTGGAAGCGCCCACCGGGCCGGACTATCGTATCTACCGTCGCTTCACTTTCGGCCGCCTCGCGGAGTTCAACGTGCTGGACACCCGCCAGTACCGCACCGACCAGCCGTGCGGGGACGGCCGGAAGCCGCGCTGCCCGGAAACACTGAGCCCCCGCGCCACCCTGCTCGGCCGCGAGCAGGAAAGCTGGCTCTTCGATGGGCTGGACCGCTCCCAGGCGCGCTGGAACGTGCTGGCCCAGCAGATCTTCATGTCCCAGTTCGACAACGTCCCCGGCCCGGACGAACTGTTCGCGATGGACAAGTGGGACGGGTACGTGAGCGCCCGCCGCCGCCTCTTCGGCTACCTTGCCGACCGCCGGCCGTCGAACCCGGTGGTGCTGGCGGGCGACGCCCACTTAAGCCTGGTGAGCGACCTGAAGTTGGACTTCGACAACCCGAAGTCGCCTACCGTGGCGGTAGAGTTCAGCGGCACCGCCATCAGCAGCGGGGGCGTGACGCCGGAGGTCGCCGCCCGCACGCAGGCGGCCGTATCGGAGCAGCCGCACATCCGCTACTACGAGGGGATCAAGCGCGGTTACGTGCGCTGCGAGGTGGACCCCGGCCAGTGGCGCACCGACCTCCGCGCCGTGGAGACGGTCGCCCGGCCGGACGCGCCGATCAGCACCGATGCGTCGTTTGTGGTGGAAGCCGGCCAGGGCCGGGTGCAAAAGCGGTAGGGACATCCCCTTCGCATGGCCTACATACTCCTTATACAGGACGTGAGAAGCCGCGCTTCACCGGCGCAGAGAGCATCCAAGGGCCAAGATTTAGATGGCGACCGATCCGTCCCCGCCTTCAAACCTCGTCAACGTCCGCGGCACCGCGCTTCTAGCCAGCGATACGCGTGAGCAGTACCGGGAGAAGATCGCGCGCATCACGCTGGATGCCATGGTCCAGTTTGTCGGCCTGCTGGATGCCCGGGGCACGGTCCTCGAAATCAACCAGGTGGCGCTCGACGCGGTGGGGGTCACGCTCGCGGACGTGGAGGGGAAGCCGTTCTGGACGACCTTCTGGTGGCAGACCTCCGACGAGGTGAACGCCACACTCCGAGAGGCGATCGCGCGGGCCGCACAGGGAGAGTTGGTGCGGTGGGACGCGGAGATCTATGGGCGCTCGGGTGGCACGGAAACGATCATCGTCGACGCCTCCCTCTGCCCGGTGCGGGATGAGCATGGAGCGGTGGTGTTCATCTGCGCCGAAGGGCGAGACATCACGGGGAAGAAGGCTTACGAGCGGCAGATCGCCCGCCAGCGGGAGGAGCTGGCGCAGCTCGACAAGCTGAAGACGCAGTTCTTCGCCAACATCAGCCACGAGTTCCGCACGCCGCTCACGCTGATGATGGGGCCGCTGGAAGACGCGCTGGCAGACCCGGAGGGTCTGTCGGAGGCGAACCGGGCGCGGCTGGAGTTGGCGCATCGCAATGCCCTACGCCAGCTCAAACTCGTCAACACGCTGCTCGATTTCTCCCGCATCGAGGACGGCCGCATCCTGGCCTCGTACGAGCCCACCGATCTCTCCGCCTTCACGGCGGAACTCGCCAGCGTGTTCCGCTCGGCGGTCGAGCGGGCCGGACTGGCGCTGCGCGTTGATTGCGCGCCGCTGCCGGAGCCGGTCTACGTAGACCGGGAGATGTGGGAGAAGGTCGTTCTCAACCTGCTTTCCAACGCGTTGAAGTTCACGTCCGCCGGAGAGATCGAAGTGTCGCTGCGGCCGGCGGATGCGTCGGTACAGCTGGTGGTCCGGGACACCGGGACCGGCATCCCGCGCGAGGAGCTCCCACGCTTGTTCGAACGCTTCCACCGCGTCAAGGAGTCGCGTGGACGGTCATTCGAGGGGAGCGGTATCGGGTTAGCACTGGTGCAGGAGCTGGTCCGGCTGCATGGGGGACGCGTGGAAGTAGAAAGCGAGGTGCAGCGCGGCAGCGTCTTCACCGTGACTCTTCCGCTGGGCAAAGAGCACCTGCCAGCCGAGCGGGTCACGGCGGCGCGGACGCTCGCACCGACCGCTTTGCGTGCGGACGCCGTTCTTGATGAGGCACTAAGGTGGCTTCCGGATGAGGCGCTCCCCGCCCCGGGTGAAGCCTTCCGCGCTCCCACGCGAGTGGCGCCCGCCGGAGAGCGCATCCTGCTGGCGGACGACAACGCCGACATGCGCGATTACGTGCGCCGGCTCCTCGCCGGGTACGAGGTCGAGACCGTGGCCGACGGCGCGGCTGCCCTGCGCGCTGCCCGCGCTCGACGACCCGACCTGCTGCTGACGGACGTGATGATGCCGGGCGTGGATGGTTTCGAGCTGCTGCGCGCGCTCCGGCTCGACCCCGATACCCGCGACATCCCCGTGATCCTGCTCTCCGCCCGGGCCGGCGAGGAATCCCGCATCGAAGGGCTGGAAGCGGGGGCCGATGATTACCTCATCAAGCCTTTCAGCGCCCGGGAGCTGCTTGCCCGGGTGCAGGCCCACCTCCGCTTGGCGAGCCTGCGACGCGATACCCGGGAAGCGATGAGCCGGCAGAACGAGCGCTTGAAGCTGCTCTGGGAAGCGGCGGCCGTCTTACTCACCACCGAAGAGCCGGACGCGATGCTCCAGGGCGTGTTTGCCGAGATCCGGGAGTCGCTGGACCTGGACTGCTACTTCAGCTTCATGGTTACGGAGACCGGGGACGCCTTACGGTTGGTGTCTTGCGCGGGCATCTCGGAAGAAGCCGCGCGCGCCGTCTCGTGGTTGGAATTCGGCCAGACGGTGACCGGCACGGTGGCGCGGCATCGCAAGCCGATCGTGGTGGCCTGCGTGCAGGATTCACCCGATCCGATCATGCACGTGGTGCAGAGCTATGGTATCCGCGCGTATGCCTGCAATCCGCTCCTGGCGGGGGGAGAGCTGCTGGGCACGCTCTCCTTTGCCAGCCGCACGCGAGACTTCTTCGAACCCGAGGAAGTGGAGTTCCTCGAAACGATCTCGCAGTACGTCACTGTGGCCTACGAGCGCCTCCGGCTCATCCAGCAACTGCAAGACCAGGACCGGCGCAAGGATGAGTTCCTCGCCACGCTAGCCCACGAACTGCGCAACCCCCTGGCCCCAATCCGCAACGGGCTGGAACTGATCCGCCTCGGCGGCAACAGCCCGGAGATGCTGAGCCAGGCCCGCACCATGATCGAGCGACAGGTCCGGCAGATGGTGCGGCTGGTCGACGACCTGCTGGACGTTTCCCGGATCAGCCGCAACAAGCTGGAGCTACGCCGGGAAGGCATAGAACTCGCCGCCATCGTGAAGAGTGCGGCGGAGACGAGCCGTCCGCTCATCGAGGCGGCCGCCCATGAACTCCACGTTTCCCTGCCCGCCGAACCCGTGCGGTTGGACGCGGACCCGGTGCGGTTGGCACAGGCCTTCGCGAACTTGCTCAACAATGCCGCCAAGTACAGCGGGCGCGGCGGGCGCATCACCCTCACCGCGGAGCGCGATGCCGGGGACGTCAGGATCTGCGTGCACGACACCGGCATCGGCATCCCCGCGGATAAGCTCCCGCACATCTTCGACCTGTTCGTACAGGTGGACGGCTCGCGCGACGGGTCGCAGGGCGGGTTGGGGATTGGGCTGACCCTGGTCCGGCGCCTGGTGGAGATGCACGGCGGCACCGTGGAAGCGCGCAGCGAAGGCTCCGGCCGGGGCAGCGAGTTCATCATCCGGCTGCCGTTGGCGGCCGAGCCGGAGCCTCGGAGGCTCCCCGGATCGGAAGGGAAGCATGCTCCGGGCAAGGCGGTGCTGTCCCGCCGCGTGCTGGTGGTGGACGACAATCAGGATGCCGCTGATAGCCTGGCGGAGATCCTGGAGTTGCTGGGCCATGAGGTCGAGATCGGCTACAACGGTATTCAGGCGGTTGAGAAGGTCCAGTCGTTTCAGCCACACCTGGCGCTGTTAGACCTGGGCATGCCCGGTCTGAACGGGTACGACGCCGCCCGCCGCATCCGGCAGCAGCCCGGATGCGGCGTTATGCTGGTGGCCCTCACCGGGTGGGGCCAGGACGAAGACAAGCGCCGCTCTCGCGAAGCGGGGTTCGACGCCCACCTGGTCAAGCCGGTGGACCTCGCCGTACTGGAGAAGATCCTGGCCGGGCTTTAGCGTGCCCTCGCGTTCACCTTCTCACGATCTCCGCGGCATCACGTTTTCGAGTAGGGTAGCACTCAGCCCGGCATCGCGCGTAACTCGGCACCGCCGCGTGCGTCTTTCGTGAAGATGAAACTTCCTCGCAGAAGCGGCACTCTTGCGGTGGGTGCCGTCACCGTCGGGGTCGGCAGCCTCGTCGTGTGGGGTCTATTGCAGGACCCGGCAGAGCCATGGCAGCGGATGCCGGACGGCTCGCGCATTCGAGTGCTGGGCGTCACCTACGGCACGGAGCACCGGGTGATGGAAGGGCAGGTCTGGCAGCGACTGCTGCTGCCGACATTGCCACAGCCCACCCCTCGAATGATTGTCAGTCGTCCGGGACTGATCCCCGTGCCTGCGTCGGGCATGCCGGTCCCAATTGATAGTAAGGCGGGGCTCTTGGGCGGCCGCAGCTACCGGTCCAACACTCTGAAGCGGGTTCTCATCGTGTGGGTGCAGTATCGCGATGTGGGAAATTCAACCGGCTATCCCGACATCTATGGCGCAGACGTGCATGGCTGCCGCTTTCCGAGCGTAAACCGGGTCTACCCCTCTTTCGGCACGTCCGATTTACTGGGGTTGCTGGAATTCGACAACTTTCCCCGCCGCCAGGGAACGCTACGCCTCGTCACGCATGAGCGATCTCGGGCCGAAACGGCAGGCCCTACACTCTCCGTCCGGGTTCCGCGCCTGGGCCCGCAGCCGGTCTGGCAGTCCCGACCGCTGCCGCAGCAGGCGCAGAGCGGGCCGCTGACGATCAGCCTGACCGGCTGGACGCCGATGCGTCCCATCCCCACCGCGGAGTTCGAAGTCCGGAGTGGCGGAAAACCCACGCTCGGCTGGGAGCCCATCACCCTCACCGTGTCCGACGCAACCGGCAACTCCCGGACCGTGCTCCGCGAGCAGCAGATGGAGGTGGACTCGCGCCGCTTCGGCTTCCTCGGCCTGTGCAACCACGAAGCCGCCTGGAAGCTGCGCACCGAGTGGATGCCCGCGCCCCCACCCCGCCCGCCCGCCGGCACACCCGATGCGAGCTGGTCGCCGGCACCCCAGGCGCTGCCGGCCTGGCGGTGGACCGGCCGGGTCCCGGCGCCTCGGCCGGGAAAGTGGCTGGCCGGAGGCCCGAAACTCCAGCGCCCGGAGCTCCGGCTGGAGATCCTGGGCGCAGCCGGCGTAGGCCGGGTCCCCCGCACCGAAGTGGGGGTCGGCCGCCTCGCCTGCCCCGTGGTGCGCGTCCGGGTGACCAATAAGGGCGGCCCGGTGCGCCTCACGCTGGCCAAGGCCACCGA
>Ga0255338_1003037_pt1 | contig 21655 bp, 21 predicted proteins | sample MeOH1_35cm_T4_19_FD_203715 | JGI IMG/M metagenome (GOLD analysis project Ga0255338, IMG submission 203715) | Sandy soil microbial communities from University of British Columbia, Vancouver, Canada - MeOH1_35cm_T4_195 | ecosystem: Engineered > Artificial ecosystem > Sand microcosm > Unclassified ...
CGGCCCGACACTCTTTGCCGCTGCCGGCCTCGAGAAGGACGCGCCGCGGCCGCTGGCCGACAAGCTGCGTCCGCAAAAGCTCGACGAAGTGGTGGGGCAGGATCAACTGCTCGGACCCGACGGCGTGCTCACGCGCATGCTGTCGACGCGCTCGCTCGGCTCGCTCGTGTTCTGGGGCCCGCCCGGCACCGGCAAGACCACGGTGGCGCGCTTGCTCGCCCAGGCGACCGACCTGCACTTCGAGCAGATCTCCGCGATCTTCACCGGTGTTGCCGATTTGAAGAAAGTGTTCGAGGAAGCGCGACGCCGCCGCGAGCTCGGGCAGGGCACGCTGCTGTTCGTCGACGAGATTCATCGCTTCAATCGAGCACAGCAGGATAGCTTCCTGCCGGTGATGGAAGACGGCACCATTGTGCTGGTCGGCGCCACCACCGAGAATCCGTCTTTCGAGTTGAACGCGCCTTTGCTCTCTCGCGCGCGCGTGCTGGTGTTCAAGTCACTCGATCCGGTGGCGATCGAGAAGCTGCTCACGCGTGCAGAGGAGATCGAAGGCAAGCCTCTGCCGCTCGATGACGAAGCGCGCGCGATGCTGGTCGGCATGGCCGACGGCGACGGCCGCGCTTCGCTGACGCTGGCCGAGGAAGTCTGGCGCGCGGCGCGCGCCGGCGAAGTGTTCTCACCCGCCAAGTTGCAGGAGATCGTGCAGCGCCGCGCGCCGATCTACGACAAATCGCAAGACGGTCACTACAATCTCATCTCCGCCTTGCACAAATCGGTGCGCGGCTCCGATCCCGATGCCGCGCTTTATTATCTCTGCCGCATGTTGGATGCGGGCGAGCCGCCGCTCTACATCGCGCGCCGCGTCGTGCGCATGGCAATCGAGGACATCGGCCTTGCCGATCCGCAGGCACTCGTCATCGCCAACGCCGCCAAGGATGCTTTTGATTTTCTGGGCTCGCCCGAAGGCGAGCTCGCCATCGCTCAAGCGGTGCTCTATTGCGCGACCGCGCCAAAATCGAACGCCGGCTATGCGGCCTACGGCGCCGCCATGCGTACGGCCAAGCAGGCCGGCTCGCTGCTGCCGCCCAAGCACATCCTCAATGCGCCGACCAACCTGATGAAGGAAGAAGGCTACGGCCGCGGCTACGCTTACGACCACGACCAGGAAGAAGCCTTTTCGGGACAGAACTATTTCCCCGACGCGCTGCCGCGCCAGCAGTTCTACAATCCGCCCGAGCGCGGGTTCGAGCGCGAGATACGGAAGCGCCTGGACTATTGGGCGAAGCTGCGGAAAGAGCGGGGCGGGGAATGAGCCTCAAGCGGGGGGCGGTGGTGGCGGCGGTGCTGCTCGTGGCCGGCCAGGCGGGCGCGGCCGAGACCGACAAGGTGACCGGCCGCTGGGCGGTGGATCAGGACGCCTGCTCGGGCTTTTCCTTCTCGGTGGAGCGGATGCCGCTGGTGGTGACGGACTATGCCGTGCGCTGGCGCGGGGAGTCCTGCCGCATCGGACGGATGTACAAGACCGGCCGCGACGTGCACATCCAGGCCTTCTGCTGGGGTGCGGACGGCGAGCGCTCGGTGCCGGTGTCGCTCAAGCCCCACGCCGGCAAACTGCAATTGCGCTGGGACCGCGTGGTCTCGGGTGACCTCAAGCGATGCGAATGAGAAAGATCGGTTATGAAACGCGGCGGTAAAGGCGGTCCCCGGCAGCCGGGCGGCGGCAAGCAGCGGCCGGGCCCGCGTCAGGCGGATCGGCCCGCGACGGGTCGCGCCGGCCGTCCGGCGCGTGGACGGTCGCAGGACGGCCGTCCAGGCCGCGAGGAGGGCCACAAGCCCTTCCGCTTCGGCAAGGGGGAAGGCCGGAGCAAGGCGCCCGGCCGGGGCCCGCGCGCCACCGACGAGGCCAATCCCACGCGCGGGCAGGGCGCCCGCTACCCCAAGGGCGACGGCACCCGCGCCCGCTTTCTGCCGGCCCGCGACGGGCAGGGCTCGCGTCCACAACGGGGAGAACGCCCGCAGCGCGGCGAGCGCCCGGCGCGCCGTGAAAGGCCGCGTGAGGTCTTCGAGCCTGCGCCGCCACCGCCGTCGCGCGAGGAGGCCCTGAAAGGCGCCTCCTACTCCAACGCCGTGCAGACCATCATGGTCAAGCCGGACGAGGATGGCATGCGCGTCGACCGCTTCTTCGAGGCGCGCTTTCCCGGCCTGTCGTTCGGTCATATCCAGCGCATCATCCGCAAAGGCCAGGTGCGCGTGAACAGCCGCCGCACGGAGCCGAAGGCACGGTTGCAGACGGGGCAGGCGGTGCGCGTGCCGCCGTTGAAGCTGGAGGCGCCGGCGCCGCGCGACGACGCCCCGCAGGCGCAGCACGACCGCGCCTTCATCAAGTCGATCACGCTTTACGAAGACGACGACGTGATGGTGCTCAACAAGCCGATGGGGCTTGCCGTGCAGGGCGGGTCCGGCACCGTGCGGCACGTGGACGGCATGCTCGGCGCGCTGTGCGGGTCGCATCCGGATGCGCAACGGCCGCGCCTGGTGCACCGGCTCGACAAGGACACCGCCGGTTGTCTCCTGGTCGCGAAAACGCGCTTCGCCGCTGCGGCGCTCGCCAAGACATTCCGCTCGCGTTCTGCGCGCAAGATCTATTGGGCGCTGGTCGCCGGCGTGCCGAAGCCGCGCCAGGGCCGCATCTCGACCTATTTGGCCAAGCAGGAGGTCGAGGAAGACTCGTTCATGCGTGTTGCCCAGCACGGTGAGAAGGATGCCGTGCACGCGGTCACCTATTATGCGGTGGTGGAAACCTCAGCGCAAAAGCTCGCGTGGCTGTCGCTGAAGCCGGTCACCGGCCGCACGCATCAACTGCGCGCACACATGGCGCATGTCGGCAATCCGATCGTCGGCGATCCGAAATACTTCAACATCGAGAACTGGGAACTGCCGGGCGGCATCCAGAACAAGCTGCATCTCTTGGCGCGCCGCATCGCCGTGCCGCATCCCCGTGGCGGCGTGATCGACGTGTCGGCGCCGCTGCCGCCGCACATGGAGCAGTCCTGGAACCTGCTTGGCTTCGACACCAAACGCTACGACCCGATCGACGACGCTCCCGAAGAGGAGTAACGCGATTGTCACGCGGCGGGACGGCGCTGCCCCTCGTTTTGGAGGCCGTGCATCGCCATTTTGGGGAGAGATGTTGAGGCAAGCCCCATGCGTGCGTTGTTATCGGCAGTCATTATCGCATTAGCAGCCTTCTCCGCTGCAATGCCCGCCGCTGCCCAATCCGCCGACCCTAATATCGTCCACGTCGCGCCGCTCCCCCTAGGTCCTCCGTCGCCCGAGCGGTGGCTACCGCCGACCTACCAGTCGCCGCGTGGCACCGTTCAGCACGTGCGGCCGGTGAAGCCACTGCGCGTACCGCGTGTTGACGTCGCCGAGCCGCCGCCGATCATCGTGCCGGAGACCGGTGTAGCGTTGCCCAACCTGCGCACGATCTCGCCCTCCGGCCCCGGCGGGCGCGAGACCTATCAGGATCGGGCGGTGCGCTGCGCACATCAGGCTGGCGCCTATGGCGCCAATGCGGGTGATCGCAATACCTATATCGGCACCTGCATCAATCAGTAGCTCAAATTTCTTCCATCACCTGCGCGTAGGAGATGAGTGCGAACAGCGCGGTGCCGCCGATCATGTTGCCGATCAGCACAGGCGCCGCGAACTGGATAAGCATCTGCCACCACGCCCAATCGCCGGCGAGCACCAACAGCCAGGCCTCCATGCTGCCGGCAACGATGTGGGTGAAGCTGCCGACCGCGATCAGCCAGGTCATGATCGTGATGACCGGCACCTTGGCGGTCTCCGCGCTCGGCAGCATCCACACCATGGCGGCCATCAAGAATCCAGACGAGATGCCGCGAAAGAACATCTGCGCCCAGCCGATCTCAATGAGCTCGCGGCTGATGCCGAGCATTCCCCCATAGAGCTCGGATGGGACCGTCGGGAAGAATGTGCAAAAGAGCGAAGCGAACAGTGTGCCGGCCAGGTTCGCAACGAGCACGATCGACCACAGCCGTGCCATCCGCCACAAATTGTGGGCGTTGATGTCCTTGAGTACCGGCAGAACGGCGGTGATCGTGCTCTCGGTGAAGAGCTGCTGGCGTCCGAGAATGACGATGAGGAAGCCGATCGAATAACCGAAGCTCGCGACCAGCGGGCGCCACGACTCGTCGGCCAGATGCGCGGTGAGGATCGCCTGCGCCAGGAGCGAAAAGCTGATCGACAGTCCGGCCGCGACCCCCGACCACCACAGCGAGATGAGGGGCCGCTCCATCTCTTCCTCGCCCAGCCGCCGCACCACTTCGTAGATGACGGGCGTGCGCGGCGTCGACATCTCCTCGACGTCTTCGACTTCGCGTTGGGAAATGCCGCGCGCGGCGCTGCGTTTCGCCTCGGCGGCTTTCAGGGAGCGACGTGCCGGCATCGGAACATGAACGCCGTCCCGATGCCCCCGGTTCCCGTGCGGAACCGTTGCTCTCGATTTGAGGCTTGACAGGCAACCAAATGGTTGCATATTAGAGGGCAATGGATGCGGTCTTCAAAGCACTCGCGGATGCTAGCCGCCGAGAATTGCTTGACCGCCTGCGCGCCGAGAATGGCCAGACTCTGGGCCAGCTTTGCGAACGCCTCGCCAAATCCGGTCCGTCAATGACGCGGCAGGCGGTGAGCAAGCATCTCGCGATCCTGGAGGAGGCGAATCTGGTCGCGACGGTCAAACGCGGCCGCGAGAAGCTGCACTACCTCAACCCGGTACCGATCCATGAGATCGCCGAGCGCTGGATCGGCAAGTTCGAACGCTCACGTTTGCAGGCGCTGAGTGATTTAAAAAAGAACCTGGAGGCGCGTGATGAGTAAGTCGAGTTTTGTGTACGTCACCTACATCCGCACCACGCCTGAGAAGCTGTGGCAGGCGCTCACCGAGCCAGAGTTCACGCGCCAGTTCTGGTACGGCACCTGGCAGGACTGCGCATGGAAGAAGGGTGCGTCCTGGAAGATCATGATCCCGGATGGTCGCGTCGCCGACAGCGGCGAAGTGCTCGAGATCGAACCGAACAAGCGTCTCGTTCTCTCCTGGCGCAGCGAATTCGTAGGCCTGCGCGAGGAGGGCTATTCGCGCATGACCTATCTCCTCGAGCCGCAAGGCGACGTGGTCAAGTTCACCGTCACCCATGAGATGGATCGGCCGGACTCCAAGTTTATCGAGGGCGTTTCCGGCGGTTGGCCGTCGATTATCTCCAGCCTCAAGAGTTTGCTCGAAACGGGCTCGTCGCACGAAGAAACGCGCCGTTGGCCGGAGGGCATGTGAGCGCATGATCGACACAGCCAAATTCAAAACCAAGACCGTCTATGTCACTTACATCGCCGCCAGACCTGAGCAGATCTGGCAAGGGCTCACCGATCCGGCCTTCACGCGCCAGTATTTCGGCGACTTTGCCGTGGACGTCGAGCCGCGGCAGGGCGGCGCTTTCTTCCTGCGCTACCCCGACGGACGCGCTCACATCGCCGGACGCGTGCTCGACTGGTCGCCGCCGCGCCGTTTCTCCTGCACGTGGGTGGTGGAAGGAATCCAGGAGTTTGCCGAGCTGCCCGAGTGCATCGTCACCTATGAGATCGAGCAAGCCGGCGGGGCCTGCAAGCTGACCATGTCCGAATCCCATGCGTGGGACGTCCCGGACGCGATCCTGGAAGGCGGACGATCTGGCTGGCCGGCGATCCTGTCGGGGCTCAAGAGCTTGCTCGAGACCGGCAAGGCGCCGGAAATCGCCATGGCGCCGCCGCCTGGTTTTATGGAGGCGGTCAAAAAGGCCGTGCAGGAGAAGCCCTGGGTGAAAGCGAGCGTCTAGATGGGCTCGCATTGAGGCTGAAAAAACCAGTGCGCTGGCTGTGCCTGGTTCCATGATCTGCTAAAGGCTGCGGGCCCCGCGGCGGTATACTCCGCCACCCTGAGTCGCAGCCGCCGATGGACACCCGCACCGACAGCTATCTCGGATACCAGGCCGCCGGCGGGGAGCCGCAGCCGGTGGCGGTGACCCGTTGGACGGTGCGGCTGGTCGACCCTCAGGTCGAGCACGACTTCCGGGTCGATCGTTTTGCCGAGGATCGCCGGCGCGTCGTCATGCTGCTGATGCTCGCTTCCTTCGTCAGCTGCGTCAATTTTCTTGTTCAGCTTTATGTCTACGCCCGCAGCGATGACGGACTGAATGCGTTGCTGACGCAGTTCGCCACGATTTGGCTTCCTTTGGCCGGCCTCGCCGTCGTGCTTCGTGTGCGAACGCCAAATCTGCTCGAAGGCATGATGATCGCGTTCATTGCCGTCGGCATGATCATGCGCATGACCATCATGACGTTGCAGCCGGGACTCGCTTTTCTCTGGCCGACGCTGATCATCGGTATCATCTTCGTCATCTACATCTATTTGCCGGTCCGCTTTCTCGTTGCCGTTATGATTGCAACCGTCTTTTCGATCGTTGCGTCGGCGTGGTGGCTCCTGATCGCGGAAACGGGGCTGCCGCTGGACCAAATGTTGCGCGCGATGGTCTGGCTTTTGTTCGCGAATGCGCTTGGCTTTATCGCGGCCAAGTCGATCCAGCGCGGTCAGCGGATTCGCTATGCCCAGAGCCTCTTGCTGAAAGAACTCTTGTCCACCGACGCCATGACCGGCATCGGCAACCGCCGCCGCTTCGACGACGCGCTCGATCGCGAATGGCGCCGCTGCGGCCGCTCCGGCAGGCCTTTGTCGCTTCTGATGATCGATGTCGATCACTTCAAGGCCTACAACGATCATCATGGCCATCTGCAAGGTGACGAGTGCCTGCGACAGGTGGCGCGGCTTTTGGTCGAGAGCGTGGGCCGGCCGGCCGACCTGGTCGCGCGTTACGGCGGCGAGGAATTCGTCTGTCTGTTGCCGGAAATCAGCGAAGAGGGCGCGCGCTCTGTGGCGGCGAAGTTCATCATGGCGATTGCGCGCGCCTCGATCCCACATGCGGCGCTGCCGGCCGACGCGCGGCTGACCATCAGCGTCGGCGCCGCAACCTGCGACGACGTCACGCGCCAGAGCCCGGGCGCGCTGGTCGCGCTTGCCGACAAGCTGCTCTACGCGGCGAAGCGCGCCGGTCGCGACCAGGTGATGACAGGGACGCTCTAAGCGCTCGCTTTTTCGAGCGCGGCCGTATCCTCCGCGGACAAAGTGAGCTGCGCCGCCTGCATGATGTCCTTGAGCTGATCGAGACTGGTGGCGCTGGCGATCGGAGCGGCGATCCCCGGACGAGCGATCAGCCAGGCGAGCGCGACCCGCGCTGGCGTTGCCGCATGCCGCGCCGCGACGGCGTCGAGTGCCTGGAGAATGCGGAAGCCGCGCTCGTTCAGGTACTGCTTCATGCGGCCGCCGCGCGCGGCGCTCTTCATCGCATCCTGCGCGCTTCGGTATTTGCCGGTGAGGAAGCCGGCGGCGAGGGCGTAATAGCAGATGACGCCGATGCCCTCACGCGCGCAGATCGGGGCGTAGTCGGCCTCGAAATTCAGCCGGTCGTAGAGATTATAAAGCGGCTGCAGGCTCTCGTAGCGCGGGAAGCCGCGCTTGGCGCTGACCGCGAGTGATGCTTGAAGCCGCGCCGGCGTGATGTTGGACGCGCCAATGGCGCGGACCTTGCCCTGGCTCACGAGCTGCGCATAAGCAGCAAGCGTCTCCTCCACCGGCGTGTCTTCATTGTCGAAATGCGTCTGATAGAGGTCGATATAGTCGACTTGCAAGCGCTTCAGCGACGCTTCCGCCGCCCGCAGGATGTAGTCCTTGCGCACGCATTTGCCTTCGCCCATGTCGGCCCCGACCTTGGTGGCGATCACCACTTTATCGCGCTTGCCCGTCCGCTTGAGCCAGTGACCGATAACCGTCTCGGATTCGCCGCCGCTGTGTCCCGGCACCCAGCGCGAATAGCTGTCGGCCGTGTCGATGGCGTTGAAGCCTGCGTCGACGAAGGCATCGAGGATGGCGAACGAGGTCTTTTCGTCGACGTTCCAGCCGAACACATTGCCGCCGAGCATCAAGGGCGCGATCTGGAGGCCGGAGCGGCCGAGGGGAAGGAATTGCATGGTGTTCCTTGCCGGAGGGATTTACCAGAAATCGGGTCGGCGCGGGGAGCCGGTGACGATAGAAGGGGTTAGATCGAGAGACCTAACGTGAGACATTGTCATGCAGCAAGAAAGCACCCGCATCGTCATCCGCAATCCATTCGGCACCATGGATGTTCCCGCGCCAAATGACAGGGACGTGATGGATTTTGCCGCAACAAGCACGCAGACCGGTGGCGCGGACGATGCCAACGCCGCTCGGTGGGCACAAGTCGCGGCGCCGGCCGATCCGTTCGAGGGCGCGTGGGCAAGCCGCTGGAACGGCGGTGCCGATCCGACCATTCCCGGAGATGCGCCGGACAAGTGGAAAGAGGGCAGGGCCGAAGTCCGTGTCGTGGGCGATCGGGTCTATTTGCGCTTCGATTGGGACAACGGCCGCCGTCATGGGATGATCGACGCGCGAAGGGACGGCGCACATCGCCTGATCGGCAAGTACATCAACCTGACTGATCCCGCCATCACCCGGCCCTGGGTCGGGCTCATTGTCGATGCCGGACGCATCGACGGTTGCTTCCCGCACGGGCGGCTCGATTTCCGCCGGTGAATCGCGGCTAGCGCAACGAGGCGTTGATCTTGTCCAGTGCCGATTGGCCCGGGCACAATTCAGGTGCATTGAGGCTGTTGAGCGGCGCCTTCACCGTGCGCAGATGCGCGTGCAGATCCTCCGACTCCTTCTCCATGTAGAGAAGGCCGGTGACGATCTGCCCTTTCGCCGCATGGTGCTGGAGGAAACCAAGCGCGGCGGTGCGGTCGTGCAGGTCGTAGTCGGCGGCGAGCTTGCGCAGCGCGAGCTTCGAGCCATCGTGCTGCTCGACGACTTCGACCGTGCCAGGCTCCTGCTTCACTTCGATCGGCATGCGCTGCGAGATGAAATCGAGCCGGTTCACCGCCTCGTTGTGCTCGCGCACGAAGTCGAAGCTCTTGGTCGAGCCGGCGTGGTTGTTGAAGGCGACGCACGGCGAGATGACGTCGATGAAAGCGGCACCCTTGTGCGCGATGGCCGCCTTGATGATCGGCACGAGCTGCTGCTTATCGCCGGAGAACGAGCGGGCGACGAAGGAAGCACCAAGCTGTAGAGCCATGGCGACAAGGTCGATGGAATTGTCGGTGTTGATGACGCCGCGCTTCGACTTGGAGCCGCGGTCGGCGGTGGCCGAGAACTGGCCTTTGGTGAGGCCATACACGCCATTGTTCTCGACGATGTAGACCATGTTCACGCCGCGCCGCAGGCAATGCGCGAACTGGCCAAGGCCGATCGAGGCTGAGTCGCCGTCGCCGGAGACGCCGAGATAGATCAGGTCGCGGTTGGCGAGGTTCGCGCCGGTCAGCACCGACGGCATGCGGCCGTGCACCGAGTTGAAGCCGTGCGAATTGCCGAGGAAGTAGGTCGGCGTCTTCGACGAGCAACCGATGCCGGAGATCTTCGCCACCCGATGTGGCTCGATCGACAGTTCGAAGCAGGCCTGGATGATCGCGCCGGTGATCGAGTCGTGCCCGCAGCCGGCGCACAGCGTCGATACCGTGCCTTCGTAGTCGCGGTGGGTGTAGCCGAGCGCGTTCTTCGGCAGGTCGGGATGGTGGAATTTCGGCTTGGCGAGATAGGTCATGAGGTCACCTTTATCGGCTTCACCTTGAGTTTCTCAAGATGATCCCCGATGGCCTTGGCGATGAAGCGGGCGGTTATCGGCGTGCCGTCGTAATGCAGGATCGGCACCAGCCGCACCGGATCGATGCCGCATTCATTGACGATGAGCGAACGCAGTTGCGCGTCGCGGTTCTGCTCGACGACGAACACGAAGTCGTGGTCGGCGACAAAGGAATTCACGCTGGAATGGAACGGGAAGGCGCGAATGCGCATGCGGTCGAGCGCATGCCCGCCAGCCTCGATCATATGGATCGCCTCGTCCATCGCCGGTGCGGTTGAGCCGTAATAGATCACGCCGTATTTGCTGGGCTTGCCAGCATTGGCGATCAGCGGCCGCGGCACCAGGTCCTTGGCGGTGTCGAACTTTCGGATCAGCCGCTGCATGTTGTCGACGTAGGGCGCGCCTTCCTCGGTGTAGCGCGCGTAACGGTCGCGCGAGGTGCCGCGGGTGAAGAATGAGCCCTTGGTCGGATGCGTGCCGGGATAAGTGCGATAGGGGATGCCGTCGCCGTCGACGTCGAGATAGCGGCCGAACTCGCGGCCGGCCTCCAGCTCGTCGGCGGTCATCACCTTGCCGCGGTCGTAAACCTTAGAGTCGTCCCAGGCGAACGGCTTGCACAGATGCGTGTTCATGCCGATGTCGAGGTCGAGCATGACGAAGATCGGCGTCTGCAGCCGGTCGGCGAGATCGAAGGCCTGCGCGCCGAATTCGAAGCTCTCGGTCGGGTCCTCGGGGAACAAGAGCACGTGCTTGGTGTCGCCGTGCGAGGCATAGGCGCAGGAGATGACATCGCACTGCTGGGTGCGCGTCGGCATGCCGGTCGAGGGGCCGGCGCGCTGCACATCGAAGATCACGGCCGGAATTTCGGCGAAGTAGGCAAGGCCGATGAATTCCTGCATCAGCGAGATGCCCGGGCCGGAGGTGGCGGTGAAGGAACGGGCGCCGTTCCAGCCGGCGCCGATCACCATGCCGATGGAGGCGAGTTCGTCCTCGGCCTGGATGATGGCGTATTTAGCCTCGTTGGTCTCGGGATCGACACGAAGCTTGGCGCAGTGGCGCGTGAAGGCGTCGGCGAGCGAGGAGGAGGGCGTGATCGGATACCAGGCGCAGACGGTGGCGCCGCCGTAGACGGCCCCCAGCGCGGCGGCCGAATTGCCCTCGATGAAGATGCGGTCACCGACCTTGTCGGACTTCTGCAAGCGCAGCCCGATCGGGCATTGCAGGTTGAGCGTGGCGTAGTCGCGGCCAATGTGCAGTGCCTTGATGTTGGGCGCGATCAGCTTGTCCTTGCCCTTGTACTGTTCGCCGATGAGCTGCTCGACGACTTTCACGTCCATGTCGAGCAAGGCGGTGAGGACGCCGATATAGATGATGTTCTTGAACAGCTGACGCTGGCGCGGGTCGGTATATTCGCGATTGCAGATCGCCGTCAGCGGGACGCCGATGATGGTGATGTCGTCGCGGAATTTCGAGGGCGGGTAGGGCTTGGTGGAATCGTAGAACAGGTAGCCGCCCGACTCGATGCCCGCGATGTCCTTGTCGAAGGTCTGCGGATTCATCGCCACCATCAAATCGGTGCCGCCGCGCGCGCCCATGTGGCCGGCTTCGGAGACGCGCACTTCGTACCAGGTCGGCAGGCCCTGGATGTTGGAAGGGAAGATATTGCGGGGCGAAACCGGCACGCCCATGCGCATCACCGCGCGGGCGAACATTTCGTTGGCGCTCGCGGAGCCCGAGCCGTTGACGTTGGCGAAGCGGACGACGAAGTCGTTTACGCGGCTGAGCGGCGTGGCGGTCGGCATGATGTCCCTGCGTGGGTCATTTCAAGCATGAACTTTTGCATGTCCCAGGCCCCGGTCGGGCAGCGCTCGGCGCACAGCCCGCAATGCAGGCAGACGTCCTCGTCTTTGACCATGACACGACCGGTCTTCAGCCCGTCCTGGACATAGAGATCCTGGGAAAGGTTCCTCGACGGCGCATTGAGCCGCGTGCGCAGCTCAGCTTCCTCACCGTTCGGCGTGAAGGTGATGCAATCCATCGGGCAGATGTCGACGCAGGCGTCGCATTCGATGCAAAGCTGCGCCGAGAAGACTGTTTGCACGTCGCAGTTCAGGCAGCGGTGCGCCTCTTTCAGCGCCATCTGCACGTCGAAGCCCAGCTCAACCTCGGCCTTGATGTCCTTCAGCGCCACGACTTTGTCGCGCTGCGGCACCTTGTAGCGGTGGTCGAGTGCGATGTCGTTATCGTAGGACCACTCGTGGATGCCCATCTTCTGGCTGATCATCTCGACCGCCGGGAGAGGGCGATCGGTGATGTCTTCGCCATTCAGGAGCTTGTCGATGGAGACGGCGGCCTCGTGGCCGTGCGCCACCGCCCAGATGATGTTCTTCGGTCCAAAGGCCGCGTCACCGCCGAAGAAGATCTTCGGATGCGTCGAGGCAAACGTCTTCGGATCGACCTTGGGCATGTCCCACTGATCGAATTCGATGCCGATGTCGCGCTCGATCCAGGGAAAGGCGTTCTCCTGGCCGACAGCCACCAGGACGTCGTCGCAGGGGAAGTGCTGATCGGGCTCGCCCGCGGGCACCAGCTTGCGCCGACCCTTGGCGTCGTATTCCGCCTTCACCTTCTCAAAGGTAATGCCGGTGAGCTTGCCGTTCTCGTGCGTGAAGTGCTTCGGCACGAGGAAATTGTGGATCGGGATGCCCTCGTGCTGGGCGTCTTCCTTTTCCCAAGGCGATGCCTTCATCTCCTCGAAACCGGAGCGCACGACCACGTCGACCTGCTCGCCGCCGAGACGGCGGGCGGAGCGGCAGCAGTCCATGGCAGTGTTGCCGCCACCGAGCACGACCACGCGCTTGCCGATCTTCGAGATGTGGCCGAACGACACCGACGACAGCCAGTCGATACCGATATGAATGTTGGCGGCTGCTTCCTTGCGGCCGGGAATGTCGAGGTCGCGGCCGCGCGGCGCGCCGGAGCCGACGAAGATCGCGTCCCAGCCTTCGGCGATGAGCGCCTTCAGGCTGTCGATGCGCTTTCCGGCACGGAAGTCGACGCCGAGATCGAGGATGTAGCCGGTCTCTTCATCGATCACGCTGTCGGGAAGACGAAACTTCGGGATCTGCGTGCGGATCATCCCGCCAGCTTTTTGGTCGGCATCGAACACCGTCACGCTGTAACCGAGCGGCGCGAGGTCGCGCGCGACCGTCAGCGAGGCGGGACCGCCGCCGACGAGGGCCACGCGCTTGCCGTTCTTCTTCGCGGCGGGCTTCGGCAGCCGCGCCTTGATGTCATCTTTGTTGTCAGCGGCGACGCGCTTCAGGCGGCAGATCGCCACCGGCTCGTCCTCGACGCGCACACGCCGGCAGGCCGGCTCGCAGGGGCGGTCGCAGGTGCGTCCGAGGATTCCCGGAAACACATTCGACTGCCAATTGATCATGTAGGCGTCCGAGTAACGCCCATGTGCGATCAACCGGATGTATTCGGGGACGGGCGTGTGCGCCGGGCACGCATACTGGCAATCGACGACTTTATGAAAGTACTCGGGCGCGGACGTGTCAGTGTTCTTCATCGACTCCTCGTAACGCGTCCCGCAACGGCTACTGTCTGTGCGGTCGCGTTCCAGCCGTTGCCGACCGGCCTTCCTGCCGCTTCGCGATGAAGCGATATCGACTCCGATACCCTAATATTATGCATTGGAAGCGTTCAAAGCTACCTATCCTTATGTTGCGGTTCCCGCGTATCAACCAATAACCGGCGGCCATTTCGTCGCCTGAAAGGGTCGCGTCTCGCGTCGTGATAATGCTTTGATTTCGCCGCATTGCACGCGTCGCCGCGTTGCAATGCACCATGGAGAGTGATCACCCGCGACCGGGGCGCACCACCAGGCGGGCCAGGGTGCGGCCGTTCCCTGGACGGAGCGCCGTACGTTGCCATATGAAATGCCGAGCCCACTGATAATCCGCCCCCGGTTTTGCAAGCCCCGATGAAATTGATCCTTTTCGATGTCGACGGCACGCTGATCGACAGCCAACACATGATTTGCGCGGCGATGCGCCAGGCCTATGACGACCACGGCCTGCCGTGCCCGCCGGTACCGGAAGTCTTGTCGATCGTGGGCCTGTCGCTCGATGACGCTTTCCGGCGTCTCGCGGGCGGCGCCAACCATCCGATCGACAGCCTGACGGCGCGCTACAAGGAGGCCTTCTTTACCCTGCGTGCGGCCGGCGCGGCGCCGTCGCCGCTTTATCCCCGCGTACGTGAAGCGCTCGAGGCGCTCAGGCGGCGTGACGATGTCGTCCTTGGTCTTGCCACGGGCAAATCGCGCCGCGGCGTTGCCGCCATGCTCGACCAGCATGCGCTCCACGGTATCTTCGCGACCGTCCAGACCGCCGACACTGCGCCATCCAAGCCCGACCCGGCGATGGTGCTCGCGGCGATGCGCGAGACCGGTATCGCGGCGGGCAGCACCGTTGTCATCGGCGACACTGCCTTCGATATGGCGATGGCGCGTGCGGCCGGTGCCGCCGCCATCGGCGTGTCATGGGGCTATCATGCGGTTGCGGATTTGCACGCCGCCGGCGCGCGCGAGGTGCTCGACAGTTTCGACGCGTTGCCGCGCGCGCTTGAAAAGCTTTGGCCGGCAGCGCCGCAGACCATCATAACGGCGCCGCCGGCCTAGCGGGTGTCAGCCGCAGTAGGTGCGGCGCACCCAGTGGCCATGATTGCGCACGAGACGCGAGTAGCAGTCGTCACCGTAGGCATAAGGCCAGTCGGAGTAGAACGGATCGTAGAAGCCGTATCCGAGGCCGCCGGCGAAGAAGCGGTGGTGACCGAAGCCGCGGTGCGCGAACCCGCCATGGAATCCACCGCCGTGGAAACCGCCGAAGTGCCCGCCACCGTGGAAGCCACCGCCGCCATGCCCGCCGCCGCCGCGCGCCAGGGCCGGTGCTGTCGCCATACCGATCGCGAGCAGCGCCGCTCCCACAAAGGTGATAATCTTCTTAGACAACATCTGACACTCCATTCCAAGACGCAGGCCGCGGGCTGCGTTTTGCGCGGCTGGGATTCTGCTGCCGCGGCTGCTACAAGCGCGCCGAGGTTGTGGACGTCGCTGTTGTCCGAATTTGCTTCACCGTTGCGTTCTTGCTCGTCTTGAAGAGCGCCGGTGCAGTCGGGGGCGGGGCGTCCGTGACAATCCCAAGAACGAATGTGCATGACTTCATCGCCGTTCCGGCTCACTTGAAAACATATGCGTGATATCTTCGAAGACATCTTCACCGATCAGCCGCTCGATCCGATGAAGTCGGCACGCCGCGGCGCACGTCCCAATTTACGCAAGCGCTTTTATGCGCGCGCCGAGGCCGGCAACGAAAAGGGTGAGTGCGGTTATCCCGTCCTGCTCGATGGCAAGCCCGTGCGCACGCCGGCGCGCCGCGCGCTGGCCGCGCCGTCGCGCGCGCTGGCGCAGGCGATCGCGGACGAATGGACTGCGCAGCAAGATGTGATCGACCCAGGCCGCATGCCGCTCACGCGGCTCGCCAATGCGGTCATCGATGCGGTCACCGACAGGCCGACGCCGGTCGCCGATGAGATCGCGCAATATCTCGGCAGCGACTTGCTGCTCTATCGTGCCGATGCGCCGGAAGGGCTGGTCGCCAAGGAAACGGCGATGTGGGACCCGGTGCTCTCCTGGGCGCGCGATGAGCTCGGCGCGCGTTTCGTGCAGGTGCAGGGCGTGATCCACGCGGCGCAGCCGAAGGAAGCAATCGCCGCTGCGCGCGCTGCCATTCCAGGCGATGCAGGAAACATCAAGGAGATTTGGCGCCTCGGCGCGATCTCGTCGATCACCACGCTCACCGGCTCGGCCCTCCTGGCACTGGCGCTCGCATATCGCGCCATCGATATGGAGACAGCGTGGGCGGCCGCGCATGTGGACGAAGACTGGCAGATGTCGCAATGGGGCCGCGACGAGATGGCACTCGCCCGCCGCGCTTATCGATATACCGAGATGCAGGCGGCGGCGGCTGTCTTGCAGTTGCTCTAATTTGTAGCCCGGATGAGCGCAGCGAAATCCGGGGCGGCGGTGCTTGCAAGGCCTAGCCGACATTCCGCTTCGCTTCATGCGGGCCACCGAGGTAGCCTGTTTAAATTATTCGAGGACCGATCGTGTCAATCGATCAAACGGATGCAATCGACTTCGCAACTATTGACAAGGCGTCGGGTGACTTGTGGCTCACGATTAGCGACCATCTGCCTTGGGAGGGAAATGAAAGCAACCACCTTGCTCTTCTGCAGAACAAGCTAAATGCGTATCTTCGCTTTATCGAAAGTGGCGAGGTGTTCAAGAAGGTGCCCGGCGCCAAGGGACGCAATATCGTTATAAATCTGGTCGGGAAATTCCAGCTAAGTGAGAATGCTGAATTGTTCTTCGACAATGCACGAACTGCAATCGAGGCTGCGGGCTTTCATCTACAATTTTGCCTCGCGCGCCCCAACTAAGAAAATGTAGCCCGGATGAGTGCAGCGAAATCCGGGGCGGCGTTGCAAACTTGCAAAGGCTATCCCGCATTCCGCTTCGCTCCATGCGAGCTACAGGACCTTCGACTCGTGATAGCGTGCGGCCCGCCGTGAACGGCGGGGGCGGGCGATGAAGATCACACTCGATATCTCCAAGCTGGTCGAGGAGGGCAAGCTCACGCCCGCCGAGGCGGAGCGGCTTAAGGCGCTCGCCTCGCACGACACCGGCTCGCTCGGCATCAACATTTTGATCGGCTTTGGCGTCGTCGCCGTGGCGGCCGGCGCGGTGGCGCTAGTGCCGACGCCGCTTACCGCCGTGCTGCTCGGCATCCTGCTGTTCGGCTTAGGGCTCGCCGTCGCCCTCAACCGCGTGCAGCAATGGGATGTGCTCGGGCAGATTTGCCTCACCATCGGCGCGCTGATGTTTTCCGGCGGCGTCATCGCCTACGGCGAGGGCTCGCTCGGCGCGATGCTGATTGTCACCGCTGTCCTCGCAGCGGCGGCGATCGTGGCGCGTGCCAGCCTGCTGGCGGCGCTTGCGGTGCTGGCGGCCTCCGCGTGCCTCGGCGCGCGCACCGGCTACAGCCACGCCACCTATTCACTGGCGATCTTCGAGCCGACACTCACTGTCGTGCTGTTCTCAGGTCTCGCGCTTGCGGCTTATCTCGCCTCCAAGCGGCTGCCGGCCGACTACGAGCGCATCGCGCTCACGGCCGCGCGCACCTCGATCTTGCTGGTCAATTTCGGTTTCTGGATCGGATCGCTCTGGGGCGATCCCTTGATGCTGTTGCGCGGCATCAAGCGGCCGGGCTTCTCGATGATCAACGACACCGTCATTCCGGCATCCGCTTTCACCATCGCCTGGGCGATCGTGCTGATCGCCGCCGGCGTCTGGGCCGCGCGCGCGAACCGGCGCTGGCTCGTTAATGTGGTCGCCGTGTTCGGCGCCATTCACTTCTACACGCAGTGGTTCGAAAAGCTCGGCGCTTCGCCGCTGTCGGTGCTGCTGGGCGGCGTCCTGCTGCTCGGCATCGCGCTGGCGCTATGGAGCTTCAACCGGCGCAAGGCGGCGGCCTAGGCGCGCTACGACTGGATCAGCCGCTGCTCGAGCGTGTCGAGCTCCTGGAGCTGGATGAACTGCACGGCGAAGCCGTCAGGCAGGTGACGGACGACGCGGCCGACGACTTTTCCGATCGCGAGCGGCATGCCGATCTCCGGCCTGATGTCGGCGGACACGGCGGCGCCCGACACCGACATGTCGATGACGAAGCATTGCAGTTGGCTTCCGTCGGCCAGAACCACGATGGAGCGGGGATCCTTCGGACGGATGCGCTTGTGCTCTCGGCTGTCGGGCAGCTCATGGTTCTTGTTCTTTTCGTACCAGTCTATTTTGGCCGAGAACTTGGCGCGCTCCTCGTCCGACGCAACCATCTTCATGACGAATCCGCGGTCGAGCGTGCGGATAATCGTTCCTTCCAGCTTGCCGAACTCGTCGCAATGCACGAGGACGCGCTCGCCGACGGCGCCGTTCACCGGGACCCAAAGCGTCATGGCGGAAGGAGAGATGTCGACGATGCGGCAGGAAAACTCACGCCGATTGCCGCGCGTGTCGCGCCTCGTCGTCAAGGCATATCGCGCGGCAATGCTGACAATAATACGCGGCTCGCGTCGCCGTTCGACAACGGCGACATCGTCGAGATACGTAACGTCCCTAATTTCAATGGGGGCTTGCGGCATATATCCACCCGCCGAGCGTAATAAACTTCAATAACAATGAATCTTTTTAAGAACCGTTTACGCACCGCCCACGGAACCCGTTTATATTTGGTTTCAAGGTCATTCAACCGCGAAGTACCTCGTAAACGATCTGTTCACGATGGCGCCGCGGTCTTTCCCTGTGTCTCCCGGCAGCGTTACGCCCCCGGGCCTCATCGCCAGAGGGCAAACCCCATGCCGCAGCCGGTGCCGGCGATGGAGCGATAGCAAGGGATGTATTCCTGCCACGCCGTCTCGAGCTTCTCGCAGGCGCCGGCAACCGTGATCCAGTTGCGGATTTCCGACGAGCCGGAATTCAGCTTCGCGGCGGAGATCATGCTCAGCGCCTCGCCGTCCTTGCGCTTGCAAGCGTCCAGCACCAGACGGTCGAGCTCTTCGTCGACCGTGAAATGGCTCAACCCTCCGGAGGCCAGGATGCCGACGCGCTCGTTGTTCGGCATAGCCCGCACCGCTGCGGCGAGTGCCTGGCCGAGCTGATAGCAGCGGCGCGGCCGCGGCTGGTTTGGCGGGAAGTAGGTGTTGAGCGCCAGCGGCACGATCGGCACCACTTTGTTCGGCATCAGGCGCCGGTGCACGAAGCCGAAGGCGTGGCCTTCGCCGTGCTCGCGCCCGAGCTTTTTGGCATGGCTGATATCGAAGCCGCGATCCATCAGTTCATTGACGAGATGCAGGCTGAGCTTTGAGGCCACCGGATAATCGCGCGGCCCTTCGGCCTCGTGGTACTGCGATCGTGCGTGCCGCCAGAACTGCGGCGCATCGTCATCCATGCGCAGCGGATTGTTCTCGATGGTCTCGCCCGAATAGATAAGCATCGCCGGGATATTGTCGTCGAGGAACTGCTCGTGCTGGTCGTCGCCGACGATGATCAAGGCGTCGAGCTTTGCATCCTCGATCTCTTGCGCGATGCGCGCGATATTGGCCGTGCAGCGCGCCGATCGCTCCTCCAGCACCTTGGGCTCGATCTGGTCCTTAATGGACGGATCCGCCTGCGCCAAGAGATCGCCGTAGGTCACCTGCCGGCCTTGTCTGTCGAGGAGCTTGCGGCCGCTGGCGTCGATCTGAGCGTGCTTTGGGTAATCCTCGGCAGGGCTGTTGAGCAGGGGGCTGTGCGAGGTCCCGATGCCTAGAACGATCTCGGCCATTTCCTCTCCGTGTTCTTGTTGTTTCCGGTCGCTTGTCGAACGCGACGCAGGCCAGCGAAACACGCGCGGTATAAAAGGTCAATAAACTGATTGTTTGGATTTAACAAGAGCGGCCGGGGCATACAAGAAGCCGCCGCGGCCGGGCCGCGGCGGCTCTGTTGTTGAGAAAGGGACGGGGGCTAGTGCCCTGTCGGATCGCCGCGGCGGCTGATCTCGTACAGGAACCAGACGCGCTTCTCGGCTTCGTCGATGAAGTTCTCCAGGAGGCTGGCGGTGGCGACGTCGTTGTGCTCGTCGCAGAGGTCGTGCGCCTCGCGCATCGCGGCGATCACGCGCTGATTGTCCTCGCGCAATTCGGCGATCATGTCGTCGGGGCTGACGTAAGCCGCGTCATTGTCGGAGAGCCGCTGGTGGCGCGCGATGTCGCCGATCGAGCGCAGCGTGTTGCCGCCGACCTTGCGCACGCGCTCGGCGATGATGTCGGTCGAGGCGAAGAGCTGGTCGGCCTGCTCGTCGAGCAGCAGGTGATAGTCGCGGAAATGCGGGCCGCTCACATGCCAATGGAAGTTCTTGGTCTTCATGTAGAGGGCGAACGTATCGGCCAGGATCGCGTTCATCGCGCCGGCGATGTCTTTGGTGGCGTTAGAGCCGAGATCGGTCGGGGTCTTGAGGCGGGGGGTCGTCGTCCTCGCGTCGGTCATGGTCTCACGTCCTCTGAAAAATGAAAATGGTTCCCCTTGATGTCAAGGAATACCCTGGACCCATTATGGTTCCATGACCGGACGTTTGAGATTGAACTTTTAGATAAGAATCTAAAACTTTAGTGTGCCAATGGCGGCGGCGATGGCTTCGAACACCGGCTGCCATTGCCGGTCGTCGCCCTGACGGAAGAGCTTTGTGGCCGGGTACCAGGGCGTGTCGGCGCGCTCGGTGAGCCAGCGCCAATCGGGCACGTAAGGCAAAGCCAGGAAGACCGGTTTGCCGAGCGCGCCGGCGAGATGTGCCGGCATGGAATCGATGCTGACGATCAGGTCGAGGTTCGCCATGACCGCCGCCATGTCGAGCAGACCTTCGGCGCTGAGGTCATTCTCGTCGATGACGCGTTCGATCTTGGCAGCGAAGGGCGCTTGTGTGATGTCGGCGCCTGGCTGTTTCTGCAGCGAGATGAGCCGCACGCCCGGAATCTCCGCGAGCGGCACAAGGGTGGCGAGGGGGGCCGCGCTGCCGGCCGTTGCGCCTTGCCAGACGATGCCGACTTTGAAGCCGTCACCCTTGAGCTTTTCCGCCCAACGCGCCACGCGCGCCGGATCGGCCAAAAGATAAGGCTCCTGCGCCGGCACGGCGTTCGGCGTCAGGTGCAGCAGGCGCGGCATCGACATCAGCGGCGCCCACAGCGCGCGGCGCGAATCTGACTTGAGTTCGTCTGCCGAGATGATGACGCGCTCGACGCCCGGCAACGTCTGCATCAGCGGCGCCAGCACCTCGCGCGTCAGCAGCCACACGGGGTAGCCGCGGCCGGCGAGCAGTGCTGCATAGCGCGCCATCTGCACGGTGTCGCCGAGGCCCTGCTCGGACACCAGCACCAGCCGGAAATCGCCCGGCGGCTCGCCGTTCCATAGTGGAAAGTCGAGCGGCGTATAGGGCCGTTGCGGCAGGCTCGCGCGGTGCTCGTACAGCAAAAAACCCTTGCGCCAATCGCCGAGCAGCATCAGCAGATGGCCGAGCGCGAGCGCGTTGCCCGCGTCCTTGGGGTCGAGCGCGACCGATTGCTCCAGCAGTGTGCGCGCCTCGCCGTAGCGGCCCTGGTGCTTGACCGCGAGGCCCTTGTGGGCGACGGCGAGCGCGTTTTTCGGCTGCGCCTTGATCACCGCCTCGTAGACGGCTTCGGCTTCCGCGTAGCGGCCGAGCATGGCGAGCGCGTTGGCCTTGTTCATGAGGATGTTCAACCCGCCCGGTACGATCGCCAGCGCCTTGTCGTAATCCGCCAGTGCCTCTTCGTGGCGTCCTAAGTCCTGCAGCAGCGCGCCGCGATTCAGGAGGTCGCTCGGCGAGTTGGGATTGAGCGCGAGCGCGCGGTTAAAGCTCTTGAGCGCCTCGTCGGACAGGCCGGCGTCGACCAGGATATTGGCACGGTTGCCGTGCGCCTCGGCGAAATCGGGATCGACCGCGATCGCCGTGTCGAAGCTCTTGATCGCTTCCAGCGGCTCGCCCAGCCGGTCGAGCGCCTGGCCGAGCAGGTTGTGCACCTTCCCCGTATTGAGCCCGCAGGCGATGGCCTTGCGGGCGAGCTCGGCGCCCTGCTTGTACTGCCCGTCCTGGCAGCAGACGACGGCGACGTAATAGAGCGCCTCGCCGTTCTCGGGGTCGTTCTTGAGCACCTCGGTATACCGCTCC
>Ga0255338_1003038_pt1 | contig 21652 bp, 20 predicted proteins | sample MeOH1_35cm_T4_19_FD_203715 | JGI IMG/M metagenome (GOLD analysis project Ga0255338, IMG submission 203715) | Sandy soil microbial communities from University of British Columbia, Vancouver, Canada - MeOH1_35cm_T4_195 | ecosystem: Engineered > Artificial ecosystem > Sand microcosm > Unclassified ...
CTCCGGACGGGCGCCTGGATCGACTGCTCGACAAGGTGCCGAGCCCGAACGGCGTGGCGCTCTCGCCCGACGAGCGCGTGCTGTACCTCGGGGTGACACGGGCCAACCAGGTGTGGCGCGTCCCGCTGCTGCCCGACGGCGGCGTCGCCAAGGTGGGCGCCTTCTTCACGTCGCACGGCCCCAGCGGACCCGATGGCCTCGCCGTCGACGAACGCGGCCGCGTCATCGTCGCCAATCCCGGCCTCGGAGTCGTGTGGGTGCTCAATACTCGCGCCGAGCCCGAACTCGTCCTGCGAAGCTGCGCGGGCTCGTCCTTGACGAACCTCGCGTTCGGAGGCCCGGAGCACAAGACGCTGTACTGCACGGAGTCCGTCAGTGGATCCATCCTCGTCGCTGACCTGGATGTGGCGGGTCTTCAGATTCATCGCCCGTCCAAGCGGTAGCGCCAGATCGATCGCAGCGGCCCGTGATGACGCTGCGCCTCTGAACCGAGCGTCCGCTTGGCACGTCGCCGAGAGTCGTCAGCAACGGGTCGGCACCGCCCCTTCGCCTGGGGCCGATCCGGCCGTTCAGGATGGGTCCGCGCGGCAGTTGCCGCGTACCCGGTCAGGGACGTACAGCGGACCATGAACCTTCACCCGTCGAATCGCCGGTGATGGTCTCAGCAGTCATTCGGCCCGCGGGCCCACATGCCCGCCTGCTCAAGCCGTCGCGCCCTGGCCGGGCCGGCCCGCGAAGTAGTCGCTCAGAATCTCCATGAATGCGCGAATCTTCGGGGGCTGGTAGCGGCGCTGGGCATACACGGCATACAGGTCGACGGTCTCGTCGTTGAAGTCGGGCAGGCACTCTTCCAGACGACCCGCCGCGAGGTCGTCCGCGACGTCCCACAGCAGCTTGAGGCCGATGCCATGGCCGGCCAGCACCCAGTTGTGGATGACCTCGCCGCTGCTGCTGGACAGCCGGGGCATCACCTGGATCTCGCGCGACCCGTGCTCGTCCCTGACCTTCCAGCGTTTCAGGACGCGGCGCCCCCGCAGCACGCACAGGCAGTCGTGCGCCAGCAGGTCGTCGGGCCGTCGCGGGCGGCCGCTTGCCGCCAGGTAGGCCGGCGAGGCGCAGAACACGCGGCGGCTTTGCGCCAGCTTGCGCGCCACCGTGTTGGGCGAGTCCGGCACGTCGATCTGCAGCAGCAGGTCCAGGTCGTCGTCGACCAGGTCCATCGTGGCATCGGACAGCACCAGTTCCACCTGCAGCTGCACATGCTGCTGCGCAAACCGGGCGACCAGCGGGGCGATCTGCTGCCGCCCCAGCTGCAGCAGCGCGCCGATGCGCAGCCGCCCCTTCAGCTGGCCGCTGCGGCTGGAGGCCTCCGTTTCCGCCTCCTCGATCTGCGCCAGGATCTGCTGCGCGCGCTCCAGCAGCAGGCCGCCCTCCTCGGTCAGCCGGAAGCGCCGGGCCGTGCGCTCGATCAGCCGCACCCCCAGCCGGCTTTCCATGGCCGCCAGCCGCCGGCTCACGGCCGGTGGCGAACTGTTGAGGTTGTGGGCGGCCCGGGTGAGCGAGCCCGCCGCCGCGACCTGGGCGAACAGGCCAAGGTCGCTGATGTGGTCAGCCATGCGATGTTTCCGATTTATGGAATCAAAGAATGCATGCTAGGCCGTATCTGAGAAATCTGGGCGATTTGACAATCAAGAAACGCAATAACAGATGGCCAACACCCGCGGCCTGCCGTCGCCAGCCCAAGCCTCCCATCATGTCCGCCGCAACGCCGCCCCGGCCACCGCTTCCCGCCATGCTCGTGGCCGCACTGGGCGCCTTCGTCAGCGCCACCTTTCCGGTCACCGCCATCCTGGCCCAGGCCGACATGGCGGCCGGCTTCTCGGCGCCCGCGGACGATGCTTCCTGGCTCGTCACGCTCTACAACATCGGGCAGTTGTTCGGCCTGCCCATCACCTTCGTGCTGGCCGGCATGTTGGGCCGGCGCCGCGCCATGCTGCTCGTGGCGGGCGGCTTCTCCGCCGCGTCGCTGGCCGTGGCCCTGGCGCCGACCCTCGCCTGGGGGCTGGCGGCGCGCACGCTGCAGGGCTTCTTCGGCGGCATGCTGCCGGTGCTGATGTTCATCGTGCTGTTCTCCACGCTGCCGCCCGGGCCGGGCCGCACGCGGGGCCTGGCGGGCTTTGCCCTGGCCACCTCGGTCGGGGCCGGGCTGGCGGCCTGGATAGGCGGCGTGCTGCTGGCGCTGGGCGGCTGGCAGATGCTGTTCCATGCGCAGGCCGCCCTGGGCCTGCTCTACCTGCTGATGGCCGCCCCCCTGTTCCGGGCCGACCCGCTGAACCCGGCGGCGGCGCGCGCCACCGACTGGACGGGCTACCTGCTGCTGTCCGGCGGCCTGGGCTGCCTGGTGCTGGCGCTGGCCGAGGGCGAGCGCCGCTTCTGGTTCGAGACCTGGTGGATCGGCGCCAGCCTGCTCGCCGGCGCGGTGCTGACCGGCACGGCCCTGCGCCACCTGTGGCTGGCCGATGCGCCGCTGCTGCGCTTCAGCCTGTTCCGCAAGCCCTTCACGCTGGCCATCGCGCTGCAGCTGCTGTTCCGCATCGGCACGCTGCTGGCCGTCTGGATCGCGCCGCAGTACCTGATGCGGATCGCCGGTTTTCGCATCGAGCAGATCGCGCTTGCGCTGCTGCCCCTGTCGCTGGGCACGGCGGCCGGCGTGGGCCTAGCGTTCTGGCTGGCGCCGCGCCTGGACCAGCGCATCGTGCTGTCGTCCTCGCTGGCCCTGATGGCGGCGGCCGCGCTGGCCTGCGCCGGGCTGGGGCCCGACTGGGGCGTCGCGCAGTTCTGGCCGCCCATGCTGCTGGCCGGCCTGGGGCAGGGGCTGTTCAGCCTGTCGACGCTGCACTTCGCCATCCTCCGGATGGAGCGCAGCGAGGGCGCCACCTGCGGCATCGTCTTCAACTACGGTCGCGTGTTCGGCCAGATGGGCGGCCTGGCCTGGTTCGGCCACCTGGTCAACGAACGCGAGAAGTTCCACTCGGCCCGGCTGGGCGAGCCCCTGCATCTGCTGGACCCGCAGACCCTGCAGGCGCTGCAGCAGAGCGCCGGCAGCATCGGCACCTGGCTGTCCGACCCGGCCGCGGCGCAGGCGGCGGCCAGCGCCGGCCTGGCGCAGCGCATCGCCCGCCAGGCCTATGCCATGGCCTATGGCGACACCTTCCTCATGGCGGCCGCCGTGGCAGCGCTGGCGCTGGTCCTGGCCTGGGCGATGCCGGCCTACCGCAGCCCGCGCGCCTGACCTCCTTTTTGCAGCTCCCCACCAGAACGACAGCATGAGCACTCCCGCCCCCTCTTCCACGCCGCCGGCCGCGGTGCCCGCACGCCAGCGGCCGCTCCGGCGCGCGCTGCTGGCCGCCGGCATCTGCGCCCTCCTGGCCGGCGCCACCTATGCGCTGCAGACCGGCTGGCACCGCTACGGCGACACCGAGCGCACCGACAACGCCTATGTCAAGGGCGACCTGACCTATGTCGCCACCAAGGTCAGCGGCTACGTCACGCGGGTGGACACCGAAAACAACCAGCGCGTGGCACCCGGCCAGGTGCTGGTGCAGATCGACCCGCGCGACTACCAGGCGGCGGTGGACGAGGCCAGGGCCGCGGTCGCGCGCGCCACGGCCGACCTCGCGCAAATGACGGCACAGGTGGCGCTGCAGCGCACCAAGATCCAGGTGGCGGCGGTGGCCACCACCGCGGCCCGCGCCAGCGACCAGCGCGCCACGGCCGACTTCCAGCGCGCGCAGCGCCTGGTGGACCAGGGCGGTGTCAGCCGCCTCGAGTTCGACCGCGCCCGCAACGAGCAGAGCAGCCGGCTGGCCGAGCTGGCATCGGCCCAGGGCCGCGAGCGGCAGGAACAGCAGCAGCTGGCCGTTCTGGAGGCCCAGCGCCAGGCGGCACAGGCGGCGCTGGGCGCTGCCCAGGCCCGCCTCGCCCGGGCCGGCAACGACCTGGCGGCCACGACCATCCGCGCCCCGCGCGAAGGCCTGGTGGCGGCACGCAATGTGCGGCCCGGCGAATATCTGGGCGCGGGCACGCGGCTCATGGCGGTCGTGCCCACCCAGGGGCTGTGGGTCGAGGCCTACCTCAAGGAGACCCAGATCGGCCGCCTGCAGCGCGGCGACCGCGTGCAGATCGATGTCGACGCCCTGCCCGAGCTGCATCTGTGCGGCCGGCTGGAAAGCCTGTCCAACAGCAGCGGCTCGGAGCTGGCCCTGATCCCGCCCGACAACGCCACCGGCAACTTCACCAAGATCGTGCGGCGCTTCCCGGTGCGCATCGCCCTCGACCCCGGCCAGCCCGGCCTGGACCGGCTGGGCCTGGGCATGTCGGTCGCGCCCCGCTTCGCGATCGGCTCGCACGCAGCGCCCCAGGCGGCCGCCACCGCATGCGCCGCGCCGGGGAGGGCCTGATGCGCAGCGCCCTGTCCTTGCTGGCGCCGGCCCTGCTGGCGGCCTGCGCCCAGGTGCCCGAGCTGCCCGCACCGCCGGCGCTGCGCACGCCGCCGCAACTTGCCAGCGCCGCCAGCCTGGCCGGCGAGGCCGCCGCGTCCTGGCCCACGGCGCAGTGGTGGCAGGCCTATGGCGACGCGCAGCTGAACCGCCTGGTGGAGGAAGGCCTGCGCGACGCCCCCTCGATGGAGGCCGCGCGCGCCCGGCTGCTGCTGGCCGACGCGGCCGTGGGCGCGGCACGCGCCAGCCGGCGGCCGCAGCTCGACGCGCAGGGCCAGGTGCAGCTGGCCCGGCCCAGCGAGCTGACCGGCATTCCCGTGGCGCCGGAGCGGCGCGGCTGGAACGACACCGGCCAGCTCGCCATCGCCTTCGGCTGGGAGCTCGACTTCTGGGGCCGCAACCGCGCGCTGCTGCAGGCCGCGCTCTCGCAGGCGCGCGCGGCCGAGGTCGAGCTGGGCGCGGCGCGGCTGGCGCTGGCCAGCGCCATCGCCGAGAGCTATGCCCAGCTGGCGGGCCAGCACCGCGACCGCGAGATCGCCCGCCGGCTGCTGGCGCTGCGCGAGCAAAGCCACGCGCTGGTGCGCTCACGCGTCGACAGCGGTTACGACACCGAGGTCGCGGCCCACCAGGCCCGCGCGGCCGTGCATGCGATGCGCAGCGAGCTGGCCGCCATCGACGCCGCCATCGAGAGCACGGCGCTGCAGCTGGCGGCCCTGGTCGGGGCCGGGCCCGACCGGGCGCGCGAGCTTGCTGCGCCGGGCCGGCCGGCCCTGCCGTCCATCGGCCTGCCGCCGTCCCTCGCGCTCGACCTGCTCGGACGCCGCCCCGATCTGGTGGCCGCGCGCTGGCGCGTGGAGGCCGCGCAGGCGCAGACCGGCGCGGCGCGGGCAGCCTTCTATCCCAATATCAATCTGGTCGGTCTGGTGGGCCTGCAGTCGCTGGGCCTGAACCGGCTGCTGGACCAGGGCGCCCTGATGGGCGCGGTCGGGCCGGCCATGAGCCTGCCGCTGTTCGACGGCGGGCGCCGTGCCGGCGCCTATACCGCGGCGCGCGCCAATGCCGACCTGGCCATCGCCGGCTACAACGCCACGCTGATGCAGGCGCTGCGCGAGGTGACGTCGACGCTGTCGCAGCTGCACGCGCTCGAGCTGCAGGCCGCGGAAACGGCGCAGGCGCTCGACGCCGCCCGGCGCGCCCAGGACCTGGCCCGCCTGCGCTATGCCGCCGGCTATACCAACTACCTGGAGGTCATGCTGGCCGAGGACCGCTACATCGCCCAGGAGCGCCAGGCCGCGACGCTGGAGACCCGCGCATTCGTGCAGCACCTGGCGCTGCAGCGGGCGCTGGGCGGCGGCGTGCTGGAGTCCGCGCCGGCCGGGCCGGCGCCGGCGGCGCTGGCGCAGGCGCGGTGACCTGATTGATCCGGCGTTCTGCGCCGGCGCGCTGCTGTCACGGCCCTGCAGCGATCGCAGTGTTGTGGCCGTGGGCCGTGCTCGCACTGCTCGCGGCCCCTTATCCTTGCGGCCAAGCACCCGAGATCCAGCGAGAAAGAAGAGCCGCGCACATGACCCCCATCCAGCAATGGCATGCCACCCGCCGCCTGCGCCTGCTGCTGCAGAACCTGCGCGACCTGGTGGTTTCGCTGGGCCCGCTGCTGCTGCTGGGCGGCGGCCTGCTGGTGGCCGCCTACTGGTGGCTGGACCCGCAGCCGCCGCGCCATGTGAAGCTGGCGACCGGCCCGGCCGGCAGCGCCTACGCGAACTTCGGCGAGGGCTATGCGAAGGCGCTGGCGCGCGACGGCATCACCGTCGAGCTACTCGCCAGCGAGGGCGCGCAGGACGACCTGGCCCATCTGCGCGCCGGGACGGCCGATGTGGGCTTCGTGCGCGGTGGCATGGCCGACCCGCAGGCCGACACCGAGGCCGGCATCGTCTCGCTGGGCAGCCTGTTCTACGAACCGGTCTGGATCTTCTACCGCCGCGAGCTGGAACGGCGCCGCCCGCCGGGCGGCGGCGCGCCGCTGCAGCGCCTGGCCCAGCTGCGCGGCCTGCGCGTCAATGTGGACCAGGACGGCAGCGGCGTGCCGCAGATCATGGAGAAGCTGCTGGCGCTGAACCGGCTCAAGCCCGCCGACTTCCGGCTCGCGAACCTGCCGCCGGCCGAGGCCGGCATCGCGCTGCGCCAGGGCCGGCTGGACGCCGCGGTGCTCATTTCGGCACCGCAGTCGCAGCTGATCCGCGAGCTGCTGCGCGACCCGGCCATCGCGCTGATGGCCTTCGAGCAGAACGAGGCCTACTCGCGGCATCTGCCCTTCCTGTCCACCGTGACCCTGCCGCGCGGCGTCGTGGACCTGGCCGCCGACCTGCCGCCGCAGGATGTGCCGCTGCTGGCCACCACCACTTCGCTGCTGGCGCGCGACCAGACCCACCCGGCGCTGCGCCAGCTGTTCGCCCAGGCGGCGCAAAGCCAGCACAGCGAGGCCGGCTGGTTCAACGGCGCGCGCGACTTCCCGAATACCCGCACCAGCGAGCTGCCGGTCAGCGCCGAGGGCGACCGCGCGATCAACGGCACGCCGCCGGCCTGGGCGCGCTACCTGCCCTTCTGGGCCGGCAATCTGCTGGAGCGCATGTGGCTGGTGGTCGGCGGTCTCTTGGTGCTGATGCTGCCGCTGTCGCGCGTGGTGCCGCCGCTCTACACCTTCCGCGTGCGCTCGCGCGTGTTCCGCTGGTACGCGCGGCTGCGCGAGGTCGAGGCCAAGCTGGAGACCGGCGCGGGCGAGCGCCAGGCCCTGCTGGACGAGCTCGACGAACTGGACCGCGTGACGCACCGCATCGCGGTGCCGCTGTCCTATGCCGAGGAGCTCTATGCGCTGCGCAACAACATCTACGCGGTGCGCAAGCGGCTGCTGGCGCAGAAATGAACCACCCCCTACCGGCTGCGCCGGCCCCCTCAAGGGGGCAGCGCCGGCCGCCCGGCAAAGCCGGATCGGCGGCGCTCGCTCGGGAATGCAGTCGCGGTCGGACTCAGTCGCGGTCGGGCGCGCCCAGCGGGAAATAGCTGCGATAGGGCCGCGCCTCGTCGACCGCGCGCGCGAACGAGGGCCGCGCCAGCAGACGACTGCGGTAGGCACGCACATGGGGGAAGGCGTCGCCGATTGCATGGGTCCAGTCGGCATAGAACAGGAAGGGCGCGGCCGCGCAGTCGGCCAGGCTGAAGCCGTCACCGACCGCCCATTCGCGCCCCTCGGCCATGCGGGCGTCGAGCCAGGCATAGGCCTTGTCCAGCAGCGCGCGCGCCTCGGCCACACCGTAGGCGTCGCGGCTCTCGGGCGGCCGCAGCGCGTCGAAAACGATCTTCTGCTGCGGGGTCGAGACGTAGTTGTCGAAGAAACGGTCCAGCATCCGCACCTCCAGCGCCGCGCGCGCATCCTCGGGCAGCAGGCGCACCGGACCGGGCCGGCTCAGGCCCATGTACTCGATGACGCAGCTCGCCTCCATGATGGTCTGCGCGCCATCGACCAGCACCGGGAAGCGCCGGATCGGCCACAGCCGCGCCAGCTCCTTGGAGGCCGCGCAGTCCGGCCCCTCCAGCAGCCGCGGCTCGAAGGGGATGCCGTTCTCGTAGAAGGCAATCAAGGCCTTCTGGCAGTAGGACGAGAAGGGGTGGTAGTAGAGCTGCAGGGCCATGTGAGTCTCTCCTTGTAGGGCAATGGTGCCACCTGGAGACGACGAACGGGAGCGCCCGGGATCGACAGGAACCATAGGTTATCGTCGGCCCCGGGGAGCGATACCAACCATGAACAAGAACAGATTTCGCAGCCGCCGGCTGCGGGCCGGGGCCTTGCTGGCGATCGGCCTGCTGTGCGGCACGGCCCTGCAGGCCCAGGACAACGCGGCGCTGCAGGCGCTGCGGGACGCGGATCAGGCCGACCGCCGCGTCGGCGTCAACGCGATCGACTGGAGCATCGTCGCGCCCCGCGACGAGCAGCGGCGCGCGGCCGTCGTCGAGTTGGTCAGGACTGGCCAGCTGCGCACCGCCACCGACTATGCCAACGCCGCCCTGATCTACCAGCATGGCGCGACGGCGGACGAGATCCGCACCGCACCGGCACTGGCGACGCTGGCCCTGACGCTCGAGCCGCAGCATGCCTCGGCGCGCTGGCTGAGCCTGGCCGCCTGGGACCGCCTGCTGATGCGCGAGGGCCGGCCCCAATGGTGGGGCACGCAGTTCCACAAGAACGCCCAGGGACGCTGGGAGCTCTATCCGGTGGACGAGGACGCGGTCACCGACACGAGGCGCATCGAGATGGGCCTGCCGACGCTGGCCGCTGCGCGCGAGCGGGGTGAGCGGATGAACCGGCGCTGAGGGCGCGGCAAAAAAACTCAGGCCGCGCGGCGGAAGCCCACCGAGGCCTCCATCAGTTTCTTCGTGTAGTCCTCGCGCACGCGGTGCGCCGCCAGCTCCTCGGCCGTCAGCAGCTCGACCATGCGGCCCTGCTGCATCACCAGCAGGCGCTCGCACATATGGGTGACGACGCCCAGGTCGTGGCTGACCATCAGGAAGGACAGGCCGCGCTCGCGGCGCAGCGCCTCCAGCAGGTTCAGGACCTCGGCCTGCACCGAGGCGTCGAGCGCCGAGGTGGGTTCGTCCAGCAAGAGGATCTGCGGCTCCAGGATCAGCGCGCGCGCGATCGCGATGCGCTGGCGCTGGCCGCCGCTGAGCTGGTGCGGGTAGCGGAATCGGAAGCCCTGCCCCAGGCCCACCTCGTCGAGCGCGCGGCGGATGCGCGCCTCGGCGTCGGGGATGCCGTGGATGGCCAGGGGCTCGGCCAGGATGCGGTCCACCGTGTGGCGCGGGTGCAGCGAGCCGTAGGGGTCCTGGAACACCATCTGCACGCGGCGGCGGAAGGCCGCGCTGCCGGGCGCGGGCAGGGACTCGCCCTCCCCCGTCAGCCTGACCGCGCCGGCGCTGCGCGGCGCCAGGCCGCAGATCGCGCGCAGGATGGTGGACTTGCCGGAGCCCGACTCGCCGACCAGGCCGAAGCTCTCGCCCGGCGCCACCGTGAACGTGGCCTCGTGCACCGCGGTGAACTCGCCGAAGCGCACCTGCAGGCCTTCAATCTCGATACCGAGGCGACTCATAGCTTCCAGCTCTCCTGGCGGTCCAGCGTGGGCAGCGGATGGCGCGACTCGCCCAGCCGCGGCAGGCAGTTCAGCAAGCCCTGCGTGTAGGGATGTTTCGCCTCGTGCAGCGCGCCGGAGCGCAGCTCCTCGACCACCTTGCCGGCATACATCACCAGCACCCGGTCGCAGAAGCTCGACACCAGGCGCAGGTCGTGCGAGACGAAGATCAGGCCCATGCCGCGCTCCTTGACAAGCTTGTCCAGGATGGACAGCACCTGCAGCTGCACCGTGACGTCCAGCGCCGAGGTCGGCTCGTCGGCGATCAGGAGCTGCGGCTCGGCGATCAGCATCATCGCGATCATCACGCGCTGGCCCATGCCGCCGGAGACCTCGTGCGGGTAGAGCTTGTAGACGCGCTCCGGATCGTTGATCGCCACATCGGTCAGGGCCTGCAGCACGCGCTCGCGCGCCTGCCGGGCCGACAGCTTGGTATGGACGTTCAGCGTCTCCTCGATCTGCGCGCCGATGCGCATCACCGGGTTCAGCGAATACTTCGGGTCCTGCAGCACCATCGCGATGCTGCCGCCGCGCAAGGCCCGGCGCTCGGCCTTGCTGGCACCCAGCAGGTCGCGGCCCTTGAAGGCCAGGCGTTTGGCGCTGATGCGCGCCTCCGGTGCCGACAGGCCCAGGATGGCGCGGCCGGTCTGCGATTTGCCGGAACCGGATTCGCCGACGATGCCCAGGCGCTCCTGGCCCAGGGTGAAGGAGACGCCGCGCACGGCCTCGAAGACGCCGCCGTCGCGGGTGGGGAAGCTGACGCGCAGGTCGTCGACTTCGAGCAGAGGGGATGTAGCGCTCATTTACTTCTTGGGGTCCAGCGCGTCGCGCAGGCCGTCGCCCAGCAGGTTGAAGGCCAGGCTGACGATGAAGATGGCAAGACCCGGTCCCGCGGCCACCCACCACTGGTCCAGCACATACTGCCGGCCGGCCGCGATCATCGCGCCCCATTCGGGCAGCGGCGGCTGCGCGCCCAGGCCCAAGAACCCCAGGCCCGCGGCGGTCAGGATGATGCCGGCCATGTCCAAGGTGACGCGCACGATCACCGAGGGCAGGCACAGCGGCATGATGTGGCGCAGCACGATGCGGCTGTGCGAGGCGCCGACCAGCTGCACCGCCGCGATGTAGTCGGCCTGGCGTATCGTCAGCGTCTCGGCGCGCGCGATGCGGGCATAGGGCGGCCAGGAGGTGATGGCGATCGCCAGCACCGCGTTCTCGATGCCGGGGCCCAGCGCCGCGACGAAGGCCAGCGCCAGGATCAGGCGCGGGAAGGCCAGGAAGATGTCGGTGACGCGCATCAGCGCCGCATCGATCCAGCCGCCGCGGTAGCCGGCCACCGTGCCGACGATCAGGCCGATCGGCGCGGCCAGCACGGCCACCAGCACGACGACGAAGAGCGTGATGCGCGAGCCGTGGATGAGGCGCGAGAGGATGTCGCGGCCCTGGTCGTCGGTGCCCATCCAGTGCGCGGCCGAGGGCGGCAGCAGGCGCGTCGTGCTGAGGTCGCCGACGCTGGGGTCGTAGGGAGCCAGCTGCGGCGCGAAGGCGGCCATCAGCACCAGACCCAGCACGATGACGAGGCCCAGCAGGGCCAGGCGGTTGCGCGCGAAGGTGCGCCAGCCGGCATAGGCGCGGCCCAGCGCGGCCTGGCGGCGCGAGGCTGGCCGCTCCGACATCAGCCAGTCGTGGAGGGAGGATTCTTTGGCGGCGGTCATCGGGCGCGCGTCCTCGGGTCAAGCAGGCGATAGAGCAAGTCCGACACCAGATTCAAGGCAATAAAGATCGAGCCAACCACCAGGGTGCCGCCCAGCACCGCGTTCATGTCGGCGTTCTGCAGCGAGTTGGTGATGTAAAGGCCCAGGCCCGGCCAGGCGAACACGGTCTCGGTCAGCACCGAGCCTTCCAGCAGGCCGGCATAGGACAGCGCGATCACGGTGACCAGGGGCACCATCGCGTTGCGCAGCGCATGGCGCCAGATGATGCGCGCCTCCGACAGGCCCTTGGCGCGCGCCGCGATCACGTATTCCTGGCTCAGCTCGTTGAGCATGAAGGAACGCGTCATGCGGCTGATATAGGCCAGCGAGAAATAGCCCAGCAGCGCGCCGGGCAGGGCCAGGTGCGAGAAGGCGTTGCGGAAGGCCTCCCATCCATTCCCATCCAGGCCGGCCAGCGCCGTGTCGACCAGCATCAGCCCGGTCACCGGCGTGATGCTGTATTCAAACACCACGTCGATGCGCCCCGGCCCGCCGACCCAGTCCAGCTTGGCATAGAACACCACCAGGGCCATCAGCCCGAGCCAGAAGATCGGCACCGAATAGCCCACCAGGCCCATCACCCGCACCGCCTGGTCCGCCAGGCCGCCGCGCCGCACCGCGGCCCAGACGCCCAGCGGCACGCCGATGCCGGCGCCCAGGAGGATGCCCACAGTAGCCAGCTCCAGGGTCGCCGGGAAGACCCGCTTGATGTCCTGCAGCACCGGGTTGGCGGTCAGCACCGAGGTGCCGAAATCGCCCTCGGCCACCTTGCCGAGGTAGATGCCGAACTGCTGCCACAAGGGCTTGTTCAGGCCCAGCTCCTCGCGCACCTTGGCCACCACATGCTCGGGCGCGCGGTCGCCGACGATGGCCAGCACCGGGTCGACCGGGATCACCCGGCCGATGAAGAAGGTGACGGCCAGCAGACCCAGATAGGTCAGCGCGATCGTCAGCAGGAAATTGCCCAGCGCCTTCGCGCCGGGCTTGAAACGCAACAACATCAGCACATTTCTCGTTCAACGCCCGCCCCGCATTCACCCAGCGGAGCCCGAGGATACGGCTTCGCCGGGCTTGCGGGCTCGCCCCCTTGAGGGGGCGCGCGCAGCGCGTAGGGGGTGGTTATTTCTTGCTGACGGTGAACATGTAGTTGCTGCTGAACGTGGGGCCCAGCTTCAGGCCCTCGACGTTGGCACGGTAGGCCGCCACCTCGGTCTGCTGGAACAGCATCACGAAGGGGCTGGTCTTGCGGAACTCGGCCTGGATGTCCTGGTACATCGCGGCGCGCTTGGTGGCGTCGCGCTCCAGCGCGGCGGCGTCGCTCTTCTTGGTCAGCTCGGGAATGTCCCAGGCGTTGCGCCAGGACAGCGGCTTGTTGGCCGCACCGTCGCTGTTGTCGGTATTGCGCGCGAAGGTGTCGGCATTGGTGTGCGGATCCCAGTAGTCGGTGCCCCACTGGCCGATGTAGATGTCGTGGGTGCGGGCGCGGTACTTGGTCAGGGTCTGCTTGCCGTCGCCGGGGATGATCTCGATGTCGATGCCGGCGCGCTTGGCGGTCTGCTGGAAGCTCTCGGCAATGCCCTGCACCGGCTGCACGGTGCGCATGTCGATGGTGGTCTTGAAGCCGCCCGCCAGGCCGGCCTTGGCCAGCAGGGCCTTGGCCTTCTCGACGTCGAGCTTGAAGGGCTTGTCGCTGCTGGCGCCCAGCAGGCCCACCGGCAGGAAGTTCTGGTGGATGCGGCCGATGTGCTGGATCAGGGTCTTGCCGATGCCGTCGTAGTCGACCAGGTACTTCATCGCCTCCCGCACCTCGGGCTTGGCGAGGTTCGGGTTCTTCATGTTGAAGCTCATGTAATAGACCGTGCCCTTGGGCTGGGTGGTGGTCTTCACATCCTTGCTGCTGGCCAGGGCGGTGATGTCCTGAGGCGCCAGGTTGCGCGCGATGTCGATGTCGCCCTTTTCCAGCAGCAGGCGCTGGGTGGCGGCCTCCTTCACATGGCGGTAGATCACGCGGGCCAGCAGGGCCTTGGGGCCGCCGGCGTAGTTGGGGTTGCGCTCCAGCGCGACGATCTCGTTGGCGCGCCACTCGCGCAGCTTGAAGGGGCCGGAGCCGGCGTAGTTGGTCTTCAGCCACGCGTAGCCCATGTCGCCATTGACCTCCTTGCTCTGCACCAGCTTCTTGTCGACCACGGCGGCGACGTCGGCCGTCAGCGCGTTCAGCACCAGGGTCGTCGCATAGGCCTTGTCGGTCTCGATGCTCAGGGTCAGCGGGCCGGTCTGCTTGATGCGATCCTTGATCACATCCTTCTTCAGGCCGAACTGGGTCAGGATGAAGGCCGGCGTCTTGTCCAGCAGCACGGCGCGCTGCAGCGAATAGACCACGTCCTCGGCCGTCAGCGGGTTGCCGGACGCGAACTTCAGGCCGGGCTTGAGCTCGAACGTGAAAGTCTTGCCGTCGGCCGAGACCGTCCAGCTCTTGGCGAGGTCGCCGACCTGCTTGGACGGGTCCTTCATGTCCAGGCGCAGCAGGCGGTCATAGGTGTTGCCCATGATCTCGCCGGCCGACAGCTCGAAGGACTCGGCTGGGTCCATCGTGATGATGTCGTCGAAGGCGAAGGCCTGGACCAGGGTGTCCTTGGGCGTGGCGGCGGGTGTCAGGCCATAGGCCAGGGCCAGGCTGGCGGCCAGCAGGCCGTGGACGGCGCGGCGGGTGATCTTGCTGCTCATGGGGCCTCTCGATGAAGCGAAATGATGGGCCGGCCCGGGATCGGGCCGGCGGAAGGATCGGGTCGCCGCATTTTGCACGAGCGCCCTGCCCCCGCCGGCACCGGCCCCACCCGGGATTTCACCGCGGTGCGATCACCATTCGGGCGCCAGCCATAGCCTCAGGGAATGCGGCAGGCATGCCGCGCACCGGGCCGGTGCCGCCGCGCTAGGATGGGCGGCATGAGCATCGAGATCAGCAAGCCGGCCCGCCAGCAGGCCATCGCGTCCATCGAGCGCTATTTCGAAGTGAACATGGACGAGCGCATCGGCAATCTCGCCGCCGGCGCGCTGCTGGGCTTCTTTCTCGAGGAAATCGGCCCGACCATCTACAACCAGGCGGTGGCCGATGTGCAGGAGCGGCTGCAGCAGCGCGTCGCCGAGCTGGACCTCGAGGTGCACGAGGACGAGTTCGGCTACTGGCGCCGGTACGAGGCCGCCAGCCGCAAGAAGCCCCGCTGAAGGAAAGTACACGCGATGCTGAGTCTGCTGCTCTGGTGCCTCTTGTTCCTGCTGTGCTGGCCGCTGGCGCTGCTGGCCCTGCTGCTGTGGCCCCTGGTCTGGCTGCTCTCCCTGCCCTTCCGGCTGATCGGCATCAGCGTGGAGGCGGTGTTCGCGCTGCTGCGCGCGCTCCTGATGCTGCCGGCGCGGCTGCTCGGCGGCCGGCCGCGCTGAAATGCATCCCCCCCTACCGGATGCGCCGGCCCCCGCCAGGAGGCACGCCCGCAGGCCCGGCTGCGCCTGCGCGCCTGACGCTGGGCTTCGAGCGCCTCAGCGCCCGGCCTGACCGAGCCGGCGCAGCTTGGCCGCCCAGGCCTGGCGGCCGGCGTCGCCCAGGCCGTCGACCCCGCCGATCAAGGTCTCATGGACCGGCGCAATGCCGACGAAGCCCAGGACATTGCGTTCCAGCGATTTGACGCTGTGGGCGCGAAAGTAGTAGCGGTACAGCAGGGCCGGCATACCCATGGTCACGACCACGCGGGCCGAACGCCCGCCCAGGGCCTTGTGGGCCAGCGGGTTGCCCCCGCCCTCCTTCTTGAAGGCGAAGCCCGGCCGCGCCACCTGCTCCAGAAAGCCCTTCAGCAGCGCCGGCATGTCGCCCAGCCAGAGCGGGAAGAAGATCACCAGATGCTGGCACCAGGCGATCGCGTCCTGCGCCTCCTGCAGGCCCGCCGGCAGCGCGCCCTGCTGCCACTCGGCCTGGCTGCGCAGCAGGGGAAAGTCCAGCCGCGCCACCTCGACGCGGCGCAGCTCGTGGCCGGCCGCCAGCGCACCGGCCGCATAGGCATCGGCCAGCGCATGGCCCAGATGCGTGCTCGCGGCGTCGGGATGGCCCTGGATCAGCAGGATGCGATGCGGCTTCGGCATGGTAGCCACGATCTTGGCCGGGGCGCCGCACCCCGGCCTTGACGCGCGTCAGAAGCCGCGCGTGCGAAAGGCAGCCGCGCCGCGCTCAGGCTCTGGGCCATCCTGCCGACAACGAGCCGAGAAGGCAGCGATGTCCGCTGCGCCCCGGAAAGCGTCCCCATGAAGTTGAACGATTTGAAGATAGGCACCCGCCTTGGCATCGGCATTGCCGCCTGCGCCCTGCTGCTGCTTGCGATGATCTGGATCGGTGTCTCGCGCATGAGCGAGATCAAGCACCACCTGGATCTCGCCACCGAGGACCGCCAGCCCAAGATCGTGGCGGCCAAGGACATCAAGGACAATATCCGCGCCCGCTCCTTGCTGGCGCGCAATGCCGTGCTGCAGAACGAGCCGGCCGAGATCCGCAAGGAAGCCGAGCGCTACGCTGCCGTGCGCGCCAGCTACGACAAGATCTACCAGCGCCTGCAGGAGACCGTGCGCAGTGATGCCGGCAAGGCCGCGCTGGCCGATGTGCAAAGCGCCATGGAAGCCCTCAACGGCCCAACCACCAAGGTCTTCGAGCTGGCGCAACTGAATCAGAACGAGGAGGCGGCCCAGGTCCTGCTTGGCAGCCTGCGCGGCATGCAGACCAAGGCGACCGACGCGGCCGATGCCCTGGTCAAGATGCAGCTCAATGCCAGCGAGGCGGCGCAGCTCAGCGCCAACGAGGCCTATACCTCCGCCAAGACCCTGCTGATCGCGCTGGGCATCGCGGCCATCGCGCTGCTGGGCGGCTTCGGCTGGCTGCTGGTGCGCTCCATCACGCAGCCCATCACCCAGGCGGTGGAGGTGTCGCGCGCGGTCGCAGCGGGCGACCTGAGCCTGCGCATCGACGCCGCCGAGGGTCAGAGCGAGCCGGCCCAGATGCTGCGCGCCCTGCAGGCGATGCAGGGCAGCCTGCAGCGTGTGGTCGGAAATGTGCGCGACAACGCCGAAGGCGTGGCCACGGCCAGCGAGCAGATCGCCCAGGGCAACAGCGACCTGAGCGCGCGCACCGAGGAGCAGGCCAGCGCGCTGGAGGAAACCGCCGCCTCGATGGAGCAGCTCTCCAGCACCGTCAGGCAGAACGCCGACAACGCCCGCCAGGCCAACCAGTTGGCGCAGAGCGCCTCGACCGTCGCGGTCCAGGGCGGCGACGTGGTCGGCCAGGTGGTCGACACGATGAAGGCGATCAACGACAGCTCGCGCAAGATCACCGACATCATCAGCGTGATCGACGGCATCGCCTTCCAGACCAACATCCTGGCGCTGAACGCGGCCGTCGAGGCGGCGCGCGCCGGCGAGCAGGGCCGCGGCTTCGCGGTGGTGGCCGCCGAGGTGCGCAGCCTGGCCCAGCGCAGCGCCGCGGCCGCGCGCGAGATCAAGAGCCTGATCTCGGCCAGCGTCGAGCGCGTTGAGCAGGGCACCGATCTGGTGGACCGCGCCGGCGCGACCATGCAGGAGGTGGTGGCCTCGATCCGGCGCGTCACCGACATCATGGGCGAGATCAGCGCTGCCAGCAGCGAGCAGGCGGCCGGCGTGGCACAGGTCGGCGAGGCGGTGACGCAGATGGACAGGGCGACCCAGCAGAATGCTGCCCTGGTCGAGCAGAGCGCCGCGGCGGCCGAGAGCCTGAAGAGCCAGGCTCAGCAGATGGTCGGTGCCGTCGCCGTGTTCAAGCTCGGCTGAACGTCAGCGGCCTGCCACCGGCACGAGCAGATTGCCGACGCCGGCATTCATCGCATTGAGGAGGTCGCCGTTGTCCTGGCTCAGCTCCCAGGCGAACACGCCGGCCAGGCCGGCCTCGCGCACGTAGCGGCCCTTGGCCAGCACCGCGCGCGGGTCGTCGTAGCCGATGTAGAGCTGCAGGCCGGGGTGGTAGAGGCTCCAGGCTTGGGTGGCGGGGTCCAGGCGCGCCTGGAAGCCACGCCGGCCGCGGCCCTTGGCATCCAGATAGCGCTGGGCGATCTCGCGGTAGCTCAGCGCGCCCTCCGCGCCGGGAAAGCCGGCCTTCTTGGCCGCGCCGGTGGCGGGGCCAGCCGCGCCGGAGAAGCCGCGCCCGTACATGGCCACGCCGGCCACCAGCTTGGCCGCCGGCACGCCGGCCGCCGTCAGGTTGCGCACCGAGCGCTCCAGGCTGTCGTCGGCCTCCGGAGCGCTGCTCTTCAGGCCCGTGTGGTGGCCCAGCACCGGCGACCAGGGGCCATAGAAGTCGTAGCTCATCATGAAGACCAGGTCCAGCGCCGGCTCGGCCTGGCGGAAGTTGATCCGCTCCACGATGGCGCTGGTGCTGTTGACCGCGGTGGTCAGCAGGTAGGGGCGGCCGGTCTCGGCGGTCAGCCCGTTCAGCGCCTCGCGCAGCTCGCGCATCAGATCGGCATAGCCCTGGCCGTCGGCCGGGCTGCCCAGCGCCACGCCATTGGCGGCGCCATTGCCGCCGGGATGCTCCCAGTCGATGTCGATGCCGTCGAAGGCCGGATGCTCGCGCAGGAAGCGCAGCGCCGAGGCGGCAAAGACCGCGCGCTTGGCCGCCTCGTTGGCCAGATGGAAAAAGGGATCGGAGCCGCCCCAGCCCCCGACCGAGACCAGCACCTTCAGCTGGGGCTGGCGCAGCTTCAGCCGCGCGAAGGCCGCATCGAAGCGCCGGTCCACCGGCCCGCTGCCCAGCTCATGGTCCTGGCGGCCGCGGCACTTGGGCGCATCGACCGGCAACTGGCCCGGCCCGCAGATGCGCGCAAAGGCGTAGAGGATATGGGTCAGGCTGCCGTTCGGGATGCGCTCCACCAGGCTCACCGGCTCCCAGCTGGGCACATAGGCACCCACCACCTTGGCGCTGCTGCGCTCCACCTCCAGCGGCCCGGCGCCGAACAGCGGCGGCGCGGCCCGCGGGGCTTGTTGGGCATGGCTCGCGGCCCCGCTCAGCAGGGCGGCACACAGCAGCAGGATGATGATGCGCATCTTGTCGGACCTCCTCCGGGAAGCCCCGAGACTAACACCAATTCAATGCCAATTTAATACCAATCAACCTCAGGGCAGCAGGCTGACGCGCAGCTGCAGCTCGCGGCTGCGCTGGCTCTCGGCATCGCTGCTGCGGATCACGCCGGGCTCGGGCGCGCGCGTGGCGGCGCCGCTGCGCGCCACCGTCAGCCAGTCACCCAGCGGCAGCTGCACGGTGGACAGCAGCTCGGTCTGGACGCCCGTCTGGCCCATCTGGCCCATCTGGCCCGGCTGCCCCAGCGCGCGCAGCTCCACCCGCACCGGCTGCCGGCCGCCCGGCCAATGCGGGGTCAGGGCGAAGCCGCGCTGGCGTTCCACCGGCAGGCTGCGCGACTGGGCCTGCAGCCGCACCTGACCGGGGGCGCTGCCGCGCAGCTCGACCCCGTAGTCCAGCCACTGCAGCAACTCGGTTTCGCTGAGCAGGATGCTGGCGGCATGGCCGTTGAGCACGACGATGCGCTGAATCTGCGCCGCCTCGTCCTCCTGGCGCCGGGTCGACAGGCTCAAGCCGCCCGGCCGCGGCGCGACCGAGCCGGCCGTGCCCACGACCACCGCGCCCTGGCGCACGCCGGCGATGGCCGCGCCGCTGACGGCCGACTCCACCCAGCGCAGCTCCACCTGCAGGTTCTGGCGCGGGCCGGCCGGCTCCGCGGCGCGGGCGCCGGCGGCCAGGGCCAGGAAGAGCAGGAGCAGAGAGCGGCGGGCGATCAGGGGATGGTGCGGCATCGCGCCAGCATACGCCGCCGCCTCATTCGTTCACTCAGTCGACGCTCGCCCCCGACTCGCGCACCACCCGGCCCAGGCGGACCGACTCGGTGCGGATCAGTTGACCGAACTGCTCGGGCGTGCCGGCCACCACGGGCGTGCCCAGCTCCTCCCATTTCTTGCGGAAGGCCGGCTCCTTGAAGGCCGCCAGCACCGCGCCGTTGAGCTTCTTGACGATCTCGGGCGGCGTACCGGCCCGCATCGCGATGCCGTGCCAGGCCGTCACCTCGAAGCCCGGCAGGCCCGCTTCGGCCAGGGTCGGCACCTGGGGCAGCGCCGGGCTGCGCTTGGCCGAGGTCACGGCCAGGGCCTGCAGCTTGCCGCCGTTGATATGGGGCAGCGAGCTGCCCAGCACGTCGAACATCACCTTGACCTGGCCGCCCAGCAGATCGTTGAGCGCCGGTCCGGCGCCGCGGTAGGGGATGTGGGCCAGCTTGCCGCCCACCGCCTTGTTGTAGATCTCGCCGGCCAGGTGCTGGGGCGTGCCGTTGCCGGCCGAGGCGAAGGTCAGGGCGTCGGGCTTCTCGCGGGTCTGGGCCAGGAACTCCTTGACCGTCTTGATGCCGGTGGACGGATGCACCTCCAGCACCAGGGGGAAGGAGGACAGCTGCACCACCGGCACCAGATCGGTCAGCGGGCTATAGGCCAGGCTCTTGAACAGGCTCTGATTGACCGCCATCGGGCCGCTGGCCGCCAGCAGGATCGTGTAGCCGTCGGCCGGCGCCTGCTTGGCCACCTCGGCCGTGCCGACGTTGCCGCCGGCCCCGCCCTTGTTCTCGATCACGATGGGCACGCCCAGGCGCTGCTGCAACTCGGGCTGCAGCAGGCGCGCCATCAGGTCGGTGGGGCCGCCCGGCGGATAGGGCACGACGAAGCGGATCGGCTTGGACGGATAGGCGTCCTGGGCCAGCGCCGGGCCGGCCAGGGACAGCAGGGCCAGCGCGGCGGCGGCGCTGAGCAGGGTACGGCGGTCTTGCATGCTTCTTGTCTCCTTGTGTTGTTGTCGATTGCCCGGACCTCAGCCGAAGCGCGCGCGCAGGCTCTGCGCGGTGGCCAGCGGCCGGCCCAGCACCCTGGCCATCTGCGCCGCCTGGCTCACCAGGGCCGCGTTGTCGGGCGCCGGGGCGCCGTCCTTCAGGTACAGGTTGTTCTCGAAGCCCACGCGCACATGGCCGCCCAGGGCCGCGGCCGCCGTCATGCAGGCATGCTCGGCCGCCCCGAAGGCGCAGACGGCCCAGGGCTCGGCACCGCTGTGCGCCTGCACGAAGGGCAGCAGGTCGCGCGGCGACGAGGTCTGCCCGGCGCTGTAGCGGCCCAGCACGAAGAGCAGGAACCAGGGATGCTCGGGCACCACGCCGGCGCGCTGCAGCGCCTGCCAGCGCTGCACATCGGCCACGTCGTAGAGGATCACCTGGGTCATCACCCGCTCGGCCGCCAGCCAGGCGAAGAAGTCGGCCAGGCCGCGCTCGCCGATCTCGGGCTGGTCCAGCTCGCGCAGGCCGATCGACACCGCCTCGGGCCGCAGCGCGCGCACCATCGCGATCTGGGCCGGCGCCTGGTAGACCCGGGCCGCCTCGCTGGTGACCTGCAGCACCATGTCCTCGCCCACCGCGGCACGCACCGCGCGCAGGGCCTCGCGATAGCCCTCGACATCCAGGCTGTGGCGGCCCTGGGCATCGCGGATGTGCAGATGCAGCATGGCCGCGCCGGCGTCCAAACAGGCCTTGGCGGTCTGTGCCAGGGCCGCGGGCGTCAGCGGCAGGGCCGCATGGTCGGCCTGCTGCTTGTAGGCGCCATTGGGCGCGACGGTGATGATCAGTTCGTCCGCTTGCATGCTGCCCTCCTCAGGCCAGGCGCCGGCGCAGCGGCGGCAGCTCGTCGGCCAGCAATTCGAGGCCCTTGCGCAGCAGCGCGTCGTAGCGCGCGCGCTCGGCGCGGCGGCGCTCCTCGGGCCAGTCCTGGAAGCCCGCGCCGCTCTTCATGCCCAGGCGCCCCTGGGCCACGCGCTCGCGCAGCACGCGGGCCGGCTCGGCGGCGTTGCACAGGCTGGGGTACATGGTGGCCGCGGCCGCGCAATGCACGTCCAGGCCCGCATGGTCGCGCTGCAGCACCGGGCCGGCCGCCAGGAAACGGAAACCGAAGCCGAAGCGCACCGCCGCATCGACATCCTCGGCGCTCGCCACGCCCTCGTCGATCAGGGCGAAGGCCTCGCGCGCCAGCGCATGCTGCAGGCGGTTGGCCAGGAAGCCCGGCTTGTCCTTGCGCACCAGCACCGGCACCTGGCCGCAGGCCCGCATCGTCGCGCTCAGGC
>Ga0255338_1003039_pt1 | contig 21652 bp, 19 predicted proteins | sample MeOH1_35cm_T4_19_FD_203715 | JGI IMG/M metagenome (GOLD analysis project Ga0255338, IMG submission 203715) | Sandy soil microbial communities from University of British Columbia, Vancouver, Canada - MeOH1_35cm_T4_195 | ecosystem: Engineered > Artificial ecosystem > Sand microcosm > Unclassified ...
TTCACGACCTGCGCCGTGGCCACGGCCGCGCATTATCTGCTCGGCTTCGACTGGGCGATCGGCTTCGTCCTGGGCGCCATCATCGCGCCGCCCGATACGGTGGCGCCGCTGACCATCGCGCGCCAACTCACGCTGCCGCGCCGCCTTGTCGTGGTGCTGGAAGGCGAAGGGCTCGCCAACGACGCGACGGCGCTCATCCTCTACCGCTTCGCGGTGGTTGCCGTCAGCACCAACGTCTTCTTTCCCGGTGAGGCCGTCGGCACGTTCGGCCTCATCGTTGTGGGCGAGATTGCTTTCGGTATCGCCACCGGCTGGCTCAGCCTTCGCCTGCGCCAATGGGCGCACGATCCGCGCGTGGAGATTACGCTATCGCTGCTGACGCCTTACTTCGCGTTTTGGATTCCCGAGCATGTCGGCGGCTCTGGCGTGCTCGCAACGGTAGCCTGCGGGCTCTATGTGAGCTGGAACGGCCCTTTGATCATCTCCGCGGCAACGCGCCTGCAGGGCATCTTCTTCTGGGACCTGATCGTCTACCTCATCGAAGGCATGGTGTTCCTTCTCACCGGCCTGCAGGCGCGCGCGCTGCTCGAGCAGGCACAGGCCTTCACCATCCGGGAGCTCATCATCGCGACCGCCTGGACCACGCTGATCATCATCGCCGCGCGTTTTGTCTGGGTCTTTCCGGCGACCTACGTCCCGCGCTGGGCGAGCGCCTCTTTACGTCAGCGCGACCCTTCGCCGCCGTGGCAGCAGGCATTCTTGCTGTCCTTCACCGGCATTCGCGGCGTTGTCTCGCTCGCCGCCGCGCTCGCTTTGCCTTACACGACCGCGAGCGATGCGCCCTTCCCGCATCGCGACCTGATCCTGTTCATTACCTTCGGCGTCATCATCGTCACGCTGGTCGGGCAAGGGCTGATGCTGCCGACCGTCGTTCGCTGGCTCGGCCTGTCCAAGCAGGGCAAAGCCGAACACCGCTACGAGATCGAAGCGGAAATTGCCGGGCGCAGAGCCGCGCTCGATGAGGTCGTGCGGCGTCTCGAGACCGCGGCGAGCGAGCGCGGTCTGACCGAAGGCATCCTCGAACATCTGCGCACGCGCAACACGCATCGCACTCAGGTGGTGCCGGATAATCTCCAAGAAGGCGTCGAGCAGGCGCGCGCCACGGCCACTATTAAGCGGGAACTGATCGAGGCCGAGCGCAACTTCATCTTCCAGCTTCTGCGTGACGGCAAGATCACCGACGAGGCCAGGCGACGGATCGAATACGAGCTCGATCTCGAAGAGGCGAGCCTGAACAACCGGGCTAAGGACGGCGGCGGGTGGATTTGAGGCTGTCTAGCCGTCTTTTTCCTCAAACGTCACCTTCACCGACTTGGTGACGTCGAGATGCTTCTTGACCGCCTTCTTCTCGTTGAAGCCGGGCGTCTCGGGCGAATAGGTGATCCGCAGCGTGCGATCGGTCAGCCATTCGATCTTGGGCGACACCTTGCGCCTCTCCGGGACATCGCAGGGCCCTGAGAAAACTTCATAAGCCTTGTTGCGTTCGGCGAATCCGTCGGGATAGACCGCGAGCAGCACCGAGATGCTGTCGAAGCAGAACGGCTTCGGCTCGCCGCCGGCGAGCGTGATGCGCACGGCCTTGAATTTGTTATCCGGCGAGACGACGGCGGTGATGGTCTTATCCGCACGCTCGATCGTCAGATACATATAGAGAGACAGCGCGCCGAGGCCGAGCGCGACAGCGAAAAACAGAACGAAGAACGGCTTGGCTTTCACTCGGCGGCGGTCCGGCTTGCTCCGCCAGCGCCGAAACGGCGCTCGATGTAATCGATCACCATCTGCTTGAACTCGGCGCTCAAGGTCGGGCCGCGCAAGGTCGCAGCCTTCTTGCCGTCGATGAAGACCGGCGCGGTCGGCGTTTCGCCGGTGCCGGGCAGCGAGATACCGATGTCGGCATGTTTGCTCTCGCCCGGGCCGTTGACGATGCAGCCCATCACCGCGACGTTGAGCGTCTCGACGCCCGGATAGCGCGTCTTCCACTCCGGCATCGAGGTGCGGATGAAGCTCTGAATGTCGGAGGCGAGTTCCTGGAACGTGGTCGAGGTGGTGCGACCGCAGCCGGGGCACGCCGCGACCAGCGGCACGAAAGTGCGCAGGCCCATGGTCTGCAGCAGCTCCTGCGCCACCTGCACCTCGCGGGTGCGGTCGCCGCCGGGCTCCGGCGTCAGCGAAATGCGGATGGTGTCGCCGATGCCCTGCTGCAGCAGCACGCCCATGGCGGCCGACGAAGCGACGATGCCCTTCGAACCCATGCCGGCTTCGGTGAGGCCGAGATGCAGCGCGTAATCGGAGCGGCGCGCCAGTTCAGCATAGACGGCGATCAGATCCTGCACCGCCGAGACCTTGGCCGAGAGAATGATGCGGTTCTTCGGCAGGCCGATCTCTTCCGCGCGCGCGGCCGACAACAGCGCCGACTGCACCATCGCCTCGTGCATGACCTCGCGCGCATCGAGCGGATTTTCGGACTTGGAGTTCTCATCCATCAGGTGCGTGAGCAATTCCTGATCGAGCGAACCCCAATTGGCGCCAATGCGCACCGGCTTGCCGTGCTTGATCGCCATCTCGACGATCTGCGCGAACTGCTTGTCCTTCTTATCCTTGAAGCCGACATTGCCCGGATTGATGCGGTACTTGTCGAGCGCCTCGGCGCAGCCGGGATGATCGGCGAGCAGCTTGTGGCCGATATAATGGAAGTCGCCGACGATCGGCACCTTCACACCCATCTTCAGGAGCCGCTCCTTGATGTGCGGCACGGCGGCGGCGGCCTCATCGCGGTCGACGGTGATGCGCACCAGCTCCGAGCCGGCACGGGCCAGCGCGGCCACCTGGCGCGTGGTTCCCTCGACGTCGGCCGTGTCGGTGTTGGTCATCGACTGCACGACGATCGGGGCCGAACCGCCCACCAAAACGCCGCCAACGTCGACCGGAACCGTCCGGTGCCGCGCTTGTGCCGAAGTGCTGCTCATTTTCTGCTGAAGCCCGCTGAAGCCTGCTGTTCTGGACCCGAGAGCCCGCGATGCGGGCTTACCTAACACTTTCCCCGATAATGCCCAACGGGGGCACCCCGGAAACTGTTCCATGGGGCCGAAACTGGTGCCGAATCAAGACATTCCGATGACTTGGGCCGCTCCTTGGCCCGTCACGCGGCCTTGCCCGCGCGGTTGACCAGCACCAGTCCGCCGGCGACCAGCGCCACCGCCGCGCCGAAGGCCGGCGTCAGCGGCTCGTTCAGCACCAGATGGCCGGCGGCGACGCCGAACAATGGCGTCAGGAAGGTGAAGGCCGACAGACGGTTGGCCGAATAGCGCACCACCAGGGCGAACCAGATGACGAAGGTGATGCTCACCACCCAGATGGTCTGATAGGCGAGCGCGCCGAGCGCCAGCGCCGACGGCAGGTGCGTCATGCGTTCGCCAGCAATAGCCGCACAGACGGCGAGCATCACCACCGAGACCGCGAGCTGATAGAGCATCACCTTCTCGGACGAGATGCGTGTGAGCTTGGCCTTGATCACCAATGTGGTGAAGGCCCAGGACAGCGCGGCCGCCACCATCATCAGGTCGCCGGTCATCTGGCGCGGATCGAGCGCCGGCGTCGGCAGGCCGAAGGCGAGCAGCATGCCGGCGAAGGACAGCGCGAGCCCGAGCCACTGGAATTTGCTGAAGCGATCCGCCGGCAGGAAGATGCGCGCGCCGAGCACGACGAAGAACGGCGCGAGATAGATGAATAGCACCGCACGGGTGGCGGTGGTGTAGACGAGGCCCTGGAAGATGAAGACGAACTCCAGGCCGAAGCCGATGCCCGCGGCGATCCCCGCCATCAGACTGCCGTCGCGCGAGAAAATCGGAATACCGCGCAGCTTGCACCACGCCGCCACCAGCAGGGTGGCGCCGATGGAGCGTATCATCGCCTGCGTATAAGGCGGAATTTCAGGCAGCGCGAGCTTCACCGCGACCTGATTGAAGCCCCAAGAGAGGCACAGCACCACCACGACGCCGGCGGCAAGCGCATCGAGCGGACGGGTAACGTGATTTGTAGTGGCGGACACGAAGAGGAATTCCCGGCGAGAAGCGTCGATGTTCTATCGCGCTTGCACGCACAACACCACCGCTCGCCGCCTCAAACGACGCTCGCTGTTCAGTTCGCCCCGCAGTGGGCGCAGGTGCCAAAAATCTCGATGACCGGCGTCTTCGGCGTGAAGCCGACGGCGCGCGAAGCGGTCTTGATCGTGTCTGCGACCGCTGCGGAAGCCGCTTCGCCGACCGCGCCACACTTCTCGCAGATCAGGAAGACGACCGGATCGCCGCTGTCATGATTGTGCCCGCAGGCGACGAAAGCATTGCGGCTTTCGATGCGGTGGACGAAGCCCTGTTCCCGCAGGAAATCGAGCGCACGGTAAATGGTGATCGGCGCCGGCCGCGCACCGTCCTCCGCCAGCCGATCGATCAGTTCGTAAGCGCCGAGCGGCTGATGCCGTTCGAGCAGCGCCTCGAGCACTTGGCGGCGGATCGGCGTCAGGCGCTCTTTGCGGGCGGTGCAGACCGCCTCGGCATGGGCGATGGCATCGCTGGCGCAACGCCCGTGGTCATGGCCGGGCGCCGGAAATACCCCATGAGAATGCGCTTTTTTCGTCAAAGCCTGCTCCGTTCCGGCCCGACTGTAGCGGGCTGCCTCACTCGCGGAAAGCTGAACGACCGCCCCTTAGATATATATTGCACCGCAAAACAAATAGGGGCAGGTTCCGCCCCTTACATCCGACCATCGGCTTCAAAGCGGCCCGCGGCGGCCGCAAATCCCACGAGGACGGCCAATGCTGAAAGGCAAGACTGCGCTTGTCACCGGATCGACATCCGGCATCGGACTGGCGATTGCACGCGCGTTCGCACAGGACGGCGCCAATGTGATGCTCAACGGTTTCGGCGACAAGGATGCGATCGAGAAGGAACGCGCCGGGCTGGAGAAGGAGTTCGGCATCAAGGCGCGCTATTCGCCCGCCGACATGACCAAGCCCGCCGAGATCGCGGACATGGTGAGTGCAACCGAAAAGGAATTCGGCGCGCTCGACATCCTCGTCAACAATGCCGGCATCCAGCACGTGGCGAATATCGAGGATTTCCCGGTCGAGAAGTGGGACGCGGTCATCGCCATCAATCTCTCGTCGTCGTTTCACACCATCCGTGCCGCCATGCCCGGCATGAAGAAACGCAAGTGGGGCCGCATCATCAACATCGCTTCGGCGCATGGCCTGGTCGCCAGCAGCCAGAAGGTCGCTTATGTCGCCGCCAAGCACGGCCTCGTCGGCATGACCAAGGTCGTGGCGATGGAAGCGGCGAACGATGGCGTCACGTGCAATGCCATCTGTCCCGGCTGGGTGCTCACGCCGCTGGTGCAGAAGCAGATCGACGATCGCGCCAAGGCTTCGGGCAAGAGCGTACGCGAGGAAGAGATCGCGCTGCTCTCCGAGAAGCAGCCGATGCACAAATTCACCAAGCCGGACAATATCGGCGCGCTCGCCGTGTTCCTGGCGAGCGATGCCGCCGAGAGCATCACCGGCTCGGCCTATTCGATCGACGGCGGCTGGGTCGCGCAGTGATCTTGTGTCGTCCCCGCGAAAGCGGGGACCCATACGCCGTGCCCCATCGATACGCTGCGGCGTATGGGTCCCGGCCCTCGCTCACGCTCGGCCGGGACGACGGTTGAAAGGCCGACATCGATGATCGACATCATCTCGCGCGCCCTCCGTGGCAACAAACGCAAGCCCGCCGCGCCGAACGGGCAGAAGCGCATCAATCTCGCGCTGCAAGGTGGCGGCGCGCACGGCGCCTTCACCTGGGGCGTACTCGATTATCTCCTCGAAGACGGACGCCTTCTCATCGAAGGCATATCCGGCACCTCGGCCGGCGCCGTTAACGCAGTGATGCTGGCCGACGGCTTGAAGCGCGGCGGCCCTGACGAAGCGCGCAAAAGGCTCGCCGATTTCTGGCAAGCAGCGAGCCTCGGCGGCGACCTACCACCTATTCAACGCACGGTGCTCAACCGCCTATTCTCGCTGTTGCCAGGCGAAGGTCTGCCGACCTTCGATTGGCTCAGCAACTGGTCGCGTTATCTCTCGCCTTACGATCTCAACCCGCTCAACATCAATCCGCTCAAGGACCTGATCGAGCGCTTCGTCGATTTCGACGGCCTGCGCGCCGACACGCGCCAGCTCTTCATCGCCGCCACCAATGTGCAGACCGGCAAGCTGCACATCTTCCCACGCGAGAAGATTTCAGCCGAGGCCGTGATGGCCTCGGCCTGCTTGCCGGCCGTGTTTCGTGCGGTCGAGATCGACAACGTGCCTTATTGGGACGGCGGCTATCTCGGCAATCCGGTGCTGTTTCCGTTCTTCCGCACGACCGACACCGAGGACGTGCTGATCGTTCAGATCAATCCGCTGGTGCGCAAGAAGGTGCCGACCACGACGCGCGATATCGTCGCACGCGTCAACGAGATCACCTTCAATTCGGCGCTGATGTCGGAATTACGTGCGATCGAGTTCGTCAACCGGCTGATTGAGCAGAAGCGACTGCCACGCGGGACCAGCGAAAACGAATACCGGCAGATCAAAGTGCATCGCATCGTGCTGGAGGGCCTGGGCGAGCGTTTCGCCAGCGCCAGCAAGCTGCGCAACGATTACAAATCGTTCGAGCTGCTGCGCAAACTGGGCGAACGCGCGGCGCGACGTTTCCTCGACGCGCATTACGACACCATCGGTGTGCGCTCGAGTGTCGACCTCAAGGCGGAGCTCGTGTCGGAGGGGGCTTAGAAGCCAGGACAACAGCGCCGTGCTATCCTCCTGGCATGCCGCCTCTCACCGCAGCCGTCGGCCCGACGCAGCTCGAGATTGTCGTCGCCGACATCACCACGCTCGACGTTGACGCCATCGTCAATGCCGCCAATCGCTCGCTGCTCGGTGGGGGCGGTGTCGACGGTGCGATTCACCGGGCCGCGGGTCCACAATTGCTGGAAGAATGTCGCACGCTCGGCGGCTGCGACACCGGCGATGCCAAGATCACGCGCGGCTATCGACTCAAGGCGCGGCGCGTGATCCACGCCGTCGGGCCGGTGTGGAGTGGCGGCGGTCATAATGAGGAGGCGCTGCTAGCGAGCTGTTATCGCACGGCGCTGGATCTCGCCGCCGATCATCGACTTGCTTCGATCGCCTTCCCGGCCATCTCGACCGGCATCTATCGCTTTCCCGCCGACCGGGCCGCGCGCATCGCCGTCGAAACGGTGGCATCGACGGTCACCGCGCACCCGCGCGGGCTGACCCGCGCGATCTTCTGCTGCTTCTCCCAGGAAAGCGCCGCGCATCACACGGCGGCCATCGCCGCGTTAGGGCTGGCGTAACCCTCTTTCTTCGTCGTTACGACTGACAGCCATGCTGGCTGCCAATCTTCTCCCCGAGCGGGCGCGGAGCCACATACCGCACGCGCCGCAAACCGGTCGCCCCGTTCGCGCGATTGTTCCTCCCTTAACAACTCCCGATTATCCTAAAGACCTATTGTACTTATTATAAGCATGCTTATTATATCGAAGCTGATAAAGAGACGAACACCATGCCCAAGTTCCCATTGGAACGTGAAATTGCCTTTGCTCTCAAGGACGTATCGCGAATGCTGGCCACCTATGCCGACCAGCAGGGGCGCGCCTTTGGGATTTCAAGCGCGCAGTGGAGCGTGCTGGTCCGGCTCGACCGGAGCGAGGGGCTCAAGCAGTCGGAACTTGCCGAACTGCTGGATCTGCAGCCGATATCGCTCACGCGCCTGCTCGATCGCCTGGCTGACAACGGCCTGATCGAGCGCCGGGCCGATCCGAACGATCGCCGCGCCAACCGCCTCTATCTGACGCCGGCCGCTCGCCCAATGCTGGAGCAGCTCGGCGACCTCAGCAAACGCCTGATGGAGACCGTGCTCGAAGGGCTCGGCGCCGAGTCGCGCGAACGACTGGCGCACGATCTCAACGTCATGAAGGACAACCTTCGCGCCGCCATCAACCGCAACGCTCAACCGCAAACCAACAAAGTTCTCGTATCATGAGTGACAAAGCCCTGAAGGTCGTTCCACAGCCGGAGGCGAAGTCGTCGTCGGACAGCGAGGCCGATGCTTCCGCCAAAAGCAGCGCCTCGCCGCGCATGGACCGCAAGCGCCTGCGCATGATCCTGCTGATCGTGCTGCCGCTGCTCGCAGTCGTCGGCGGCATCGGCGTTTATCTCACCGGCGGACGCTACATTTCCACCGACAACGCCTATGTCGGCGCGCAGAAAGTGCTGATCACCCCCGACATCGCCGGCAAGATCGTTCATGTCGCCGTGCGTGAAGGCCAGCACGTCAAGCCGGGCGACGAATTGTTCACGCTCGACAGCGTGCCGTATCAACTTCAGCTCGACGGCGCGAAAGGCAAGCTCGACGCGGCGCGCACCGCCTTCGACAAGCTCAAGACCAGCTACAAATCGCTGAACGAGCTGGTCGACCTCGGACAGAAGAACGTCGACCTCAAGCAGCGCGATCTCGATCGCAAGACCAAGCTGGTGCAGACGCAGGCCGGCTCGCCGGCGGATGTCGACACATCCGGGGCTGCGGTCGTCACGGCGCAGCTCGAGCTGGCCTTCACCAAGCAGCAGCGCGACACGACGCTCAACCAGTTGCTCGGCAACCCCGATTTGCCGCTCGAGCAGTTCCCCGAATATGCCCAGGCCAAGGCTGCGCTCGACAACGCAAAGCGCGACCTCAACCACACCACCGTGCGTGCGCCGATCTCCGGCACCGCGACGCAGGTCGACAACATCCAAGTCGGCCGCTTCGTGCCGGCCGGCACGCCGATCCTCAGCGTGGTCGACGATCAGGCGCCCTGGGTCGATGCCAATCCGAAAGAAACCGACATCACCTATCTCCGCGTCGGTCAGAAAGTGACGCTCGATGTCGACTCGTTCCCGGATCACACCTTCAACGGGCACGTCGTTGCCGTCAGCCCCGGCACAGGCGCGCAGTTCTCGATCCTGCCGCCGCAGAACGCGACGGGTAACTGGGTCAAGGTCGTGCAGCGCGTGCCGGTGCGCATTGCCTTCGACAAAGACGAGACGACGCAGCGCCTGCGCGCCGGCATGAGCGTCAACGTGTCGATCGATACCGGCCATAGCCGCATGCCCTTCGGCTCGGCCATGGCGAAGGAAGTGCAATGACTGCCGGTTCAGCGATGTCGCCGGGCTTCAGGCGCACGCTGATCACAGTGTGCGCCATGACGGCGACGATCATGCAGGCGCTCGACACCACGATCGCCAACGTGGCGCTCCCCTATATGCAAGGCTCGTTGTCGGCGTCGCTCGACCAGATCAACTGGGTGCTCACCTCCTACATCGTCGCGGCCGCTATCATGACGGCGCCGATGGGCTGGCTGTCGGACCGTTTCGGCCGCAAGAAGCTGTTCATCACCTGCGTCACCGGCTTCACCGCCGCCTCGCTTCTCTGCGCGCTCGCGCAGAACATCGAGCAGATGGTGCTGTTCCGCCTGCTGCAAGGCATGGCGGGTGCGGCGCTGGTGCCGTTGTCGCAATCGGTGCTGCTGGACGCCTATTCGGTCGAAGAACGCAGCCAGGCGATGGCGATCTGGGGCGTCGGCGTGATGCTCGGCCCGATCATGGGCCCGACCTTGGGCGCCTGGCTCACCGACAATTACTCCTGGCACTGGGTGTTCCTGATCAACCTGCCGATCGGCGTCATCACCGTGCTCGGCCTGATGACGTTCATGGACGAGACCGAGACGCAGGGACATCTGCGCTTCGACTGGTTCGGATTCCTCTCCCTCGCCATCGGCATCGGTTCGCTGCAACTGCTGCTCGACCGCGGCGAGCAGGTCGGCTGGTTCGACTCCAACGAGATCTGGATCGAGGCGATCATCTCGGCGGTCGGCTTCTACTATTTCTTCGCCCATTCGCTGACGACGAGCGAACCGTTCGTGCGCTTCGAGTTGTTCAAGGACCGCAACTTCGTCTCGGGCGTCGTATTCATGGTGGTGATCGGCGTGGTGCTGTTCGGCACCATGGCGCTGGTCACGCCGTTCATGCAGAACCTGCTCGGCTACCCGATCCAGACCGCCGGCTTCCTGCTCGGCTCGCGTGGCATCGGCACCTTGCTGACGATGATGGCTGCGCCGCGGCTGATGCGCCTGATCGAGAGCCGCTATCTGATCCTGACCGGTCTCGCCCTCACCGGCGCGACGCTCTATCACATGACCGGCTTCTCGCTCGACACGACGCAGACGACGATCGTGGTGACCAGCATCGTGCAGGGCGTCGGTCTCGGCCTGTTGTTCGTGCCGATCACGTCCGTTGCGTTCACGACCTTGCCCGGCCACCTGCGGACCGGCGGCACGGCGATCCTGACTTTGGTGCGCAACATCGGCTCTTCGATTGGCATCTCCATGGTGATCGCACAGCTCACCAGCGGCACGACCTACATGCATGCCCGGCTGACCGAGAACGTGACGCCGTTCAACAACGCGCTGCAAATGCCGGACGTGAGCGGCACGCTGAACCTGCAGAGCGATACCGGCCGCGCGCTGCTCGACATGATCGTCACGCAGCAGGCGAACCTGATCGCCTATCTCAACGACTACAAATTGCTGATGTATCTGACGCTGATCATGATCCCGCTGGTGTGGATTATCGGTACCAGCCGCAACCAGGCCGCCGCCGGCGCGCATGACGAAGAGCCGGTGGTGATTGATTGAGGCCCCGCCGTTCCCGCCTTCGCGGGACGACGGAGTTCAGTTTCCGAATTCCTTCCTCACCTTCTCCGTATGCTCGCCGAGCGCCGGGATAGCGCCATAGCGCCGCGCGTCGCCCGCGACCAAAGGCGCTGGTGCCGGCGTCGACACCGGGCCCGTGGGCGAACCGACCATCAAACGCCGCAAATGCGGGTGCCGACCCAGCAGCGCGGTATCGTTGACCCGCGCGAAGGCGATGTCGGCGGCGGCAAGCTTGCGCTCAAGCTCTGCAACATCGATTGCCGCGAACGCCGCCGCCACGCGGCCGTCGGTGTCAGCGCGGCGCTTCATGCGTTCGACATTGGTAGCGAAGGCCGGATCGGCGGCGAGCGCCTTGTCGCCCATCACCTTCTCGGCCAGCATGCGCCATTCGCGGTCGTTCTGGATCGAGATCAGGATGTCGGCGCCGTCGCGGCTCTTGAACACGCCATAAGGCGAAATCGACGGATGCGCGAGACCGATGCGCTGCGGGGTCTTGCCGCCCTCGTGCTGCAACAGCGGCACAGTCATCCAGTCGGCCATCGAATCGAACATCGAGACGGAAATTGCCGCGCCCTCGCCGGTGCGGCCGCGCGCGATCAGCGCTTCCAAGATCGCCTGATAGGCGTTCATGCCAGTCGCGATATCGACCACCGACACGCCGACGCGAGAAGCCGTCTCCGGGCCGCCGGTGATCGACGACAGCCCGCTATCGGCCTGGATCAGCAGGTCATAGGCCTTGCGCTGCGCGTAAGGCCCGCTCTCGCCATAGCCGGAGATCGAGCAGCAGATCAGCCGCGGATAATCCTTGCGCAAGCGCTCGATGGCGAAGCCGAGCTTGGCGACCGCGCCGGGCTTGAGGTTCTGCACGAACACATCGGCCTTCCCGAGCAACACCTCAAGCAGCGCCTTGTCCTCGGTCTTGCCGAGATCGAGCACGACCGATTCCTTGCCGCGATTGAGCCAGACGAAATAGGCGCTCTCGCCGTGGACGAGATGATCGTAACCGCGCGCGAAATCCCCCTCGGGACGCTCGACCTTGATCACGCGGGCACCGGCGTCGGCCAATTGGCAGGTGCAGCGCGGTGCGGCGACGGCCTGTTCGACGGAGACGACGAGGAGGCCTGAGAGGGGGAGAGTCATTTGAACTCGCGTGTTCGCCACATTTACCGACGTCATCATCCGCGAAAGCGGATGATCCAGTAGCCACCGAAGCTGAATACTACAACTGGCGCTGCGGCGTACTGGATGCCCGCTTTCGCGGGCATGACAGCTTAGTAAGACCGCGGCAGACCGAGCACATGCTCGGCCAGATAAGACAGAATCATATTGGTCGATATTGGCGCCACTTGATAAAGCCGCGTCTCGCGGAATTTGCGCTCGACGTCGTACTCCTCGGCGAAGCCAAACCCGCCATGCGTCTGCACGCACATATCGGCCGCGGCCCAGGATGCGTCCGCCGCCAGGAGCTTGGCCATATTGGCCTCGGCGCCGATATCGGCACCCGCCTCGTACTTGCGCGCCGCCTCGTGCACCATCAGTTCGGCCGCCCGCATCTGCGCATAAGCCCGCGCGATCGGAAACTGCACGCCCTGGTTCTTGCCGATCGGACGGCCGAACAACTCGCGTTCCTTGGCGTAGCCCGTCGCCTTATTGATGAACCATTTGGCGTCGCCGATGCACTCGGCCGCGATCAGAATGCGCTCGGCGTTCATGCCGGACAGGATATAGCGGAAGCCCTTGCCTTCCTCGCCGATCAGGTTTTCCGCCGGCACGCGCAGGTCGTCGAAGAAGATCTGCGTCGTCGCGTGATTCATCATCGTGCGGATCGGCGTGATCGACATGCTGGTGCCTTGCGCCAGCCGCATGTCGACCAGGAACACGGAGAGACCGTCGGTACGCTTCTGCACCTGCTCGCGCGGCGTCGTGCGGGCGAGCAACAGCATCAGATCGGAATGCTCGGCGCGCGACGTCCAGATCTTCTGGCCGTTGATGACGTAGTGATCGCCTTCCTTGCGCGCCGTGGTGCGCAGCGACAGCGTGTCAGTGCCGGACGTCGGCTCGGTCACGCCGAAGGCCTGCAGGCGCAACTCACCGGTCGCGATCTTCGGCAGATAGCGCTCCTTCTGCGCCGGCGAGCCGTGCCGCAGAATCGTCCCCATGGTGTACATCTGGGCATGGCAGGCGGCGCCGTTCGAGCCTGAGGCGTGCACCTCTTCCAGGATCGCCGCGGCGGCGCTGATGGTGAGGCCGCTGCCGCCGTATTCCTCGGGGATCAGCGCCGCGAGATAGCCCGCCTCCGTCAGCGCGGTAACGAACGCGGTCGGATAGGCGCGCTCGCGATCGAGCGCGCGCCAATAGTCGCCGGGAAACTTGGCGCACAGCGCGCGCACGCCCTCGCGGATATCGGCATAGGGGTCGATGTCGGTGTGGGGCTTGGTCATGGGCATTTTCTAACGCGCAGCGTCGCGGCTGTCATGCCCGGGACAGGAACCACCCTTTCGTCGCCCCGCGTTCGCGGGGACGACGACCAACTACCCCCACACCTCCTGTGCCAGCTCGACGATCATGCGCAGCTTCGCCCACTGCTCCTCCTCGGCGAGCGCATTGCCCTCCTCGGTCGAGGCGAAACCGCACTGCGGCGACAGGCAGAGCTGATCGAGCGAGGTGAACTTGGCCGCCTCGTCGATGCGGCGCTTAATTTCGTCACGGCTCTCGAGCTTGCCCGTCTTCGTGGTGACGAGACCGAGCACCACCGTCTTGTCCTTCGGCAACAGCTTGAGCGGATCGAAAGAGCCGGCGCGCGGCGAGTCGTACTCCATGAAGAAGCCGTGCACCTTGATCTTGTTGAACAGGATCTCCTGCACCGCCTCGTAGCCGCCGGCGCCCATATACGTGGATTTGTAGTTACCGCGACACATATGCATCGTGATCGTCATGTCGGACGGAATATCCGACATCGCGATATTGATGAGGTCGGCATAGAGATTTCCGAGCTTCTCCGGGTCGTCGCCGCGGTCACGCATCTGCTGGCGATATTTGTCGTCGCAGAGCATGGCGATGAACACTTCGTCGAGTTGTAGATAGCGACAGCCGGCATTGGCGAAATCACGCACTGCCTTTTTGTACGCCAGACCAAGATCCTCGAACATTTTGTCGAGCTGCGGATAGACGCCCTTGTCGACGGGCGTGAGGATCGGCCGGCCCCATAGCGCGGAGGGCGCCGGAATGGTGATCTTCGGCGTCTGCTTCGTGTGCGCGGCAACGAACTTGAAGTGCTCGATCATCGGATGATGTTTCGAGCCGATCTTGCCGGTGACCTTGGTGCCTTCGTTACGCGTGTTGACGGCAGCAAAGGCGATGCCACTGTCCATGACGTTCTTTTCGATGCCGTCGAGCCCCCAGAGAAAGTCGAGATGCCACCAGGAGCGGCGGAATTCGCCGTCGGTGATCGATTTGAGGCCGACCTCTTCCTGCTTCTTGATGACGCGCTCGATCTCGCGATCTTCCACCGCCTTCAGCGCGGCCGTATCGATCTGGCCCTTGGCCAACTTCTCGCGCGCCTCCTTCAGCGCGGCCGGACGCAGCAGACTGCCGACATGATCGGCGCGAAAGGGCGGCTTGGTGCGTTGAGACATGATTGTTTCTCTCCCTACTCTCTTCTGTCATGCCCCGCGAAAGCGGGGCATCCAGTAATCGCAAGGCCATCAGTAGACACGAATACCGGGACTACTGGATCGCCCGCTTTCGCGGGCGATGACGGCGTATGTTAGTTCACCGCCCCCACACCTCGTCCGCCAACTCCACGATCATCCGCAGCTTTGCCCATTGCTCTTCCTCGGCGAGCACGTTGCCCTCCTCGGTCGAGGCGAAGCCGCATTGCGGCGAGAGGCAAAGCTGTTCGAGCGGCACGTATTTGCTCGCTTCGTCGATGCGGCGCTTGATGTCGTCCTTCGCCTCGAGCTTGCCACTCTTCGAGGTCACGAGACCCAGCACCACCTGCTTGTTGCCCTTGAGATGGCGAAGCGGCTCGAAGCCACCGGCACGGTCGGTATCGAATTCGAGGAAATATCCGTCGATATTGACCTTGCCCAAAAGATGTTCGGCGACGAACTCGTAGCCGCCCGACGCGATGAAGGTGGAGCGGAAATTGCCACGGCAGGAATGCATGGTGATGGTCATGTCCGCCGGCTTGTCCGCGAGCGCCGCGTTGGTGACCTCGGCGTATTTCGTCGGCAGGCTGTCGGGATCGTCGCCGCGCTCGCGCGAGTGTTCACGCTCCTTCGGATCGCAAATCATCGCCCAGGCGGTGTCGTCGAGCTGCAGGTAGCGGCAGCCGGCGTCGTAGAAGGCGCGAATCGCCTTTTTCCAGGCCGCGGCAACGTCGAGGAAATATTGGTCGAGGTCGGGATAGACCTCCTTCGAGATCATCACCCGGCCCTGACGGAAGTGAAACGTCGACGGCGCCGGAATCGTCATCTTCGGCACCGTCTTGCATACACTCTTCAGAAACTTGAAGTGCTCGAGGTGCGGATGACCGGCGAAGTCGACCTTACGGTTGATCTTCACCGCCTCGCTCTTGGTCAGGACGCCGTGAAACTTGATCGGCGGTGCTTCGATGAAATCGACGCCCTGCAGGCCGCGGAAGAAATCGAAATGCCACCACGAGCGGCGGAATTCGCCGTCGGTCGCCAGTTTGAGGCCGATCTCGGCCTGCTTGGCGACGATCTTCTCGATTTCGCGGTCTTCAACTTCCCTTAGCGCGGCGGCGCTGATCGCTCCGGTAGCGAATTTGGCGCGCGCTGCTTTCAGGGGGGCGGTGCGTAGCAAACTGCCGACGTGATCGGCACGGAAGGGTGGCGTGGTCCGGACAGACATCGTTTCGCTCCCTACATTTTTTATGTTTCGGCCGGTTTGTACCAGCTCTTGTCTTGGTCATGGCCGGGCCTGTCCCCGGCCATGACATCAGTTCTAGCTCGAAAGCACGGAGACTACTGGGTCTCAGCTTTCGCGGGGACGGCGCCTCCGTCAGCCCCAAACTTCCTTCGACAGATCGACGATCATCTTGAGCTTCGCCCACTGCTCGTCTTCGGCCAGCACGTTACCTTCCTCGGTCGAGGCGAAGCCGCACTGCGGCGACAAAGCGAGCTGGTCGAGTGCGACGTACTTGGTCGCTTCCTCGATGCGCTTCTTCACGTCCTCTTTCTTCTCGAGCGTGCCGCTCTTGGAGGTGACGAGGCCGAGCACGACGATCTTGTTGCCCTTCGGCAGGAAGCGCAACGGCTCGAAGCCGCCGGCACGATCGGTGTCGTATTCGAGGAAGTAGCCGTCGTAGTTGCACTTCTCGAGCAGGCTCTGCGCCACCGGCTCGTAGCCACCGGACGAGATGAAGGTCGAACGGAAGTTGCCGCGGCAGACATGGGTCGTGATGACCATGTCGGCGGGCTTGGCTTCCAGCGCCTTGTTGATGCACTTGGTGTAGGTGTCCTGCAGGTGGTCGACGTCGAGGCCGCGCTCGCGCGCCTTCTTCAGCTCTTCCTGCGAGCAGAGATAGGCCCAGGCGGTGTCGTCGAACTGCAGATAGCGGCAGCCGGCATCATAGAACGCCTTGATCGCCTTCTGATAGGCGATGGCGAGATCGTCGAAGATGGCGTCGCGGTTCGGATAGGCGCTTGCTGCGACCGAGCCCGGCTCGAGACGGAAGTGCATGACCGTCGGCGACGGAATGCACATCTTCGGCGTCTTCTTGGTGTGGGCCTTGACGAACTTGAAGTGCTCGATCATCGGGTGATTGGCGGCGAAGCCGATCTTACCCACGACCTTCAGCACCTTCATCTTCGTCTGCATGCCCTGGAACTGGATGCCGTGGTCGGACATCTCGACATTCACGCCGTCGAGCATGCCGTAGAAATCGTAGTGCCAGAACGAGCGGCGGAATTCGCCGTCGGTGATCGCTTCGAGCCCGATCTCTTCCTGCTTCTTGATGATCTTCTCGATCTCGCGATCCTCGACTTCCTTGAGCTGAGCGTCGCTGATCTCACCCTTCTCGTGCTTGGCGCGCGCTTCCTTCACAGGCGCGGTGCGCAGAATGCTGCCGACATGATCCGCCCGGAACGGCGGCTTGGTGCGTTGAGCCATAACTTCCTCCGCGTAATACCCCCGGCCGCGGACGCGGCGGGCCTTAAGATGGGTGAGCCATAGCACGGGTTTCCCCGTGCGTCCTGCGCGCCACTTCGCATGCATAGCGCGCCGTTTCAACTACGCCGCCGAAGGAAAAATAATGCGGGGCGATGTCGCCGAGACCGGAGGCGGGGGCGAGCGTATCAATGATGCGATCCGGACCGACATTACCAATGAGGCCCGTCGCGGCGCCGGATACCAGGCCGCGGAGTGAAGCGCCGACGCCGCACCGTTTGGCGTAACGGAAGAGCGCCGGCACGCTCGTCGGACCGGCCATGCCGACCTTCACCGGAAGCCTGATGCCACTCGCTCGCAACTGCTGCAGCCAGGCGAGGATCCGTTCCGGCGAGAACGAAAACTGGCTCACGATGTGGACGGACAGCCCTTGCGCGACCGCCACCGCGATCTTGGCATCGAGCGCCGCTTCGAGCTGTGCCGGCGGAATACGCGGGTGGCCTTCAGGATAAGCACCGATGCCGACCGTTTCGATACCAGCTTCGCGCAGACGCCCTTTCTGGATCACCGCGAGAGCGTCCTGAAACGGTCCGGTCGCGTCGACGTCGCCGCCGATCACCAGTAGACGGCGCACGTCCGCTTCGCCGCGCAGGCCGGCGATGAGATCCTTCAGATGTTGTTCGTTCGGCAGCCGCCGCGCGGCGATATGGACGACCGGCTCGAGACCGGCCTTGCGCAAATTGGCTGCGCCCTGGACGATCTCGGCGAGCCCAACGGTCGGCACCGCGGTGAAATAGATTTCGGTGCCGGGCGGCAGGGTCGCGGCCAAGGCCGCGACCTCCTGCGCATTCGGTCGCGTTGCTTCGAGCGAAAACCGGCGCCCGAAATCCAACGTCGGCGCGGGCGCGGCCATCGGCACGACCCGCCGTTTAATCGCGGCGGCGGGAAATGACGAAAGATTCGTCATAGAACCACAGGCCCCCGTGCTGCTGCAGCACGTCGCGCGTGGCGTCGATGTAGCGGCGGTCGGCGTTCACGTCGGACAGCCGGTCGTCCTCCACCTGCGCCACATAGATCGCCGCGTTCCAGGCGGCGAGCAACGTGGACGTGCCGATCGAGGAGGAAATCTCCGATGGCAGCGTGTGCATCTCGTAGCGGAACAGTGCGCGCTGGTCGGAATAGGCGTTGAAATTCAGATCGCGTCCTGCCGCGCCGAGCTCGTGCTTCACCGCTTTCAAGAGGTCGTAGCGGTTATGCATGAACGGATTATCGCCGGGCCAGACCTTGTCGATGACATCCATGCCCGGATCGTTGCCGTAGGACTGGATGGTGATCATGCGTCCGCCCGGGCCGAGCGCGCGAGCGAGCGGCGCCAAGACGCGCTTGGCCTTGAACTCGAGCGAGGCACGCGCGCGGTAGGGCTGCGAGGCGATGACGAGATCGTAGTCGGCAACGGTGCCGCCCGGCTTCGGAACGATCTGGTCGAGCAGGAATTTATGGTCGTTGCGATAGAGCACCAGGATCACCGGCCGCTCGTACACCGGATTGCCGCTCTTCGGCGACACGCGCGCCTTCCAGCTTTCAGCCAAGAACGGTTCGAGATCGGTGATCTGCTTCTCGAAGGAATGGGCGGTGTTGCCGTCCATCGCCACTTCCTTCCAGATCAGGCTGGTGGCGGCGCTGAGCGACTTGGTCGCGAGCCACGGCGCCTCGGCATAAGCGAGGTTGGTGAGCACAACGACGCTCGCCGGATGTTCGACGAAGCGGTCGGGCAGCTTTTGCAGCGTCAGGCGCACGTCCTCGAGGCTGATCTCCTTGCCGACGATGTAGAACGGCATGGTCGGGAAGCGGTCGTGCATCGAGCGCATCACGCGCGCGAGCACCGTACCGTCACCGACGCCGGCGTCGAACAGGCGCACGGCCGGCGGCCGCGGGTGGATGTTGGCGAGTTCCTGGCTGACGCGGTTCGCGACTTCCCATTTCTCGCTGCAGGTGTTCACGAACAGCAGATATTTCTGCCGGTTGTCGAAGAAGCGGAAATTCCGCTGCGGATCGTCACTGGCCTGGCCCTCGGCGACCGGCGGCGCCGGCGGTGTCACCTGCGGCAGCGCCGACGTGTGGCTGGGGGTGCCGGGCGTGTGACCGGACGTACTTGAAGGATCGAACAATATGCGCCGGCGGCCCGGCGCATCTTCGGCGCTGGTTGTCATGAATGCCCTGATGCGTTCGAGCGTGTCAGTCGTGATACGGCCGCCATTGCGGAGGCGGCTGGCGAGTTTTCCGTCGTTGACGGCTCGACGGCCGAAGGTGGATTCGGCGAGCCCGCGCACGCGGCAGAAATCGGTGATTTCCTGAAGGATTTGCTCGTTCATAAGCGCTGTCCTTGACGCGTTTCCAAATCGGCTCTGAACGGCCGTTATGTGCCGTAAGCGAAACAACTCAGGCGGCGGTCGTCAACCACAAAACGCCGTGAAGAAAGTTGGGCAGAGATAGTGGGCAACCCAAAAATGCCCAGAAAAACGAATATTTTTGCTCGAAATCAGCTACTTCCCGCAATGCAAGACGCAAACATTAAATTTTACAGTGGGCCAAAGCCCACTCAAGTGGGCAACAGAAAAGGGCGGAGCGCCGCGCGCTCCGCCCCCGAATTCACGGCCGATATCGCGTGCCGGCGCGCCGCTAAACGTCGAAGAACACCGTCTCGTTGTCGCCCTGGACGCGGATGTCGAAGCGATAGACCACGCCGTCGCCCTGTGCCTGCTTCTTGGCGATGAGCGTATCGCGGCGATCGGCCGGCACCAGCGCGAGGACCGGATCGCTGCCGTTCGCGGCTTCGTCGGCAAAGTACATGCGGGTGTAGACCTGCCGCAGCATGCCGCGCGAGTAGATGCAGAACACGATATGCGGCGCCTGCGGCTTGCCGTTCGGACCGGCCACCGAGCCGGGCTTGATGGTCGAGAAGCCGAACACACCTTCCTTGTTGGTGGCGGAGCGGCCGAAGCCCTTGAACTGCGTGTTCGGCCGGCGGCTGTCATACGGGCTCGCGTAGCGCCCTTGCGCGTCCGCCTGCCAGATCTCGAGCATCGCGTCGTTGATCGGCTTGCCGTCGCCGTCGACGATCTGACCTTCGACGCGGATCTTCTCGCCGGTGGCGTCCGGCGTGATCAGATCGTCGCCGACCGTTTCCTTCCAGCTATAGGTGCCGTCCGGGTCCCAGTGGGCACGGCCCTTCGGCGTGAGGCCATAAGCGAAGAAGGGACCGACGGTTTGCGAGGGAGTGATTTCGGACATCAGTGCTTATCCGTGTCGAGAGGGGTGGCTTCGCGGCCGCGCAGGACGATGTCGAAGCGAAAAGCGAGCGCCCAGTCGGGAATGGTGTTCTCGAGGTCGAAGGTCGAAACCATGCGCATGCGCGCCTTCTCGTCGGGGACCGAATTGAAGATCGGGTCAAACGGGAAGAGATAGTCGCCCGGGAAGTACATCTGCGTGACGAGGCGCGACAGGAACGAATGACCAAACACCGAGAAGTGGATGTGGTTCGGCCGCCAGGCATTGTGGTGATTGCCCCACGGATAGGCGCCCGGCTTGATGGTGATGAACTTGTAGTAGCCGTTCTTGTCGGTCAGCGTCCGGCCCGCGCCGGTGAAGTTCGGATCGAGCGGCGCCGGATGCTGGTCGACGATGTGCACATAGCGGCCGCAGGCATTGGCCTGCCAGATCTCCACCAGCGTATCCGGTATCGGGCGCTTGTCCTCGTCGAGCACGCGGCCGTGCACGATGATGCGCTCGCCGAGCGGCTCGCCCTTGGCCTGCTTGGTCAGATCGTTGTCGCCTTCCTGAATCGCGTCGTGGCCGTAGACCGGTCCGGTGAGCTCGGACAGCGTATGCGGCACGACGATCAACGGCTTCGACGGTGAGCGCTTGACCGTGCTCTTGTATTCCGGCGTGAGATGTTTGGGATAAGCGCTCAGGCTCTCCCGGGGGTAGATGAGCGACATTGTTCTTGTCCTTGCCTTGGGCCCGTTCCTTAACCGACGCGTTCGAGGGCGAGCGACACACCCTGACCCACGCCGACGCACATGCTGGCAAGACCGAGCTTGCCGCCACGTTCTTCCAAACCATGCGTCGCCGTCAACGCCAGCCGCGCGCCCGACATGCCGAGCGGATGGCCGAGCGCGATGGCGCCGCCGTGCGGATTGACGTGCTCCGCGTCATCGGGGAGGCCGAGTTGGCGCAGCACCGCGAGCGACTGCGAGGCGAAGGCCTCGTTGAGTTCGATGATGTCGAACTGGCTGATCTTGAGCCCGAGCCGCGCCATCAGCTTCTGCGTCGACGGCACGGGGCCGATGCCCATGATGCGCGGCGGCACCGCGGCCGACGCCATGCCCAGAACGCGCGCGCGGGGCGTCAGCCCATGCGCCTTCACCGCCGCTTCCGACGCAAGAATCAGCGCGGCCGCGCCGTCATTGACGCCCGACGCGTTGCCCGCGGTGACCGTGCCCGGATTGCGGAACGGCGTCTTGAGCTTGGCGAGCTGTTCCATCGTGGTTTCACGCGGATGCTCGTCCTTGTCGACCTTCACCACTTCGCCCTTGCGCCCGGCGATCTCGACCGGGACGATCTCCTTGGTGAAGTAGCCGGCGGCAATCGCCTCGGCGGCGCGCTGCTGCGAGCG
>Ga0255338_1003040_pt1 | contig 21649 bp, 12 predicted proteins | sample MeOH1_35cm_T4_19_FD_203715 | JGI IMG/M metagenome (GOLD analysis project Ga0255338, IMG submission 203715) | Sandy soil microbial communities from University of British Columbia, Vancouver, Canada - MeOH1_35cm_T4_195 | ecosystem: Engineered > Artificial ecosystem > Sand microcosm > Unclassified ...
TCTCCGTTTGTGTTGATCGAGGTGTTCCACGTGCCGAAGCAGAGCTTTGGCCTCTACTTCGCGCTGACGGCCGCATGCCTGATGGCCGGCGCCACCACGAACCGGGCGCTGCTGTCCCGCAGCACTCCCGCGGCCCTTTTGCGCGGCGGGATGAGCCTCGTATTCGTTGGGGCCATGCTCCTGGTCGTGCTGGCGTGGAGCGGTGCGGGCCTGTTCGGGGTAATCGGACCGATGATGGTCTACCTGTTCGGCCTGGGTCTGGTGCAGCCGAATGCCACGGCCGCCGCGATGGCGCCCCACGGCCGCCTGGCGGGGGTCTCCTCGTCGCTCATTGGCGGGCTGCAGACCATCGGCGGCGCCATCGGGGGCTACTGCGTGGGAGCATTCTACGACCACTCGCCGCGCTCGCTCGCCGTAACGGTGGCAGTCATGGCGACCCTGGCGCTCCTCGCAATGGAGCGGGCTCCCGCGTGCGACGCCGGAGCTGCAATTGAGCCGGAGCCGGTCTCGGCGGGAGTAACGTCGTGAGTAGCCTGACCGAAGCCGGCATCCGCGAGGTGTTGTTGGACACCGCCGAGCGATTGTTCGCCGAGAACGGTGTGGCGGCTACGTCGGTGCGCGCCATCACCGCCGCCGCGGGCGCGAACGTGGCGGCGATCAACTACTACTTCGGCTCGCGTGAGGCACTGCTGCGCGAGTTGATTAGCCGCCGCCAGGCACCGCTCAACGCGGAGCGCCTTCGAAGACTAGCGTTGTCCGGCAACGGCCAAGTCGCCCACGAGCTTGCGCCCGCAAGCTGCATGCCGCCCGTCTTCGCCGATCAGGGTCTGGGGGAGGTTCCCCCGTACCACGTCAAGCGGCAGGAACCTGAAATCCCGTCGCCCACAGTAGGCGAGGTCCTCGATGCCCTGTCCACCCCGGCCATCGAGCTTTGCTTCGAACACCCCTTCTACGCCCGGCTGGCTAGCCGCTTGCGCGCAGAGCTGGATCCCTCCCTCTGGCGCGAGTATCGCTCCCAGCAAGCGGACGTGACGGAGCGGTTCCGGGATGCGTTTCAATCGGCGCTGCCGGGCCTTCCTCCTGATGAGGTGAACACGCGTCTCCACTACGTTCTGGGTGGCCTCCAGCACCTCTGGGCCCACTGCCCACTGCCTCTGGACGAGAGCCCGGCTCAGGTGCGCCGCCGGTTCCTGACGTTCTTCGGAGCGGGTTTACAGGCGCCAGCCTTGCTCCCGGAAGCCCGAGGCTCCCGAAGCGACTAGTACAGCGTTCGCCAGGAAATGGGAAAAGGCGGAAATGGGGAAATGCCAAGGGTAAGCGCGAGGCAGTCATTTAGTCGTTTACTCATTTCCCAGCTTCCTTTCGACCACTGCACTAAGGAGCCTCGCCGCTGTACAGGCGCACGGACTCGATCAGTCCCACAAACTGCGGGAGCATCCGGGACTCGACCGTGCTCCCCAGGTCAGCGCCGATCTGAAGTCCCTCGTTCGGCTGGCGGCCGATGAAGTCGTGGAGCGGCGCCTGACCGGCGGGCTTGCCGTCGATCTCCAGGCGGAGTTGGAGCCGCCCTGTAACCCGCGCCGTCACGCGGACCCATTCTCCGCCCACGGTCTGATTCGCGGTAACACGGGAAGTCCGGTTGTTCGCGGTGACCGCGAAGACCGGCTTGCCGCCCTCCAGGTAGAGCACGTACCCCTGGCTGCGCCCGCCGCACGCCACAATCACTCCGTCGGGTCGATCACTCTTGAACGTCGCGTCGAGGGTCCAGCCCGCCACCGCCGGGTCCAGCGTGGCCGACTTCGCGATCTCGATGTAGCCCTTACCGTCGAAGCGGCGGGCTTTGCCGCCGTTCCGGCCATCCACTAGCGGAGCGCTGTGCGCAGTGCCCGGGTTGGTCTTTCCGGAAGCATCGGTGACGCGGTCTCCCTCGTCCCGGTCGAAGTGGAACTCCAGCACCGTGGTCTTGAGGGGCGCGCGGGCGTCTTGATCCGGACGGTCGGCGAACTCGGGAATGCGGAAGGCAATGGCGTTCTTCTCGCGTTCGTAGGCTGCTTCAAGTTCTCTTCGCAGTTCCGCCGCCGCCGGATCGGCGATCAGGTTGCGCGTCTCGTACGGATCGCGGCGGAGGTCGAAAAGCTCGGCCCACTCGTCGTGACCGGGGTAGCGCACCAGCTTGGCGGTATCCGTGCGGACCGCCGTCACCGTGGGAATGCGATAGTTCTTCTCGTAGAAATAGGCGTAGAAGAATGCTTTACGCCAATCGCCGGGTTTCTCTTCCAGGACCGGGCGCAGGCTGCGGCCCTGCATCTCCTTCGGCACGGGCACGCCGGCAAAGTCCAGGAACGTGGGCGCGAGGTCCGTATTCAGCGCCATCCGGTCCGTGGTCGCGCCTTTGCGGTTGAGCGGCGGGTATCGCACGATGAGCGGAATGCGCAGGCTTTCCTCGTAGGCGGAGCGCTTGTCGCCGAGGCTGTGCTCGCCCAGGTAATAGCCGTTGTCGCTGGCGAAGACGACGACGGTGTTCTGGGTGAGCTTCAAGTCGTCGAGGGTCTTGAGCACCCGGCCGATGCTGTCATCGACGCTGTTGATCGTCCGGAAGTAGCCCAGGTTGGCGGGCACCTTGTCCGCCGGCGCCGCGTTCCCCAGGCGCTTCCCACCGCCGTTGTAGATCGCCTGGAGCCCGTAATTCGGTACCGCGCGTGCTTGCTCGCCGGCGTAGTCGTCCTTGTGGCGCTCGGTCGGCTCGCAGGGACTATGCGTCGACTTATAGCCGAGCACGAGGGCGAAGGGGCGAGCCCGGTTCTCCTGGAGGAAGCCGAGGGCGTAGTCCGTGGAGACGTCGTCGATCCAGCCTTGGGTCGCGGCCGGTTTGCCGTTCACCTCCACCGGACAATCGAAGTACTTTCCCTGCCCGACGAAGCTGGCGGAATAGTCGAAGCCGGGCCGCTGGCCGCACTGGCTCCCCATGTGCCACTTTCCCACATACCCGGTCCGGTACCCGGCTTCCCGCAGCAGGGACGCGAAGGTGACGTTGCTCTCCGGAAACGGCGTGTGGTTGTTCACCACGCCGTTGAAGTGGCCGTAGCGCCCGGTGAGGAAGGTGGCACGGCTCGGCGCGCAGAGGGAGTTCACCACGAACGCATTGCGGAACCGCACGCCTTCCGCGGCGAGGCGGTCCATGTTCGGCGTCCGCAGCCAGGGGAAGCGCGCCTTCTCACCCTGCTCTCGCTGGACCACGCCCATTGCGTCCCAACGCTGGTCGTCCGTGTAGATCAGGATGAAGTTGAGCCTGGTTGCCGCCGGAGCAGGCACGGACGCGACGAGTGCGCAAAGCAAAGAGAAGAGCAGGAGCAGCCGGTTCATCAAGGCGCCTTTCCAGCGAGAGACCACCCTGGCGGGCAGCAGTGCTGGAGTGGATTTCGCCCAACGCGGCCTAGAACTCCTCGCTTCCAATGTTCAGTTCTGGCAAAACGGCTAGACCAGAACGCACAACTCCGCGCCATTGGCCTTTCTCCATCCTAAGATGGAGCGGGTGCCCCCTGGGCGTGGGCGAAGCTCGGAGAGAGGCCCTTAGAACAACTCCGGGATGGGATGCCCGCCCATGGTGAACTCCACGGGGCGCTCGCCGGGGCCTTTCAAGCGCAGCCCGGTGGTGATGCCGAGCTTTGCGTAGATCGTCTCGGCGTAGTCTTCCGGAGAGTGCGGCTTCTCGGTGACTTCACCGCCCTGCTTGTCCGTGGCGCCGATTACCTGTCCGCCCGGCACGCCGGCGCCCGCGAAGGCGATGGAATACGCCTGGGGCCAGTGGTCGCGGCCGTGGCACTTGTTCATCTTCGGCGAGCGGCCGAACTCGGTGACGAAGCAGACCAGCGTCTCCTTCAGCAGGCCGCGGTCGTGCATGTCCTGGATCAGCGCGGCGAACGCCTGGTCCGTGCTGCCCATCATCGGCCAGGTGGCGATGCCGTAGCGCCCTTCACCGCCGCAGAGTACTCGGTCTTTGCCGCAGGTGCCATCCGTGTAGATGTTGTCGTGGTGGTCCCAGTTCAGGTTCTCGCCGTCCTTCTTCACGCTGGAAGCGGGACAGCGCACGTCCACCGTCACGAACCGCACCCCCGTCTCGATCAGGCGGCGGCCGAGCAGGTAGCAGAAGCCGCGGTGGCCGCGGCCGTACATGTCTTTGGTCTTGTCCGATTCCAGGTTGAAGTCGAAGGCAGCCCGCGCTCCGGGACTCGTGATGGCGGAGAACGCTTGCTCGTAGCTGTTCTTGGCCGCGTCCACGATGCCGTTGTTGAGGTCGCTGGTAAAGCCGTGCTCGAAGTCGGCAAGCAATTGGCGGCGGCGGGTGGTTCGGTCCAGTCCGATCGTTGGAGTGAGGCCGGCCACTGCCCACTTCGGGTTGGAGAGGTCGTCCCCCTGGGTCTTGAACACGGCTCGGCTGGCGGGCAGGAACCCGTAGGAGGTGTTGTAGGCCTGCTCGCTGTTGCCCGGAATCATGATGTAGGGCGGCAGGAAGTGGCAGTCAGATCCGATCACTTCGGAAACCACGCAGCCGAGGTCCGGGTAGTTGAGCGGACCGGAGGGGCTGTTGCCGCGCAGCATGTACGCCGTGCCCATCGGGTGATCGCCGATACGGTGGTTCATTCCCCGTACCACGGCCAGTTTATCCGCTACCTTTGCCGTCTTGGACAGCAGCGAAGTGAACTGGATGCCGTCCACGTTCGTCTTGATCGGTGCGTGGGGGCTGCGGTCGTCCGCGGCGAGATCCGGCTTCGGGTCCCAGGTATCGATGTGGCTGAGCCCGCCCTGCTCCAGGATGACCAGTACGTTCTTAGCCTGCGCGCCCTGCGTGGCCGCTCCGGCCTGGCGCTCCAGCAGCAGCCAGTCCGCAAGAGAAAGTCCTAATGCCCCGAGGCTGGTGCGGCGGACGAATTGCCGGCGGCTGTAGTAACGCTGGGATGGGGTGAGCAGGTCGGCCATAGAGGTTCCGCGAAGTAGTAGCTTGTGTCTGATAGACACGTAAGAGTACCGCAAGTTTCGGTGGGAAGAAGGTGGATGGGCATGCGTAACTGGCGAGCTTTGACCCTACTGGTCCTCATGGCAGGCGCATTCCTGGCCGGCGGCGCGGCGCGGCCCCTGACGGCGGCGACCAAACCCGCGCCTCCAAATGTGGTGCTCATCATCTCCGACGACCAGGCGTGGGGCGACTACTCGTTCATGGGCCATCCTCATGTCCGCACGCCGAACCTGGACCGGCTGGCCTCGCAGAGCCTCTGCTTCACCCACGGCTACGTTCCCTCCAGCCTCTGCTGCCCAAGCCTCGCCTCCATCATCAGTGGCCGCTACCCTCACCAGCACGGCGTCACCTCGAACGATCCTCCGATTCCGGCCGGGATGACGCAGGCGGCGTTCCAGGCCTCCGACGCGTTTCGAGACGGCAGAGAGGTGATGAACCGGTACATGGACGCCGTCCCCACGATTCCCCGGTTGCTGGGTACGCGCGGATACGAGAGCCTCCAGACCGGCAAATGGTGGCAGGGCGAGTACCGCCGCGGCGGCTTCACGCAGGGAATGACCCACGGTGGGCGGCACGGCGACGAAGGGCTGAAGATCGGGCGCGAAACGATGCAGCCGATCTTCGATTTCATCCAGGGTGCGCGGAAGGAAAACCACCCGTTCTTCGTGTGGTACGCGCCGATGCTCCCCCACCAGCCGCACAATCCCCCGGAGCGAATCCTTGCGAAGTACCGGGACAAGGCCCCCACCCTACCCGTAGCCAAGTACTGGGCGATGTGCGAGTGGTTCGACGAAACCTGCGGCCAGTTGCTGGACCATCTGGACCAGAACGGCCTCTCCGACAACACGGTGGTGGTATTCCTGGCGGACAACGGCTGGATCCAGGAGCCGAACGCGGACCGGTTCGCGGCACGCTCGAAGCAGTCGCAGTACGAGGGCGGCCTGCGGACGCCGCTCTTGGTCCGCTGGCCGGGAAAGGTGAAGCCGCAGCGGATTGCCCAACCGGTTCTGTCGTTGGATATCGCCCCCACCATTTTCGCCGCGACGGGCGTCAAAGCCCCAGAAGGGTTACCAGGGGTAAACCTGCTGGACGAGAAGGCCCGCAGCGCTCGAAAGGCGATCTTCGGTGAGTGCTTCACGCACAACGCGGTCGATCTCCACGAACCCGCGCGCAGCCTGCGCTGGCGTTGGGCCATCGAGGGAGACTGGAAGCTGATCGTTCCCGCCGCGCAAAACGAGCCGGACGGTAAAATCGAATTATTCAACCTCGCCGCCGATCCGGCCGAGACTAGAAACCTGGCTGATCAGGAGCCGGAACGGGTAAAGCGGCTCTCGGGCCAACTGGATCGTTGGTGGAGCGGGAAACCTAAGTAGGCGTTAGGCATTGGGCGTTGGGATCGAGCCGTTCGGATTTGGTGGCCTTCCTAGCCAACAGAGCGATTGCGCGGGTGGATGCATAGGGAGGATTGCCGCACTTCGCTCGCTAGGGCCAGCCTTGTGGAACCGGTAACCACGAGGTTCGCGTACGTATAGACACTGTCTTATGAGAAGTAATCTGCTCCGCTACGCTCCGGTCCTCACCGGCCTCATTGCCTTCGGCGGGCTGTCCGGCTGTGCCGAACACACCGTGCCGCCTCCCGGCTCGCCGCCCGCGACCGCCGCGCAGCCCTCCGCTGCGCCGGTAAACGCAGGCCACGAGGAGTCCGTCCACCCGGCCGCGGCTGGCGGGAAGTCGCCGACCTGCTGCGCGGTCCCGACCGAGCAGGACGACGGCGCACAACACGCCCCCGACCCGCACACCGCACGCGTTCCGGACGCCGGCAAAGTCGAGCCCACCGTACTGCAAAAGGTCGCCGCTCCGGCCAAGGCGCCCGAGGGCATGGTCTGGATCCCGGCCGGGCGCTTCTCGATGGGCTCCGACTATCAGATGTTCGAAGACGCCCGCCCCATCCACCCCGTCGAGTTGGACGGCTTCTGGATGGACCGGGACCTGGTCACCAACGCGGAGTACGCGAATTTCGTGCAGGCGACCGGTTATGTCACCGTGGCTGAACGGAAGCCGAACGCGAAGGATTTCCCCGGCGTGCCTGCGGACAAGCTGGTGCCCGGAGCGGTGGTCTTTTCCCCTCCCACAACCGCGGTTCCCCTGGACAACGTGGGGCAGTGGTGGAATTGGGTACCCGGTGCAAGCTGGCGCCACCCGGAAGGGCCGAAGAGCGACCTGAAGGGCCGGGAGAGCCATCCGGTGGTTTGCGTCTCTTGGGACGATGCAGAAGCCTACTGCAAGTGGGCGGGTAAACGCTTGCCGACCGAAGCGGAGTTCGAGTACGCGGCGCGCGGCGGGCTGACCCAGAAGACCTACGCGTGGGGAGACGACTTCCGCCCCAACGGGAAGATCATGGCCAACACCTTCCAGGGCCACTTCCCGAACAAGAACCAGATGCAGGATGGTTACGCGGGCACTTCGCCGGTGGGCAGCTTCCCTGCCAACGGCTTTGGGCTCCACGACATAGCGGGCAACGTGTGGGAGTGGTGCTCCGATTGGTACCGCCCGGACTACTATGCCCAGAGCCCTGCCCGCAACCCGCAGGGCCCCGCGGACAGCTACGACCCACAGGAGCCAGGCATTCCCAAGCGCATTCAGCGCGGCGGCTCGTTCCTCTGCACGGACCAGTATTGCTCCCGTTACATGCCCGGCGGCCGCGGCAAAGGCGCCATCGATACCGGCACCTCGCACGTCGGTTTCCGCTGCGTGCTGTCGCCCAAGCAGCAGATAGCGGCTCGGTAGCGTAGCTGGACCCGGGAGGGCGAGGCTCCCGCCGAGCCGCGGCCCCGTACCCCGTGCCGGCTCGGCAGGAGCCTCGCCCTCCCGGTTTGGGCACGGAGCATTTGCTATCGTTGCACGCGATGCGCCACGTAGCGACCGGTAAGCTCTACAGCGAGTTGACCCGCCTCGTGGATCTCCGCGCGAAGCTCGAGGCGGGCTACGCCTCGCCGGCGGAAGGTGGCGACGAACCGCTCTACCGCCTCCGTGCCAGGGACGTTACACGTGGCGGCGAAGTCTCTGGTGACCGGGCGGAGATAGCGGACCGAGCAGTCCTGGATCACGATCTGACCGGGAAGGTCCGCCTCCCTTAGCAGCATCCAGACGAGGCCCCAGCCGGAGAGCGTGGCTACGGCCGTTAGGCTTCCCGCGAACGCCGTGTCTTTGTGGTTCACGTTCGGCGCGAGGGGAGCCGACAACGTTAGCCGGCCCGCCTCGTATCCAGCTACCTGAACGCCGATGGCGCCGGTGAGCGGGATCTCGAGACGGAGAACGTCCTGAAGCTCTTGGGGTAACAGTTCCATAGCAAGCTCGGTTGGCGATAGGACGGCCGTCATTCACAGAACATGGTATGCCGAGCCCGGGAGGCCGACAACCTCACGGTCGCAGCGCAGTTCAGCGGGCCGTTATACCGGCAACGAATATACAGTACCGTCGGCAGCGGAGAACCAGCAACCGGGAGCAGTCGAACATCGCCTCATAGATAGGTGCTTATTGAGCCGGGCAGTGACCGCTAGCGCTCCGCCTTCGTTAGCCCGCAATGTTCGGCTCAATAAGGACAGGGACGGCGAGGCCGGGTGTCATTCATGATCGAGCCCAGGTTTTGGCGTGTCCCGCGTCGAACCGTGGTTCGGCCCGTCACCCATCCCAGCGTACTTCGCGCCGGAATTCCGACCGGCCCGGTCCAGAGTGGGATCGGCGGCGAGATGGTAGAGACCTCGAACGTGAAACAATCCGTGAAGCTATCGAACCGTCCCGGCATCGCCGCCGGAATTCTCTCCGCGTTTGCGCTGGCCTCCTCCCTCGCCGCCCTCGCAGCACCCCCGGCGAAGCCCGCCGCCAAGAGTGGTAAGCCTCCTGCCACGGCAACACCTGGACACCCGAACGCCCGAACACCCCAACGGGTAGGCTTCAACCACGACATCCGCCCCATCCTTTCGGATACCTGCTTCACCTGCCACGGGCCGGACTCCGCGGCGCGCAAAGCCGGGCTGCGATTGGACCGGCGAGAGGAGGCGGTGGCCAAAGGCATCATCGTGCCGGGGAAGCCGGAGCAGAGCCGGCTGATCACCCGCGTGTTCGCCGCCCAGCCCGCGCTGCTGATGCCGCCGGTCGCCTCGCACAAGACGCTGACCGCGGAGCAGAAGTCGTTGCTGAAGCGCTGGATCGCCCAGGGTGCCGAGTATGAGCCGCACTGGGCGTTCGTGGCGCCCGCGGCCAAAGTGCCGGTCCCGGCGGTGAAGAACGCGGCCTGGCCGCGCAACGAGATCGACCGCTTCGTCCTGGCGCGCCTGGAGCGGGAAGGCCTCAAGCCTTCACCGGAAGCGACCCGGACGGACTGGCTGCGCCGGGTGACGCTGGATCTGACGGGCATCCCGCCCACGCTCGCCGAAGTGGACGCGTTCCAAGCCGACAAGTCGCCCGGCGCCTATGCCGCGGTGGTGGACCGTCTGCTGGCTTCCCCACGCTACGGCGAGCGGATGGCGATTCCGTGGTTGGACGTGGCCCGCTACGCGGACAGCTACGGTTACCAGAGCGACCAGCTTTGCCCCACCTGGCCGTACCGCGACTGGGTGGTGAAGGCGTTGAACGACAACCTGCCGTACGACCAGTTCATCACCTGGCAGATCGCCGGCGACCTCCTTCCGAACGCGACCCGTGACCAGCGGTTAGCCACTGCCTTCAACCGCATCCACCGGATGACGAACGAAGGCGGCAGCGTGCCCGAGGAGTGGCGACTGGAAGGGGTGTCGGACCGCGTCCATACCTTCGGCACGGCGTTCCTCGGCCTCACGTTCGAGTGCGCGCGATGCCACGACCACAAGTTCGATCCGATCTCCCAGCGCGATTATTATTCGCTGACCGCCTTCTTCAACAGCATCGACGAATACGGGATGTATGACCGCGCGGACATCGTCCCCTCCCCCTCTCTACTCCTCCCCACGCCGGATCAGGAACGGGAGTTGACCGCAGCGAACGCAGCCGCAAAGCAGGCCGAAGCCGCACTCGCCAAAGCACGAACGGAGCGAGAACCGGCGTTCCGCGCGTGGTCGGAGAAGCGGAACGGTGTCGACGTGCTGGCGGACTTGGTGGGTCGCTTCGATTTCGAGCGCTTCGACGGCGCGGCGGTGCCGAACCTGGCTTCGGGTGCTAAGGATCAGGGCGTGCGCGTGGACGCGGTGGAGTTGGTGCCCGGTCACTCGGGGAAAGCCGCGCAGTTCGATGGGGAAGACAACGTCAATTTTCCCGCCCTGGGCCGGTTCACGCGCCACACGCCGTTCACAATTGCATTCTGGATGTATGATCCCCGCCAGGCCGCCGAGCCCGCCGTGGTCTACCAGGCGTGCAGCGGCACGGACGCGGGTCCGCACGGCTACGACCTCCTGCTGGAGAAGGGCACCCTCACCGCGCGCATGTTCCGCCACTGGCCGGGCAATGCCATCGCGGTGCGCTCGCAGACGAAGCTTGCCGCGAACACCTGGACGCACGTAACCGTAACCTACGACGGTTCCAGCCGGGCGAGCGGCTTGCACATCTACGTGAACGGGACGACCAACGACGAAACGGTGCGGGATCATCTCTACAAAGGGACCGGCCAGCATACCCTCACGTTCGCGCAGCGGTTCCGCGACAAAGGCTTCAAGGGTGGCCGCATCGACGATCTGTTCCTGTTCAACCGCGCCCTGACGGGGCTGGAGGTGAACCGGCTCGCGGCGGAGCAGTCCACGGTTCTCTCCGGTGCTGGCGCGTCGGACGCGCTCCGGGACTTCTACTTCTCCGCGCTCGATCCGGAAACTCGGAAGGCGGCGGACGCGCTGTCGGCGGCACGCGCGCGGGTCGTCGCGGCGGAAGATGCGCAGATGGAAGTCGCGGTGATGGATGAGATGCCGAAGCCGCGGCCGGCCTACCTCCTGCCTCGGGGTGCGTACGACGCCCCGCGCACGGACGAGAACCGCGTGTCCCGCGTGACCCCGTCTGCCATCCTGCCGTTTCCGGCCAACCTGCGCAAAGACCGGCTGGGCCTGGCGCAGTGGCTGACGCGGCCCGACCATCCGCTCACCGCGCGGGTGGCGGTGAACCGCACCTGGGCGCAGTTCTTCGGCCGCGGGATCGTGGAGACGGTGGAGAACTTCGGGCTGCAAGGCCGGCTGCCTTCGCATCCGGAACTGCTGGACTGGCTGGCACGAGACTTCATCAACTCCGGCTGGAACACGAAGGCGCTGGTCAAAAAGATCGTCCTCTCCAGCACCTACCGGCAGGCATCCGCGACCCGGCCCGATCTCAAAGAGCGGGACCCCGACAACTCGCTCCTTGCTCGTGGCCCCAGTTACCGCTTGAACGCGGAGGCGATCCGCGACACCGCCCTGGCGGCGTGTGGTCTACTCGACGAGCGCCGCGGCGGGCCGCCCGTGAGCCCCTACCAGCCCGGCGACCTCTGGCGCGAGAGCAACTCCATGAGCCCGGCCTACCGGCAGAGTGTGGGCACGGACCTGTATCGCCGCAGCCTCTACTCCGTGTGGAAGCGCACCGCCCCCATGCCGAACATGCTGGCGTTCGACGCCGTCAGCCGCGAGGTGTGCGTGGCGCGCCGGCAGTCCACGAGCACGCCGTTGCAGGCACTGGTGCTGCTGAACGATCCACAGTACGTGGAAGCCGCGCGAGTGCTAGCCACCCGTATGCTGAAGGAGGGCTCGCCCGACCCGGCGCAGCGGGTGCGGTTCGCCTTCCGGCAGCTCGCCACGCGGGAGCCGTCGGCGAACGAATTGAAGCTCCTCACCGGCCTGTATGCCAGCCAGCGCGACCTCTTCGCGCGGAGTCCCGACGAGGCCGCCAAGCTGCTGAAGCTGGGCGAGACGAAGCCCGATCCCTCTCTGTCGCCCACGGAGCTTGCCGCGGCGACCGTTGTGGTCCAGACGATCATGAACCTGGACGCGACCATCTGGAAGCGGTGACGACATTGGACCGACCTGATCCCCTCTCTCTGACCCGCCGCCACTTCCTCTCCCAGGCCTCCCTCGGCCTGGGCGCGCTCGGACTATCCCAGATCCTGGGTCCTTCGGCCCAAGCCGCAGATTCCCCCCTTCCTGGAGTAAGGGGGGCCAGGGGGGTAGGTCAGTTCCCGCCCAAGGTGAAGCGGATCATCTACCTGTTCCAGAGCGGCGGCCCGGCGGCGCAAGACCTCTTCGACTACAAGCCGCTGCTGAATGAGAAGCACGGCGAGCAACTGCCGGACTCCGTGCGCGGCGGCCAGCGCCTCACCGGGATGAGCGCGAACCAGGCGGCGCTTCCGCTGGCCGGCTCCGCGTTCAAGTTCGCGCAGCACGGCAAGAACGGCCAGTGGCTCAGCGAGGTGCTGCCGCACACCGCCAAGATCGCCGACCAGATCTGCATCGTCCGCTCCATGTGGACCGAGGCGATCAACCACGACCCCGCCATCACCTTCTTCCAGACCGGCTCCCAGATCGCGGGTCGGCCCTCCATGGGCTCCTGGGTCAGCTACGGGTTGGGGTCGATGACGGAAAACCTTCCCGCCTTCGTGGTGCTGGTGACGCCGGGTAAGGGCGATCAGCCGCTGTACGCCCGCCTCTGGGGCAATGGGTTCCTGGACTCTCGCTACCAGGGCGTGCAATTCCGCTCCGGCAAAGAGCCCGTGCTCTACCTCACCAACCCGGAGGGGGTATCGGCCAGTAGCCGCGGCTCGATGCTCCAGACGCTGAAGCTCCTGAACCAGGAGCAGTTCCAGCGCGAGAAGGACCCCGAGATCGAAGCCCGGATGGCTCAGTACGAGCTGGCGTACCGCATGCAGACCAGCGTGCCGGAGGTGACCGATCTATCGAAGGAGTCGGACGCCGTGTTCGAGCTATACGGCCAGGACGCGCGCAAGCCGGGCACCTTCGCGGCGAACTGCCTGCTCGCACGGCGGCTGGCGGAGCGGGGCGTGCGGTTCATCCAGCTCTATCACCAGGGCTGGGACCACCACGGCGGGCTCCCCGGTGCGATGCGCAACCAGTGCCGGGAGACGGACCAGGCCAGCGCCGGCTTGATCATGGACCTGAAGCAGCGCGGCCTGCTGGACGACACCCTGGTGATCTGGGGCGGCGAGTTCGGGCGCACCAGCTACTGCCAGGGCAAGATGACGAAAGACAACTACGGCCGCGACCACCATCCCCGCAGCTTCAGCCTCTGGATGGCGGGCGGCGGCGTGAAGGCGGGCACCACCTACGGCCAGACGGACGCCTACGGCTACAACATCGCGGACGCCGCGGGCAACCCGATCAACCCCACCAAGGATGAGTTCACGCCCGGTGCCGTGCACGTCCACGACCTCCAGGCCACGATCATGCAATTGTTGGGGATCGATCACACCCAGTTGACGTATCTTTTCCAGGGACGGCGTTTCCGCCTTACGGACGTCCACGGCCACGTGGTCAAAGACCTGCTGGCATAGAGAGCACTCATGACGGATCGCATCGGACAACGACGTTCGGCCCTGGCCACCGGCACCCTCCTTGCCCTCGTAGGCATCCCCTCCCTCGCCAGCCTCGCCGCCCCCCAGGCAAAGCCTGCTGCCAAGAGCCCGAAGCCTTCGGTCCAGGCAAAGCCTGAAAGCCTGAAAGCCCGAACGCCTGAAAAGGTGGTCTACAACCGCGACATCCGCCCCATCCTTTCGGACAACTGCTTCGCCTGCCACGGTCCGGACAAGAACAAGCGCCAGAGTGGTCTGCGCCTGGACCTGCGGGACGAAGCGGTCAAGTCGAAGGCCATCGTGCCTGGCAAGCCGGACCAGAGCGCCCTCATCGCGCGGGTCTTCGCGACGGACCGGGACCTGCTGATGCCGCCGATGGCCTCGCACAAGACGCTGTCGGACGAACAGAAGGCGCTGCTGAAGCAGTGGGTCTTGCAGGGGGCGGAGTACCAGCCGCACTGGGCCTACATCGCGCCGGTGCGCCCCGCGGTCCCGAAGCTGGCTGATGCCCGCTATCCGGTGCGCAACCCCATCGACGCCTTCATCCGGCAGCGTTTGCTGGAGAAGCGCATTCTGCCCTCCGCCGAGGCGGATGCCCGTACCCTCGTTCGCCGGGTCTACCTGGACCTTACTGGTATTCCACCCTCTCCCGCAGAGGTGGAAGCCTACCTCACCGATACGTCCCCTAACCGCTACGAGAAGCTGATCGATCGCTTGCTGGCGTCGTCGCACTACGGTGAGCGGATGGCGACGCCGTGGCTGGACGTGGTGCGGTATGCGGATACGGTGGGCTTTCACGGGGATCAGAACCAGAACGCGTGGCCGTACCGGGATTACGTGATCGACTCGTTCAACAAGAACAAGCCGTTCGATCAGTTCACCACGGAGCAGTTGGCCGGAGACCTGCTCCCGAACCCTACGCCGGAGCAGCGCGCAGCGACCGCCTTCAACCGCCTGAACATGGTCACCCGCGAAGGCGGCGCGCAGGCGAAGGAGTACCTGGCGAAATACAGCGCGGACCGCGTGCGCACGGTGAGCATGACCTGGCTGGGCTCCACGTTCGGATGCGCGGAGTGCCACGACCACAAGTACGACCCGATCTCCGCGAAGGACTTCTACTCCCTCGGCGCGTTCTTCGCGGACGTGAAGCAGTGGGGCGTCTACGCGGATTACGGCTACACGCCGAACCCGGACCTGAAGGGCTACAACAACGACTACCCCTTCCCGCCCGAGATCAAGATCGAGAGCCATTACCTCAAGGAGCGCATCGCCAGAGACCGGGCCAAGCTGTCGGAGATCGCCGCGGCTAGCGGGGCGGGGCTTCTGGATCCCACGGCGCGCGCAGCGTTCGAGAGCTGGCGCAAGGCTGGGGCCGCCTTCCTCGCCGCGCATCCGGACGGCTGGGAGATTCCGGCCCCCGACGTGGAAGTCTCCGCGGCCGGGGTGGCGAAGCCGGGGAAGAAGGCCAAGACGCCTGCGCCCAAGCCGGCCGCGGATGCTAAGGTCGCCGCCTACCGCGTGGAGGCAGATGGCCGGGTGGTTTTGACCGACGCCACGCCCGCGGACGTGGAACTGCAGCTCAAGCCCTCGGCCGGAAACCTGGGCGCCCTGCGGGTGGAGCTGCTGCCGACCGCCGAGAATGGCAACTCCGTCTTCCGCCCCGGAATGGAAGCGGCGATGGTCACCGCCGTATTCCGGGTGCAGCACGCCGACGGAAAGACGCAGCCGGTGACCTTCCGCTACGCGGGAGCGAACTTCGCGGAGCCGCGCTACCGGAATGGCTCCGAGATCATTGGCGTACAGAACGGGTGGAAGCCGTCGGCGTCCCACAGGTCTGCCCCCCATGCCTCCGTCTGGCTCCCGGCCACGCCACTCCGGCTGGCAGCGGATGACACGCTGGAGATCACGTTCCCTGCCTTACCGGCGGGCTGCGTGCGCGTCTCCGTTTCCCCGTTCGTGCCGGAGGATGCGGACAGCCCGGTGCTGCCGGCCGGCCTCCGGGCAGCCCTGGAGCAGGGTGAGCCGAAGGGGCTGGCGCTGCAGCAATACCTGCTCGGCACCGCGTGGAACCCCGAAGCATTCGCTCGGGTGAAGGAAGTGGAGGCGGACCTCGCCTCCTGCCGGAAGGGCATCACCCCCGTGCTGGTGACCGAGGCCTGGCAGCCGGTGACGATGCGGGTGCTGCCGCGCGGCAACTGGCAGGACGACAGCGGCGCGGTGGTCGAGCCGTCCGTCCCCCACTTCCTGCCGGGCTACGATCCCTCCCCCGGCCGCCGGTTGACGCGCCTCGACCTGGCGAAGTGGATCGTCTCGCCGGAGAACCCGCTCACGGCGCGGGTCTACGTCAACCGCCTCTGGAAGCAGTTCTTCGGCAACGGCCTCTCCGGCCAGGTGGAGGACCTGGGGGCGCAGGGCGAGTGGCCCACCCATCCGGAGCTGCTGGACTGGCTGGCCGTGGAGTTCCGCGATAGCGGCTGGGACGTGAAGCACATGGTCCGCCTGCTGGTGACCTCCGCCACCTACCGGCAGTCGAGCAGCCTGCGCCCCGAACTGCACGAAGCGGACCCGAACAACCGCCTCCTGGCCAGCCAGAACCCGCGCCGCCTGGAAGCGGAGTTCATCCGCGACAACGCGCTGGCCATCGCCGGGCTGCTGAACGGAGACGTGGGCGGACCGCCCGTGAAGCCGTACCAGCCGGACGGCTACTACGCCAACATCCAGTTCCCGGACCGTCCCTACGCCCCGGAAGCGGACGACCGCCAGTGGCGGCGAGGCGTGTACGTGCACTGGCAGCGCACCTTCCTCCACCCGGCGCTCATCAACTTCGACGCGCCCTCCCGCGAGGACTGCATCGCCGCCCGCAACGTGGCGAACACCCCTCAGCAGGCGCTCACCCTGCTGAACGATCCCGAGTTCGTGGAAGCCTCGCGCGCCTTCGCCGGCAGCCTCCTCGCCGCGAAGCCGAGCACGGACGCCGCTCGACTTGACGCCGCCTTCCAGCGCGCCGTCGGCCGCCCGGCAAAAGCGAAGGAGCGCCAGTCGCTGCTGCAGTTCCTCGAGAAGATCCGCGCCGAGTACCGCCAGCGCCCCGAAGATGCGGCCAAGCTGCTGAAAGTAGGCATCGCCCCGGCGCCGCAGGGCGTGGAACCAGTAGAGTTGGCCTCGTGGACGATGGTTTGCCGGGTCATCCTGAACCTGCAAGAAACGATTACGCGGTATTAGAAATTGCACCGCAGAGACGCGGAGAGCGCGGAGAAGAGAGTTTTTAGACAGGATTAACAGTATTGACTGGATCGATACGGCACGTCTTTGTGGAGCTTTCCGCAATGCCGAGAGCGCGAAATTACGGCGGAACTTCCGTGAGCTCAGATAGTCCGGAATTCCAATCCCGTTAATCCTGTCTAAAACTCTCCCCCTTTCTTCTCTGTGCTCTCCGCGCCTCTGCGGTCAATCCTATTTCTGGACTCAACTATAATGGACAGACGTTTTGATCCGAAGGAGTTCGCGGCACGGATAAACCGGCGCGCGTTCATCCGGCAGTCCGCGTACGGGCTGGGCGGGTTGGCGCTGGGGACGCTGCTGGGCGGCAGCGCCGAGGCCGCGCCCGCGGGGGCGAAGCGGCCGGGGCTGCCGGGCGTGATCACCATGCCGCAGGCGCCTGTGAAGGTGAAGCGGATCATCCACCTCTGCATGGCGGGCGGTCCGTCGCAGTTCGAGACGTTCGACCACAAGCCGGAGCTGAAGCGGTTGAACGGGCAGCCGTTCCCGGACTCGCTCACCAGGGGGCAGCAGCTCGCGCAGCTGCAGGGGGCCAAGCTGATCGCGCGGGGGCCGTCGTTCGAGTTCAAGAAGTGGGGCAAGTCCGGCCAGGAGATCTCGGAGCTGTTCCCGCATATCGGCGGCATCGCGGACGAGATCTGCATCATCAAGTCGATGGTCACCGAGCAGATCAACCACGATCCGGCGCAGGCGTTCATGAACTCCGGCTCCATCCTGAAGGGCCGCCCGAGCATGGGATCGTGGCTGCTGTATGGCCTCGGGACGGAGACCGACGAGCTGCCCGGCTTCGTGGTGCTCGTCTCCCAGGGCAAGGCGGGCGGCGCGCAGCCGGTCTCGGCGCGGCAGTGGTCGAACGGCTTCCTCCCGGGCAAGTGCCAGGGCGTGCAGTTTCAGACGCGCGGAGACGCCGTCCACTACGTGGGCAACCCGGAAGGCGTCTGTCAGAGTGTGCAGCGGCTGGTGGTGGAAGAGGTGCAGCGCCTCAACGGCCTGCTGGCGGAGGAGCGCGTCGACCCCGAGATCCAGACCCGCATCGCGCAGTACGAGCTGGCGTTCAAGATGCAGCGCAGCATCCCGGAGCTGACCGACCTCTCGAAAGAATCGCAGCAGGTCCTCGACCTGTACGGCGTGAAGGCGGCGGGCGACGGCTCCTTCGCCTCCAACTGCCTCCTGGCGCGGCGGATGGTGGAGCGCGGGGTGCGCTTTGTGCAGCTCTACCACCGCGCGTGGGACCACCACGGCAGCCTGGACCAGAACATGCCGGTGGCGGCGAAGGAAACGGACCAGGCTAGCGCCGCGCTGATCCAGGACCTGAAGCAGCGCGGGATGCTGGAAGACACGCTGATCATCTGGGGCGGCGAGTTCGGCCGCACCCCGATGGGCCAGGGCACCGGCCGCGATCACCACATCAACTCCTTTAGCCTCTTCCTGGCAGGCGGCGGCATCAAGCCGGGCATCAGCTACGGCGCTACCGACGAGCTGGGCTACCGCTCCGTGGAGAATGTGGTCACCCTCCACGACCTCCACGCCACCATGCTCCACCTCTGCGGCATCGACCACTCCCGCTTCAGCGTGAAGTTCCAGGGTCTGGACGCCCGCCTCACCGGCGTTGAACCGGCGCGCGTGGTGCAGGAGATCCTCGCGTGAGCGGGCAGGCGCAATGGGAGTGCTGGTGTAGTGGAAGCGGCTTCTAGCCGCTCCGAAAGCCCCCAGGATTGGGGGTTGGGGGCCGACCCATCACTCCCCTGCTTCAATACTCCATTACTCCTCCCCATTGTTGGGATAACCCCTCTTGTTGACTAGCTCCCCTCTCGTCCTGGCGCTCGGCGCCGCCACCCTCGCCGCCTGGACGTTCCTCTGGCTGTTCCGCGGCGGCTTCTGGTGCATCGACCGGGAGCCGGTCCCGCAACCCCCGGCGGAATGGCCGGACGTGGTGGCCGTCATCCCCGCCCGCAACGAGGCGGAGGTAATCGGCGAAACGCTCCGTTCCCTCTGGGCGCAGCAGTATCCCGGCCGCCTCCGCATCGTGCTGGTGGACGACCACAGCCACGACGGCACCGCCGAGGTGGCGCGCCAGGCCGCCGCAGCGCTGGGCCGGGAAGGCGATCTCCACGTGCTCCCTGCGGAGCCGCTGCCCGCGGGCTGGACCGGCAAGGTGTGGGCGATGGAGCAGGGCCTCCGGCGCGGCCTCCCGGCGGACGACCCCGCGCGCTACGTCCTCTTCAGCGACGCGGACATCTCCCACGGCCCCGCCGCCCTGCGGGAACTGGTCTCTCGCGCCGAGGCCGGGCCGTGCGACCTGGTCTCCTTCATGGTGCGCCTGGAGTGCCGCAGCCGTGCCGAGCGGTTGATGATCCCCGCGTTCGTCTTCTTCTTCAAGCTGCTCTACCCGTTCCGGCAGATCAACGACCCCCGCCACCCCCTGGCCGGCGCCGCGGGCGGGACCATGCTCGTCCGCCGCACCGCGCTGGAGCGCATCGGCGGCATGGCCTGCATCCGCCACGCGCTGATCGACGACTGCTCCCTGGGCGCCGCCGTGAAGCGGGGCGGCCACCGCATCTGGCTGGGGATGAGCGACGAGTCGCGCAGCACCCGCGGCTACGGAACGCTGGACGAGATCCTGCGGATGATCGCCCGCACCGCCTACACCCAGCTCGGCTACAACCCGCTGATGCTGGCCGGCTGCGTGCTGGGCCTGGGCTTCACCTTCCTCGCCCCGCCGTTGCTGCTCCTCTTCGCCGCCGGCTGGGCGCGGCTGCTGGGCGGCCTGGCCTACCTGCTGATGACCGCGCTGTTCGTCCCCATGCTGCGGTTCTACCGGTTGTCGGCGCTCTGGGCGGTACAGCTGCCCGTCACCGCCTGCGTCTACCTCTGGGCGACGCTGCTCTCCGCCTGGTGGCATCACCGCGGCAAAGGTGGCCAGTGGAAGGGGCGGAGCCAAGTGCCCGGTTCCATTTAAGACGCCGACGATGGAACGACGCAGCACTCCACCGTCACCGCGAGGAGCGCCTTCGCCACACCACGTACGCCAGGGTGACGGCTCCGGCCGCTCCCAGCAGCACCGGCGCCCAGACGCGTGCTCCGGCGATGGCGGCGGGCAGGGGCGGCGCGGGCGCGGGCGCTCCGTGGGGGATCTCCGGCCGGACCAGCTGCAGCGCCCCCGGCTCCACCTCGATCTCCAGCACCCGGGTCGCCTCGGCTTCGTTTCCGTCTAACTGCACGGGCTGCGGGTGAGAGGTCTCGATCCGGATCGAGCGGCCGCGGCGTACCTCCAGCAAGCCGTAGGGCTGTTCCGTGCCCATGATGGCGGCAAAGGCCACCTGCGCCAGGCCCCAGAGCCCGCGCGCCCGGAGGATGGCGACCTGCAAGCTCCCGCCTTCCGGCGCGGTGCCTGGGACCAGCTCCACCCCGCCCGTGACCCGGCCCAGGTTGGCCACCAGCACGGTGTGGGCCCGCCGCCGGATCCGGTGCCCGTCGATGGTGATCTTGTAGGTGTGGCGAGAGCGATGCCGGTTGCGCCAGCCCGCAAGGAAGTACGCGAGCGGCCCGAGGCGGTTCTTGAGCTGGCGATCCGCGTCCTGGATCATCTTGGCGTCCGCGCCGATCCCCGCCATGATCAGGAAGACGGATCCGTTGGCGCGGCCCACGTCCGTGGGGTACGCGGTGCCCGTCAGCCCGCAGTGGATCGCTTCCGCGGGGTTCGTGGGCAGGCCCAGGTTCAGGGCCAGCAGGTTGCCCGTGCCGCCGGGAACTACCCCCAGCGCCACGCCTGTGCCCGCCAGCGCGCCCGCCGCCTCCGTCACCGATCCATCCCCGCCGGAAACCAGTATGCGCTCCATCCCGTCGGCCACGGCCCGCCGGGCCGCCGGCGCGGCGCCCTCCTCCGCGTCCGTCTCCAGTAGCTCCCCGCTCAGCCCTGCCTCGCGCGCCAGTGTCTCCAGGCGAGAGCGGCGCGTCGTCGGCTCCTCTCCGCCGGACGCGGGGTTAAAGATGAACGCCACGCGCTCCGCGGCGCAGGGCGCCTCCATTAACTCGAGCATAGTTCTCTCCGGTCGTGTGCTTTCAGTATTCACCCGTTGCTCGTAACGCTCTGCTTCAGATCCTGCCGGCCGCGCAGGCATGAGTTTGCCTGAGAGACGGTGTGAGAAGTCGCTTCGGTAGGCGAGTGCGAGCCCGGCGTAGCCGCTCGCAGCCAGATTAGAAGCGCCGCCACCGCCAAGCCGTCCTTGCCCACCTCTATTCGCGTCCCTTTAGTCCCTTGGGTCCCTTTGCGCCCAAAACCCCCTCTGGCCGTCACCTGCCGGATGCACCACTTATAGCCGGAACCAGGTCTCCGCTACGCCCGTGTTCAGCTTGATGTCTCGAAAGAGCACGTGTTCCACCCGCGTCGCGTCTTCATACACGGCGCCCTCCACGATGAGCCAGCTCTGTGGGTCGAGTGAATAGACCTCCCGGATCGACTTCCCCAGGTGGGCATACGCTACGGTCACTTCATACGGTGCGGCGGGGTCCGGGTGGGGCGCCAGGGTCACTAGCGCGTCCGCCCGCAGCGCGGCCGCGTGATACTTCTGGAAGAACGACCCCCAGTCCAGCGTTGTCATGGACGTGCCGCGGATGGAGAGCAGGCGGGAGTCCGTGGGCTGGAGGCGCCGCACGATGAGCCCCAGGAGTCCGCCTTTGCTGCCCCGGATCTGCCCGGCGCGGTCCACCGTCACCTGGGACCCGGAGCGGTCGCCCCGCAGCACCTTGACTCGCAGCATGCGCGGCTGCTTGTACCAGAACCGGCAGGTGCCGGCCTCCACCCGCTTCCCCAGGCGAGACTCCACGTCCACCAGGCATTCGTAATC
>Ga0255338_1003041_pt1 | contig 21645 bp, 17 predicted proteins | sample MeOH1_35cm_T4_19_FD_203715 | JGI IMG/M metagenome (GOLD analysis project Ga0255338, IMG submission 203715) | Sandy soil microbial communities from University of British Columbia, Vancouver, Canada - MeOH1_35cm_T4_195 | ecosystem: Engineered > Artificial ecosystem > Sand microcosm > Unclassified ...
GCTCGGCGGTGATCAGCGCGGCGAGCTCGTCGCGGTGTGCATCCATCAGCTCGCGCAGCCGCATCAGGACGCGCGCGCGCCGCAGCGGCGGCGTGTCGCGCCACGCGGGGAAAGCGGCGTGCGCGGCCGCCACCGCGACGTCGATGTCCGCGGCATTGCAGAACGCCACCCGCCGGGTCACCGCGCCGGTGGCCGGATCCGTAATGTCGCCGTAGCGCTCGCTGCTCGCATGGTGCGGCTTGCCGTTGATCCAGAAACCCACTCGATGCTTCCCACTCATTCCCAATTCCCTTCGGTTGATCCAGTCGTCAGAGAATCAGAGATGCCACAGATGACCAATAAGCCCCCCGATACCCAAGCCGATGGATAGCCACAGCACGCGATTGAGTTCGTCTGCGAGGCCGCCGGCAGCAGTCGATGACATCTGTCGAGGCGCGGAGCACACCGCCTCGACACTGGCGGGCGCTGCGCCTGCTTCGCTGCCCGCATCGAACAGCGGAATTGCCGAGACGGCGGGAAACGACTTGTCTTCTTCCTGGGACGACAACTGCTCGTTGAAAGCCAGAAAGAAATCGTCGGCCATTTTTTTGGCCGAGGCATCGATCAGGCGTCCCCCAATCTGCCCCAGCTTGCCACCCACTGACGCCTGGACCGTATAGCGCAGGCAGGTACTGTCGCCCTGCTCCAGCAGCGTCACCACCGACTTGCCCTTGGCCATTCCGGCCGCCCCACCCGAACCCTCGAAGGACAAGGTGCACCGGGCCGGCGCGTGAATCTCGGACATCAGGATCTTGCCGCTGAAGTGAGCCCGCACCGGACCGATCTTGGCCAGCAGACGAACATGGGTTTCGGTCTCCGTCACCTTGTCGATCGCCTCGCAACCGGGAATACACTTGATCAGCACAGCGGGATCGTTCAGCGCCGCCCAGACGCGTCCGCGGGCCGCGCTGATAACTTGTTCGCCTTGCAGTTCCATGCCAGCCTCCCAGTGCAGCTGCCCCATGCGGGATGCCATTCGGTTGATGGACACACCCTGCCCCTGCGCGCCACGATGGCTGCTGACATCCATGCCTCAGCAGCTCACCGCCAATCATTATTGACCATTTGGTCAATTGAAGTCAACGAATTACACCCAACAGCGGTAGAATGATATTGGTCTTCGCAGTGCAACCGACAACCCGACTACGCGATCTTCAAACGAGACCCACCCTGCGCTCACATGCCCATCAAAAATCACCGCAAAGAAAAACCCGTCAAACCCAAGGAGGCGCGGAGCATCCGCCAGCGCCTGTCGACCGAAGAGCGCGAGCGCCAGATCGTCGACAGCGCCATCCGATTCTTCTCCGACCGTGGGCTCGACGGACAGACACGGGACCTCGCAAAGCAGATCGGCATCACCCATCCGTTGCTCTACCACTATTTCCCGAGTAAGCGCAGCCTCATCGAACGCGTCTACCGGGAGGTGTACCTGGGGCGCTGGCGGCGCGAGTGGGAGCAATTGCTTGATGACTTGACGGCGCCGTTTCCGGAACGCCTGATGCAGTTCTATGTGGACTATGCCAACACCATTCTCACCAAGGAATGGGTCCGCATACTGGTGTTCTCCGGCATCAGCGACGGCTACATACCGACGCACTACATGTCGTTACTGCAGGAAAGACTTTTCCCGCGAATCATTCGCGAGACGCGGAGACACCTGGGAATCAGGAAGTTCTCGGAGGGAACCGAACTGGAGCGGGAACTGATCTGGGGGCTGCACGGAGGGATTTTTTACATCGGGATACGCCATTGGATATACGGTCTGCCGATGCCCCGCGACCTGCCATCGGTCGTCAGGGATCGGGTCCGTTCCTATTTACTCGGAGCCCCGAAAACCTTCGGCGCGAAAGCCTGATCGACCGGGCACGCCGGAGCACCGGCATCATCCTCGTGCTACGGCCGTATCGAACAGCCGATGTGCGCGCCTCAGCCCTGATTGATCGGGATCCTGTGTTCAAGCCGGTCGAAAAACGGATGCACGACCTATAGCGGCACACGCTCGCCGTTCAGCTCCAGCGCGACCTCCGGCAGTAGCGTGGCACCGAGCGCCGCGTGCAGATAACAGGTTCTGGCACCCATGATCAGCAGCTGTTGCATGACATCATCCGGTTCCTCGCCGTCCAGGAACAAGTGCGTGTCCACAGGGCCCGCAACGCCCTCCAACGTGCCGTCCGCCATGTTTCCCGACAGACCGTAAGGATTGAACTGGGTCAGACGAATGGCGCTGACTTTGTATTTCAGGTATTCGGCATAGCGCAGCAACTGGGTCATATAACAAAAGGAAATGCCGGCGGCCTGGTAGGCCAGTCCGGACGGCGCCACGCCGCTTGCACCGAGTTCGTCGGACTTGAACGCGAAATGGCTGCCGACCGGGCGTTCAAGCCAGGTTTCGGCCTCGGTGGTAGCGCATCCGTTGACGAATCGGCTCTTGCCGAGGACCTTCAGCTCGAATTGCGTCCCGGCGGCAGGCATGACCTCCGACTCGCCGATCGGTTGAGGATTCTTGGTGATGATGTCGGCAAGATCGCCCCGCTCGGACTGAGGACGCGGGGCGCCCTTGTAGGCCTTGAAGGGATCTACCGCGTCGGATGCGCTCGACGCGTGCGCCTCCGGCACGACATAGCGTGTCCCGTTGACATACAGCGCGAACGTATTCTTCAGCGGAGTGCGCATTGCGGACATAGCCGGTGACGCCTGCAGGGCGTTGCGAAACAGATCGGCGATAACCGATGCCGGCGCTTGCGATCGGATCCTGGCGCGAACCTGCGCCGGGCCCGCAACGCCCTGCCCCGTGCCCTTGAAGAAGGACCCGCTGAACGCATACAGGTTGTCAATCTCGAGCTCGACCGTATCGAGCCGGACCGACATCGCCTTGGCGCAGGACTCGACCCGATTGAGCAGATCGGCCTGCAGGCCGACGTTGAAAAAACCGAGTGGAAACGGGGCGAGGTCCGTGCCCTTGAGGTAGGGGCCCTCGTCGCTGACCATGCGCCACGCCGACCCGCCCTCGCCTTCGGTCACCACCGCTTCCTTCTGGTGTCCTCCCAGGGCGCGCGCATCGACCCGGAATATCGCAGTTCCCAGCCCACCGGTGACCACCGACGGGCGCGCCTGCCCCTGCGTCACCCTGAATCCAAGGGGAAAGCCTGAACCGTCGATGGTGTCGACGACTTTCGTCATTGCTTTGACTCCTGTTGTGATTACGGCGCCGCTCAAATTAGTTCTCCGTCGATGCAACGGCCGCAGGCAATTGCCGGGCGCATGCAAACAGCATGGAGAAAAACCGGAACATCACAATGACGGCAGCCAGCTCGCCAGCGCCGGGAATACCGTGATCAGAATCGCCACGCCGAGGGTGATGACGCAGAACGGCGCGGTTCCCCAGAAGCCGTCCGCCAGCGTGATGTTCTGATCGCTTACGCTCGCTTTGACCAGGTAGACCGCCATTCCGAACGGCGGGTGCAGCAACCCGGACTCGATGAAAAGAATCGCGCTCAGAGTAAAGCCGATGGGATCGAGCCCCATCCCCTTCGCGATCGGCCAGAAGATCGGCGCCGTGAGCAGCATGATCGAAATCGAATCGAGCATCGAGCCGAGCACCAGCCAGACCCCGATCATGATCAGCATGGTGCCCAGCACGCCGAGTCCGGCGTTGTGGACCATGGCGTCGATATCGTCCGTCACCCCCTGGAACGCCAGCATGCGCGAGAACATCTGTGCGGAAATCAGCATCAGCAGCAGCGGCGCGGTCATCTTGCCGGAATCGAGCAGGGTGTTGACGATCTGCTTTCCGCTCATGCCCTTGGCGAAGCCGAGGATGGTTGCGCCCAGCAGTCCGAATGCGGACGCTTCCGTCGGCGTAAAGACACCACCCCACAAGCCGCCGAGAACGGTCAGCATGAGCGCAGCAATACCGACGATGCCTATGCGCTCGGCCTTGCGTTGCTCCGGGGTGTCGACCCGTTCGTCCGCAGGCCGAAAGCCGTGTGGCGCAGCTTGCGGATCCCTGATGGCGCGCACGAGGCAATAAACGGAAAAGCAAGTCGCCAGGATAATGCCCGGAATGACCGCGCCCTTGAACAGTTTCCCGACCGACTGTTCCGTCAGCAGGGCCCAGATGATCAGCAGGATACCCGGCGGGAGCAACAGACCCAGCACCGAACTTCCCGCCACCACACCGAACGAGAAGCGCGGATCGTAGTTGTAGCGCCGCATCTGAGGATAGGCGATGCGGCTAAAGGTCACGGCGGCGACTGCGGCAATGCCGGTCACGGTGGCGAAGATGGCGTTGCCGATTACTGTGGCGACCGCGAATTTCCCCGGAACGTTGCGCAAGGCGCGATTGATCCAGCTAAACAGGTCGACTGCCGCGCCACTACGCGCGACGATGAAACCCATGGCGTCGAACAGCGGGATCACCACCAGGAGGTACTCGCGCATCGACGTGAACGCCGCATCACCGGCCAGGCCCAACGCCGCGGCGAACCCCGAGGAAAGCGCGACGCCGGCGATCGAGCAGATCCCCATCGCGTAGGCCAAAGGCACGCCGAGGGCTCCCAGCACGAACACCAGGCCGATCATCAACGATATGACGTATGTATCCACAACCGTCTCTACCCGATGAAGATTCTTGGCTCTACCGTGTCGGTCAGTGACCGGGTCCGGAATTGAAGCGTGAGGGCGGCATGCCGGACAGCACCCTGATAAACATATAAAGCACGGTCAGGGCGGTGAAGCTCCAGAGCGCCACGATCACGGTTCGCACCGGCGCCATCGGCATTTTCAGGGCGCCGATCCCATCCATCTCCGCGATCTTCCAGGCATGGATCATCTCCGGCCACATGGCACTCACCAGCGCAACGAACAGAATGAAAGCCAGCAGGCAGGAAATGCCGTCGACCCAGCGGCGTCCGCCGACGGGCAGGCGATTGAAAATGGCCGACACCCGCAGCATCTTGCCTTCGAGTATCGTTGCCGGCGCCTGACTGAAGATGATCAGCACCACCGTGTTACGCACCAGTTCCGTCGTTCCGGGAATCGGGTAATTGAACAGCGCGCGGCCGATCACGTCGCAAATGATGAATACGGCATCGAAAATCACAACACCGACGGCCACGAACAGAATGACCGTGGCCGTCGTCTCGAGCGGGCGTTCGAGCTTCGCGAGAAGGTGTTTGACCGCCGGGTCCTGCCGCGCGTGTCCACGGGCAACCGTCGTTTCTTTCACTGTTTTCTCCTGGGCGAGAGCGACTGCCACGCTCCAAGGCGCGGGGAATCGATGCGATTACCGCCGGAAGCCGGTCAATTGAGCCGGTATTCGACCGGAAACTTGTAGCCCTCTTCCTTGAGCAGCCGGATGTAGGCTTTCAACACCGTGGAACCGGCCAGGCCCTTGTCATCCAGCCGCTTCGCCTCCGCCGCCGGAATGCCTTTCATCGCCTCGGCCCAGCGCATGCGGTCCGGCGCGGACAGGACGCTCACCTTCACGCCCATGGTCTTTGCACGCGCCTCGATGTCGCGGTCCCGCTGCTGGCTGAGTTCGGTCGTTTTCCAGCCCGTCTCTTCGGCGACCTTGTCGATCATGGCGACAACGTCTTGCGGCAGCTTCTTGCGCGTGTCCTCGTTCATATAGGTGACGGCACCGACGATCACGCCGCGTTCGGGCTTGAGATAATATTTCGCGACCTCGCCCAGCTTGAAGCTCTCCAGGCCGTAACCGAAGAACACCGCGCCGTCCGCCAGACCGCTCTGTATCGCCTGATAGTACTCACCGGCAGGAAGATTGATGCCGACGCCGCCGGCTGCGGCCATCCAATTGGCATTCGCCGCCCCGAGCGCGAGCTTCTTGCCTCTGATGTCGTCCAGCATCCTGATTTCCGTCTTGCTGATGATGCCGTAGTCCTCGAAAACGCTCATGTTGAGAACGTGGATGCCGTACTTCTTCATGCTGTCGCGAAGCTCGGGAACCTCCTTGAGCATTCTGTTGGCGACGCGCTGCTGAAGCTGATAATCCGAGCTGGTGAATGGAACGTAAAACGAGAAGTTGAACAACGCGCCGCGTTCGGTATCGAAGATGGTCGCCTGCAGCCCGATATCGAGCGTACCTTTCTGGACCGCTTCGACGATTCCATCCACCTTGGCGACGGTTCCCGCATAGGCCTTGATGAAGCGGATGTTGTGCCCCATCGCCTTGGCGCGCCGGGTAACCTCGGGAACGAAGTAGCTGTCGGCGACCCCCGTAAATCCGAGCGCGGGAGGATGGCCGGAGCCGATACGAAGAGTGAAATTGTCGGCGAACGCCTGCGACGACAGCATCAGGCCGGCAGTTACCGCGATACCCATCCGAAAAACTTTCATGAACATTTTGTCTCCCCCTTTTACTGATATGTGGTGGGCCTGCTCCGATCCGCCTGACTCCATATCGCTACCGCCCGGCCGGGCCCCGCGGCAACATTGCAGTTGGCCGGCATCGCAATCCTCGCTTTCGCTCAAACAGCACCAAGCGCCTTAAGTATCTTTTCCGGAGTGATCGGCTGCGATGTCACCGCCGCTCCAAACGATGTCAATGCGTCGTTGACTGCATTCATCACTGCAGCCGGCGCACCCGTGGTCCCGGCTTCGCCCGTTCCCTTGGCCCCGAGCTGTGACGTCGCCGTGGGAGTCTCGACGTGGGCGATGACGATGTCGGGCATCTCCGTAGCCATCGGAACAAGATAGTCAGCCATGCTGCCGTTACGCAGCGCCCCATTTTCGTCGTACAGGCATTCCTCGAACATCGCGCCGCCGATGCCCTGGACGATCGCGCCGCGAAGCTGTTCGTCGACCAGCATCGGATTGATCACTCGTCCGCAATCCTCTACCGCCCAGTACTTGAGCAACCTGACGAATCCTGTCTCGACGTCGACTTCAACGAGACAGGCGTGTGCGCCGTTGGCGTAGATGAACGGATAGTCGCGCTGCGTATAGTGACGCGTCACGACCAGTTCGGAGCGCGTCCCGGCCGGCAGAGTATCAGGGCGGAAGTAAGCGATCCGCGCCAGTTCCGCCAAGTCGAGAAGGCAATTGCCCGTTGCGCTGGCGATCACGTGCCCGTTGGCGATGTCGAGCGATGCGGCAGAGGCGCCCAGAATCGCGCCGGCGACCCCGAGGATTTCGGCTTTCAGCGCCAAGCTTGCCTGCAATACCGCCTCGCCGCCGATTCCCGCGCCGCGCGACGCCCAGTTGCCGCCACCGTAAGGCGTGACGCTCGTGTCTCCGGTGACGACACGCACGCCTTCCATCGGTACGCCGAGAGTTTCCGCGGCGATCTGCGCGAAAATCGTCTCGCTGCCTTGTCCCTGCTCGCCAACGCTGACCAGGCACACGACTTCGCCACTGGCATCCAGCCGCAACGTCGCGCCGTCCTGGGATGCAATGCGCGCGCCGCCGACTCCATAGAAAGCGGTGCTCGGATTCGCTTGCTCGATCAGGACCGCCAGGCCGATGCCGCGGTAGACGCCCCTGGATCGCAGTTCAGCCTGCTCGCGCCGCAGTTCACCGTAGCCCATGACGGCTTCCAGGCGGTCAAGACATTGCTCGTGCGACAGCCGCTCCAGCTTCACGCCGGACGCTCCGACGAAAGGATAGGCATCGTCGGGCACGACGTTCCGGCGGCGCATTTCCAGGGGATCGATGCCGAGCTTGTGTGCGGCAAGTTCGACGATGCCTTCGGTCACTGCGCACGCGATCGGATGTCCGACGCCGCGGTACTGGCTCGTCGGAACCTTGTTCTGGAACACGACCTGAAGCCGGGCCCGGTATTGCTTGTGTCGATACGGACCGCCGGTGTTGTTGATGACCTGATTGCCCTCGATCGCGCTGGTTCTCGGATAGACAGAATACGCACCGGCGCCGGCCAGATCTTCGATTGCCAGCGCGAGAATCTCACCGTCGGCCCTGGCTGCAAGCCGGGCGCGTATCACGTGCTCCCTCGCATGAATGTCGCTGACAAAGGATTCCAGGCGGTCCGCAACATGCTTGACCGGACGCCGCAGCAGGATCGACAACGCCACGGTGGCAAAGTCATCCGGATAAGAATGCACTTTCAGGCCGAACGAACCGCCGATGTCCTTGCAGAGCACCCGCACCGCGCCTTCGGGAAGATTGAAGTGACGCGCGTACAGATCCTGCATCATGTGCGGCGCCTGGTGCGACTGGTAGACGACGAGCGTCTGCTCCGTCCGATTGAAGTCGGCCAGCACGGAGCGCGGCTCCATCGTCACGCCGGTGTGCCGGCCGAATACGAACCGTTCTTCCACGACGACATCCGCGCTGGCGAACGCCTCGTCCACGGCACCCGTATCGATGATGCGGGAAAAACAGAGATTGTCCCCGAGATCGGGATGAATCGCCGGCGTACCCGGCGCAAGCGCCGCCTCCATCGACGTCACCGCCGGCAACTCGGTCCATTCGACCAAGACCGTCTGCAGCGCGTCCTCGGCCTGGCAGCGTGTTTCGGCGACCACCGCCAGCACCGGCTCGCCCTGCCAGCACGCCCGTTCGATGGCGAGCGGGTACTGCGGGGCCGATTTCATTCCTTCCAGATGCTGCAGGGTGGCGATCCACGGCGAGCAGATCTTGGCAATCTGGCGACCGTCGACGATTGCGATCACGCCCGGCATCTTGCGCGCCACTTCACAATCAATATTGCCGATTCGGGCATGCGCAAACGGGCTGCGCAAATAGACCACATGCGCCATGCGCGGCAGCGCAACGTCGTCCACATAAACGCCGCGCCCCTCCAGCAGGCGTCGGGCGTTCGGCCTGGGCAGCGAGCGCCCGATCATTTGCTGCCGAAGATCGGCTGCACGCCGAGCGTCGACCGGAACCTGGGACGGCAGCACTTCCATTTACGCCCCTCCCGGCATCAGTACGCGCCCGGCTTGCGAAAGCAGCGTGCACAGACCCTGCATGCTCTTCCACAATTTGCGATGTTCCGAGGCATTGACCTTGGCAATCGTTCGATTCAGTCCGAGCAGTCCCTAAATTCCCGTAGCGAGTAGACAGTCGCTCGATCAGGCGCCTCGACGACGCGCATCACTCGAGACGATCCGATTCCGGGAAAAGCGACGGCATTGTTGACCATGTGGTAAATGAAGTCAAGGGCCGGCCCACAAGAGGGCGAACCCCCGATCGAACCCGGCTTTGCGAGGGCTGCACGACCCGTCGCTCAGCAGGACGATACGGCCGGTCAGGATGCGCGCTGAAAACGCTGACCCAAGGATTTGCCGGAGATGCCGCGGATGCGTGACGCAGTCATCCGTTCTGCGAGGAACACCGGGGCGCAGCGGCGACTTGCGCCGATCACCGCCTGCGGGATATCGGAATAGCGCCGACGTGTCCGCCGGGTTGTTCGCCGGCCCGACGGCACGCCGGATTTTTCAGGAAATGCGTCGGCGCACGCTCAAGTGCGTCTGGCTTCGACGCTCAGCGCGCCGGCGCCGTGAACATAAAGGAGCAGCAGCCCGCCGGCCATGGCGAAATTCTTCATGAACATGATCATCTGCATCTGATCGCCGAAGTTGCTGTGAAAGATCACCGCACTGACGATGCAGAACAGCGCGAGCGCAAGCGCTGCCCAGCGGGTGAAGAAACCGGCGATCAGCGCCGCGCCGCCGCCGACTTCCAGCACGATGACGAGCGGCAGCAGACTCCCGGGCAGACCCATGGCCGCCATATATCCCTGCGTGGCCCCGTAACCCGCGCCAAGTTTCGTCAAGCCGGAAAGAACGAAAATATGCGCCAGCAGTATGCGTGCGATTAGTTCGACTGCATTGTTCATGAGTTCCTCCTTTTGAAGACAATCATCACATGAAAACACCTATTGTCGTGCGATCCACCTCATTCCCTGCCGCATGGCGGAGCCGGTCTCTGGGGCCGATTCTCCGGTCGCGCACATATTCACTCGAAATGCGTCGTAATGACAACCGCATGTGCGCGCCTCATGTGCCGAGGCGAATGAGCAGCGCGATGACACCCGTCCCGCCACCGGTCAGCTCGAGGCCCTTGACGCCTACCGCGCCATCGCCTCGTCGATGGCGGCGCGCGACCACGCCGGCGCGACCCGCCGGATGAAGTCGTAGGTATAGCGCCGCATGAAGTGATCGCGACGCAGGCTCAGCATCGCCATCGAGCTCGGAAACAGATGATCGGCCCGGATCACCTGCAGCCCGCGCTCGCGCGGTTCGATCGCGAGCTTCTGCAGCACCGCCACGCCGAGACCGGACTCCACGTACGCCTTGATGACGCTGGCGTCGGTGGCTTTCAGCGCAATGCGCGGGGTGAGGCCGCGCCGCTGGAATTCCCGCTGCACGATGGAGCCGGTGTTGAAGCTCTCGTCGTGGCGCACCAGCGGGTAGCGCGCGATTGCCTCCACCGTGAGCGGCCTCACCTTGAGCAGCGGGTGCCCGCGCGGCACGATGAGGCAGCGCTCGATGGGGTACGCCTTGAGCGCGACGACGCCTTCGGGCACGCGCGCGGGCAGCGTGCAGAGCCCGATGTCTATGACGCCTTCCGCGACCCAGGCGAGGATCTCGCCCGACGTGCCCTGGATGATGTCCAGGTCCACCGCCGGATAGTCGCGCGCAAAGCGCTTGAGCACCTCGCGCAGGCCGTAGCGCGCATGCACCTGCGTCGTGCCGACGCGCAGGCTGCCGCTGTCGCCGCTTTCCCGCGCCTGCGCCAGAGACCCCAGCGCTTTCATGTCCTGCAGCGCGCGGCGTATCAGCACCAGCGCATCGCGCCCCGTCTCGGTGAGCGCGACGAGACGGTTGCCGCGCCGCACGAAAACGTCGAAATCGAGCTCGCGCTCCAGCGCCCGTATCGTCTTGCTGACGTTCGACTGCGTCGTGTGCAGCAGCGTCGCCGCGCGGGACACGCCGAAGCCGCTGTCCGCCACCGCGAGCACGCACCTGAGCTGCTGGAGAGTCATGACCTTCCAGTAATGTATGAGGTCGATCATTTCATTTTATGTAATGGTGGGCGGCGCGTAAACTTCGCGCTCGTGCGGCTTTGGAGCATGCAATGGCATCCAGCGTATTCGACCAGGTTCTCGTGCGGCACATGTGGACCACCGACGAGATGCGGGCGGTGTTTTCCGACGAGAACCGCCTGCAGCAGTGGTACGACTTCGAATCGGCGCTTGCGCTCGAGCAGGCCGCGCTCGGCATCATCCCGGTGGCGGCTGCCCGCGAAATCGCGGCAAAAGCGCGCGTCGGGAACGTCGACCTCGATGCCATAGCTGCTGAAACGCGCATCGTGAAGCACCCGCTCGTGCCGGCGGTGCGCGCGCTGCAGAAGGCGTGCGAAGGCCAGCACGGCGAGTACGTGCATTTCGGCCCCACCTCCCAGGACGTGTACGACACCGGCATGGTGCTGCAGGTGAAGCAGGCGCACGCGGTCCTGATGCGCGACCTGCGCGCGGTCGGCCGCGAGCTCTATCGCCTCGCGGAGACGCACAAGGCGACGCCGATGGCGGGCCGCACGCACTCGGTGCAGGCGCTGCCGATCACTTTCGGACACAAGTGCGCGATCTGGCTGTCCGAGATGTCGCGCCATTTCGAGCGCATGACACGGCTCGAAGCAACGACGTTCGTCGGACAGATGGTGGGCGCGGTAGGCACCAAGGCGTCCTACGGCGATCACGCGCTGGAGCTGGAACGGCGTGTAATGAAGCGCCTCGGCCTCGACATCGCGGACATCAGCTGGCAGCCGGCGCGCGACCGCCTCGCGGATTACGTCGGCACGCTCGGGTTGATCGGCGGCACGATGGGCAAGATCGCCAACGAGATCATGAACCTCGAGCGCGACGAGATCGGCGAGCTCGCGGAACCGTTCAACGAAGGCAAGGTCGGCTCGTCCACCATGCCGCACAAGCGCAATCCCGCCGTCGTCGAGACCATGGTGACGGTGAGCCGCGCCATCCGCTACAGCGTGGCGATGATGCACGACGCCACACTCGCCGAGCACGAGCGCGACGTGGCTGCCGTGCGCCTGGAATGGAAGGCGATCCCGGAGGCCTGCATGATGGCGGGCGCGCTGCTCGACATGGGCAAGTACGCGCTCGCGGGACTCACGGTCAACGCCGCGAAAATGCGCAGCAACCTCGATATCCTGGGCGGCTTTCTCATGTCCGAGCGCGTGATGTTCGAGCTCTCGGAGAAAGTCGGCAAGCAGACCGCGCACGAGCTCGTCTACGAGGCGGCGATGCGCGGCATCGAGGGCCGCATGACCTTCGAGCAGGCATTGAAGCAGGACAAGCGCATATGCAACGCGCTGAGCGCGCAGGGATTGCGCGCCGCGCTCGATCCCACCACCTATGTCGGCATGGCGCCGGCCATCGTCGACAGCGTACTGGCGAAAGTGAAGGCGAGCGGCTGGCTGAACGACGAATGAGGCCGCGCGCCACGCGCGGACCTCGAATTACCATCGAGGAGCGACAAGCATGATCGGAATCCGAAACACGGTGTTTACCTTCGCGTGCGCCGCGCTGTGCGCATCCGCATTGCCGCACGCCGCGCGCGCCGACAGCTATCCCGAGAAGCCGGTGCGCGTGGTGTTGCCCTATCCGGCGGGCGGCGGCGGCGACGTGATCGGCCGGCCGCTGGCGCAAAAGCTGTCCGAGCGCTTCCGCCGCCAGTTCGTGATCGACAACCGCGGCGGCGCGAGCGGCAACATCGGCATGGAGATCGTCGCCACGGCGCCGCCCGACGGCTACACCCTGCTGCTCGCGCTCGCCGCGCAGCTCGCGGTCAACCAGGCGCTGTACAGCAAGCTGCCGTACGACGCGATGCGGGATTACGCGCCGATTTCGCTGCTCGCCTCGGCTCCGTATTTCCTCGAGGTGCATCCGACCGTGCCGGTCACCACGCTCGCCGAGTTCATCAAGCTCGCGCACGCCCAGCCCGGCAAGCTGGTGTACGGCTCGTCCGGCAACGGCGGGGGTCCGCATCTGTCGATGGAGCTGCTGCGGTCCATGGCGAAGCTCGATCTCGTGCACGTGCCGTACAAGGGCGCCGGCCCCGCGTTGCCGGCGCTGCTCGCGGGCGAGGTGAAAGTGATGTTCGCGAGCTACGGCATCTCCGGGCAGCACGTGCGCGCCGGCCGGCTGCGCGCGCTTGCGGTCAGCTCGACGCGCCGCGCAACGACCATGCCCGAGGTCCCGACCATCGCGGAAGCCGGCGTGCCGGGGTACGACTCCGGCGTGTGGTACGCGATGCTTGCGCCCAAAGGCACGCCGCCCGCCATTATCAAGGTACTGAACACCGAGATCGTGTCGCTGCTCAAATCGTCCGACCTCAACAAGCACCTGGCGGGCGACGGCCTCGACACCATAGGCTCGACGCCCGAGCAGCTCAGCGCCTACATGAAAACCGAAACGAAGAAGTGGACCGAGGTGGTGAAGCGCTCCGGGGCGCGCATCGACTGACGGCAATCGGTCCATGGCCCGGCTGGCGTCGCCGGGCCATGGACGCGCGCGATGTCCTGAGGCATAGTGCTGCGGCCCGATATCTGCCGCTGACACGATGACAAACGCCACGCCTGCTCCCGCACGCTTCAACGCCGAAGCGCTCACGCACTACGCACAATCCCTGCTGACCGCCGCTTCCATGCCCGCCGATCGCGCGCGCGACGTGGCGGGCGTGCTCGTGGAAGCCGATCTTCTGGGTCACGACACGCACGGCCTCGACCTGCTCACCCCGTACATCGCCGACGTCGAAGCCGGCCGCATGACGGTCGAGGGCGACCCCGTAGTGGTGAACGACCGTCCCGCCGTGCTGACCTGGGATGGGCGGCGCCTGCCCGGTCCATGGCTCATGCTGCGCGCGATGGAAGAAGCGACGCGGCGCGCAAAGGCCTATGGCACGGGAACGGTCAGCATACGGCGCGGCTACCACATCGCGTGCCTGGCGGTGTACGCGCGGCGCGTCGCCGCGCAAGGCCATGTGCTGATGCTGTTCTCTTCCGCGCCGGCCGGCTCCACGGTCGCGCCTTATGGCGGCACACGCGCGCTGTTCTCGCCGAGCCCGGTGGCAATCGGCTTCCCGACCGGCGGCGATCCGGTCGTCGTGGATGTCTCGACGTCCATCACCACCAACAACCTCATGGCGCGCCTGAAGCGCGAAGGCAGGAAGCTGCCCGGCGCGTGGTTGCTCGACGAGAGCGGCACGCCGACCGACGATCCGGCGGTCATCTTTCCGCCGCGCGCAGGGACGATATTGCCGCTCGGCGGCCTCGACTCCGGGCACAAGGGGTACGGCCTGTCGCTGATGGTCGAAGCGGTGACTGCCGGGCTCGCAGGACATGGCCGCGCCGAACCCGGAGAGCGTTTCGGCGCGACGCTGTTCGTGCAGGTGATCGATCCGGACGCGTTCAGCGGAATCGACGCGTTCCGCGAGCAGATGGACTGGATCGTCAACGCGTGCCGGACGAATCCTCCTGCCAAAGGCGTGGACGCGGTTCGCCTGCCCGGGGAACGCGGACTCGCGCTCATGAAGCAGCAGTTGCGCGAAGGCGTGGCCCTGAAGCCGTCCATCGTCGCCGCGCTGGAGCAGCTCGGCAGGAAATACGGTGTCGCGCCGCCCCCTGTCGTAAACGCTTCTTCGTAAGGCATGGCGGATTCCGCCTGGCATCGTGCAATGCAATCGGACGCGCTGCCCGCGCAGGGCATGCGCAGCATCAGCGTCGCGTATCGCGACATCGCCCTGGCGCGCGTCGGCGATCGGCTCTATGCGTTCGGTGCGCTGTGCCCGCATGCCGCCGCACCGTTGCACCGCCACGGCGAACTCGATGGATGCATGCTCACCTGCACGCATCACAGCTGGCGCTTCGATCTCGCGCACGGCGGCTGCGAAATCTACGGCAACCGCGGCCTCACCATGTATCCGGTGAAGGAAGAAGACGGCACGATTTACGTTCGCGTGTAACGACGAGCCGGCTCGCGTAAACGCGACCCGCGCGCCTTCAAGCCCGTCCGGACGACGCTGCAGTGAATCAGTCGATCTTCGCGCCGACGTCCTGGACGATGCCGCCCCATCGCCTGCTTTCAGCCGCGACGAAGGCGGCAAATTCCGCCGGTGTTGCAGTGGGCATCGGTTCTGCAGAGCCGAGCGCAAGCCGCCGACGCACTTCGTCCGATCGCACCAGCTGCAGCGTGACGGCATTAAGGCGCTCCACGACATCCGGCGCCGTATTGTGCGGCACGAACAGCCCCTGCCATTGACTGTCCACCAGTTCCGGGAAACCGGATTCCGGTAGTGTGGGAACGTCAGGCAGCGCGGACAGGCGAGCTTCGGTCATCGTTGCAATCGGGCGTAACCTGCCCGCCTTGATGAATTGCAGAACCGAAGCCGTCGTCGCGAAGGCTACAGCCGTTTCGCCTCCGACGACACCTGTGATCGCGGGGCCGGCGCCTCCCTTGTAGGGCACTTCGCCCAGATCTATCGCCGCTCGCTTTTTGAAGAGCTCCATAAGGATGCGATGGGCGCTGCCCTGGCCGGGCGAGCCGTAATTGACGGACCCCTTCGCCTTCTTCGCGTACGCGATCAACTCGCGGACAGTCCTGGCAGGAAAGGACGGATGAACGACCATTACGCCGGGAATTCCCGCCAACCTCGTCACCGCCACAAAGTCGCGCGCGGGATTCACGGTGAGGCTCGAGTACAGCCGGGGATTGATGGCGATGGTGCCGACATTGCCGAAAAACACCGTATAGCCGTCCGCCGCCGCACGCGCAGCAGCCTCCATGGCAATGTTGCCTGCAGCGCCGGGCCGGTTATCGATGATCGCCTGCTGTCCGGTGGTTTCAGCAAAGCGGGAAAGCACGATGCGCGCCACGAAGTCGGACGCCCCGCCCGGCGCAAACGGTATCAGGACGTGCACCGGACGCAAGGGATAAGAATGCCTCTGGGCAAGCGCCTGCATGCCTGCCGTCGCCGCGAGCGTTATCGCCAAAGCCAGTTGCGATATCCATCTGACATTTCCCCTCATCGCGCTTTTCCTCCTCAAGACGCATCCTGCGCACGCAACGCGCTCATCATACGAGTCCGGTGAAACCTGCACCGATAACTTTTCGAGATGAGTGCCATGCCCTTCCAGCATGCAACGTTCGCGTCGGGCCGGAGCAGGCGTCGCCTAAACTGGAATATGTGTTCTAATATATCGCTCAGGAGGAGTCAATGAGCGACACCATCGATACTTACGGAGATCCCCTCGCGTTCAGGGCGAGGCTCGGCGTCCGCCGTCCTCATGCCGTCGCGGGCGTTCCAGGCGCAGGTGTATTCAAAGTGGAAGCGCGCCAACTGGCCGGGCATCAGAAGGAAGCCGTCGTGACGGAAGGCACCGACGGCGCCGCATGGCGAGTCGCCTCCGACGAAGGAGCCCATCTCAAGGGCACCGACCTCGCGCCGTTTCCGCTGGGATTTTTCAATGCCGGGCTGCAGGCGGATCTGTTCAACCGGATTCGACGCAGCGCCGCGCAGGATGGCATCGCATTGGACGATTGCGCCATGCGCCTGGTCAACAGCTACTGGCTGACAGGCTCGTTTGCGCTCGGCACCGGCGAGGGGCATGCCGAGCCCGCCACGATCGAAATCCGGCTGCGCAGCACCGCCAAGGACGTCGCGATCGCACCGATGATCCGAAGGGCCGTCGCGGCGTCGCCCGCTCTCGCGCTCCTCGGCACTCCGCTCGTGAACACCTTCGCGCTCTACATCAACGGGCGCCGGCGACAGGTGGATGACGTTCCAGATTCAAGTCAGGCCTCGGCGGCCGACCCTTATGTCATTTACCAGAGGCCGCCGCGACCCGTTAATCCGGCTGAAAGAGCCGACCTCATCGAAAAAACGACGCGCCGCGAGAGCGGCATCCCGGTCGCCGCGCCCGCAGCCACGAGCACGCGCATCCTGAGAAACGTGGAGGGCGATGGCCGGATTGACGCCGACGGCCTCACCGAGATCGAGACGGCTCTCGCTCTCCCGGGCACCACGCACTTTGTGTTCAGGACTGCGGAAGGCGATGCCGATAGTGCTCCTTCCGGACTGGCGCTGCTGTCGGCAGGGATCGCCTTCTGCTACATGACCCAGCTCTCGCGCTATATCGAACACATGAAAATGAACATCCGCGGCGTTCGGCTTGTGCAATTCACGCCATTCGAGATTTCAGCGGAGGGACGCGGCCTCGCGCATGCGATCGACACGCACCTTTTTCTGAATGGCGAAGCGCCCGACGAGACCCATGCACGCCTCCTGACCATCGCCGCACGCACCTGCTACCTGCATGCGACAGCCGCCGCCTCGCTTCCGCCCGTCATTACCATCGTGCACAACGGGCGCCCGCTGCACTGACTGCCCAGCGCTCTTTGATCCCGTCGATCTTCGTGCTTTTCCGCCTCTGCCCGCGTCCTGAACGTGCCGAGATTGCGGCGCCTGGCACGAATCTTATCGAACGTTATGAGCCTTCGCGGTGACCGCAACGCGACACCAAGATACGATATCCGCCTGCAATAGCCCGATTTGACCTGGAAACACACGCCATTACGACGCATTGAACGCAACCGGGCATGCGCTATCATCCCGCCGACGGTTGGCCGATAGGTCTATGTGCTTCCTATGTACTTCATATGCGCGCGTCGAGGCATTGCCGCGTATGAATAGGGACCTTGGCTTTGCGCGCTTCATAATTTGGCGCGCGACCGACAAGAACCTCGATAACAACACGAAGAACCCGCTCGGGGGAGGCACGGCCTGTCATGTTTTGGAAGAACATGGGTGCACGTATTGCATCCGGTCTGCGCGCCCGAGAAGATAGAAAATGTTCCGAGGGCCACACTGCGCAACGGCTCTTTGCTGCGCAGAGCCGTATCGCCGAGGTACTGGCTCAATCAGCAACGTTCCAACAAGCCCTGCCGCAAGTCTTTGCGGAGATTTGCACAGTGTCCGGTTTTCTTACCGCGATCTTGTGGAGAGTCGATCCCGATCGCGAGACGATGGAATACGTTGACTCGTGGACGGCCGCAGAACCGGATCTCCTCCGCTTTACCGAACTGACGCGTCAGCGGCAAATCATCGAAGGGCGGGGCTTTGCCGGTCGTGTGTGGTCGACGCGTGAGCCGTTGTGGACACCCGATCTGCACGCGGATCAGAGCTATCCGAGAGCGCGTCACGCCGTGGAAGCCGGGCTGCGCATGGCAGTCGCCGTGCCCGTCATCGCGCGCGGCGAGCTCGTGGGCGTCATGGACTTCTTTGCGCGCGATGTGCGGGAGTCTGCCCCAGAACACTTGGCGCTGCTGAAGATGCTGGGAAGCCAAGTCGCCCAGTTCATGGATCGCCAGGCACAGCAGGCGCAGATTGCCCGCCTCGACCGGATCTACCGAGTCCTGAGCGGCATCAATGCGGCGATCGTGCACGCGCAGGATCGCAATCATCTCTTCCGCATGGCCTGCCACATCGCGGTCGAGCAAGGAAACTTCGGCATCGCATGGATCGGCCGGTTCGATCCTGTCACGATGGACGTGACGCCAGCGGCTTGGGCCGGCTTCAGTGCTGACGAATTCGTGATCGTGGGAAGCAAAGCGTCGGCGCGCAACGACATACCGAAGGGCCAGGGGGCGCTGGGGCAGGCCGTCAGGGAAAAGAAGCCCGTTTATTGCAACGATATCACCCTCCAGACCGGCGTGGGCGGCAAGCGCCGCGAGGAAGCGATACGGCGCGGCTACCGCTCCCTCATGGTGTTGCCTCTGCTCGAAGACGATGAAGTGAGTGCCACGCTCGCCTTGTTTGCCAGAGAACCGGATTTCTTTAACGAGCAGGAAGTCCGTCTGCTAAGCCAGCTCGCAAATAACGTTTCATTCGCGCTCAAGTACATGGCCAAGAAGGACAGACTCGGACGCATGGTTAACCGCGACAGCCTGACCGGACTCCCGAATCGCGAGGTCTTTACCGATCTTCTCGAGCGCGCACTTGCGCAAGCGCGGCGCCGGGCCGATGTCGTGGCCGTGGCGGTGGTCGATCTGGACAATTTCAAGCTGATCAACGACGGACTCGGACATGCGGCAGGGGACGAGTTTCTACGGACGGCCGCAGCGAGGATTGTTGCATGCGTTCGGGAGGGCGACACGGTCGCGCGATTGGGGGCCGACCAGTTCGCGCTGATATTGTCCGTGCGGGCAACCGCAGCGCCCTTCCACGTCCGGAGTGAAAGTTCCGCTGTTCACGGCGACTCACAGCTCATAGCAGTGCTGCAAGGCATTCTTCAGGCAGTGGTCGAGCCGGTGCTGTTCTCGGAACAGGAACTGCAATTGACATGCAGCATCGGTGTGAGCCTTTATCCGCGGGATGGCGACGACGCCGACAAGCTCTTGCGAAATGCCGGTGCCGCCTTGTCGTACGCAAAGGAATTGGGGCGAAACAAATTTCATTTCTATACGGCGGAGATCAATGCGGAGGTCACAGACCGCCTGTCGTTGCATCTCGCGCTGCGGCGTGCGGCCGACCACGGCGAGTTCGTTCTTTACTATCAACCGCTAATCGACCTGAGCAGTGGAAGATTATCCGGTGTGGAAGCGCTCATGCGGTGGAATAAATCCGAATCCGAGGTGGTCTTGCCGGGAGATTTCGTACCTGTTCTGGAAGAGACAGGTCTCATTATCGACACGGGGCGGTGGGCACTGGAAACCGCAATGCATGACTACAACCAATGGCGTGAATGGCACGATTGCCCTCCTCCGGTGGCCGTCAATGTGTCGCAGCTTCAACTGGCGCAGGTGCAGTTTGCCGATTTACTGCGGACGATCATCAAGGAGAACCGCTCATCCGCAGAGGCAGGGCTGGAGATCGAAATTACCGAAACACTCCTCATGGAGGACATCGAAGGCACGCTTCCGAAGCTCCATGAGGTTCGCAGCATGGGCATCGGTATCAGTGTTGACGACTTCGGCACCGGCTATTCGTCGCTCAGTTATCTGGCAAGGCTGCCGGTCAATAAACTCAAGATTGACCGCACCTTCATTCGTGACATGGAAACGTCACCTGAAGGACTGACGATCGTAACGACGATCATTTCGCTGGCTCATTCCCTCGGTCTCAAGGTCGTCGCGGAAGGGGTGGAGACCAAGCGGCAGATCGCCACTTTGCGGATGTTCAAATGCGACGAGATCCAGGGGTACGCGGTCAGTCCGCCATTGCCGAAATCTGAGTTCGAGAAATGGTGGGCGCGTTATATTCCGCCGACAACAAGCTCGGAATCCTGAATTCGGATGCCGAAGCTGCGCCGGTTCGGACCGATCGGCAACTACTCGATCCTGATGCCGGCGGTGCGAATGACCTTGCCCCAGCGCTCGGTCTCCGTGCGCATGTACGTTTCCAGCTCGCGCGGCGTGGTGTACGCCGGATCCACGCCTTGCGCGGCGAATACCTGGGCGATGTCCGCGCTCGTGAGAATCCTGACGAGCTCGCCGTGCAGCTTCTGTATCACCGCCGCGGGGGTACGCTTAGGCGCGAAGATGCCGTACCAGGTCATCAGCTCGTAGCCCGGTATCGTTTCCGCGACCGTAGGCACGTCCTTGATCGCCGGCGTGCGGCGCGGCGCGCCGGTCGCGAGGAGCTTCAGCCGCTCGGCCTGAACGTGCGGCTGCACCGAGGGCAGGCTCGAGAACATGACCTGGATGCGGCCGGCGATGAGATCGGTCAGCGCGGGCGCCGTCCCTTTGTACGCGACGTGCACCATGTCGATGCCGGTCATCTGCTTGAGCAGCTCCATGCCGAGATGCCCCGTGCCGCCGGTCTGCACCGAGCCGTACGTGATCTCCCCCGGCCGCTGCTTCGCATAGCTCACCAGCTCGGACACGCTGCTCGCCGGCAGCCTGGCATGAGCGATGAGCACCTGCGGCGAATCGACCACCTTGGTGATCGGCGCAAGATCGCTCACCTTGTAAGGGAGCTGCTCGCTGAGCAGCGGCAACAACACCAGTTGTCCCGGCGTGCCGAGCAGCAGCGTGTGGCCATCGGGTGCTGCGCGCGCGACGATTTCCGTGCCGATCACGCCACCGCCGCCCGCGCGGTTGTCGACCACGAACTGCTGACCGAGCGCGGCCTGCAAACGCTGTGCGACCGCGCGCCCGACGAGGTCGGTCGGTCCGCCGGGCGTGTACGGCACCACCAGGCGCACCGGCCTGCTCGGATAGCCCTGCGCCGTGCACTGGACGGCGGCAACCAGGCACGCTGCTGCGATGCAGACGCTAGCAGCGCGGCTCATCGAAACTTTCTCGTCGGCGCTCATGATCTTCGTCGGCGCTGGCCCCGACCTGAAATGGTCTTTCAAGGTGTCCCCAGAAACAAAAAAGACAAACTTGACAGGATTGACACGATTTCCAGGATTAACAAGAGCAGGAAAAGAACTCAGGCTTCTTCGCCCTAATCGTGTAAATCATGTGAATCCTGTCTATGCGACGTCCTCCCGCTTTTGAGGAGCGGTAAGATTTAGAGTCTGCCCTCATAAAGGAGGTTGGACTTGAAGAAGCGGTATACGGAAGAGCAGATCATCGGATTTTTGAAGGAGGCGGACGGCGGAGTG